>Ga0302325_10000032_pt1 | contig 372057 bp, 331 predicted proteins | sample Palsa_T0_2_FD_201948 | JGI IMG/M metagenome (GOLD analysis project Ga0302325, IMG submission 201948) | Peat permafrost microbial communities from Stordalen Mire near Abisko, Sweden - Palsa_T0_2 | ecosystem: Environmental > Terrestrial > Soil > Palsa > Peat permafrost | place: Sweden: Abisko...
CAGTCCGGGCACAACAAGACACATCTAATCTTCAAATAAGAATGAAGAAAGATACGGTCGTACGTTCCCTGCCTTCTCCCCTTCCAAACCCTCCTTTTCCGACTTCGGATTGGGATGGGGCCCCGTTGGTTGGAGTTGACGCTACGGCGCCAAATTATCCGATGCAAAAGGCATTGGGATTTCCGAATTCCAAGGTAAAGATCTATGGATGGGTTGACGTTGGCGGCAATCTGAGCACGTCAAAGAGCTCCAACGCTCCTACTTCCTATAATCTGATCCCTAATTCAGTGGTGCTCGACCAGGTAGGTATCAAGTTCGACAAGCAGCCCAATACCGCTCAGACCGATCATTTCGATTGGGGTTTTCTTTCTACGACCATTTTCGGCACCGATTACCGGTATACGACCGCAAAGGGTTATTTCAGCAATCAGTTATTGGAGCATAATAATAAGTATGGCGCCGATCCTGCTGAAATCTATGGTTTGATGTATTTCCCAAAAGTGGCCGATGGCATGATCTTAAAGGTAGGCCGGTATATTTCTCCGGCGGATATCGAAGCTCAGTGGGCGACGGACAATTACCTCTATTCGCATTCCTTAATGTTTACCGTCGACCCTTATACGTTTACCGGTGTTCAGGCGACTTTCAAGCTGGGCAGCTACTGGCAGCTGGAAGTAGGCGCGCATGCTGGTAACGATATGGCGCCATGGAGCAATTCTGCGCAATTAAATGGTTTATTGATGGCCCGCTGGGTATCTAAAAATAATAATAACTCACTCTATGGCGGTATAAATTCCCTGGGTAATGGTGATTACAAGAACCAGCATGATGACCTGCAGATGGCGGTTATGACCTGGGGACATAAGTTCAGCGAAACGGTTCACATGATGACCGAGGCCTATTATATGTGGCAGTATCATGCGCTTACCGGTGGTACCGTCATCAATGGTCCGAGCAAACCTTTCCTGGAAGGTACGGGCCCCGGAACGCTGATACCCGGTGCTGCTACGACGCAAGGTTTCGTCAACTACTTCCAGATATTGCTCTCGCAAAAGAAGGACTATCTGTCTATCCGCAATGACCTGTTGAATGACCCGCAAGCCAACAGAACAGGCTTCAAGACCTTGTATACGAGTCATACCATCGGATATGTCCATTTCTTTACCGACCTGATCAGGATAAGGCCTGAGATCCGGTATGAAACCGCGTATGCCAATGGAGTAACGCCGTATGACAATGGAACCAAGAAAGATCAGTTCACCGCAGCCATGGATTTGATCGTGCGCTTTTAAAATTACCTGGCTTTCGTCCGAATCCGGAACATGACGTTTAAGTAATTATAAGTCAGCGGGATAAGAATCCTATCTCGCGATCAATCATATCGCCCTTCCAGAAGCACAAATTTTTCAATTTAAATTCTGTTCTTAACTTTGCATCGTGTCACGGCTGTTAGCACTGGGCACGGAAAATAAAGCGATACTGAAAGCTTCCCCTAGCTTGTAGCGGTTAAGAACATAGATTCCCAATTGTTTTCTTCGTCCTGTTGGAATGTGGGAAATGCGAAGTCTGGGTCTTGTGCGTCAGGGCATTTGCCATATTTCAACAGGAACCCCCGTGGGGTCATATATCCCAACGAACTGTGTGGTCGCTCGTTGTTGTAGACCCAAATCCAGGCCTGCGTCATCATCCTGGCTTGAGCCAGGCTGTCGAACGCGTAGTTGTCCAGGATCTCTTCCCGGTAGGTCCGATTGAACCGTTCGATGTAACCATTTTGCTGCGGCTTTCCTTTTTGGATAAACTTGAGCGTTAATTTCTTTTTTTCAGCCCATAGCTCCATTGCAGCAGATATGAACTCAGGGCCGTTATCCACCCGTAGCTTCGCCGGCTTGCCTCTCCACTCGATCAACTTGTCCAGCTCTCGAATGATCCGGTGGCTCGTCAGACTGGTATCCAACGTAATGTTGAGGACTTCCCGGTTGAAATCGTCGATGATATTGAACGACCGGAACGCCTTCCCTCCGATCAAACCATCGTGCATGAAGTCCATTGACCAAGTCAGATTAGGCGCTATGGGCTGCGCCAGAGGCTCCAAAACCCTTGCTGGCAGGCGCTTCTTATGCTTCCGTCTGAGATTAAGCTTCATCGCGGTATATATGCGGTACATGCGTTTGTGATTGTCGGTATAGTTCAAGTTTCTAAGCCGTTGGTACATCATCCAGAATCCCCACCGGTTATGCCTGACGGCCAACTGCGAAAACGCCTCCCGGATGGGCTCGTCATCCCGTAGACTAGCCTTGTAATAGTACATCGAACAGTGGGTGTCAAAGAGCTTACAGGCCTGCCGAATACTGATCTTGTGCTCCTCATGCGCATAGGTGATCAGCTCTCGCTTTTCAGCAGGCCCTAGAGCTTTTTTTCGATTACATCCTTTAGCACGGTGATGTGCAGCGTCTGTTCGGCCACGATCTTCTTATACTGGCTGAGTTCCCCCTCCAGCTCTTTCATTCGTTTGACCTGGTTGACTTCCAGGCCCGAATACTTGCTCTTCCATCCATAAAAAGTTGGCTGACTGACCCCATGCGTCCGGCAGATCTCGGCGACCTTCTTACCAGCTTCCTGTTCTTTTAAAATGCCAATAATCTGACTCTCGGTGAATTTTGTCTTTTTCATTTCATCCCAATTTTAGCGATTTTTTTTAATTTAGATCGCTACCGTTTTTGGGGGAGCTTTCAGCTGGGCAACTCCGGCAATTCGGATGAGCCGCACCTGCACTTCCAAATGATGGATACTAACTCGCCCATCGGTTCAGAGGGGATACCTTATGTGCTTGATAGCTTTACTCAACTTGATATAATGGAGAATTCGTCCATATTAGATACCGGCGAAGCCTGGGAACCTAAATCTGGTGCAGCACCGATTTTATATAAACTGGAATTTGTGTTCGACAATGCAATAGTGGCGTTTCCTTAATGAATTATAAATGAGTTAAAGGATGATTGGGTTAAACTAAGATAAGTAGACAGAATCCCTCAAATCCGGTCTCCGATAAAGAGTCCAATGACAAAAGCGGTGAGACCAACCGCTATTGAATGTTTTTGATTATTCGATCGCAAGGCAAGTTTTCCTAACTAAAAAGCGGATTAAAACTAGTTACATCTGATTCCTCATTATTCATGATTTAGCAATGGTACAGATACCGTGACCGTCGTGCCTTCACCCGGACTGCTTTGGATCGAACACTCACCGTTCATCATAATGGTCCTTTCCCGAATGCCAATCAGCCCGAAGCCGGCCTTGTTGCCAAGCGCCTGCGGATCGAACCCCTGTCCATCATCGCGGATTTGCAAAATGAGCCGGTCGTCTTTAACTTCAATGCTTCCGTGCACTCGGGTTGCATTGGCATGGCGCGCCACATTGGTCAGCGATTCCTGGTAAATTCGGAACAAACCTGTAACGACGGCGGTAGGAATATCTAAATCAGTCAGCTCACACTCAAACCTGCTATCGATCGACAGCCTTTTTCCAAATTCGGTGCTTTGCCATTCAAGCGCAGCGATGAGGCCAAAATCGTCCAATATGCTGGGCCGCAGCTCGGAGGATATGCGTCTGACCGTCCTGATCGTATCATCGATTAGAGTAATCATAGTCGATAATCTAGGAAATACCTCTTTGTCCGCGCATCTTCTCATCACCCATGCAAGGTCGATCTTCAAAGCAGTCAAATGCTGGCCCAATTCGTCATGGACCTCCAGTGCGATGCGCTTTCTTTCCTCTTCCCGAATATTCTGAAGATGCGCGGAAAGATCGCGCAGCTGCTCATTCGCCAGGCGTAACGCCTCTTCCGCCTTTAATCTTTCGGAAATATCCAGCCCGATCGTGATGACGCAAGGCTTCCCATCGAGTTGCATGACCATAGCTGTCAAATACAGAGGGATCCGATCACCACCCTTAGTCAACACATTCATTTCGGAGCTGGACCGCCCTTCGATGAGCAGCTTATTTTGAACCCGCTGACGCACAGATTCCCTATCGCAGACCTCAAAGAAATCGTAAGGCCCCAGATCGGGTATTTCAGTCTCAGTATACCCTAAAATTTCCTCGAATCTTTTGTTCCATCGCAAATTTTTACCTCCTACTTCGCGAATTAATAGCATTCCCGGAAGGCTATTGATGATGGATTCAGATATATGTTTTTCTTTCAGGATCTGTTCCGCGGCTTTTTTACGCTCGGTAATATCCCTGGCAATGGCGAGTAATCTACCATCCGGGATCAGTTTCGCACTCACTTCCACTTCAATGATGGTCCCGTCTTTATGCCTCATTTTTCTTTCTCTCAGAACCGGATTTCCCCGCGCAATGTAGTCGACTTGTAAAGGGTCCGCTTTCAACTGTTCAGCATCGATAAGGCGGGTAACATTGATTTGTAACAACTCTTCCCGTGTATATCCGAAAAGAGTGCAAAGACTGGAATTGACGTCCAAGAAATTTCCATGCCGGTCGGTGATCATTATGGCATCAGACGCTTGCTCGATCAGCGCACGATACTGCAATTCTGCCTTTTCCCCCTCACGCTCCGCGCCTTTCCGGTCGGTGATATCTTTGACGAGAATGGTGTTGCCGGTAACCGATGGATAAATATTATATTCTGTCCATCTATCGCTCCCCTCATCATAAACTTCCAGACAGCGGTACTGCTGGTTGTTGAGCGCGGTAGCGCAGGCATTGTATAGTATGCTTTGCGAGTTACCCCCATGTTGATCTGGCAATTCCAGCGATTTTTTATTTCGATATGTACAATTTCCATGGGTATCGAAAGCAAGGATCCCATGGGTTATCCGCTCGATGATCTCAGGCATCCTCGAAATTTCCTTATCCGAATTAATGTCAGACTGATGGGCGGTTTCCATTTCACGTTAATTTGAACATTTGAATATAGTACATTTATAAAATAGTCTGAAACTGATATTTCCGGCTCAAAGCTGTTTCCCAGGGGCTGACGCTATCTTGTTTATTGCCGGGCTTTTTTGATTTTTTGTTGTGCTGTCTTTCGCGTCGCCGCCCTTGCGTCAGGCCCTGCCACCGCCCTGCAATTATGAAAGGGAACTTTTTTATTATTCTTAACGATTAATTTCTACCAACAAGACCCACGCATCAATTACGGCTTTTATAAAAGATAAAATAATTGCAGGAACAATCCAATAGATTCCATTTTCTCCATAATATAAAGTAGCAATGCCGCCAAATAAATAAGGCAATACGGAAAGCTGATCAAATACGAGGCTGGTGAAATATTGCTTTTTGTATTCGGATGGCGTATTTCTATAAATGCCGATATCCATTTTTGTAACAACACTATAAATGGAGATTGCGACAACAATTATTTCAATCCCGAGTAATAAATTAGATTGCTGTGGAATAAGCATTAGAGATGAAACAACTAATATAGCCATCAAAAGTATCAGTGAAAGTAAGGCGCGGTCTGGCAATTTAGGAAATGAAAGAATTTTGGTGATATTGATGGACACACCAACAAAGATTAGTCCCGTTAGTGCTGCGGCTGAACCGGCGCTTCCCAAAAAAAAATCGTGCCATTCACTTACATTCATAAGGCAATTATACGGGTTTTAATTTGCAATGAATATTGACGGTCAATCGAAATGTCATCGTTTGTAATGGCAAACTCAGTAGTGTTTCATTTAAACTGATAGATTTTCAATTGGTTAGATAAAAGACAGGGAAACACAGCTGTACCGGTACATCAACATGAAATTTTGGCTTAGCGGGGCCTATAAAAATTTGATGCTACTATTGATCATCTGAAATGCCGCATTGAACTCATCCGATGAATCACCATTATCCTTTATTATGTCCTGAAATGAAATAATTCTGGATTTGGCATCACCGGAAATGAGCTCGTAAAAGTCAATGGTTATATTGGTTCCGGCTAATTTGACATGCAGCCTCTTGCCATTTATCAATTTGTGCCCTAATTCATTTTTAAAATCTTCTACCGTACAATTGTTCTTGCCGAATTTTTCAACCATCGGCTCAATAAGGGTATTCAGGGGGATCTTGGCTTCAAGCTCAAAAAGCGTTACGACCAGGCTATTGCCGTTTAATGTCCAGGTTTTAAGACCTGTATCCTTTTCGTATTCAAAAGACAAATGTTTTGGATATTCGAAGGATAGGGATGCCGTCTCGAGTTTTTTTCGGTCTAATAGTTTGATAGAAATCGATGGCTTTGATAATGTCGGGTCCAACGTCAATATCTGTCCCTCTACTACCTGGTATGTCTTCCCATTAATAGTAATTTCGAACCTATTTTTAGGTTCTATAGCGCCGCTGTCTCTTGATTCCTGGGCACTGGCATTCAAAAACGAAAAAATCAGAATCAGGGAAAAAGGGAAAGTTTGTCTCACGCAAAGCGTATTTTGGTCAAATAAATCAATTTCATCGGGTAATCGGAGGATAAGCAATTGAAGACAAGATAGTCTTTTTCCGCGATGTGAGCCTGATGCCGGTTGACAGTTGCGGTCGTTGTTTTTTCATCTCCTTTTAAAAGATACATACCTTTTGAAATGTCAAGAATGGCAAGTACACCTTCATGCGGAATTTCCATTTTAACGGCATTTAAAGTTGATCATTTCGAGTGTTTTACCTAATCGCTGAAAACTCGATTTTACCCGGTTACTTTCACACCCGCGGCGGACACTAAAGGATAAGATGAAATATGTCATCCTAACCCTCGACCTCGGCCACCCGATGTTCTTTATGGATCATCCGTTCCCGACCGGATTTTCGGTGTCCTCCAAACAGCAACTGGCGGTGACTATAGAAGGAACTGAAAAAGCCATGAAGCTCTGCGAGCAGCTCAGAGCTGCCTCCGGTTTCAACTGCGGATTTGTCAGGATTAAAAAATAGGAAGCGGATACGCCTCCAAAAAATACCACAATCCAAGAAAGGGGGCGCATAAAAAGTGTGGGAAATGTCTTGCTTAAGTATTTGGTATTGAACTTGGCACTGCAGCTCCAGATTATTTTCCTATCTTTATTATTAGAGCACTTTAACCCTAAATCAAATGGATGAAGCCGTTATATCTTTTAACGATCCTAATTCCGGTAGGATCACTAATTGGGTTCTTGTCCTGCCATAAGAAAGATTACCCCTATGGTCCTCCGCCGGAAATTACCGCCATCGGCCCCGATAGCGGGCATTTTTCAACCGTGCTAACTCTAACAGGCAGAGATTTCAATTCCGTGGCCAGCGGGAATACCGTCCTGATCGACAGCGTACCGGCAACAGTCTTGTATGCTTCCACAGATTCGTTGGTGGTAAGCGTGCCCACAACCCATACGGGCAATGTGATCGTGAAAACCCTTGCGGGCAGTTCAACGGGTCCAGTATTCAAGTACCTCGCGGACGTATTCGTTTGCGGAAACAGGACCGACTTCACATATGGCTCGAGTTATCAGACGGCCTTGTACTGGGAGAATGGGACTCCCGTGCAATTAACCAACGGTTCATCCAATGCCGGAGCCTGTTGTATCGTCGCACCAGCGGATGATATTTACGTTGGTGGATATGAATACTCCGGTGGGTCCGAAATTGCTACAATCTGGAAAAATGGTGTTGCAACAACCTTGAACAGTCCCTCGCAAAATGGAGAGGTCGATGCATTGGCGGTTTCCGGAAGTGACATCTATGCGGCGGGCTTTCTCAGGAAAGGGGGCAATACCGTTGCCGCGTTGTGGAAAAATGGAAACCTGACCTTATTGGCCGATAGTACTGGTAACACGGATGTCACGGGTATAGTCATTGCAGGCGGGAGCATTTACCTTTCGGGTTACAAGACCGATGCTACGCAAACACAAAGTCAGGCACTCCTGTGGCAGAACGGTCAGATCATCCGCCTAACGGATACAACCGACAACGCGAGGGCCAATTGCGTTGCCATTTCAGGAAATGACATCTATGCAGGAGGGTTCGAGAGCCTGGCCGCAATGGGATTTGCGAATGACTACCCTACATACTGGAAGAACGGAACGCCTTTTTTTCAAACTGGTACGTCTTATGGATATGTAAACTCCATTGCCCTGTCCAATAATGTTGTATACATGGTCGGATATGATTTACCAGAATATAGCTCCTATGCCATGGCATACTGGACTTCTGCACCTGTTTTTGTCGGACTGCCTTCCGCGTCTGGTGTGGCGTCAGCCATAGTCATTGATAGTACTGATATTTATATTGCCGGCGAAGAATTGAATGGAGGCTACTATAAAGCGCATTACTGGAAGAATGGGGCCGATAGTTTGCTGGACAAGTCGTCTTCCACTGTCTCAACCGCAACTTTTGGTCTATTTGTCAGACACTGACTTTAGCAAAGAAATCGCTTCCTCCGATTAGTTGTGCAAATTGAAACTATCATGTATGACCAGCGCAGCAGGACCCGGCAGCGGTAACGGCGTTGGTGCGTCGACCAATCGCATCTGTTATGGTCAAAAAGCATAAAACTGTCTCTGTTTTATTTGATGAATTGCGCTGACCTTGTGCTTAAATTGAGATGAATTATTATAATAATCGGCCCGATCCGGATCGGGCTATTTGCTTTTGCTAATGTCGTAAAGATATCTCCAGCGAATATGGAAACAGTTTATTTTTCTTTAAAATTGAACATAACACTTTATGAAGAAAAAGACACCGAAGAAAGACGATGATTTCTTATATCATCAGATCAGCGAGCGCATTACTGCGCAGATTCAGCAGTTCACGCTGAAAATCGGTGACAAGTTGCCGTCACTTCGCGCTTTTTCCATTGAACAGGGGATAAGCCTCAGCACTGCCTATAAGGCCTACTCGGAACTGGAAATGAATGGCCTGATTGAAGCCCGCCCGAAGTCTGGCTATTTTGTCAGATATACGCCCGTTCGGTCGCTGCGACTTGCTCAAAGCAACGCCCGGTTAAAGGTCGCCAGCGAAGTCGACCCTGATGGATTAATGATTATGATGCAACAGAACCTCGGCAGGGGCGACATGGTAAAACTGTCGCTCGCAACGCCTGATATTTCCCTCTTACCCGCGGCAAAGCTTAACAAATCAATGGTTGAGGCACTGAGAGCCAGTCCCACCAGTTGTCTGCTCTATGAGGATATTCAGGGCTTTATCGATTTGAGAAGACAGATTGCCAGGCAGGCGCTAAACTGGGGGGGAGATATTTCACACGACGATGTAGTGACTACCCAAGGTTGTATCGAAGCGTTGACCTTTTGTTTAAAGGCAGTGACAAGGCCGGGCGACCTCGTAGCGATTGAAAGTCCGACTTACTTTGGTATTTTAAATATGATAGAAAGCTTGTGCCTAAAGGCGATAGAGATACCATCCGAGCCGGACACGGGGATAAACCTCGAGTACTTAAAGCGGGCGCTTTCCGAATATCCTATCAAAGCTTGCGTGTTTGTTCCCACTTTTAGCAATCCATTAGGGTCATCCATGAGCAACGAACGAAAAAGGGATTTGGTCAGGCTTCTTTCAAAGTCCAGGGTTCCCCTTATCGAAGATGACATACACGGCGAAATGTATTTCAGCAAGGCCCGGCCAAGAACGTGTAAGAGCTTCGATGAAAACGGGATGGTACTGTTATGCTCGTCTTTCTCAAAAACCCTGGCGCCAGGTTACCGCATCGGCTGGTGCATGCCAGGGAAATTTAAAGAGGAAGTCTTAAAATTAAAACTGGTCAGCAGCGTTTCATCGGCAACTCCAACGCAACATGCCATTGCACATTTTTTTGCGACCGGAAGACACGACCTTCATATGAAAAAACTGCGAAAGATGCTGTATGCGCAATCTTTAAGGTATACCCAGGCGATCGCAGACTATTTCCCCGCGGAAACAAATGTCAGCAGGCCCGGTGGAGGCTATGTTTTGTGGATTCAATTACCTGGAGAAGTGGATGCGCTCGATGTTTTCAAGAGGGCTTCGGAGGCACACATCAGTATAGCTCCCGGGCAGTTCTTTAGCCTGGACCGCCGCTTTTCAAACTATATAAGGATAAGCTTTGGCACACCGTACAGCAAAGTGATGGATAGCTCACTGCAACTGCTTGGAAGCATAATTAACACTTTGACCTTGGCCAACAGACGGAAGGTAAAGCAAGTTGGCCTTTAGTGCCCATCGATAAGGAAGTATTGGGACATCAACTTATCGGCGAGCGGACATCATGGTGAAAAAAATGCGTTGGTCACGATTCCGAATTCCTGCAGTTTTATCAAAAAAAGGCGGTATAGAAATACCGCCCGCACATGAGAAAATAAAACTGTCATACAGATCTATGGTGCGATTTGCATTTGACCTGATGCGAATACAAAATTGTCGCAATAGAGCTTGCAAAAACAGATACAGTATCGATAATTTGGACCATAACAGTTCACATTTGATCTCACATCTGATTATTCAACCTGGGTGGCGTATTTTAGGACAAGACAAGGCAAACACTAACGAACAGTGGAAGTATCGTTACCGGACAAATAACACAACCGGTTAAAAGTTAAATGATTATATTTCGCGGCACAAAAAAGTTAAGCGGTAGGGTCGGCCGTAGCGGCCAGATTGTTGTCGGAAGAAAACTTGGTCCGATATTCCGCGAAGGCTTCGGACAGATCCGACGTGGCTGTCAGGCTCGCATTCACTTGCTCTTCCAAATCCGGAAGTTTGTCATTCAAGAGATCCACGCCCAAGGTAATGTTGTGCGCGGAGATCTGGGAAAGCTTTTTAAGAACCGAGGTCTGGCTATTCTTCAGATCGTCCACTTCCCGTTGCACCTTGTCCATGAGATCAAGTTGTTGTCGTTTGTCCATACGTTGTATGATCCCCGATAACGGGAATCAATGGGTGCTGTGCAAAAACTGTGCCGCTGGTTGGTTTGCTCGGAAATACCGATGCTACTGGATTTTGACCACGATGCCTAATTGAAGAATGGTGATATCATCTCCCACTTCAGCGTTGAAGCCGAACACTGTCGCCACAAAATAAGTGGCGCCGACGAATATGCCGGGCAATAAATCGACAGAACTGGAGGTCCTGTCCAATGGATCTCCGTAATGGAAACGGTGAACTGCTACCCCGCTCGACAACCCGCCGTATAGATCCAGCCCCGGCACCTCCCAGCCATAATGCCAAGCGCCACGTGCGAGGACAACCACGGTATTTGAACTTTCGGACACGCCTTCCGTTGACCCATGAGAAAAAGATCCCCCCGCTGACAGACCGAGCGTAATGACACCACTACCAAGTTGCACAACCCCCCAATTGATTGACGTCTTAACGCTGAAAGGGGTGCCGACACTGCCATGGTAAGGTACGCCCAAGCCGACGCCTGCATTTACGGATATGGAACCTACCTGTATCGGATTGATGGACACGTGGGAACCGAGTTGGGCGTTCGATGCCGTTACGCAGCCACAAAGCAATAATAAAAATGCGATGCGCAGGTGCTTTGTTTTGTTCATATTGTCACGTAACCTTTCGTAAAGTTTATTATGCAATACATATGCCACCTGGCTCCTTTACGAATTCGTCATTTTGAAGACAACAGGCTGTTTCTTGTAGGTCTTGACGAACCTGCCGCCGTAGACGGCCGGCGCCCAATCTTTGGATGCCGATATCACCCGCACCGCCTCTGCGTCCAGTTCGGGATTCACTGACTTGATGACCTTGACGTCTGTGGGGTTGCCTTCCTCGTCGACGATGAACTGGACGACGACTGTTCCTTCGATGTTATGTAAGAAGGCATTTTGCGGATACTTCAATGTCTTGTTCAGGAATCGCAGCCATTGAGCCGCCCCGCCGGGATACTCGGATTCGCGGATGAATTCTTTGATCTTCTTATTCTTTGAGCCATCGTCGTTGTAAAACGTGCCAGACACCTGCTTTCCATTTTCATAGACGACATCGCCGGCTACCTGGCCGCTGAGGTAATAGCCGATCCATTCGCCGTCCCTTTCGCCATTTTTATAGCTGCCCGTCATCATTGTCTTTTTGTTGGGATAGGTATATGTCTCCTTCCCATTTTCTTTGCCGTCCGCATACAAGGTTTGACGGGAGGTGACCCCTGTGATATCGAACCAGGTGAATTGGCCTTGTCTAACGTTGCAGGAGTCGTCCGAATACGTTCCCGTCATTTGGACTTTACCATTCATATAATGATTCGTGACTTGCCAGCCGGCGCCCTGCCTGACCTTGAACCGGTAATAAGTGGCGTGGTCGGCAGTCGTATCCCGCCAGGAGTTGTTTAAATAAATGGTGTCCTGGGTTTGGGCAAATGCGGAGAGGTTGCAGGTAATAATAAGGCTTATGGCCAGGAATGTTAGTTTCATGGCCCTAAGATATGTTAAAAAATGATCTTTGTTTGCTTAGAGACAGTTCCTTCCGGCGATTTGACTTAAAGTATTTTTCATCTCACTAATCTGCTTTAATTTGTATCATTAAATACAGTTGACAAAAGGTGAGTCTTATTTGAGCTCAGCCACAATATAAGCCCGGCCACTTCTTGAATTGTACCGTGCAAGTCCAAGGGAAATAGTTTTATTTTCCCTTCTATTTTGTTTTGGAGCCTTTCCTTCAAAAGGGCAGTAGCGATGAATGTGGGTGCAATAGTATGTATGTGAATGCCTTGAGATGCTCCGGGAATGTCTCGTGGCAGCGTTACTGTACCGTATTTTGCATCAACATACTGGATGGATGAGGCCAAGCCTATTGCGCCCATTATGGATAGGGTATTTATAATAACGCCTCCGCGCTGCTTTTGCATAGCCTCAATTTCAAACTGCATACAATTGTTTAGACTGGTGAGATTAAGACCCGCCTGACTTTCATATGATTCCATATCCCCGTCCGCCGGACGCGGGGTATCACAGAATACGGCAGAATTATTGCAAGCAATATCCAGACTGCCATATGTCCGGATGGTCCTTTTTATCAATTCCATACATTCTGCTTGATCGCTGACATCGGCTTTAATATAAGTGGCATCCCCTTTTTGATCTTTTATTTTTGCCAATGTATTTTTGCTCCCTTTTCGGCTGGTATCCGAAACGATTACTTTCGCCCCGTAAGCCGCATAGAGCAAGGCTGTCGCGGCACCGATACCCCATCCAGCACCTGTTACCAATACGGTTTTACCCTTAAAATAGTGTTCCATTTCTTGCGTATTGGATGAGTTAAAAATCTACGGAAACCGTTTTCACTGCAATCATTCCCCGGATTGATGAAACTCTGGCTGCTTAATTCATATACGGCCATTCAAATGCAATACAACTTTCAATACATACCCTTCACCCGGGTTTGATACGGTCGTAACTCTTCCGTGGTATAATTCCGCCCTGCTCTTGATATTTATAATACCTACTCCCTTTTCATTTTTTAAGATAGTGCAGCCATTTCCATTATCTGAAATGAGTAAAACGATTTCATTTCCTTGTTTGGATAAATTTATAGTCGCGCAAGTCGCGTTTGCATGTTTTAAGATATTATTCAATTGTTCCTGCACAATTCTGAAAATGGTAAGCTGCAATTTTTCATCCAGGTCTTCTTCGTCAATGCCGTCCTCCTGAAATTCAATTTTTATCGCATGTACCGTGATCAGATCATCTAATAGGATATGTATACTTTCAAAAAGACCCATTATCATGCTCGGAGTCGATAAGGTTTTAGAAATTCTCCGGATCTCTTCGATTACGTTCACGATGAAGCCGGAAGACTTCTCCAGGCACATTTCCCGATTCTCGTCGTCCGTTTTTGCCATTTCGATATACAGCTTGGCTGCGCCCAGAATCTGGTTCAAATTATCATGCAGTTCTTTTCCAATCTCCGACCTTTCGTTCTCCTGTGCCACCAGGGCGGCATGAATCATTGCTTTTTGTCTTGTTGATCTCTCCCGCACTAACTTCTTTTCACTTTCCAACAATTTAAGTTCAGCGGATTTTCGGACAGTGATATCCTGGGTGGCGCCGACCATCCTGGAGGCGACCCCATCGGCATCATAAATGATATGGGCGCGATCATGAACATAGGCATAGCCGCCGTCAACCCTTTGAAACCTGTATTCATCTTCCCAGGTACTGTCAGATCCCTCCGAAAGAATTTTATTTAATCTGCTCAGGATGCGAACTTTATCATCAGGATGCAGATGATTCTCCCAAAAACTTTGGGGGATGAGGGCATTCACTATTTGGTAGCCAAAAACCCTTTTATGGCCGCCATCTATCCAGAATAACTCCCTGGTGTGAAGGTCCCACTCCCAAAGACAATCATTCGTTATTTCCGTTACAAATTTGTACAGTTCGTTCAGCATCTTAAGTCGCTGTTGCAGACGTCCCGAATGCGCCGAATGATTGCGACTCCTGAAAGAAACAGATAAGGTATCGTCACAATGGTAGGTAATGACATCGAACCAGGCCCCCATTTTCCCCCAATATTCCTCAAAATGAGCTGGAATATCCTGTATAAATGCGTTGTGATAGACCGCGTAAAAATCTGCTGGAAGAGTGCCCGCAAATTCTTCCCAGAGATTCTTCCCGATTATATCCGCTGCCGGAACCCCTAATAATGTTTCAGCAGCCTTGTTCCAATATTTTACCGTCCAATGCTGATCCACCGTAAAGAAGCCGTTGGTAATAATTTCCGTAATGGGCTTGTTGAGATAACCGGTTTTGCCGCCGGCATTTTTGGGTGATAAGGGTTTAACTGCCATAATTTCACTTTTGGGTGAGTGAATGGATAAAGCGTTGAATGACCGGGCGCTTTGTCGTCCTATTCGTCCTGGTCTATAGTTTATGAACGTATTGATTGAGTGCAAAAATGACTGATTTTGCACCGTTGGTTGTTACACAACTAGGGAAATATGTTATATAATTCACATTTTTTACCGGGGAGGTATAATTTTGGAAGCTATTGTATACTTGTAATACAATAGCGTTTTTACTACGCTTTGATGTTGAAGGACTTGTAATTTGTTCCCGGTTAGGGGGGTGCAGTAGGTAGAGGGGAGTAGTAGCCGGTGAGGAAGGATCTTAAGGCCGTGCGACTTAACGATGCGAACGGGTTTGCTGAAAAAGGGTTCTGGTCAGGAATTTGATCTTCTTCCGGCGTCCCATGAACGGCAACCGGAAAAAAAGATGAAGTTGTACAACTACGACAAGTAAAGGGGAAGTAAAAGTAGAAAAAGATCCTGCGCGGGTGGTTTTCATAAAGTTATTTTCGGAAGTTATTTAATAATTGGATATGGTACTTGAACGTCTGCCCATCATTTATATTGTAATCGGAGTAGGACACCCAAAAGGAATATGGATGATAATGCAGCAGCCTTTACCCGGTGAAGTGTCTAGTATTGCGTTACCATCATATAGTCTTGTCCGTTCAAAGATATTCGCAAGCCCAAGCCCCCTCCGGGTATTTTCCGGGTTGAAGCCCACCCCATCGTCCTTAATCTCCAACCGTATCTGGTCGACGTCTGTATTCAACAGGATTTTGACCCTTTTCGCGTTGCTGTACTTAATGATGTTCTTGGTTTGTTCCTGAATGATCCGGAATAAAGTAACCTTTTTGTTTTGACCCATTTCCTCCAGAACGCTGACCTCACTATGGGTGAATTCAACCTCGAAAAGGTTGCCGAACCGAAGGTCACTGACCAAATCCTCGATACTGGCTACCAGTCCGCCTTTTTTCAGATCCGGCAAGACCATGGCCTTCGAGAGGATCCTCACCTCTTCAATAGCGAGTTGCAGTATTTCCATGGTTTTGTCCTTTATCTCCTGGAAATCATCTGAGTCCTTATTCAGCGCATTGAGATACAAATGCCCGGAAGCCAGGATCTGATTTATATTGTCATGCAATTCATGGCCAATCCGGGTCCGTTCCAGCTCCTGAGCCTTTATAATGGCTTCGGCCGTCCTTTTCTGCTCCTTTAGCCGATGTTCCGCCAATTGCAGTTCCCCCTCCCGGGCTTCCCTTTCAAATCCCTTTTCCCTGCTGATGTCCTGAAAAGTAGATACAACGGAATAGGGTATGGATTGCAAATTTTCGAACAGGGGCTGCCAGTTACTTAAGAGTGTACGATATCTATTCCGCGGAAGAGGGACATTTATCACCACATTGCTTTGTGCCTCACCGGTACGGAGCGTTTTTTTAAGGGGTGTTTCTGCAAAGGGCAAGATCGATTGATCGTCGGCACCGGCCTTACATAGGAGAGGTAAATCCTTCCCGGTATACAATTCCTCAAGGGTCGTATTGAACATTTCTGCGGCCTTTTGATTGGCCGTTATAATTTTCCCTTCGGCGTCCTGCAGCAAAATACCCACGTTCATATCTTCCACGATGGTCTGGTAATTCAGTCCTAGGATCTCGTCTGTTCTTTTTATCTGGCCTTCATCGGCGATATCATAGCCCAAGCAAAGGAATTTCTCAGACTGACCGACCCTGGTAATACAGGAGACCTCCCATTTTACCCATCGGCAAAGGCCGTTGTTAACCCTTATATTCGTAGTGATTGGGTCTTCCTGCAGCGAACATGCGGCAAGAGTATCTTTGAAATGCGCCTGATCGCTTTGAGGAACAAGGTCGAAAAAGCTGTTATGGATCGAAAACTCCCGCGTTGACAGGAACTGGGTATAGAACCGGGTATTGGTGAACGTGAGAAAACCCAGCTTATTTATGATAGCCAGATAGAAAGCCTTCCGGACGTCTAAGGAAGCCACCCAATCGCTGATATTTATTCCATTGCTGCTCATGCGGGTTCTTGGGTCTCAAGGTTTAACAGGCAGCGGAAAGCACAGAAGGAATGAGATCGATATCTGTCGATTTGTCCAGGAAATACCGCGCTCCCAATTTCTTACATATATCCCTATAGTACCGGTCGGCATTGTTGGAGATCATGAGCACGGCAATCTCCAGATGCCGTTCCTGAATGACGCGTAGAAGTTCGATCCCGCTCTTGTCCGGTAAATTGATATCGAGTAACACCATATCCGGGGTGAGGCGGGACAACACCTCGAGGCCTTCCTGGTAGCTGGCGGCATGAACGACAAAAGAAATATTCTCGATTTCTTCCATTATCGGGATCATTCTTTCGAGGACCAGGATCGAATCATCGACGATGAGGACGGTCCGTTTTTCTTTTTTCATGATCTTTATTTTAAGGGAATTGCTTCATTGGCCATATCGTATCCAAGGCATAGAAATTTTTCGGACATATTTTCCGGTTTTCTGATCCCGGATAATTCCCATTTCACCCATCGGAAGTGACCGTTTCTAACCCTGAATTCAGTTTTGACGGCTTCATCACGCAAAGAGCAGCGCGAAAGTGTCTCAATTAGCTGCTGACGATCATTCTCATGGACAAGATTGAAAAAACTGTTTCGGATGGCGGGAGCCTGAGCTGCCTGGAAACTACTATAAAAATGTGAGTTGGTGAAGGACATCCGGCCTTCGGCATCTGTCACAACAAGGTAATAAGGCCGCTCGTTATTTAAGGCGCCTGCCCAGTCGCCTATAGCTTTACTGTATGTCGTCATGGAATTTAGCCGATTAATATTCGTTCGATACCGCAAAGGAACGCCGGAAAAAGTCGGGAGAAAATAGAACATCAAACAAAAGCGGCGTAGTGGCTTTCGCGGAAAATCAGTAAAAGGACGACTACAAGGAAGGACACCTGACTCGTCTGTTCACAACAGCTTGTGTTCGATGGCATAAAGGGTCAGGTCTGAATTGGTCTTTAGATTCAATTTAGTCATGATCCTTGCCCTATAGGTGCTCACCGTGGTCACGCTCAGAATTAACTTCTCTGAAATCTCAGAAACGGACTTCCCTGCAGCCAGGAGTTTAAAAACTTCAAATTCCCGGTCCGAGAGATATTCATGCGGCAGTTTTCCCTTGTCCTTGTCCAGCATGGTCGCCATCTTTTCCCCAATAGAGGGGGTGATATATTTTTTTCCCAGCAAAAGGTGGTTGACCGCCTTGACCAGCTCGTCCGCCGCGGACTCTTTATTCAGATACCCGGAGGCGCCGGCCTTTAGGACCCTTATGGCATATTGATCTTCGGAATGGACGCTTAGCATAAGAACAGGCAATTTGGGATGTTCCAGGCGGATCTGCTGCAATATTTCCAGCCCGCTGCGTCCAGGCATAGAAATATCCGAGATGACCACGTCCCACTCTTCCAGAGCCACTTTTTTAAGCAGGTCTTCGGCATTGGTCACCTCTGCGATGATTGCTGATGGAAATGCATCAATTAAGATCTGGTTTAAACCCTTTCGAACGACGGCGTGGTCGTCGGCTATCAGGAATCTGCGCATATGCTATTAATTAATCAGCGGTTGTTAAGGGAACGGTGACAAACAACGTAGTACCCTTGCCGGGATCACTCTCGATCCTGAATTCCCCGCCCATCATCAGCGTACGTTCTCTCATCCCGAGCAGGCCCAATGTCTTCTTGTCGCCGATCTTGCCAACCTCGAAACCCCTTCCATTGTCCTGGATTTTCAACAGGATATTTTCATTGTCCTGCTCCTGCAGCGAAATACAAATTTTGTTTGCCTCCGCATGCCGGGCCACATTCGTCAGCGACTCCTGACAGATCCTAAACAGGCCGATGGCGATGCCTGAAGAATACCTGAATTCCGGCATGGTCGATTTAAATTCGGTGGTAATCCCCGACCTCCGCTCGAACTCCTCGCATTGCCATTCGATAGCGGCGATCAGGCCCAGGTCATCCAGGATGCTGGGCCGCAGGTCCGTTGCTATTTTCCGGACGGTCTTTATAGCAGTGTCCAGTAAATTCAAGATGGTGGTCGACTTTTGCTTCACTTCGATATCGTCCTGCACCGACTTTCTTTTGGCGATCCATGACAGGTCCATCTTAATTCCGGTGAGTTGTTGCCCCAGTTCGTCGTGTATTTCCCTCGCGATACTTGCTCTTTCCTCTTCGCGAATATCCTGCAGGTGGGAGGCCAGTTGACGGATGTCCTGGTAGGACCGGCTTAGCAATTCTACTGCCGATTTCCTTTCGGTAATGTCACCTTCGAGAATGAGATACTCATAAGGTTCATTTTTCTCGTCGAGAAACGGGATAATGGTCATGTCTACCCAATAGATACTTTTATCCTTGGCCTCATTGCAAAACTCTCCTTTCCATACCCTTCCTTTGGAAATGGTCAGCCACAAGTCTTCGATAAATTGGGCCGGATGCCGATGCGAAACGACGATGCAATGATTCAGGCCGATCTGTTCCGCAGCCGTATACCCGGAGATTTTACAGAAGTTGTCGTTGACATACTTGATAATCCCTCTTTCATCGGCAATGGAGACGATGGAAAATTGATCCAGGGCATATTTGTAATCGGTAAGCTCAGCCGTCTTCCTCTTTACCTGTTCTTCCAGCGCTTCATTGAATAGCTGCAGCTGCAGCTCTAATTTTTTCCGTTCGGTAATATCCCGGGTCACCTTTGCAAATCCCATTAACTCCCCTTTTGTATCATAAATCGCGTTAAAGACGACATCGGCCCAGAATACGGAGCCGTCCTTGCGAACCCTCTCGCCTTCAATCTCAAAACGGCCATACCTTCCTGCCCGGGACAGGTTATTTTGAGGTTCTTTCCGTTGTAATTCCTCCGCGGTATAAAAGATGGATATATTCCTGCCGATAATCTCTTCTTTTTTGTATCCTTTGATCCGCTCCGCACCTTCATTCCAACTGATCACCTCGCCAGCCGGGTTCAGCATAAAGATCGCATAGTCCTTTACACTGCTCACCAGGAGGCGAAAACGTTCTTCACTTTCCCGCAGGCTACGTTCCGCAGCCCTTTTTTGTGCCTCCCTTTTGTTCAGCAACTGGGTAATATACCAGACGATACCGGTGAAAATGAGTATGATAGCAAATACCAGAAGGGCTATGCCCCACTCCGTACCCAAGACCTCCTTCCAATAGGTGAGCAGCCGCAAATAACTTAGGATGATCGGAACCAGGAAAATCAGCGGCAGCAGGTACCTGGCGGTAAGAGTCCCCATATTTCCGCCGGTAAATTCCTTCATGATCCCGCTTCCAGGGTGTGCAAGCAGCGTAGCGGCGGAAAGGAGGAGGAAACAGAAAGCTATAAGCACCGATGTGGGAATATGCGTAAATGCCCCATACGACTCTTGTACACGATATAGATAGCCGATAATGGTAAACAATTCCATGGCGGCGATCAGCAAAGCAACGAATTGAGAGGGCATCTGCCCCCGACTTGTTACCCGGTTCAGCAACAGCAGGGAAATCCCGGAAAGCGCCAAGCAGAATGCCGTATGGACGGTCATTTGAATTTGGTCGGGCAGATTACCCGGCGCCTCTGTCACCAGCTTTTCCGCGAAAAGGATCCTGTCAATGTGCAAAGGGGCCATTAGAAAGACACCGGCTATTTTCAGCAGACCGGTCACAAGGACCAGGCAGGCCAGTATACTGCCGATCAGCCGTCCCGCCTTCGGGAAAGGGCCCAGAAATAAATCCCGCCGGCCGATCGGAGAAAGAAGTAAAAAAGAAATACCTGCCAAAACAAAACTCAGTGCCGTCAGGGGATTCATTGCCGTCAGGCGGGGGAGAGGCCGCTTGAATAAAGCAATATCCCACTGCCATCGCGCAAGCACAAGAATCCCAATGGCGAGAACAAGAATAGCCAGATACTTCGACCAGCGAAGCAAACGGATATACCGCCTGGAATCAGCTTCCGGGCCCGTCAAAGAAGAAGAACGAAACAGTTTCATTCCAGTTATGGCTTTAAGGGCGCTAACTAACCAGGGCAATAACCGACTAACTAGAAGAAAGATGCGAAGGGAGACTAAGGGTTTCTATCCAATTACTAATATACATAATTTCAAGTTAATTCAGAAAATATTGTGTTAGACCAATTTTTAGCGCCCGGCAAGAATGACTATAATTAGAAGCCTTTTGAAGAAAATGATCTGATAAAAGTGATCGTAGAAATCCGTAGAGCAGATTCTACAGGGCAATGATACCCGGCTCTATTGAATATGTATACGATGTACTATTTTTTGGGAGCTTTCTAATTTGCATCTTTGTATTGTCATAGGTAGTGTAATATTTGATCATCCAAGTCCGTATCTGTGAAGACCTTTTGAAACGTCGAATGTCCAAAGTCCAATGTCCGGGAAACCCACAAGATCCAACCTTTGAAAACCAATTAGTCCGGGCCCCTTTTTTCGGACTCTACGAAAACGTAAACGAAAACCCGCCCGCGCAAGCCAGCCATTTTTATAAATGGCTAGCTTTTTTTTGCGCCATCCCAGCGCCCGGAATTCCCTAAACGACAATGAGGCCAGGCGCAAATATATTTGCCCACGCTAAACCTGTGCTGTAAGATTGTCGGGTGTCATCAAGCTCCCCTTTGAATCATTTTGCCACCACGACTGCCAGGTTGATGGTTTTTGAAGGCAGGTGAATTTGTACAAAATATTCACCTGATAGTTTGTTGGATAAATCAACTACTGACTGAAACCCTATTGATCCATATACTTGCTCCCCCACGGAGTTAAATATCGCAATGGAAGAAACCTGAGTCTTGTCACCTGTATATGACAAGGTGAATGTCCCGGTAGACGGATTTGGGTAAAGTGTGAAGCTTCCGGATGTGCCATTTCCGCAGTTTCCGACCGTAATAACTATACTGTATGTATTTTGCCCGTCATAAGCCGTAAGCATCAACCTGTAATAGGACACAGATTTGACTGGCAGCTTATCTCTAAGAGAGTATGTATGTGGGGTGGACGAACTGCCTGCACCGTCAATCACCCCTATCGCCTGCCAGTTCTTTCCATCCTCACTTCGTTGAATAGTGAACAATTTGTTGTTTGCCTCCATGGCAGTACTCCAATTCAATATTACGCTTTGCATAGTACAAACGCCGGTGAAGGAAAGCATTTGAATCGGAAGGGTACTACAGGCGCCGCCGAACGAGTTATTGGCAGTTATTGCGGTTGTGTTTATTATACCGGCTGTTGTGAGCGCTCTACCATCAAGGGCAACTCCTGTACCCAGGGTGATCGCACCGTTGTTGCAGACGATATTCCCGCAAAAGGTGGAATTGTTATTGATCGAAACGGCGCCCTGGACCTCCCAATACACATTGTTCGCCAGAGCTCCGTTAATCAGGGTGACGCTCGAAAAGGTACTGGTCGTAAGGGCGCCATTGATCTGTATAACGAAGATAGCACTGGCATTGCCTTCCGCATTAAGATAAAGCGAATCCGTTAATAGGGTTGCAGCGTTCATGACATAAGTGTGCGGCGTAAGAACCAGGCTATTGCCAAATTGGGCAGGATACAATAACTCGATATCGTCAGGTATCGTGCTGACATAAGTATAGAGATTCTGAAAATCGATTGCACATTGTACTGTAGATGCGTCCGGGACAGGATGAATCGTACCCGTGACCAATAGCGGGTTGAAGCCGGTAGTCGTACCGCTGTTTGATCCTACATCGCCCGTACTATTCGTAATCCCCGAATTTGAAACGTTCCCATTGGCGGAAAACAGTGTAAAACACGCTACGCTGTTAAGGACAGGAGCCGTTGGTCCCGTAAGGATAGGCGCTGCGCAACCCAATGGAGTATAGGCGATTGTTCCATAAACCGATACAGCCCCGGTGGTCGAAAGCTCTCTTCCTTCCAGGATGCCGCCGGCGCCCATGTCAATTGCTCCGTTGTGCGCGATTAGCGTTCCCCTCATGGTTGTTGATGCGGCCATGGATATGGCGCCCTCCGCTACCCAAAATACATTACACGCCACCGCCCCGTTAATCAAAGTGACGGTGGCGCCGGCGGCTGTCGTAAGTGCTCCGCCCGTCTTAATGATGAGCACTGCATTGGGATTCCCCTGTGCATCGAAAGTGAGCGCTCCCACGACCGATCCCGCTGCCGCTATGGTATCCACACCTGCAAAAAGTGTCTGCCCGCTTCCGAGCACCGGCCCGATAGTTGAAGTTGGAGTGAGTGTGACCAGATAATACCAGGCAGCCTGTAAATCTATTACCGCTTGCGCGGTTGCAGCATCAGGTGTATGCATCACGCCGTTTACATTACCGAAACCGGTGATGGCGCCGACGTTAGTACCTATATTGCCGGTAATCTGCGAAACCCCTGTGTTGCCGACTGCCCCAGCACTGGAGAAGAGGACAAAATTAGCCGCGGTGCCTAAATCAGGCGTCTGTGCGAAGCTTGCATGCGGCAAAGAGAACAGCGTAACGGCTACTAAAAGAGGAAGCGCGATCTTGTTTTTCATATTATTGGTTTACTAATACTACTTTCCATCCGGAATCGTGCGGGACAGTAAATGCTATAACTTTGGAAGACCGTTCCTGGTGCGATGAGATCGCTGACAATACGACATCGAAGGAGAGCTATTATATTTTTGTAATAACAGATAAGCGGGATCTTTATTCTAGTTAGTAACTAGTCTTATCGTCCAGTAAGTGCTTATCGCCTATTTGGTAAGTATATTTTCGCGAAAATGCGACTGAGAATGATCACCGCGCCGGGCTAAATCTAATTGAAATACACCGGGGAATATCAAGAACATAAGTTGTCACAAAACTTCCGATCTTCTTGCCATCGAAATATTGATCATTTATTCTTTTATCGTCGGTATTAATCCTTTGCTGGAATCTGGGCGCATCTTTCTTAGTCGGGTGCCGGCCCAAACAGCTTCTATAAATCTCGGTTGCCAATTCCTTCGTGGCTGCCGAAATACGCTCTTTAGTGGAATCGAATGGGATTTTTGCCGATATATCAGTCATTCAATCAGGGTTGTGATCAATCAACCTTCCTAAAGGTAGGTCTTATTCTGAACTATAAGGGAGCGAAACAAAAGCGCATACATGTTTCCGAAAATCCTAAGTGTATGTATCTACCCTTTTCGGAGTTCACCCTATACTTTGATATAATGATACTGAAAACTGCGTATAAATAGCCTGAGAAAGCCGCGACTCCCTCTCGGATAAGCTATCTTGGTAGCTCATAACACTAACCCTACTACTATGAATGCACGTTCGGGAACAACAAAAAAAAGAAATCCCGTTTTTCCAAAAAAGGGAAGCGCGTCTGAAATCGACTATATTTTTCAGCAGGCTTTCGAACATTCGCTACAGGCAAACATCATTTCCACTGTGGGCAACGGCAGGATCATCAGAGCGAACAGGGCTGCCTGCAGGCTATTGGGTTATTCAAAAAAGGAATTGTTAACCAAGCACAGGGAGGATATATTCCGGATAACGGAAGAGAGCTATAAAAGGATGTTCCTGGAAAGGACAGTGGCAGGAAGCGCAAAAGCCGACTTGTCGATTATAAGAAAGGACGGCAAATTGTGGCCTTGTGAAATCACTTCTGTGATATTCAAAGATACCGGGAACGTCACGAATTCCATCACGAGTATCGTCGACCGCAGAGAAAGGCTTTCGGTACAGAAAAAAATAGACGTTGAAAATGAAAGATCGGTGGCAAGTAATATCATTATTGCCCAGTCGAAAAATGAAAGCCAACTTACAGTAGCGGTGGTAGAAGCCAAGGAAATGGAAAGATCGGATATCGGAAAGGAGCTGCATGATAATGTAAACCAGTTATTGGGGGCATCCATGTTATATCTTGATATGGCCATGAAAGATATAAAGAACGGGGAGGTCTATTTAATACATTCCTCGGAGTACACGTTCGCCGCTATAGAGGAGATCAGGAAATTGACGAAGGGATTGATGACCGATACCATCAAGGATTTTGGGCTTTGTGCTGCAATTGAAGATATCGCCCGGGACACGATGGAAGCCTGCCCTGTGAAAATACATTGTAAACTGAAACCTTCTTTGGAAAGGCCAATGAGCGACAAATTCAAGATGAATGCTTTCAGGATTGTGCAGGAACAACTAAATAATATCCTGAAGCATGCAAGCGCATCCGATGTGCATATTACCATGTCTGAAAAGAAGGCGGAATTCGCTCTTTCCATTGCGGATAACGGGATAGGGTTTGATAACTCGAAAAAATTGAATCACACCGGCATAGGTATAACCAATATTATCAGTCGCGCGGAGTCATACAGGGGGAGGGCCAGGTTCATCACTGGGCCGGGGAAAGGCTGTAAGTTAGTCATCACCTTCCCGGTTACCTGAAGCAAGGGTAATTATACCCCGTCCATTTCTATTTATAATTGGCAATCTCAATCAGTCTTTTTACGTCCAGCACGATGATCTTTCTGCCTTTCGTTTCCACCGTCCCTTCCTCCTTAAGCTCCGATAGCATCCGAACCACATTCTCCCTTGCAGTGCCTACCAGACTGGCCAAATCGCTGCGGCTCATATTAATCTCGACCGGCATGCCGGCTTCAAAATTAACCTTATACTTCTCCCGGATCACTATTAGCTGAAGCGCCAACCTTTCCCTGACAGATTTTTGAGCAAACATCGTAAGGCTGTTTGCCAAAACTGCATACTCATGGCTTAACGTTTTGAGTAATCTTCGATTCAATACATCAGACTGATTGATAGCACGCAAAAAATCCTCGCCTGGAATGAACGTAATTATACTTTCTTCCAGTACAGCAGCAGAATCAGGATAATTATCTACAGAAAGAATCGCATGATACCCCAATAACTCACCCGTATTTGCGACATAAATAATTTGTTCCCTGCCGTCCCTGTCCACCTTATACTTCTTCACCTTCCCATTCGTTATATAATAGATCCCCGATGGATAAGCGCCTTCCCGAAAAATGACCTCCCCTTTTTTATAAACTTGCTCGACTTTTCGAACCATCAATACCTCTATATCCTCTTCCGGCAAATCAGCAAGTATAGATTCACTTTCAAAATCCCACTTATCTATAGGAAAAATGCCCTTTATACTCATATATATTACAAATCTATCGGATAAAAAGTGATATAACTCACTTTTATTAGTGATAATCATTACCGGGCAGCGATTGCGCTCCGCCTATCTTTGCATCAATAAACCCTCCGCCCGACAAGAACAATAAATATGAAAACTCTCCCGGATAATGAATCAGTAGCCAGTAATAAGGAACAAGGTAAGGGTCCCGGTTATCTTTGGACTCTGTTAAAGCAAAAGTGCCCTCACTGCAGACAGGGGAATATGTTTAAGGATGAAAACCCCTATCATTTGAAGCTCTTATTTGCTATGAATGAAAAATGTCCCGTTTGCGGCCAAAGGACCGAATTAGAACCTGGCTTCTACTATGGCACTGCCTATGTAAGCTATGCTTTGGCCGTTGCCTTTTCTGCTACAACATTTGTTGCCTGGTGGGTGCTCATTGGGCTTTCATCGCAGGATAACAGGATATTCTGGTGGATGAGCATAAATGGCATATTAATGATCCTTTTACAACCCTATTTTATCCGGTTATCCAGGTCCATATGGCTATCCTTTTTTGTAAGCTATGACGATCATTGGCGTGAAGACGATGCGGTTCCCGGATAAGGATTAGGCCGGCAATAAAACTCAAATGTTTACACCCAAGATTTTCAATACTTTAAAACATTACAATCGTCAGCAGTTTGGCAAAGATCTGATGGCCGGTTTGATCGTAGGCCTCGTTGCCCTGCCTCTCGCTATTGCCTTTGCCATCGCTTCAGGCGTATCCCCCGAAAAGGGATTATATACCGCCATCGTCGCAGGTTTCCTTATTTCAGCCCTTGGCGGCAGCCGGGTCCAGATTGGTGGACCCACCGGCGCTTTCATCGTCATTGTCTACGGTATCGTGCAAGTCCATGGTATCGACGGTTTGATCATTGCCACATTTATGGCAGGCATCATGCTCATCATTATGGGCGTTGCCCGGCTGGGCTCCGTGATCAAATTTATTCCTTACTCCCTGATCATTGGATTCACCAGCGGCATTGCCCTTATCATTCTTTCTTCTGAGGTCAAAGACCTGTTGGGATTAAGAATGGGCGCTGTCCCGGCGGACTTTATAGACAAGTGGAAAAGCTATATTGTATACTTTCACACAACGCAGCTATATACTGTTATAATCGGAGCGTCTACCATAGCCATCATTTTGCTTTGGCCTAAAGTTACCCATAAGGTGCCGGGCTCTTTAATAGCGATATTCATGACCACCATCGCAATGCAATTATTGCATTTACCCATCGAGACCATCGGAAGCAGATTCGGGGGTATCCCGTCATCCCTGCCAAAACCCACGATCCCACATTTGGATCTCAGCACCATAAAAATTCTAATTCGACCCGCATTCACCATCGCGCTTCTTGGAGGCATCGAATCGTTATTGTCGGCCGTAGTTTCCGACGGAATGATAGGGGGCAACCATAAATCCAATATGGAACTCATAGCCCAGGGAACCGCCAATATATTTTCGTCCATCTTTGGCGGCATCCCTGCAACGGGAGCTATCGCCCGAACAGCGACTAACGTCAAGAATGGCGGCCGGACACCCGTGGCCGGCATTATCCATGCACTAACCTTATTGTTAATTCTGCTTTTCTTTGGAAAATGGGCTTCGCTCATTCCCATGGCCACATTGGCAGGGGTTTTAGTCGTAGTTGCTTACAATATGAGCGAGTGGAGGCATTTTCTTTCAATGATAAAGGGACCGCGGAGCGATATGGTTATCCTGTTGACCACATTTCTGCTGACAGTATTTATCGACCTAACAGTGGCCATTGAAACAGGTATGGTTCTCGCCGCCTTTCTATTTATGCGAAATATGATTAAATCCAGCGACGTAAGTGTCATAACAAAAGAATTTGAAAATAGCGGCATCGCCGATGAAAAAGAACCCCTTGAGAATTATATTATACCCGAAAATGTAGAAGTCTTTGAAATAACCGGACCCCTGTTCTTTGGCGCTGCGTACAAATTCAAGGACGCAATGCGGTTTATTGAAAATCCTCCGAAAGTCCTCATTATCCGCATGCGAAAAGTGCCTATCATTGATGCTACCGGCATCAAAACTCTAAAAGACGTATACAAAGAATCAAGCCAAAAGGGCACAAAACTGATTTTGTCGGAAGTTCGTAGTCCGCAAATAGTGAAGGAATTGAAGGAAGCAAGATTATTGTTTTCCATTGGCAAAGCCAACGTAACAAATACCTTTCAGGAAGCGATTGAACGGAGCAAAGTCATATTGAATGATCTAAAAGAAGAGTAAAACAAGCCCATTGATGATATCATGAAATGATTCCACCGTTTGGCTTTGCAAAATCGATTCCCGCACATCTAGCGCCGGCTGTATTCAAACTCCGCACTTTTTTCGATAACAGCCTTGGTTTCGCTCAGATAAACTTCAGAATCGCTCCACCGCATTTGAATGACGTGAGCCACGGCCACTAGCACGTTTTTGCCCTCCGGGGCTGCGTTCGTATTGACGACCAGGTTCAACAGCACCCAGGTCCGGTCATCGATCACGAAATCGCGGATACAACCAAGCTCCCCGTCCGTCCCATGCACATGGAATCCCGAAACATACTGAGCGCTACGCAAATGAAGATCAGCGCCGATCCGTTTTCCTTTCTCCGGCAAAGCGTCCACGACCGTCCCCAATCCCCCTGCGTAAAAGCCGCTTTCCCAGTATCCTTTCCAGGCATAATGTCCGTACAATTCGATCTCTTGCTGCCGGGAAACCGGCTTATCCGTATCGATCCCCGGGCTACGGCCTATTTGATCCTTTGTTAAATTTACCCGGAAGATCCCGGTCTCATCCCCGTCCTGTATCAGGGCCACCGGTGCAATCAGCACCTTACGGCCGGACAGCCAGTCGTCCATTTTCAGGACCAGGTAACGCACCTTCCAAGACTCGTCATCGAAGTAGACATCTTCGACCTTACCCACGTCCCCGTCCCTGGCTTCCATTCTCCAGCCTATCAAACTACCGATAGTACGTTCCATACAACCCCGTATTTACAAAATGCCGTTATTACGACCTACAATGTCAGGGTATTTTAACTCGCAATCGTTACATACGTCGATTGCCCATTTATATAATTCACACCTTTTATCCTTCCCGCACTGAACAAATACTTAGTGACTTATCCAGGTTAATAAGGAGTACCTTTACTCTACCTTTAAAAAAGTAGACATATGAAGAACAAAAAAGAAGTGCTCACACCGCCCCCGCCTTCCAGTGAAGGTCTACCGGCAACCGGTGCAGCCGACTATAAAAAAACGATCGGAAATCATCAGCAGGCAGCAGCACATCATGTGGAGGCAGCCAAGCATCATCTGGACGCGGCAAAAGCCTTCGCCGACGGGAACCGCGAAAAAGCGGCGCATAGCGCCATGCTGGCCTGGGGACATCACGCCATCGCCGGTGAATTCATCAATGACGATGCCAAACATCATGCTCAAATGCTGAAGCGGACCAATTATCAATGATGGCCGGGCGATGACAGAAGCCAATACTATTCTTTGATTTTCAATAACCTCGCATTGATCGCCACCACAATGGTGCTGACCGTCATCAGCGCCGCCCCCGCGGCGGGGCTAAGCAACACCCCTTGCTTATACAAAACTCCCGCCGCCAGCGGTAGCGCTATAACGTTATAACCCGTCGCCCAGATCAGATTCTGGATCATCTTTCGGTATGTCGCCTTGCCGAATAGGATCAGGCTTACGACATCCTTCGGGTTACTGTTCACCAGCACAATTCCAGCCGTTGCCGCTGCCACATCGCTGCCACTACCAACCGCAATCCCGATGTCAGCCTGCGCCAAAGCCGGTGCATCATTGACCCCGTCCCCTGTCATGGCGACAAACTCTCCTTTGTCCTGTAATTCTCTTATTTTCTCCAATTTTTGCTTCGGCAATACTTCCGCTATATAACTATCGATGCCGAGCGTATCGCTCACACTTTTGGCGGCTTTGCTATTATCACCCGTCAGCAATATCGATTTGATATGATTTTCTTTTAATGTTTTAACCGCACCTGAGGATTCCGGTCTTATTTTATCCGACAGGGCAATATAACCGGCCGCAGCCCCATCCGCTATTACAAATACGACTGTCTCCGCAACTCCTGCGCTGAATCCTTCTGGCACAGCCAGTTTATTTTCTGTCAAGTAGCCGGGGCTGACGACCAATACCGTTTTACCTTCCACCGTCGCCTCAACTCCCTTTCCCGTGATGGCGGTAAAATTTTCCGCTGGCGGCACCACCACAGACAGTTCCTTTGCCTTTTGCAGGATACCCGTAGCGATCGGATGCTCCGATCGTTGCTCCAGCGCCGCCGCCAGCCGGATTACTTCCTTTTCATCCATCCCCTTTTGAAGCGGTACGACCTTTGATACCTCGAACTTTCCCACCGTTAACGTGCCTGTTTTATCGAATACAACCACCGTGATCTTCCTGGCATTTTCAAATGCAGCCCGGTTCTTGATCAGTAGTCCGTGTTTAGCCGACAAAGCCGTCGATCTGGCCACCACCAGCGGCACCGCCAGTCCGAGCGCATGCGGGCAACAGATCACCATGACCGTCACCATCCGCGCCGTCGCAAACGACAGCGAATACCCCGACAGGTCCCAATATAAAAAGGCACTCAGCCCCGCCAAAATCGCGATAACCGTCAGCCATTTAGCCGCCGTATCTGCCAGCAACTGCGTTTTTGATTTTGACTTTTGGGCGTCATCCACCAGCTTCACCACCTGGGCCAGATAAGAATCCTTTGCACCGTGCGATACCAAAACCTGAAACGATCCGTTCCCATTAACCGACCCGGCAATCACTTTGTCGCCTTTTATCTTCTTCACCGGTTTCGATTCCCCCGTCAGTAAAGACTCATTTAAATAGCTCTCGCCATCCAATATGATTCCGTCTGCCGCCACCTTTTCCCCAGGCTTCACCAGTATGGTGTCCTTCACTTTCAAGGAATCCGTCCTGACCTCCCGAATTTTATCTTCTACAACCAGGTGCGCCTCCGCAGGCATCAACCGGACCAGCAACTCCAGGTCTTTCGACGCCCCTGCCACCGACTTCATTTCTATCCAATGCCCAAGCAGCATGATCCCGATCAGCGTTGCCAGCTCCCAAAAGAAATCCTCCCCCTTCAGCCCAAACACTATGGCCGCACTATAGACATACGCCACTGTGATGGCAAAGCCAATTAAAAGCATCATGCCCGGCGTCCTGGCCTTTACCTCATCCGCCAGCCCCTTTAAAAATGGCCAGCCCCCATAAAAATACACCGCCGTCGATAAGCCGAACAAAATATAAGGAGCACCCGAAAAGGACCAATGAACACCCAGGAAACCCTGTATCATCGGAGACAACAGCATGATCGGCACGGTAAGACCCAACACCACATAAAACCTTTTCCTAAAATCAGCGATCATCATCAAATGATGATCGCGCTCTTCTGTCCCCATGGGGGGATTACCAGCTACATTCATTGCGCGATAATTTAGGTCTTGCTCACTTTATTCTTTAATCCCGGATATTTCAGCGGCATAGCTTCCAGGTACTCCGTTAAAATTTTGGCCACCGCATAATTCCGGTACCATTTCTGGTCAGCCGGAATGATATGCCATTCATTGGAATTACACTCATTGATCACCTTATCGTACGCTTCCATATATTCATCGTACTTGTCTGCCGCCACCGTATCCGCCTGGTCGTATTTCCATCGTTTGTTTGGCTGGTCCAACCGTTCTTTGATCCGCTCCTTCTGTTCTTTATGTGACACGTTCAGGAAGAACTTCAAGATATGCGTTCTGCTATCCTCCAAATGCTTTTCCAACGTATTGATCAATACACAGCGCTCATGCAGCTTCTCTTTCGTGAATTCCCTCCCGATGAACGGAACAACGATGTCCTCATAGTAGGACCGGTTAAAAACCTGTATCATGCTTTTGGCCGGGAAATGAGGGTATATCCGCCATAGAAAGTCATGCCGTAATTCTTCCACCGTTGGCACTTTAAAAGATTTCACCTGGATACCCATCGGATTCATACAGGAAAGTACATGACGAATGACCCCGTCTTTGCCCGCCGTATCCATCCCCTGCAGAATAATCAGCAACGAGGACCGGCCGTCCGCAAAAAACACATTTTGAAGGTCAAACAGCTTATGGTGAAAAGCCTTTATTTCCTTGTCGCATTCCTTTTTGGTGAAGGTATCCTCCGGTGAGGTAGCCGATTGTCTAAGTGTATTCATCCTGATTTATTTAAAGGTCTTCCATTTTCAGCCAAAACTATTATACATGCCCGCCTGACAATAGTATAATTCACACGTGCCCGGCTTCTCATTGTTCTGAAAAACCCTCATGTGGCAGGGATATTGCGGTACAGCTTCCATGAATACCCCGCAACCGATCTACTGGCTTTTCATCCTGGCAATCCCGATCGCCTGCGTAGCCTGGACAGTTACCCATGAGGAGATATTTTCCGAACCCAGGAATTACTGCAGAAGACAAAGTGTGTCCGGAAAGAGCTTGCTCCACCGGAAATTCTTCTATCTCTTCACCTGCGAGTATTGCTTCAGCTTTTATGTCACCGCTTTGTTGCTCCTCATTACCCGGTACCAACTGCTATATGCGGATTGGCGCGGTTATCTCGTTTCAGGCTTTTCACTGGTCTGGATCGCCAACATTTATATGAGTCTTTTTTTCCTCATCCGCACGGATCTCAAAAACGAGGGGCTTGACTGTAAACTAAAGGAGTCCGAGTTAAAAGAGGAGGGGGATCAGGGGCTGTAACTTAATCGCTAATTAATTTTAAAAGGCAATAGAGGCTTCGAGCATTGTCCCGTAGAATTTCCCGCCGTTTAAAATGTTCGCACTGGGATAATTCAGATAATCCTGGTGAACATACTCTGCCTTCAGCATAATATTCCTCGTCAGGAACCAGCCGGCGGAAGCCACGCCCCGGTTGATCGTGATATCCTGGGTATATCCCTGCACCGCAGACTTTACCGTATTGTACCGGACCCCGATCCAAAAGTTTTCCGTATGGGCAGGAAAGCGGTAGATCAAATCCGCTGCATATTGAATGGCCTGGCGCTGCGTAAATTCAGTGATCGACCGGCCTTTGGCATTTTCGTAGGTACCGAAAAACTCCAGTCCCTTGTACTTCGCAAATGGATTGATCATGAAGGTATTGACCTCCTCGCTGAAACCGGGGTTGAAACGGCCCGAAAAGGGACTATAATCGTTCTCATCGGAAAGCACGGTTCCTTTCGCCACATTTGGATTTTCCATGACATCGAAATAATGGGAGCCGGTCCGGTCTCCCCCGAATAGTGTGTTGCTGTTCGCGCTGTGGTCACTATATACCGATCCGGTCAGCCGGAAACGGAAATCCGTGCTGATCTGCCTGTCAAAACCCAGTTTGGCCTGGAATGCCGGATCATAATGATTAGGTTTCCCGGTCGTCGAGTCGATTTTGGTGCCAGCCACGACGGTCGGATCCAATTCTCCATTGGTGGCCCCAAGCATCAGGAACAGACCTGATGAATGATGGTAATAGATTTCTCCCCCGAGTTCGGTGGCAAATTCATCCATGATATAATTTTCAATGAAGGGATTGTAGATGGTATTGCCGCCATCCGATCTGCGATAATGCTGGTCCCCATAATCCACATCAAACTGCCCGATCTTGATCGTAAAGCTCTTCATCAGGGTATCGATCAGACTGCTGTGCAGGAATAGCAACTTGTCGAACTGGATATAACCCCCTTTTACCCAAGCGTCTTCATGGTGCCGGGAAGCTAGATAGACCGTCAGGTTCACCCGGATGCCATCTGCCAGTTGGGCATCAATATTCAGATTAGCCATGGCCAGGTCGAACCCGTTGGTCAGTGGGATCAAGCTGGTCACATTGCCGACGAACCCCTCTGCTGTGGCGGGCAAAGCCGTATTATTATCCCGCAACATCTGGTAGCTCTGCTCGAAATTCCCGCCGACCTTTACCCTCAAATGATGGAAGGAAATGGTGTCATCCTTTCCGGTCTCGAACACATTGATACCCCGCCCGTCATTCGGCCGGAAATATTGCATAGATTGATGTTGCGCCGAAGCGGAAATACCAAGGACCGTCATAACGACCCATAAAATGCTAACGAGTTTAATTGAACTGGTCATTTTGATCAAATTGTAAAAGCTGTTTTAAAATAAATGGTGATATCGGATCCGGCTCGCAGTGTTCCAAACAGCGCCGATGGGGGTTTCACCCCGAAATCGGTCATTTTGATCACTTGCCTGCCTTCGAATTGCATACTATCTGATGTGACTTCAAAATAGTCAACTAAAAGGGCAACAGGCCTGGTCACTCCGGCCAGCGTCAAATGGCCCGCCAGCGCTATGGGCTTCTCTCCTCTCCTGAACGGCAACACGGTCACAGGAGCGTCGAGCAGAAAGGTGATCTGCGGGTCGGTATCCGCCTTGAGCGCTTTATAGGTCCTGTTATCCATGACTGTTCCCATGTCGCTCCGGATAGACCGAACGCCCATGACGATACGAATAGAGGTCACGTCCGCACCGCCGCCGGCATGCCGGCCGGCTACCATATTCCCGGTGACCTCACCGATCGTCTCCACCCAGTTGTGGCTACTCATAGTACCGTGAATAGTAACCACATATCCCCCGGAAAGATGAAATTCGCTTTGACCAGGCAGATCGGCGACGACAAGTTGCCTTATTACTATCAGAAACAGGATGCAATTTTTCATGTGGATAGCATTGCTGCCTTCAGGCATTCATTTTCTCTAAAAGGAGGCCCGCTACTACTCCCTGGATCAACCCGAATATCAGCCAACTCAGCACCAGCAGCAGTGACACATTAATAGCGCTGTAAATCAGCCACATCATGGGAAAAACGGCCACCAGCCAGTAGAGTATCCCGAATTCGACGCCCCGGCCCAGGAAAGAGCCCTTCAACATTCCCTTACAGCGATCCCAAAACCAGGCGAACGCCAAACCTGCTATAAAGGGATGGACAAAATAAAGGATGGCCCTTTCTGATTGGGTGTCGAAAGTTGGGTCGAAATACTGGACGGCCAGGGAAGGGAACATCCAGATGGTTCCATACAAACCCAGAATGCTCAGTACTAACAAAACCAACCCCGCTATCAACCCGGGGAAGATGATCTTTTTACGCACGACCCGCTATTTCTGAACGGTCATAGTAAAATCGATAGTCAATGAATTTCCCGTTTTCAATGCGCCCAGCATATAGGTCGGAGGTTTGATCTGGTAATCGCTCATCAGCAGCTTATCCGTTCCGGTACAGGTGATCGATCCATTGGCCTTCACCACACAGGCTGCTGTCAACATCACCGGCTTGCTCACTCCGGCGATCGTCAGGCTACCACTGCTCTTTACGCTGAACCGGCCAGCACTTCCGGGTGTTACTGTTGAAGAAGAAGCCGTAAAAACGATATTACCGCTGTTCTTCGCCTTCATCGCGTCATAGGCCCTCGAATCCATGCCCGATTCGCCGCTCTTTAGACCATGGACAGGGAAAGTAAAACCAAATCCTTCCAGGCCGTTCGGTATGGTAGGCTTGCCCGCCGCATACGTAAACCTGGCCGTGCAGGCGACGTTCTTATCTTCCATCGACCAACTGTGTAAATTAGACGTACCTAACACCTTAATGTCTGCGTTCGCTGCTCCAGCGGCCCTGTTGCTAACATCCGCCCTCGGGACAACCGAAAATGCCGTCAGAAAAACGGCCAGCCCAATCATCGCGTACGACATATTCCGGTAAGAAAACATAAAATGCCTGTTGTGTTTCATCTTGAAATCATTTAAGTTGTAAAATTGATTCAATTCTAAATATCAAGTACTACAGCCTGTCGTTGAAAAATTGTAAGATTCACACCCCGAAAATTTCAGATCACAATTGCAAGCCGCGGAAGTGTGAATTATGTAATCCATACCTGGAATCGTATAAGATTAATTATCTTAAATCGTGCAGCTTTACTAATCATCCATTTTCCTCATTGCCTTGTATAAAACAATATGCGTCAGAACGCTGGCATCCATCTAATGTGGCCGTTTTTAGTCTATGGTATCGCCGTCGTGTCCCTGGTGGGCGGCATCCTGTTCATTTCCTATTTCCTGGGTGAACGACACGAAGAAAACGCCACCGACGAAGCCTACGAAGGGGGAATTATCGCCACCGGCAACGCCAAATTGCGTTTCTCCGTCGACTTCTATATACTAGCCATCTTCTTTGTCATGTTCGACGTGGAAGCCACCTTCATATTGTCCTGGGCCGTCTCCATCCGCGCAGCCGGTTGGACAGGTTATGCCGCCATAGGAACATTCATTGGGGTGCAGCTTACCTTACTCTTCTATCTCTGGAAAACCGGCGCCCTTGATTTCGGCCCTGACGGCAAGGCCATCCTTAAAGCGTTTCATAAAAAAAAACAGGTGCCCTATGCAGTGGTGGACAAGCAAAGTAAATGATCCGACAGGAACTGTCCATGGAAACAGCTCCTTTGAGGAGACCTTCCAGAAATCCATCGTCCTTACCAATATGGAAAGCATGGTGGCCTGGGGCAGGAAGAACTCCATCTGGCCCTTCAATTTCGGGCTGTCCTGCTGCTATGTGGAAATGGCGACCAGCATCACCAGTAAATACGATAGCGCCCGGTTCGGCGCCGAAGTCATCCGGGGTTCCCCCAGGGAAGCCGATATGATGATCATCGCGGGCACTGTTTTCATCAAAATGGCCCCTGTCATCAAGCGCTTGTACCAGCAGATGATGGCCCCCCGCTGGGTCATCTCGATGGGATCCTGTGCCAATTCCGGTGGCATGTACGATATCTACAGTGTCGTCCAGGGCGTGGATAAATTCATGCCCGTTGACGTCTACGTGCCGGGATGCCCACCCAGGCCGGACGCTTTCCTCGAAGGCATCCTGATGTTGAGGGACCAGGTTGGCAAGGAAAAAAGACCCCTGAACTGGGTCATCGGGGACCAGGGCATCATCAAGCCGCAGGGCAGTTCCATGAAAGAAGAAAGAAGGGCCGAACGAATGAAGATGACCGAAATCAGGGATCCCGGCACCGTATGACCGATATAGTGACCATATTAAATCAAACCTTTCCGGGGGATATACTTACCGTCCAGGACACCAAAGACGATTTTCCCACTCTTTGGGTAAAACCCGCTTCTATCGTAGAAGTGCTCCGTTTCCTGAAAACAGCCGTGGACGGGCCTTATAAAATGCTGTATGACCTGACCGCTGTCGATGAACAGGCCAGGATTCATCGCCCCGATCAACCCGGAAGCCGCTTCACCGTTGTCTATCAATTATTATCCTTTGAGCGGAACGCATTCCTTCGACTGAAAGTACCGTTAACAGCCGCCGAGCCTGTCATTACCTCCGTGATCAGCGTATGGCCAGCCGCCAGCTGGTATGAAAGAGAAGTGTATGATCTCTTCGGTATCCGCTTCCAGGGGCATCCCCATTTGAAACGGATCCTGATGCCGGACACCTGGGAGGGCCATCCCCTGCAAAAATGCCACCCCGCCCGGGCCACCGAAATGCCTCCCTATCAACTCCCCGAAAACAAACAGGAGATGGAACAGTTGTCCATGCAATTCAAACCGGAAGAATGGGGATTGGACAGCACCCTCGGTGATGACGATCTTCTCTTTCTGAACCTCGGGCCCCAGCACCCCGGCACCCATGGCATACTAAGACTGGTGGTTCAACTGGATGGCGAAAACATCATGAATGTGGTCCCCGATATCGGGTTCCACCATCGCGGCGCCGAAAAAATGGGCGAACGGCAATCCTGGCATTCCTATATCCCTTACACCGACCGGGTCGAATACCTGGGCGGCGTGATGAACAACTTCCCTTATGTCATGGCCGTTGAAAAGCTGGCCGGCATCGTCGTGCCGGACAGGGCCAAAGTCATCCGCATCCTACTGAGTGAGCTCTTTCGCATTTCCAGTCACCTCGTCTGGTATGGCACCTTCGCCCAGGATCTCGGGATGATGACGCCCGTCTTCCTCACCTTCAACGACCGTGAAAAAGTACTCGATATCGTAGCTGCCATCTGCGGCGCCCGGATGCACCCCAACTGGTTCCGCATTGGCGGAGTCGCACAGGAACTCCCCAAAGGCTGGGAAGGCCTTATCCAGGCCTTCCTCGATTACTTTCCCAAACGACTGAGAGAATACGACAATCTCGTCATGCAGAACAGCATATTCAAGGCCCGGACCGTCGGCATTGGCGTCTATTCCACCGAAGAAGCCATCGAATGGGGCATCACCGGACCCGGCCTCCGGGCCACCGGGCTGGAATGGGACTTCCGGAAAAAACAGCCTTATTCCGGTTACGAACAGTTTGAATTCGACGTGCCCATCGGTCAGAACGGAGATTGTTTTGACCGGGCCAAAGTGCGCGTGGAAGAATTGAGACAAAGCCTGCGCATCATTCAGCAGTGCCTGAATAATATGCCCGCGGGCCCCTATAAATCCGATCACCCGCTGACCACGCCGCCCGTCAGGGAACACACCCTCCAGGATATCGAAACCCTGATCCAGCATTTCCTTAACGTGGCCTGGGGCCCTGTTATCCCACCCGGAGAAGCCTTTTGCGGTGTAGAAGCCACCAAAGGGCACAACGGCTATTACCTCATTTCCGACGGCAACACCAGTTCCTACCGCACCCGAATCCGCACCCCTTCGTTTCCACACCTGCAGTTCGTCCCGACCATCAGTACCGGCTATACGCTGCCCGACCTGATGGCGATCCTGGGCGCTACGGATTATGTGCTGTCGGATGTGGACCGGTAAATGGGATAAATAGGACAAACGAAATAATAAGCATGGAACCCGAGCATACATTAACGGAAGCGGAAGTAGCGGAGATCCGAGAAATATACCGGCACTTTCCGCAGAAGAGCGCGGCGTGCATAGAAGGGCTCAAGATCATCCAGCAACACCGCCGCTGGGTGTCCGATCAAGCTGTTAGGGAACTCGCGGAGATCCTCGATATGTCACCGGCCGCTATTGACAGCGTAGCGACCTATTACAGTCTGATCTTCCGCCGGCCGGTGGGAAGAAACGTCATCTTCATCTGCGACAGCGTCAGTTGCTGGATCATGGGCTATGATCAGATCGCCGCCTGTGTCAAAAGCCAACTGTCCATCGGCTATGGCGAGACCACTGCAGACGACCGCTATACCCTGCTGACGATTCCCTGTCTGGGTGCCTGTGATCATGCCCCCGCTATGATCATCAACGAAGAACTACACCGGGATCTGACGACAGGGAAAATAGCCGAAATATTAAATAGTTATGAATAGATAACAAAACAGCCATCCTCGAAAAACGGGCGAATAGTATGGACAAACCATTAACTCAACATATTAAAAACGACGGCACCTGGCTTTCCCTAAAGGAATACGTTGCCGTGGGCGGCTACCAGGCGCTTAAAAAAGCATTGACGCTCGAACCGAAAGAAGTAACGAAGATCGTCAGTGATTCCGGTCTCAAAGGACGCGGAGGGGCAGGCTTTTCCACCGGCAGTAAATGGAGTACCGTTCCCATGGGACCGGATGCGGGCGCGATCAAATATTTCATCGCCAACGCCGACGAGATGGAACCCGGCAGCTTCAAGGACAGGCTGTTGCTCGAAGGAAACCCCCATCAGCTCATCGAAGGCATTATCATTGGCGCCTATGCCATCCAGGCGTGCTTCAGTTTCATTTTTCTGCGCTGGGCTTATCACCAGGCCGCCAAAGCGCTTACCCAATGTATCCGGGAAGCCTATGAAGCCGGCTACTTAGGAGCGCACGTCGCCGGCAGCGATTTTCAGCTCGACCTTTCCCTCCACACCAGCGTAGGGCGCTATATCTGCGGAGAAGAAACCGCCCTCCTCAACGCCCTCGAAGGAAAAAGGGCCAATCCCCGGTCAAAGCCCCCATACCCCAGCGTTCACGGCTTATTCGGCAAGCCCACCATCGTCAACAATGCAGAAACCCTCTGCAACGTGCCACTCATCCTCTGTAACGGTGCAGACTGGTTCATGAAACTGAGCAAGACCGGCGAAGGCGGGACCAAATTATACGGAGCCAGCGGCCAGGTAAAAAAACCGGGCCTATGGGAACTACCGTTAGGGACATCCCTCCGAGAGATCCTTGAAGAACATGCGGGAGGGATGAAAGACGGCTATCAATTCAAAGGCGTTCTGCCCGGCGGCGGCTCCACCGATTTCCTCACCGAAGAACATTTAGACGTCCCCATGGACTATAAAAGCGTCAGCGCCGCCGGCAGTCGCCTCGGTACCGGCACCATCATCGTGCTCGATGACAAGACCTGTCCCGTGGGCATGGTACGGAATCTTGAACAGTTTTTTGCGCAGGAATCCTGCGGCTGGTGCACGCCTTGCCGGGAAGGGCTACCCTGGACCACCAAACTGCTGGATGGCCTCGAAAAAGGAACCGGCAAAATGGAAGACCTTGACATCCTGACCTTCCAGACCCATTATATGGCCCCGGGCAATACCTTTTGCGCGCTGGCCCCAGGCGCCATGGAGCCGTTGCAAAGCGCCTTAAAGTTATTCAAAACAGATTTTGACAGGCATATTCACGAACATAAATGTCCCTGGGAATGATCATGGCCAATATAGTAATCGATAATGTCCCTTATGCTGTAGAGGGCAGCAAAAACGTGCTGGCGACCAGCCTCTCCCTTGGTCTGAATTTGCCATATTTCTGCTGGCACCCGGCCCTGCACTCCGTCGGCGCCTGCCGTCAGTGCGCCATCCTCAAATACAAAAATCCAGCAGACAACAAAGGGAAGATTGTCATGGCCTGTCTCGAACCTATTGCCGATAACCTGCGCATTTCCATCGAAGCCCCTGAAGCGCGCCAGTTCCGCGCCGGCAACATCGAAGCGCTGATGACCAACCATCCCCACGATTGTCCCGTCTGCGACGAAGGCGGCGAATGCCACCTGCAGGACATGACCGTCATGACGGGCCACAATTGCCGGAGATACGCATTCAAAAAAAGAACCCACCGCAATCAATATCTCGGCCCCTTTGTCAATCATGAAATGAACCGCTGCATCCAATGCTACCGCTGTGTCCGTTTCTATAAAGACTATGCCGGGGGAAGAGACCTCGATGTTTTTGCCTCACAGGGCGATGTGTATTTCGGGCGCCAGGAAGACGGCATACTCGAAAGTGAATTCAGCGGCAACCTCGTCGAAGTATGCCCGACCGGTGTCTTCACCGACAAAACCCTAAAACAGCATTTCACCCGCAAATGGGATCTCACGAACGCCCCCTCCATCTGTCATCAATGCGGTGTTGGCTGCAACATCATCGCCAGCGAACGCTACGGCTCTATTCGCCGTATCCTCACCCGCTACAATGGCGACGTGAACGGTTATTTTCTGTGCGACCGGGGCAGGTTCGGCTACGAATATGTGAATAGCAAAAATAGAATTCTATACCCCTCAATAAAGGGAAAACCGATATCCCGGGTGCTTTCCCCGGATGAAGTCATCACCGAAATGAAAACGGTCGTCGCTCCTGGCAAAAAGATCACCGGCATCGGATCCCCCCGGGCTTCCCTCGAATCCAATTTCCTGCTGCGGCAATTGGTCGGCCCAAAACATTTTTACGCAGGCATTCCCCGCGCCGAAGGAAAATTGCTGCAACGCGTCATTGCCCTGCTAAAAAATGGTACCGTCAGAACCCCTTCCTTAGGAGAAGTGCGAGACTATGATGCCGTATTCGTCATCGGCGAAGACGTTACCAACACTGCGCCCATGCTGGCCCTCCATCTCCGCCAGGCCGCAAAGAAGGCATCCGTCGAGCTGGTTAAAGCGATGCACATTCCCGAATGGAATGATGCTGCCGTCAAAGATATCGTCCAGGGGGCGGGCGGCCCCTTTTACATCGCCACTCCGCAGATCACCGCACTCGACGAAATCGCGACCCGCACTTACCGCGCCCATCCCGATACGATCGCGCGGTTGGCTTATTCCGTCGCTCAACAAATAAATACACCCATTGCTACCGTCGGTAGCGATCCCGAAACAGAAACGCTTATGAAATCAATTGCCACCGCCCTGCTCGCGGCGAAAAGACCTTTAATCGTCTGCGGTATCAGCCTGTATAACGAAGCACTCCTCAACAGCGCGGAACGCATCGCAGCCTCCTTAGAAGGTCAGGGAAAAGAACCCGGATTGGTCTGTATCGTACCGGAAGCCAACTCCATTGGCCTGGCCATGCTTTCCCATCAATTCCTCGAAGATGCATTGGAAAACCCCGGGCCCGATGAGGAAGAAACAGCAGCGCCGGAGGAAGAAACGGCCATCATCCTGGAAAACGATCTCTATGAACGAACCTTTAAAAACCAGGCGGATCAGTTCCTCGGCCGCCACAAAAACATTATTGTCCTCGACTCTTTAGAGAACGCCACCACCCGGCAGGCGACCCACCTCCTGCCTGCCGCCACTTTCGCTGAAGCCGATGGCACGCTGATCAACAACGAAGGCAGGGCCCAGCGTTTTTACCGGGTGCATACACCCGACAACGCTGTCCGGAGCAGTTGGATGTGGTTGCAGGAATTCTTGCCGGCTATCGCCACAAAGCATTTCGACGGCATCCTCGAAAGCCTGGTCCTGGCATTCCCCGAGTTAATCGCCATCACTACGCTTGCCCCGGCTGCCGGTTTCCGCGAAGGAACGCAGAAGATCCCGCGTGAACCACACCGATACAGCGGAAGGACCGCCATGCACGCTGATGTGAATGTCAATGAACCACAACCGCCCAACGATGCCGATTCCGCGCTGTCCTTTAGTATGGAGGGCTTTGCCGGCGTGCCGCCGCCCGCCCTGACGCCTTTCTACTGGTCACCCGGATGGAATTCCGTACAGGCTATCAATAAATACCAGATCGAAGTCGGCGGCCCCTTACACGGGGGGAATCCCGGCAGGCGATTGTTCGAGCCCTCCAGCACACCCGCAGCCGTTTCGGCCCCACCCATTCCGCCGCCCTTCATCCCGATACCCGGCGAGTGGCTGGTCCTGCCCATGTATCATATTTTTGGTTCCGACCCGTTGAGCGCGCAAAGTCCTGCCATTAAAGAACGGATACCGCAGCCCTATATCGCATTGAACGATCCCGACGCCGCCAAAGCAGGCATTCTCGAAGGTCAGTTCGTCGAAGTCCTGCTTAACGGGCAGAAACAGAGGCTTCCCGTAAAATTACATCTCGGGTTACCGCCCGGAACAGCGGGATTACCCAAAGGTCTGGTCGTAACCGCAGGGCTGGCATTTCCATTCAGCATCACCCTCAGCAGTGCGTCCCATGATTGAAAATCTGAAATATGTGGTGTTGGTCCTGGCTATTATGCTTGCGCTCGTCCTGATCGCCGCGGGGTTGATCTGGCTGGAAAGAAGGATGCTGGCGCTATGGCAGGACCGATACGGGCCCAACCGCGTCGGCCCCTTCGGCATTTTCCAGGTCGTGGCGGACATGATCAAGATCTTCTTCAAAGAAGACTGGATCCCCCGCTTCGCCGATAAAAAAATATTCGTCGTGGCTCCCTCCATCGTCATGATCACAATCCTCCTAAGCTTTGCTATCGTACCTTTTTCGCCGTCCATCGGCGTCGTGAACCTAAATATCGGCCTGCTGTTCTTCCTGGCTATGTCCTCCCTGGGCGCCTACAGCGTCGTGCTCGCCGGCTGGGCTTCCAACAACAAATATTCCCTGCTCGGCGCCATGCGCGGCTCGGCCCAGATGATCTCCTACGAGGTATTCATGGGCTTGTCCCTCATGGGCGTGGTTATTCTAACAGGGTCGTTTAACATGAGGGATATCGTACTCGCGCAAAGGGGCGTCTGGTTTGTCATCCCCCAGTTCGTCGGATTCATTATCTTTTTCATCGCCGGGATCGCAGAAGCCCACCGGCTGCCCTTCGATATCCCCGAAGCGGAAAGCGAACTGGTCGCCGGATATCATTCCGAATATTCCGGGATGAAGTTCGGGATGTTCTTTGTCGGCGAATACCTGGGCATCACCCTGATCTCCGCGCTCATCACCACCCTGTTCTTCGGCGGCTGGCTTGGATTTCCTTTCCTCCCGCCCGTTGTCTGGTTCCTGATCAAGATGTTCGGTTTTATCCTGGTCTTCATCCTGCTGCGGGGATCGCTGCCCCGGCTACGGTACGACCAGCTCATGTCGCTCGGCTGGAAGGTCCTGTTACCCCTGTCGCTATTAAACATATTGGTCACGGGCGCTATCGTCCTCTATTTAAACAATCGGTAAATCATCGATATTATGTTCAGTAACCTGCGTTCGATCTGGATAGTCTTCTTACATATGTTCCACAAGCGGGTGACCGTCCTGTACCCGGAGGAAAAAGCGTATCTGCCGCCGCGCTGGCGGGGCAGGATCGTATTGACACGCGATCCTGAAGGAGAGGAGCGCTGCGTAGGTTGTTACCTATGCGCCGCCGCCTGCCCTGTAGATTGCATTTCGCTGCAGGCCACCGAGGATGAGAAGGGCCGGCGTTACCCCGAATTCTTCCGGATCAATTTCTCGCGCTGCATTTTTTGCGGCTACTGCGAAGAAGCCTGTCCCACCGATGCCATACAACTCATTCCCGATTTTGAAATGGGCGAGTATCACCGACAAAACCTGGTCTACGAAAAAGAAGACCTGCTGATCGATGGACAAGGGAAAGTCCAGGGTTATAATTTTTACAAGATCGCCGGCATCGATGTCGGTGTGAAAGCAAAAGGTCAAGGGGCAAACGAAGACAAGCCCGTGGATCTTAAAAAACTCATGCCATGAACAGTCTCTTTTATATCGCCGCCATCGTCGCCATTATCGCGACGATCAGAATGGTCACCGGCACCAATGCCGTTCATTCCCTGTTATACCTGATCGTTTCGCTCCTGGCCGTTTCCGTAATCTTCTTCTTGTTGGGCGCCCCTTTTATCGCCGCCCTTGAAGTCATCATTTACGCCGGCGCCATCATGGTCTTATTCGTCTTCGTCATCATGATGCTGAACACGGGCCGCAGCGGTGTAAGAAAAGAGCATGAATTGTTGAAACCGTCTACCTGGATCGGTCCGGGTATTACCAGCGCAATCCTTTTCGGGGAAGTGCTTTACCTCTTTATCCGTCCCGCTTCCCATCCAATGACCAGTCCCGACATCCAACCCGCTGCTGTCGGCGCAATGCTGTTCTCCAAATATATTTTAATCGTGGAACTCGCTGCCTTCCTGCTGGCAGCAGGCGTCATCGGGGCCTACCACCTGGGGCAGAAAGAAAAGCTGTCCCATCACCGGTATTTAAAAAACGAGGGACCCGCCGCATGACTATACCCATGGAATACGGACTAGGGCTGGCCGCGATCCTGTTCTGCATCGGCCTGGCCGGCGTGTTGGCCCGCCGGGATGTCATCTTTATGCTCATGTCCGTGGAAGTCATGCTGAATGCCGCAGGGCTGGCCTTTATCGTGGGAGGCACCGCCAGGGGAAGCGCAGACGGCCAGGTCATGTTCATTTTCATCCTGTCCATGGCCGCAGCGGAGGTGTCGGTCGGGTTGGCTTTAATTATACAACTCTATCAAAAGTTCAAAACGCTGGATGCCGATAGCGCCAGCCGGTTGAACGGATAAATCATACCTGAATATGCACGGACAAAAAAAGACCTGTCATGCTGAGTGAACTCCTGTGGTTGATCGTCGCGCTGCCTTTTGCGGGTTCCCTCGTGCTGGTACTCGCGGGTAAAAACCTTCCCCGTCTGGCCATCGCTATGATTGGCGTAGGATCCGTCACCCTTTCCGCCATCATCATGATTTTCATCGGAGTGGACTTCCTCCGGGGAAACCCGGCCGGGACGCCCTTCCATCAAACGCTTTGGCAATGGATCAACGTATCCGGTTTCTCTCCCGGGTTCGCCTTCAACCTCGATTCCGTCTCGCTGACCTTCGTGTTTGTCATCACCTTCGTCGGCGCGCTGATCCATCTCTATTCCGCCTCCTTTATGTGGAAAGATGAAGGCTACGCCCGTTACTTTTCCTATATGAACCTGTTCATCGGCTTTATGCTCGTGCTCGTGCTGGCCGATAATTTCCTGCTGTTATACCTGGGCTGGGAAGGGGTGGGCCTGTGTTCTTACCTGCTCATCGGCTTTTGGTATAAAGATCCGGCCAATGGCTATGCCGCCAGAAAGGCCTTCACCGTCACGCGTGTAGGCGATACCGCTATGGTCATCGGTCTTTTCATCCTTTTCACGAATTACCATACCCTCAACATCCGGGAAATTTTGCAGGCCGCACCCCATACCTGGGTCCCGGGGTCAGGGATCGCCATTACAACCGCCTTCCTCCTGCTCGGCGGCGCCATCGGCAAATCCGCCCAGGTGCCGCTTCAGACCTGGTTGCCGGACGCCATGGCCGCTCCCTCTCCCGTTTCCGCGCTGATCCATGCCGCCACTATGGTGACCGCAGGCGTCTACCTGATCGCCCGGGCCCATGTGCTCTTTGAACTGGCGCCTGTCGTTCAGCATGCCGTGGCCGTCATCGGGGCCGTTACTTTAATTGTCGCCGGCCTGTCCGCCTGCTACCAACATGACATCAAAAAAGTCCTGGCTTATTCCACCATCTCCCAAATAGGGTATATGTTCGTGGCTTTAGGCGTAGGCGCGTGGTCTGCCGCTCTCTTTCATTTTATGATCCACGCCTTCTTCAAGTCGCTGCTGTTCCTCGGGGCCGGCAGCATCATTGCCGTGTTGAACAACGAACACAATATGTTTAAAATGGGTGGCCTGTGGAAAAAGATGCCCGTCGTCTTCTGGACCTTCCTTATCGGCTCCTGCGCACTCTCCGCCCTGCCCCTGATCACAGCCGGCTTCTACAGCAAAGACGAAATCTTATGGCAGGCCTATGCCAGCGACAAAGGATCGATGATCCTCTGGCTGACTGGACTGGCAGGCGCCTTTGTCACCGCGCTCTATACCTTCCGGATGGTCTTCCTCACCTTCTTCGGCAAGGCAAAGGCTGAACCTGCCTACCACCCTGGAATAGCAATGACCGTTCCGCTGGTCGTTTTAGCCTTTCTCTCCTTCGCCGGCGGCTTTATCCAATTGCCCGATAACATGGGGCATGTGACCCTGTTCTCCCGATTTATTCAACACGCCTTGCCCGTCACCGCTGCCACCACATCCGGACATACCGCAGAATGGATCGCCCAGGTGATCGCCGCCATCGTGTCCATCGGCGGTCTGGCGTTGGCCTACCGGATCTACTATAACAAGCCCTTCCCTGTCGCCGAACCCGTTCGTAACCCGATCCAACGATTCTTCTTCCAGGGCTGGGATTTTGACCAGCTGTACGACAGGGGCATTGTCCAGCCCATCGTCTTCCTTTCCCGGATCGACAAGAACGATATCATCGATCAATTTTATACGGGCCTTGCGTCCCTTACCCGTTTGCTCAACAGGGGCCTCGCCGCCACCCAGAATGGCAAATTACGCTGGTACGCCATGGCGCTGGGCATCGGAGCCGTCATTACCTTAACCATACTCCTTTACACGTGATACTTGTCTGGATCATATTATTATTAATGGGTACCGGATTGCTGGCGTGGCTGGCCAGCCGCTGGAGTGATACGCTTCCAAGGATCATCAGCCTTATGGGCACTCTTCTGTTCCTCGGCCTTGTACTTTATATGTGGTTCAGGCATCCTGTGGGAGCCGTCGTTTCCGGTAATACGGCAGACAAACCATGGATCATCTATTATACCCATTCCTGGATCCCGGGTTTTGGCATCCGCTTCACTCTGGCCGCAGATGGCCTGAGCCTGCTCATGCTGCTGCTCACGGCCTTCCTAGGCGTCCTGTCCGTACTGGTTTCATGGAAAGAAATAAAAACAAGGGTGGGCTTTTTCCATTTCAACCTGCTCTCCATCCTGGCAGGCATCAGCGGCGTTTTCGTCTCCCTCGATCTCTTCCTGTTCTATTTCTCCTGGGAAGTCATGCTGATTCCCATGTACTTTCTCATCAGCATATGGGGGTACGAGAACAGGGTCTATGCCGCCGGTAAGTTCTTCCTCTTCACACAGGCCAGCGGGCTATTGATGTTTCTTTCTATCCTCGGATTATACTTTGCTCATGGCCGAAGCACCGGCGTGTACACTTTCGATTACGAAACGCTCAAAGGCACCGTCCTGGCTCAGCCCATCGCCTTCCTCCTCATGCTCGGTTTTGCCGCCGCCTTCCTGGTAAAGCTCTCTACCGTCCCCTTCCATAGCTGGTTGCCCGATGCCCATACCCAGGCGCCCACCGCAGGCAGCGTATTGCTGGCCGGTCTGCTGCTCAAAACCGGCGCCTACGGTCTTATCCGCTTCGTTTTGCCCCTTTTCCCCCAAGCGTCCCATCAATTTGCGCCGGCAGCCATGATCCTCGGCGTGATCAGCATCCTCTATGGCGCGAAACTGGCGTACGCCCAAACCGATCTCAAGAGGCTTGTCGCCTATATCAGCGTCAGCCATATGGGTTTTATTCTACTCGGGATTTATGCCTTCAATCAAATCGCCCTGCAGGGCGTCGTCATGCAAATGGTCGCCCACGCCATCAGCACCGGCGGCTTGTTCATTATCGTGGGTGCGCTTCATGACCGCATCCAAACCCGGGAGATCGGACAAATGGGGGGACTCTGGACACAGGTCCCCAAAATGGGGGCCATGGGACTTTTATTTGTCCTGGCTTCCCTCGGGTTACCCGGGCTCGGCAACTTCATCGCCGAAATACTCATCCTGACCGGATCCTTTATGGCCAGCAAGACCCTCACCATCATCGCCGCCGCCGGCTTCATTGCCGCCACCCTCTATTCCCTGCGCATCATGCAGAAAGTATTTTACGGAACCGTTTTCAAAAAGTGGGAAATAGCCGACCTCGGTTTCCGGGAAATGATCGTCATGGGCTCTCTTGCCTTCGTCATTATTTGGCTGGGATTGTTTCCCAATAACCTATTCAACGCGACCCAACAAATGGCACAGGGTGTGATCGAACAGGTAAAAACCGACTCCAATACGCCCCAAAATGCTAAACGATGATCACAGGACCCGACATACGAAGTTTATTGCCCATCGAGATCCTGGCGGGAGGCATGGTAGTCACCATGTTGGGGGTAGCCCTGAAGCGCAAGCATACGCTGACCTATATTTGCACGCTGACCACGCTGGCGGCCGCCTTCGTTGCCATCCTCTTCATCTGGCCCGATGAGGTCTATTCGCAGGGAGCCCAAATTCGGGGCCCCCATGCCATCGGCGACCTTTTCCTCGTCGACCGGTTCGGATGTTATTTCCAGGCCCTGATCTTGCTCTCCGCTTTTGTCGTGACCCTATTCAGCCAGATCAGCCTGAAAGACTTCTTTCCCGGAAAAAGAAAAGAAGAATACTACCTTCTCCTCCTGCTGGCCACGCTGGGCGGCGCGACCATGGTCATCAGCACCCATTTCATTTCCTTTTTTATTGGCCTCGAAATATTGAATATCTCGCTGTATACCCTGATCAGTTATTACCGCGAACGCCCCAAAGCCATCGAAGCCGGTTTGAAATACCTTATCCTGGCTGCCATGTCTTCCGCCTTTTTACTTTTCGGAATGGCGCTGATTTATACCCTCACGGGCATCTTGTCCTTTCAGGGCCTGGCCGCCGCCGCCCCCCTCCCTGGTTCCCCCCTGCTGATCGCCGGCATTGGTCTCCTGATCACCGGCATGGGATTCAAATTAGCCCTTGTCCCCTTTCATATGTGGGCCCCCGATGTCTACGAAGGTGCCTCCTCTCCTGTCAGCGCCTTTATCGCCACGGTATCCAAAGGAGCAATGATGGCCATATTACTCCGATTCTTTTTGGTGGCCAATCTCTATGGCTTTAAACAAATCATGCTCGTCTTTACCGTCATCGCGATCCTGTCCATGCTGACCGGTAACCTGCTCGCCCTACGGCAGAACAATATCAAGCGGATGCTTGCCTATTCGTCCATTGCCCATTTCGGCTATATATTGGTGGCCTTCATAGCAGGGAAAGGAATGGGCATTCAGGCAGCTGCCTTTTACCTGACTGCCTATATCATCACCATCCTGGCCGTATTCGGCCTGATCACCGTTATTTCCCGATCCGACAACGAAGCCGCCGACATAGAAGACTATGCGGGTTTATTTTGGAAGAAGCCTTTCCTGGCCACTATTTTTTCCATCACCCTGCTTTCCCTGGCGGGTATACCTCTCACCGCAGGCTTTATGGGGAAATTTTATCTACTCACCGCAGGAGTGGGTAAAAGTAACTGGCTACTCGCCTTTACCCTCGTGGTCAGCAGTATCATTGGGCTATACTATTACCTCCGATTCATCTTTGCCATGATGCGGACAGACAGCAAAAAGTCCCTCCCTGACAGTCGTTCCACGTATTCCTCCCTCACCAGGCTGCTGGTACTAGGCCTATTAGGAGCGGCAGTCATTTGGCTGGGTGTTTTCCCCGCATGGCTTTTTCAACTGCTTAACCATTTAATGTAATCATATACACCATTAAAAGGAGACCCGGCGCCAGTTGGGATGACGCTGGGCACTCCTTCAGAAGATTAACATGATGCATAGGCGGGAGAGGCGCCGCCGCCAAGCAACCCTCTACTTCACATTCTGTGACACAATCTTTGCTAAGTCAAACATCGATACCTGACTCTTTCCTGCGAACAGTACTTTGAGCTTGGCATCCGCATTGATCATGCGTCTGTTTACTTTATCCTGCAGGTTATTTTTTCGGATATACTCCCAAATCTTTTTGATGATCTCCGTGCGGGCCATTGGACTGCTACCGACGACATCTGCCAGGCTGGGACTGGCCGTCAGGGGGGCATTAAAACCGGTGTTTGAGGCGGCTGCTTTCTTGGCGGGCTTTTTGGCTGCCTTTTTGGGAGCGACTTTTTTTGCAGGAGCAGCTTTTTTCGCGACCTTTTTGGGAGCGGCCTTCTTTGGAGCGGCCTTCTTGGCTGCAGATTTCTTTTTCGGCCAGGGGGCGGGTTTAGCGGCTTTTTTCTTTGTTGGCATAGTTTAAATTTAAGGATGTAGAAATTGAATGTGAATATTGCTTTTTTCGGTCGTGTCGATGATGATGGTAGTACGCGGCCGGTCCGCGGGGATTTGTATCCGGATGGTCGCAGGATTGTCTTTTTTGGTGGTCAGCGAGAGATTCAGCGCCATGAAGATCACTTCGACACCAATCCCGAGAATGACCAGGGCCAAACGCGAAAACATGAGCATCCTGGACCTGAATTCTATCTTCGCCCACTGAACATCGAGCTTTTGTTTTGCCTTGTCGATTTGAGCCTGGGTGGCTGTCTCAAAATCGATCTCCTGGATGTCGTTATCCATCATATCCCGCAGGCGGCTACTGCCAAAATAATCCAATAGTATGGATAATACATATAATAGCAGGGACAGAAATAGTAAGGTCAGGCTGATGATAAACAGGTAGAAATACCGGCCATCCTCCAAAGGAAAGAATTTCTCATTAATGGTCAGGAAAAAGCCGAGCGCTCCGGCGCCGAGATAGGTGACGGTAGTATGATAGTCTTTCAGCGTGGTAGTCGCCTGATCGTCTTCCTTGGCCCGGTCCTGCCGAAGGACTTGGGTGATCGGGTCCTCTTTAGGGGCATCCTCTTTATTGGGCATACGCTAATATACTATATCGGCAGCAATCCGACCGGAGACCTACCCGGTTATTTTCGCCTGGCGGGCCAACTTTTTTCTATTTTGCAGGGGGCAGTTGAACGGACTATTTGCGGGCAATTTGCCGATATTTAGTATTTTGTGGTATAGTATGCGATGGCTATAGGGGCCGGAATCTGATGTTTCATTGAACTTCAATCTTTTCTGGAAAGGCATTTGATTTGGATATCATAATCTTCAAAACGTCAAACAATGAAAAGAAATCATCTCCTGTTGGGACCTTGTTACAAGGTCGCCATTCTCGTGATTAGTATGCTTGTTTTAGCCGGCGGCCGGCTGTGTGCGCAGGCACCTGCAGTGAAAAACATCCTCCTCATTCACGGAGTATTTGCAGATGGCTCCGGCTGGCAGGAGGTATTTAAGTTACTTACGGCGAAGGGATACAATGTGACTGTCGTTCAGAATCCGAGCAGTTCGCTGGAGGAGGATGTAGCGGCGGTTAAGCGCGCCATGGACAGGGAAACGGGCTCTTGCATTCTGGTGGGGCACTCGTATGGCGGCGCGGTCATTACCGAAGCGGGATCGGACGACCGGGTAGTGGGTCTGGTTTATGTGGATGGATTCGTGCCGGATTCCGGAGAAACGGCGGTTGCCATGGACCCATCGGTGCCGGACCTTACCAACGGTGGCATCGTTCCCGATGCGTCAGGTCTGATTTGGTTTGACAAAGCTAAATTCCATGCGGGCTTCTGCGCTGATCTCCCCGCCGGTCTGGCGGCGTTCATGAGTTGCGCCCAGATTCCGGGTTCGCTCAAAGCCTTTACGACGATTATCACTCATACGCCATGGAAAACAAAGTCTTGTTGGGGAATCCTGGGCACCGAGGACAAGTCCATCAACCCGATACTGTTACGGCGGCAATATCAACGGGCAAAGGCGAAGATAACCGAGATACGGGGGGCAAGCCATGTCAGTTTCATTTCCCATCCAAAAGAAGTGGCGCAGGTCATTGACGCGGCGGCCCGGGGATCGCATTGATGGGGTGATCAAGCCCTGGTGCCGGATAAAAACAGCCATTTATGAGCCTCACCCACCGGCGCCTGGTGCGCGACCTGGTCGTCAACTCGGGGAATGCCTGCGTCTTTGTCAACTTTACGCCATCACCGGAGGCACGCTATCCCCAGGCTATCGAAGAGATCTATGCGGCGACCAAATGGGTCGCGGCGCATGGGAAAGAGATCGGCCTGGATGGCGGCAGCCTGGCCGTAGTCGGCAATAGCGCAGGCGGAAATATGACTGGTGCTATCGGCCTGATGGCCAAGGAACGCGGCGGTCCCCGGATCAAGACGCTGGTCATGATGTGGCCGGCGACGGATGGCAGCTTCACCCAGGAGTCCTATGAGCTGTACGGGGAGCAGCGTTTCCTCACCACTTCGCTCATGAAATGGAGTTGGGACAACTACGCCGAGGCGACAAAACGAAAGGAGAAGCATGCCTGTCTCCTCAACAACAGCGTCGAAGACCTCAAGGGCCTGCCGCCTATGCTGATCCAGGTGGCGGAGAACGATATCCTGCGCGACGAAGGGGAGGCCTTCGGGCGCCAACTCGAACTGGCGGGTGTCCAGGTCTCCACGGTCCGTTATGACGGGATGATCCACGACTGGGGGATGCTCAACGGGCTGGCGCAGGAGCCGGGGTCCAAGAGCGTGATCTTGCATGCGGCAGCTCAGCTGAAACATTATTTGGGATAACCGAGGTAATATCTACACTTATGACACAAGAAAAAGAATTCAAGGCGGTAAAATTCGATCACTATGGCGGCCTCGATGTGCTCCATATCGATGAGCTGCCCATGCCCGTTCCGGGCATGGGCGAGGTATTGGTAAAGGTAAAAGCGGCGGGGATCAATCCGATTGAGTCAAAGATTCGAGAGGGTTTTCTGGCCGCCCGGTGGCCGGCTACTTTCCCTGAAGGTGAGGGCAGCGATTTCGCAGGGGTGGTGGATAGTGTGGGTCCCCAGGTGAAGACCTTTGCCACCGGCGACGAGGTCATCGGGTTCACGAATGAGCGCGCCAGCCACGCCGAATATGTGCTTGTCCCGATGGACCAACTCACCCCGCGCCCCCCGCACGTGCCCTGGGAGCAGGCGGGCGCCCTGTTTGTCTCCGGGTCGACGGCCTATGAAACGCTGAAGGCTGTCTCATTGAAAAAGGGCGATACGGTGGTCGTCTCGAGCGCCGCGGGCGGCGTTGGCTCGATTGTGGTGCAATTGGCGGTGAATGCCGGGGCCCGGGTCATTGGCCTGGCGAGCGTAGACAACCATGACTGGTTAAAGCAAAAGGGGGTCATTCCCCTCGACCATGAGGGCGACATGGCTGAAAAGATCAAAGCGGCCGCCGGTGGCCGGATCGACGCCTTTATCGATACCTACGGTCATGGATATGTAGAGCTGGCCATCCAGTTAGGGATAAAGCCCGACCGCATCGATACGATTGTCGATTTCCAACACGAAGAGGTCAAAAAATATGGGGTCAAAGCGGATGGCAGTATGAATGCCGCGACGGCCGAGGTGCTGGGTGAGCTCGCCGCGCTTATCGAGCAAGGACACCTCGAGATCCCGATCGCGCACGTCTACAAGCTGGACCAGGTGCGGGAAGCCTTCGCCGAGCTGGAACAGCACCACACACATGGAAAGATCGTTCTGGAGCCGTAAAAGACCACCCAAAAGCTGGAATGGCGGGCGCTATGGAGATGACCGGTCCGGTACGTTGTGTTGAATTGCGTTTGCATCAGTAACTATTGACGTCGATAATGGCCTGGGCGAATGCCGCGGGGGCTTCCTGCGGCAGATTGTGTCCGATGCCGCCGGTAATGACCCGATTGGCGTACCTGCCCGTGAACTTATTGCGATAGGCGCTGTCGTCCGGATAATGCGGGGCGCCATTGGCGTCTCCTTCCAGGGTGATCGTCGGGACGGTGATCACCGGGAGTCCCTCGACCCGGGCCTGGAGGTCGGCATATTTCGGCTCTCCATTAGCCACGCCAAGTCTAAACCGGTAATTGTGAATCACGATGGCAGCGTAGTCCGGATTGTCGTAGGAGGCGGCGGTGCGTTCGAATGTTGCCTCATCAAAGGCCCATTTGGGCGAGGCGTTCCGCCAGATGAGCTTCCCGAAATCCTGCCGGTACTTGTCGTAGCCTAGCGCGCCGCGTTCCGTGGCGAAATAAAACTGGTACCACCACTGATATTCGGCCGCCGGCGGCAACGGCAACCTGTTGGCCGCAACGGTGGAGATCAGGTAACCGCTCACTGAGACCAATGCCTTGCAGCGCTCCGGCCAGAGCGCCGCGACGATATTGGCCGACCGTCCTCCCCAGTCGAAACCGCTGACGACCGCCTTTTCGATCTTCAGCGCGTCCATCAGGTCGATGACATCCTGAGCCAGCGCCGCCGGCTGGCCGTTCCGAAACGTTTCGCCCGAAAGGAATTGCGTCGTGCCGCAGCCCCGAACATAAGGGATGATCACCCGGTAGCCCTTGGCGGCCAATATTGGAGCAACGTCGGTATAGCTATGAATATCGTAGGGCCAGCCTTGCAAAAGCAGGACGGCGGGTCCATCTGCCGGACCGGCTTCCGCGTAGCCGACTTTCAGCAATCCGGCGTCGATCTGTTTCAGCGGGCCGAACGATACATTGGTTTCCGGGCTCTTCCGGGGAGTGACCGCCGGCCTATCCGTGCCCGACGGCGTCATCATATCGCCCAACAATCCGAATGGAGCAGCGACAACGGTGAGGGCTGCAGTGCCGAGAAAATGGCGGCGGTTCTGGTATTTAGCGTACATGTTCCATTGATTTTTCTTGTTTAACATTTTGTTCGCGCCGGATGGGCGCCCCGGTCTCTCATCGACTCAGCCGAAGGTAAAGTCAAAAACCTCCACCCCGGGATCAAGAAACTCGATCGAAATCTCCCGGTCGGCAATCGGGCCCGGTTGCCGGACCAACTGATACATCCCTTGTTCGGTTACTACGCCGTTACCCTGGTCATCGACATCGATCCCATGGGCAGCACCCGGAGCCTTTCCATCGATGGTTATCCGGAATCGAATGGAGGCTCCCGGTTTGGCCGGCCCCAGAATGAGATTGACATCGCGGGCATGGAAGCGGAAGATGATCCGGCCGCCGGCCTTATTGAGGTTTGCCGCCTCCCGGCCCGCTTTCCAGTTGCCCGAAAGCGCCCACTGATTGAGCCCCAGCCCCTGCGGGTTGGCGTATACGTGCTGTTTATCGGATATCAGTCCCCCGGGGGACGAAAAGCCTTCGGTGCGTCCATAACCAATATACGTTTCTCCGGATCTTAGCGTACGGGCATCGGCAGCAAGCTCGACCCCGCCCGGGTCGACCGGGGATACTCCGGCAGGGATGTTCTTGGCCCCGGCTTCGGTCAGCAATTGTTGAATGACCCTTTCCGACTGTTCGTAGCTCCCTTCGCCGAATTGATGATGACGGATGTGTCCCCGCGCGTCGATGAAATAAAGCGCCGGCCAATATTCGTTCTTAAAAGCGTGCCAGACCGCGTAGTTGTTATCGATTGCGATGGGAAAATCGATCCGCATATCCTTCACGGCTCGCCGGACGTTGTTGATATCCTTCTCAAAGGAGAACTCAGGGGTGGATACGCCGATAACGAGCAGCCCTGCATCTTTGTATCTGGTTGCCCAGGCGCGTACATAGGGAAGGGTCCGCCGCCAATTGATACAGGTGTAGGTCCAGAATTCGACGAGGACAACCTTGCCGCGCAGATCAGCCGACGACAATGGCGGCGTGTTTATCCACCCGGTTGCACCCTGGAATGAAGGCAGATCCTGGCCGAAAGGAGGTTGAGTCGCAGCCACGATGGAGACGGACAGGAGAGTTAGAAGTGTCATATACAAGAATTTTTGAGGTATGTCTTTTTCATTAAGCCGATTGACCCGCTAGCCTTGATTTTTGAAAGCAAACACGAAGGTAAATATCGCGCCCTTCTTTATCACGCCAAAGTCGTGATCTTTCTGGTAAACCGCCTGCTATTTGTAATCTCTCCTTTGATCACAGCTCCCGATATTGACCCCGGGCCGGCAGCACGAGGTGGATGGTCGCGCCTTGACCGGGTTGGCTTTGGGCGGAGATCTGGCCATGATGGTTTTCCACGATCTTTTTACACATGGCGAGCCCGATGCCGGTGCCGCTATATTCGGTTTTGCGATGGAGGCGTTTGAAGATGGAAAAGATCTGTTCGGCGTGTTCCTGGGCAAAGCCAATGCCGTTGTCGGTGATGTCGATGTGGTATTGGCCGTCTTCGAGGCGGCAGGCGATGCTCACGACTGGGGGAGACCCGTCGCTGGTATATTTGAGGGCATTGGAAATGAGGTTGGTGAACAATTGGGTCATTTGGTGAGGGACAGCGTCGATGGTAGGGAGTGGCCGGTAGCGGATCTGGGCTTGTTTTTGCTCGATGAGGAGGTCGAATTCCGCCAGGACATCTCTTAAGATCTGGTTGAGGTCTACGGGTTCGAATGCGCGGGGGGTTCGGGATAATACCGAATAGCTGAGGACGCCGCGGATGAGGGTTTGCATCCGGTTGGCGGCTGAGATGATCTTGGCGAGATAATTTCTGGCTGCGGGAAGGGTTTCGGGTTGGTCTTCGAGCAGACTGGCAAAAGTGGCGATCTTCCGGATGGGTTCCTGGAGATCATGGGAGGCGATATAGGCAAATTGACTGAGTTCGGCGTTCGACCGCTGGAGTTGTTCATTGGCTTCGGCAAGTTCCCTGGTACGTTCGGCTACGACTTCTTCGATTTTCCGGCGGGCAAGGACGGCATCCGTGATGTCCTGGGCGATGCCGATGAGTTTAATTGGCTTCGCGTGTTCATCATAGATAACAGTACCGGTGATGCGGAGCCAACGCGCCGAACCGTCAGGCCAGAAGATCCGCGCGGAGTAATCGAGCTGGCCGGTTCGCAGGGAGCGTTGGTGGGCGAGTTCCCGGTCGTGCAGGTCGTCGGGATGAATGGATCGGACATAGTCGGAACGGGTGAAACTGGGATCGTCCACGCCCCAAATGGTCTTGAAGCGCTGATCAGTCAGCATGCTATCGGAGGCATAGTCGATCTCGTAGACGCCGAGGTCGGCGGAGTTGATAGCGAGGGTGGCTTTTTTTTCGGCTTCCTGCAGCCGCCGACGACTGGCGACCTGGGTGGTATTTTCCTGGACCCAGATGGCAACCTTCTTGACGTGGCCGGCCAGGTCAAACACAGGGGCATACACGAAAGTGATGTATACCCGCTCCGGAACGCCGTGACGGATAAGCATCAATTCGACTTCGTCGGCGAAAAAGGTTTTACCATCGCGGGCAACGCCGGCGAGGGCGTCTTCATAGTATGGTTTGGCTTCAGCGAAAGCGTCCCAGTAGTATTTTCCGGCGATAGCGTCGAGCGGTCTTCCGGCGACCTCAAGAAAGCTGCTGTTGACGGTCTCGGCGACAAGCGTGGCGGCGTCGAGGATGCAGATACCAATGGGTGCTTTTAATACGATGTTACGCAGGTCGAGCTCGCTATCGCGAACCTGGTCCAGGATGCGGATTTGTTCGGTGATGTCCACTGAGGAGCTGATGTGGCCGGCAAAACTCCCATCGGGTCGGGTGCGAACCGCGCCCTTGGTAAAGAGCCAACTATATTCGCCCTTTTGGTTTTTTACCCGGAATTGTCCGTTGAATGGCGCTTGTCTTTCCAGGGAATCGAGATAGGTTTGGATAAAGGCGCCCCGGTCTTCTGGGTGGATGAGGTCGGCCCAGCCGAGTTGGAGCAGCGTGCCCACGGGCCGGCCGCTGAGCTCGATCCAGGCTTTGTTGAAATAAGTAGCGTTGCTGTGTTCGTCCGCCATGGCGATGAGGATGTCGGAACCTTCGGCCATGGTGCGGAAGCGGGATTCGCTTTCGGCCAGATCATGAATCGTGCGTACTTTTTCGGTGGTTTCGACACAGGTAACGAAAATGCCGTCGATGCCCTCCTGGTCCCCGAAAATGGGGCTGTAACTGAAGGTCCAGTAGCTGTCTTCGGTGCGGCCGTTGCGAAAGAAGGGGACGAGCAGGTCGTCGTACTGGATGGCCTTTCCGGTCGTGCGGACGTCGTCGAGCAATTTGCCGATGATATGCCAGATATCAGCCCACCCGTCGCGGCCCTTTTTGCCCACCATCGGGTGTTTGCCGTCGGCGCCAAGACTGGGACGGAAGGCGTCATTGTAGAAGCAGATCAGGTCTTCGCCCCAAAACAGGAACATGGGAAAGTTGGAATTCAGAAGGATACCGAGGGTTGTCCGGAGGTTGCCGGGCCAGTGGTCGATCGGGCCTAACGACGTGGACGACCAATCAAAGGCTCGAATGCGATCCGCCATTTCTCCTCCTCCGTTCAAAAAGCCTGGCTTTAGCATGGTGTCAGTCGAGTATTCGTTGCAGGATGTTTTTGAGCTCTCGAAAGTCGTTCGGTTTGGTGATAAAGGATCGGGCGCCAAGGGCTTTCGCTTCGTCGATGGTGGCTTGATTGGACGAGGTGCTCAGGACGACAATCGGAATTTGCATATCAGGGTGCTTTTTGCGCATCTCGATGAGGAACTGCTGGCCGGTCATGACGGGCATATTGAGGTCGAGGAAGATAAGGTCCGGATCCGCCTCGCTTTTTTCAAGCGCCTGTAAGGCGCTGTATGCGCCGGAAAGAACGGTGCAATCGATGGATGGATTGATTTGCAGGAGCGCCATCACGAAAAGCTCCTGGTCGTCCTCGTCGTCTTCTATTAAAAAAACCTTCGAATAGCGCATGTCGGTGAAGAATCAGTTTTATCCGGAGATAATCCGGGAAGCTCTGCAAGTGTCATGCCTTTTTTTCCAATAGGCGATCAACAGGATGCTGGCAAAGATAGTGGATGAAACGTAGACAATTGTTTCATTTTTCCCCTTATTACGTGTAGAAGTTATTACGCATATATGGGGAGAAGGGGAATCGGACTGGGGCGTTCAGGCTAAATCGGGCGAAGATTAACGGTCCGCATGGCTGGCACTATTATTACTCTAGGATATTCTATGGAACCCAATGAAAGGCCATGTCCGGTGTTGATCGTGGATGATGACGATGATCTTTGCCACATACTGGAGACGATCATCAGGACGGTATGTCCGGTGCATATAGAGAATAATTTGCGCAATGCGGAATGTTATTTAGAGGGAAGCAAGCCTCAGATAGTCCTGTTGGATAACAATCTGCCTGATGGCCAGGGGGTCAAATATATTAGCCAAATTCTTGCGCTTTACCCTGATATTAAGGTCATCTTGATGACATCGGATCCATCGTCGGGACTGAAGGAGCAGGCGATCCATGACGGAGCCGTAAGGTTTATTTCCAAACCTTTTCGGGTGGCTATTATCAAGGATCTGATCCTCGATTTTTGCCCAAATCTTAGAGCTGCGTAATACAAAAAGTCCCGGAAATAAAAAAAGGCAGGATGACTTTTGGGAAAGATCACCGCGGTCTTTTTCCTGAAGCAGCTTTAAAGAAATTGCAAACGGTACATTCCTGGCGCGGGCATTCGACGGGCTTCTTATAAGGCCTATTCCGACACTGGAATTATCTTCCGATCAGCACTTCCCTTGTCTCTCTTGTATTTCCCTGCCCGATCACCAAATAATAAACGCCGGGTGAAATGTGTGAAACATCCAGGGTGATATTGTTTCCCGTACCAAGAACCCGATCCGTCATCAATTGTCCCGCGCTGTTCAGCAGCGATATCGTGTACTGACCGGCAACGGGGAACGTGATCACGACGGCGTTTGTCGCCGGGTTGGGGAAAAGGGTGATCGCGGAAGACGAGCGTTGGATATTTATCGCGCAAACGGAAGAATAAGTATGGTTGCCGTCGAAATCGGTCTGTACCAATCGGTAATAGGAAATGCCGGAATAAGGAGCCGGATCATAAGCCGTGTAGAAGCAGGCAGCATTGCTGTTGCCCGATCCGGCGATCTTTTCAAGGCTATCCCACCGGGCGCCGTCTTTGGACCGTTGAATGGTAAAATAATCGTTGTTCGTTTCCATCGCCGTTTCCCAGTTCAGCTTTACCTGGCCGCCTGAAACGGCCGCCGTAAAGGAAACCAGTTCGACCGGTAGCGGACTACTGACCGCATTGACGGAACCCAGATAAAAGCTGTTGGAAAGGTTGGCCAGGGACAGCCCCGTCCGGTTGACCTGCGGATTTGCCGTAGTCCCGGCATTGACACCCGCCACCCCGACAACGCTGCCGGCCAGGGTCAGCCGGAGGTCGGCCGTACTGCCAATGGTCCCGAATCCCGTTCCCTGGACCTCGAGGTTATAGGTTCCCCCCGCGAGGCCGTTCCCCGTCGAAGCCGCCCAGTTCAGGTTGTCGATGACGGCTACCGTCGATGCGCCGTCCGCAAAAGTCACCAACGTGCTTCCCGCCGCATCGTTATAAGCGACCGTAAGGGTTCCCCCTGTTGTTGGGGCGGTTGCGGGGGCGGAGACATAGAGCAGTTGGCTGGTGGCTGCCGTTCCCATGGGGAAAAGTCCGTTAACCGAGCCACCCGCGATCGTCGCCGCTTTCAACCAGCGGGTAAAAGTCCCCGTATTAATTATTGCCCCGGTAGTGTAGGCCAGTGTCCCGTCAATGGCAACCGATGACCCGAGGGTCAGCGCATTGCCGCCGTTCAGATCGATATTGCCCTGGGTCATTGTCAGGGTGCCGGTGACCGTCGCATTGTTTTCCAATTGGACGCCCGCGGACGAATTATTGATGATCAGGTTGGTGAAAGTGGCGCCGCCCGCAGACGTTATGGTTTGCAGCGCCGAGCCATTGAAATTCACCGTGCTGGTTGCCGAATTAAATCCCGTACTTCCCCACGTTGACCAATTCCCTGCCATATTGATCGTATTGGCTCCCGGCGCCAGGACCGAAAGCCCGCTGATGGTCAGATTATTGTTAACCGTCATGTTGTTGGTCAGGGTGCTGGTATTGGCGGTTGTCGTGACATTATAGAAGCTCATGCCGGCGCTGGTGATGTTCAGGTTGTTCCCGCCAAAGACTACCGTACTGGCATCCGTGGTAGCATCGACCGTTCCGCTGGTATAGGTCCAGTTCCGGGTCACCGAAAGGATGCCGCTGAGGGTAAGGGTCCCGGAAGTCTTTTGGATCGTGATGTTGGGCAGCAATCCTTCGGAGGCGGGCGAGCTGCTCGAAAATAATTGCGCTCCCGTACCATTGATCAGGATGAGACCGGTCCCGCCGCCGGAAACGGAGGTATTGCCAATGGAAATATTACCCTGGGCCTGGATGGCCGTGGCTCCCGTAACGGGCGTATTGATAAAAACGTTGAAACCACCGGTGGTAGATAAAGCCCCGGTTACAGTTAAGATGGTCCCCGTGTTGATGGAGGCCGTGTTGTTGTTATTTCCTTCAAACGTGACATTATTGAGCGTCAGGCTACCGGTAATCGCGAATGTGCCGGTTCCCAGGGCGCTGGCAAATACAATAGTCGAATTATTGGTAGTCACGTCAATTGTTCCTGCCGAATAGGTCCAATTGCTCCTTTCGGTGAGCAGCGCCGGAAATAAAAGAGTTCCGCCGGATTTATTGATGGTGATACCGGGCAGGGAGCTTTCGTCGACGGGTAATGCACTGGTAATGGTTTGATTCCCCGATCCCGTAAACGCAATGACGGCCGTGCCGCCGCCGCCGGTTGAGGTATTCGTGAGGTTGAGATTGCCGTTCAGATCGATCGTCCCGGTGGCGAAGATCAAATTACCCGTTCCGGTCAGGTTCATATTTCCATTGGCCGTTAGCGTAGTGCCGGCAGCAATGGTAATGGTCCAGTTGTTGCTTCCTTCAAAACTGATGTTATTTAGGGTATGGCTGCCCGTAATCGTAAGCGTATTGTCAAATACGACGGTTGAAGCATTGGTTGTTACATCCAGCGTACCGGCGGTATAGGTCCAGTTACCCACCACCGTGAGCATGGATGGCAAAGTAAGCGTACCGCCAGTCGAATTAATGATGACGTTTGGCAGGGCACTTTCATTTACCGGTAAGACGGATACGATCGCCTGGTTGGAGGCGCCGTTGATATCGATGGTGGCCGTGCCGCCGTTCCCTGCTGCCGTATTGGTCAGGGAAATATTCCCGCTCACGGCAATGGTGCCCGTGTTGATCGCATAGGATGATGCGCCCGTCAGGCTGAGCAGATTGAGTACGCCAATATTGCCGGCGGATGAAAGGGTAGTGGTATGGCCGGTCCCGACAAATTCAAGGGTATAGAAGACAGGGCTTGTTCCTGAGATCGTCTGAGCAGCCGCTCCGTTAAATTGTACTTCCCCATTATTATGCGAGAAACTTCCGCCGGTGAATGCGGCATTGTTTTCGAGTTCCATGATCGCAGAGGTAGAAGTAAAAGCGGTCGCTGAATTGGTGAATACACCCGTGACCGTGATATTGGCCGATCCCCCGGTGAAAGTCCCGCCGCCGAAGGAAGCAGCCCCGGATATGGCAATGGTATTGGCTCCCTGGCTGATGGTGCCGGTATACTTGGCGCTTACCGTTATTGACGTTACGCTGACGGGCACGTCAATGGTACAATTGCCAACATCAAGAAAGAGGGGACCGGCGCCGCCGTCAAAAAAGACATTATCGCCCGCAGCGGGAACAGAGGAACCTCCCAAGCCGCCCGAACTGGCCGACCAATTCAGCGTGCTGCTCCAGTTGCCCGGCAGGAGGCCGACCCAATAGCGACTGGCTGCCTGCAGGCTTTGCGAACAAGTAAAAAGGATAGCTGCGCATAACAGCCGCTGCGTATTTTTCATCGAATTTGGAGTATTAAAGGGATCGTCACGATTAAACGTCATGAATTATTTTTATTGTCGACCTAATTCAGGATTTGCCGGGGAACCTTATCATACCTTAGGCATAAACCCTTATTTCTCTCGTATCTTTATATCCGGCTCGTCAAGCTGATTAAACCATAATTCCATGTTCATATTAAGCCGCCATCGTTGTCTGCTGCAGGCAACCGCGTTTTTATTGATCGCAGTCAATCTCAGGGCCCAGGTGACCGATCGGGACGGATACAGGTACGCGACCGTGCAGATCGCCCAACAGGCATGGCTCGCGGAGAACCTGAATACGAGTCATTTCCGCAATGGCGATTCCATACCCGAGATGGAGGGCGCCGCCGGGTGGCAGGCCACCGGCAATCAGGGTAAGGCCGCCTGGTGTTATTATAGCGGGGATTCCGCTTCCGGAAATAAATATCATAAGCTGTATAACTGGTGGGCGCTGATCGATCCGAGAGGACTAGCCCCGGAAGGATGGCATATCCCAAGCATCGCCGAGTGGGCGGACCTAACCGGGTTTCTGGGGGGCGACAATGGAGCGGGTATCAGGATGAAATCCCACGATGAATGGGATGGAAACAACGCATCCGGTTTCACGGCCCTTCCCGGCGGCTACCGAAATTCCGGCGGCGTCTTTAGCCATATCCGCAATATTGCCAGTTGGTGGAGCGCTTCATCGGTGGATAGCACCAACGCCTGGACTATTTCCATCGGTTATGGCAATGGCGTCGTGAGCAAGAGCTATGACGGCAAACGGGTCGGGTTATCCGTGCGCTGCGTCCGGGATTAGGCAGCTTCAGGGAACCCATCCCTGACCAGGGCCGCTGGCCATTTTTTTCTTGACGGTGTAGTCCCTTCTTTCTACATTTTCAAAATCACCGCTTATGTTAAAGAATTACCTGACGACGGCTTTTCGCAATCTTTGGAAGCGTCGCGGATTTTCCCTGATCAATATCCTGGGATTGTCGGTCGGGATGACGGCCTGTTTCCTGATCTTCCTCTACGTGCGTTTCGAATCAGGCTATGACGGCTTTCACTCCAAAGCCGATCGGATCTACCGGGTGGTTTGCGATGTTAAGACCCCAACGGAAACCATCAGGGCGAATGGACCGGCGTGGCCCGTCGTCGCCGCCCTACAGCGGGAATTCCCGGAGATTGCCGGTGCCGTCCGCACCGCCTCGGTGAGTTTCCTCTTTCGAAAAGGCGACATCAAATGCCAGGAAGAAAACTCCCTTCTTGCCGATCCGGATTTCTTCAAGGTCTTCGATTTTCCCCTGCTAAAAGGCAATCCCAACACGGCCCTTAAAGAACCCTTTAGCGTCGTTTTCTCCGTCACCGCCGCAAAAAAATATTTCGGAAATACCGATCCGATCGGTCAGACCATCCTCCTCGCTCAAAAGGCCTGGCCGGTCAAGGTGACGGGTATCATGAAAGACCTTCCCGCCAATTCCATGATCAGCGGCGATGTGGTCGTGTCGATGACCACCGAGACCATGCATCTCAATCAGGGTCTTGAAGACAGCTGGCTCTGGGGAACCTACCATCGGGGTCATGAAAGACTTTCATTTCCGATCGTTGCAGCAGCAGATCCAGCCCCTCACTCTGCGGATAGAACCGGAGGCCTGCTCTCTTGTCGCCGTCAAAGTAGCTACAAGCCGGCTGCCCGCCACGATGGCGGCCATCGAAAGCAACTGGAAGCGCATCGTCCCATACCGGCCCCTGCTCTACTACTTCCTGGACGAATTCTTTGATAAGCAATACCGCGCCGATCAAAGGTTCGGCGGCCTTTTCCTATATTTTACGATTTTAGCGATCTGCATTTCGTGCATGGGTCTTCTTGGGCTGTCTGCCTATAGCACCGTTCAAAGGACAAAGGAGGTGGCCGTCCGCAAGGCGATGGGCGCTTCGGTCGCGGGCATCGTCCGGCTGCTTTCGTGGGACTTCCTGCGGCTGGTGATCATTTCTTTTGTCATCGCCGCGCCGCTGACCTGGTGGCCGATGCAACGCTGGCTGACTGATTTTGCTTATCGCATCCGCATCAGCTGGGTCGACTTTGCCGCCGCCGGTCTTCTGGCGGTGATGATCGCTTTGCTGACGATCGGCGGGAATGCGATAAATGCAGCCATTGCAAACCCCGTCAGGAGTTTAAAAGCAGAATAGATAATATGAATCCTAAAGTTGATACCTATTTAAGTAGTGTCGATAAATGGCAGGAAGAATTGGAGAAATTGAGAACGATCATTCTTGACTGCGGGTTGACCGAAGAATTGAAGTGGGGTGTCCCGTGTTATACCTTTCGGAAAAAGAATGTAGTCATAATAGGTGGATTGAAGGAATACTGTGTGCTTAGTTTCTTTAAAGGTGCTTTGTTAGCCGATGCCAATGGTATTTTTGTCAAGCCGGGAGAGAATACGCAGTCGGTTCGCCTGATCCGGTTCACCCAGGTGCGGGAAATAGTTGAGATGGCGCCCATCCTCAAAGCCTATATTTATGAAGCCATTGAAGTGGAAGAAGCCGGGTTGAAAGTGAAGTTCAGGAAGAATCCTGAACCTATGCCTGAAGAACTTCTTATTAAACTAAACGAGAACCCTTCCTTGAAAACCGCCTATTATGCTTTGACGCCGGGCCGCCAAAGAGCATACATTCTTCATTTTTCAGCGCCCAAGCAATCCAAAACCAGGGTGTTAAGGATTGAAAAATGTGTACGGCAGATCCTAAAAGGAAAGGGGTTAAATGATGATTACGCAAAGGCCCGATAATTGCATGAGCAATTCCAAAAAGAGTTATGGGGAAAATTTTGACTATCGCGGTCTTGCTGATGGCGGCGATGATCGGCTGTTCGAAAAAAACCAATAATTCGGTTACATCGTTGAACACCACGGACCAGCAGTTTGTGACGAATGCCGGTTACAATAACATCGATGAGATCAATGCGGGTTACCTCGCATCGACGAATGCGGCGGATACGAATGTCAGAGTTTTTGGACTTTTGATGGTCAACGATTTTGGTGGTGCTCAGTCTTCGCTCATCCTGGCGGCGGACAGCCTGGGTTTCACGGTGCTGTCGAGCCCCGATCCGGCGCAGGCCGGCGAACTCAATGCGCTGCAGATGTTGGCAGGGGTTGCCTTCGATACGACTTATCTCCGACTGCAGATCAATGACGATCAGGCGGCGGTCACATTATACCAGGCGGAGCAGAGCAATGGGCAGAGTGCGGCGGTCAAAAATTATGTGGCCAGATATCTGCCGATGATCCAGGCGAATCTCAACGTTGCGGACAGCCTGATCAAGGTTTGGGTCGGCCACTAGGCAAAATTTGGCTGCATTCAGGCTAATTTTGGCCTGCAAATGAATATCGGCGCGAGTCAGATGTTCGAATAAAAAATACGTTCATCGGGTATTTTTGACTTTGGTAGGGTAAATACGGTTGTTGGACGAAAAAGTTTCATTCCGGATGTGGTTTTCCGCATCTTTGTATCAGCAACGAAAGAGATCCATGTTCCGAAAGTGAAACCAAAAAATTGTCCAACTAATCCTGATTCCAAATCCTTGAAAAGCAAATAATAATCCATACCCCTTTAAAAACCGTTTCTATTGGTTGAACCCTGAAAAAAGAAAATTTTTACCGCCCAAGGTGCAGGGCGGTTTTTTTTTATGTTGAATTACTAAATAATTTAGTATTTTCGGGTTCCAGGGGATAATTTATGGAACGTCGGGACCATCGGTATCCAACCATTAAGCCTATGCTGGACCGGGGGAGGATCAAGTCGTTTAGGGATATATTTTTGTATCTGCCAAAATCGGTGTTGGCGGCTGATCTTGGAAAGAATCTGAAGCGGTTCAACGAGCTCCTTCTTCATGTAGAGGGTTTCTCGATCAAGGATTTGATCACCATCGGCAATTTATGCGGGCTTACTCGAATGGAGATGTTCCGATTGATCGATGAAGAATTAGTTAGACCATAGCCAACCTTTCCTATTTTGTTAAATGGCCGCCTGACGGGGCGGTCTTTTTTTGCGTCGGCATCTTTGCGTCGGCGTCGACGCGGTGGATGATTATGTCCGGGCCCGGTTATTCACCCAGATACGGGTCACGGATCTTGCGGGTGGAGTAGTGGACATGCGAGAAAAGAACCTTACAGCTTTTTCCGGTGGGTGACTGCGTATTTGTCGGGTAAATCTTTCTTTCGTCGGGTAAATTGAATAGTTAGACGAAAAATTTTCATTTGGGGTGGGGAATATTCCATCTTTGTTTCAGCAACGAAAGAGATCCAATCCTGAACAACCAACGAAAATCCAAAATTCCAAGCTCAATCCAACATCCTTGAAAACCAAAACCTGATCCAAGATCCAAAAAACCAACCTGAATCCCTGAAAAGCCAACAAAGAAAATCCAAACATCCTGCGAAAAAAATTAACCAAATCCTTGTAAAAACCAGCATGTAGAGAAACCTGACAAAGATTTTCGCCGCCCCAAAAAGGGCGGTTTTTTTTATAATAAGAATTGAATGGGGGCAGGACGGGTGAACTTATTCCGGGGGGAGAGTTTTAAATCGATAGAGATAGGGCGCCTTATGGGCACCGCCGCCGAACTTCTTGTCGAGCCGTTCCAGTATGTCCATGTTCAGCATTTTCCGCTGGAAATTCGAGCGGAGCAATGGTTTGCCAAGGATGGATTCATAGAGTTGCTGTAGTTCGTTCATCGTAAAGGTTCCGGGCAGCAGGTTGGACCGGGGCACTTTGACGTCGAGCAGGAGCCGCAGGGTCTCGAGTGCCTTCCCGGCAATCTCGCGGTGGTCGAAGATCATTTCCGGCAATCGGTCCACGGGGCACCAGATACATTCCTCATCGAAATGACCCGGTGCGGGGCGGGCAGCGGCGTAGTTGACAAGGGCATAATAACCTACGCTGATGAAACGCTGCTTGATCCAGCAGTCGGCGGGCACGTCGACACCGAGAGAATCAAAGATCTCGCTCTTTTTGCCGCCGGTCCGGCTATGGTCGCCGAAGGTGCCGCATTGTTCGAGATAGACGGCTTCCAGGCCTGTCCGTTCGAAGAGAATGCGCTGGGCGGCGCCGTCGAGGTCCTCTTCTCTCCCAACGAAGCCGCCCGCGAGGGAATAAAGGCTTTGCTCTTTCATCCGTAACAACAGGACTTTCAGGAGACTTTCGTGAAAACAGAAGATGGTCGAATCAACCGAAATATGGGGTAGGTATGTTATGGTCCCCTGCTCGATCAAGTTTGTCAATTCCAACATATCATCGAAATTAACTATTTTTATCTACTATGAACTTACCCGACGACGCTATTGTAGCCGGTATTCTTTCGAACGACCTGAACGAAGTTATTTTCTATATCTACAAGCGGTATGCGGAGCTGATCAGCTTTAATGTGGTGACGATGGGTGGCAGTCTGCAGGACGGGGAGGACATTTTCCAGGAGACAGTGGTGACCTTTATCGACCTCGTACGGAAAGGCAAGTTTCGCGGGGAATCCAGCGTCAAGACCTTTCTGGTGGCCGTGGCCCGGAATATTTGGCTGAATGAGCTGAAAAGGAAAAAAAGCGGCGATCAACGGGCTAAGATATTTGAATCCAACCGGGGGCATATCGAGAATGACGTCCTGGAGAACCTGAACCAGCGGGAAATGAGGGAGCAGTTGTTGTCGCTGATGGACCGTCTGGGGGAGTCCTGCCGGAAGATACTGATCTTTTTTTATTATGATAACCTGCCGTTTGAAGAGATCATCCACAAAATGGGCTATGAGACGGAGCAGGTGGCCCGGAACAAGAAGTATAAATGTATGCGGGAGCTTTCCGAACTGATCCGGAATAACCCGCTGCTGCTCAAGCGAATGGAATAATAACTATTTGATAATCAATCAATTGAAAATATTATTGAAAATAGCCTCGTTTTCAGGTTACAAAAGGGAACCTGGCTCTTACTAAGTATAGAAGCAGATCTTTGAAAAAACGGGAAAACGCCAAATCCATCCTTGAAAAAGCCTTCACTATCGTCCGGTCGTCCATGAAAAACAGTGATCCAATCCCTGAAAACACCAACTGGGCCGAGCCCAATTGATCAACCCTAGTTTTTTGATCCAATCCATGAAACCATCTTCCAATCCATTGAAAACCAGACACAAAAATCCATGTCAGTTAAACCATCCCCTAAATCCAAGTCCGTTGTCTAACCAAGAAGATCAACCTTGTAAAGAATTTAAACTTGTAGTCCGTAGAACCTGAAATGTAGCCTAAGTTGCGTTTTCCCGCTTTTTCCGATCTGGCAACCGAACCAAGACATTTGCGCAAACCGCAACAATCAATTATGATGACACCAGAACAATATAATTTACTAATCGATCAATTCGATCAACTCAAGGGCAAAAAGCCGCTTGACGAACCTCAATTCGAAGACGCCGACGGGCAGCGGGAATGGGAGCTCCTCGGGTTGGCGGCGGATGCGATCCGGCTGCATGCGATCACCGAGCAGGTGCGCAAGGGCAGGATGAAGTTCGAGCTGGACCAGCAGGAGCTGGAGCGTGCGCAGGCAGAAAATGGATCGGTTGGTTCGCCGGCTGCTTCGCCGATTGTGCCGGTGCCGATCGGGAAAATGGCAGATATGGTTGAAGCCGGTCATCGGGTTGTTTCGCCGTTGAAGGCCGTTCCGGCTATTCGCCGGCGGATGTCGCCGGTTTTGCAGATCGCTGCCGCGCTGATCGTAGTCATTGTCAGCGCCAGCGTCATCAAAGTTGCGAATACGCACCCTGAGGGTATCTTCGATAAAAATTATTCCGACTATCAGTTAAGTGTCACGCGGGGCGCTGATGTTTCTGATGCGTTGGAGCAGGCGTACCGAAGCAGGAACTGGGCCGCGGTGTCCAGCGCCTTCGAGGCCACTCATACAAAGAGACAAAAAGATTATTTCCTCACGGCAATGGCGCGTATGCAGCAGAAGGAATACTATGAGGCCATCAGCCTGCTGAAGACGCTGATCCAGTACAATCAAGGCAAGGAGCCTTATTTCGAGGACGAAGCGGAGTATTACCTGGCCATGAATTACCTGGCGACCGGTCAGGCGGCGCGGGCTGTCGAGCTGTTCGATCAGATCAAAGCCGATCCGCGGCATGTCTATTATTCGCGGGTAGAGGAGATGGGAAAGCTAGACCTTGGGATCCTGCGTATCAAATAAGCGGGGTTTACGGAATAGATTCGGCCATCCGATCAGCAGTGGGAAAAGCAGTAGCAGCCCGGCGACCAATCCCCATTTCAATCCCTTATTTTTTTCTTCGACCGTTATCGGATCCGTATTACCGACCAGGATCAGATGCGCCCAGTAATTGGGCGTAGTATAAACGGCGTTCCCGTGGATATAATCCAGTTTTGCCTGCCGGAGCGCGGCCGATTTGCTATATCCTTTTTCCAGGTAGACGTGAAATTTTTGCAGGATCATCTCTGTGGACTGGTCGTCCGCTTTCCAAAGACTATTGACGGTGCTCGCGCAGCCGGCGTAGAGAAAGCCCCTTGACAGGCTCATAACCCCTTCGTTGTCTATGATCTCTCCTTTCCCGCTTTCGCAAGTGCTCAGGATGACCAGATCGGTCGAGTCGAGATTTAGACCATACAGTTCCGGCAGGAAGAGGCCGTCTTCGCCGGGGCCTTTGCGTTGGGGGTAGAAGCAGATCACGGATGCCTGCGGGTCCGGGGCGGAGATCGCGTGGGTGGCCAGGTGGATGACCGGGAAACGGTTGATCTCCCGGAGGAATTGAGCTTTGGTAGCCATGCCGTCAAGAAACCGGTCCCCGGGAAGGCCGCCAACCTCCTGGCCCGAGGAGGGCAGGCGGTCCATAAAGCGGGCCGGGGATAAGTCGACCGTCTCGCCGGTGTCGGCGAAGGGCGCGAAGGAGAGAACCGCGTACCGGGAGGTTGGCCGGGTCGTGGTCCAGGCGTGGCGAAGCAGTTTTGCCGACAGTTGGTAACTGATGGTCCTGGTCTCGATGAGCGGGGTCGATAGGTCATCCGCCGGGAGTGATTCGAAGGGCAGGAGGCTGAAGATATCGTCGGGGATAATGATCCATTCGTCGTAGTCCGCCAATTCCCGGGTCAGGGGCTGCACGAGTCGGGTATACAACATTTTTTCCAGCGGCCGGTTCCCGAAGCGATGTCCCGGGGTCGGGTCGCTCAGCATGGCGAGCCATTCCTTTACCTGCGCGGTCAGGGTTTGGGGTGAGTCGATGAGGAGGTGATGAAAGGCGGAATTGGTCAGGGTAAAAATGTGCAATTGTTTGGATGTGAGGTAGAGGCTGACCAGCGCCTCTTTCGGGCCCAGCTGTTGGCGGATCTGTGCCACGGAAAGACTGGAGTCCTCGAATTTCAACTTATACCACGCGTTGTTCCGTTCCATGCCGTTGAGCAGTTGGGAAAGCTCGATCTCATAGCCGGCCTTCCGGCTGGCGATGGCGGCCGCGGAAATTGAGTCGTGACCGGCATCGCCCTGGACTTCGAGCCGGGCAATATCGTACTTGATGGTGCGGATGCGTTGTACTATCCGGGGGTCGATGCCGGGGATATGGCCGGAGCTGAAATCGAGGTTGGCGGCAAGGATCGAAGCTTTGCTTTTTTCGGCGATCCCGAAAGCCTGTTCGAGATAGCCGGCGTTGGGGTGGAGTTTGTTCAGGCTCAGGCCGACTTCAAACGCGTTATGGTAAAGGTCACGGTTGTTCTTTTTCAGGAAGAGGCGGGCGTCGTCGGTGGTATAGGTCTTTTCGATATGGCGGAACAGCAGGATGGCGCTATTGTAAGCTTGCCAGGCGCCAAGCAGATAGTCTTCCTTTCGCAGCTGGCCATATAGCCACTCCCAGGCCTTGGCTTTGCTGAGGATGGCGTCGAAAAGACGGTAGGAGGCAAAGGAGCCGGTGAAATTGAGTGGGTTGGAATGGATGTCGGGATCGGCGAACCGGCCGGAAAACGTAATAATGGCTTGCTGGAAAGCCCTCATACCCTCATCGGGATGGTGGACCGCCATCAATACCTGTCCCCGGTAAAGGTTATTGACACCGGCGTCCAGCCTGGTCCGGGCGGACGGATCGGACTGATGGCTCCACTGGTCCAGGAAGGCCAGGGCCGAATCGTATTTGCCGGACAGGAACTGCGTGTAGGCCATTTCGTTATAGACATCCGGGACGTCGCCGGGCCGGACTTGCCGGAACCAGGTCATGGCGTTCTTGTAGTCCTTCAATTCGATATAAGACTTACCAAGGTTGAAATAAAGTTGACTGGAAAAGATGCCGTTTCCGATCAACCGGGTATACAGGTCGATGGAAGCCTGGTAGTCCCCGAGCTTATAGAGACAGCTTGCGATATTGTTGGAAAAGTTGATGACGGAAGCGCGGTCGGCGGGACTTTCCTGTCGGATGACATCCAGCGCCCGGCTGAAATAATTTCGGGCCTGGAAGTAGTTCCCGCTTTCGTAGTAGAGAGCCCCCAGCGCGTTGTAGAGCCGGTCCTTTTCGTGGAGGCCGGGGAACCGCATCGCCAGCTCATCGGCCTTGTTAAGCAGGGCATAGGCCGAATCGAAGTTGTCCAAATGGTAGTAGTCGGGGCCAGCGTAGACATAAATCCGGAAGTAGAGGGAGTCGCTCCATTCGGGGTGACGGCGGAGGCAAGTCAGGCCGCCGATGTAGGTGTCAAGCGCTTCGCGGTAGCGGCCTTTTACGTCGAGGAGGACGCCCTTTTTTAGCCAGCATTGGAAAAGCCGGTCGTCCGGGAAATGGGCGGCGTCGGCCCGGGCGATGATACCGCTAAACAGCTGCAGCGCCATCGAGTCGGTTGCGGGAGTGGGGTGGACGAGTTCGAAGTACCGGTTTGCTTTTTGATACTCGGCCTCTAGGGGGAGTCGGGGTAGGGCAACGGTATGCTGAAAAAGCGCTGATAGCAGCGCGGCGATGCAAAGAAATTTCCCCGTGGTCGGCATGATTGGCTAAGATATTGGATGATCGTTGCTTAGAACGGTCTGATCTGTCCAATATTGCAGCGTGTCCCGGGGCCTGTCTTGTTAATGGTGGCCGGCATTCACAATGATCACTTGCGGAGGCCGGGGAGGTGTCGGGGGCGGGGGGGGTGTTTTTGTTACGGTAGTGGGTGTGTTGGTGGCGACTTGCGGTCCGGCATTGGTCGTGGTGACAGCCGTTTCGTCCCGATGGGAAGTCTGCTGGAAAGCACTACGGGCGAACTGGCAGGCTTCGATCGCTGATTGCGGAACGTCGCGATACGTATTGTAATAATAGACAGTGACGGTGGTCTTGAGCAAGCTCATATGGCTTTGGTCGTTCAGGCGATAATAGACCGAAATCTCGCGGCTGTCGCCGTTCTGGGGCTGGCTGCCGAACAGGCCTTGCTCTACGGAAGCCTTCAGGTCGATGGCGCCGGATTGGGCGTCGACGATCAGCTTCTGGCCGTTCGCGATGCCTTCTTCGTCGAAAACGGAGCTTGCGGCACCCGGGGCGGAGGCGTTTGCATTAAAATAAGGTTGCAGACTGGTATTGGAGGAGCTCAGGTCATAAATGCCATCTTGATAGGTGATGCCGGCCAGGATCACTTGCCGGTAGGCGGTGTCGCCTGTGGCCGCATTTACAAAACCTACATTATACCGGGCACCGGGTTCGCTCCTCATTACATCGATCTCCCCGGTACCGGGGTCGATCGTCAGGCCTTTTGGCCAGGAAACGAACACCCCATTTTGAAGGGTATTGGCCGGTTTAAACAGGTAGGCTGAGCGGCCGGCCCCTTGGACATAAAGGATCGAATCGCCATAAAACGGCGAAAGCGACGCGTCGGTCGTATAGATCGACGAAGGCTGATCCAAAGTGCCGGTGGAAAGGTCCGATCCCGTATGGGTAAGGGACTTGCTACATCCAGATAATAACACAGCGGAGACGACCAATGGTCGCAAACGGGTTGTAAAGGGCATAGATAACGGAATTATGTGTTGTTAAGAGGATATCTGGATAGTGTGTAAAGTACGCACTAGATCTGGGATATGAAAGTCTTTAGCCGAATATGTCTTCTTTCGCAACCTGGCTTAAAAAGAGGGGATTTCAAGGGGGAGTCGGGGGAGTTTCGACCTTGTACGTTCGCAAAAAATATGCTCCACAGTCCCTTATATATCTATAAAATTCGTAATCATTTTCGCAATTTATGATAAAATCATAGGTAGGGCGATACATGCGCATGAATTGGTTGAGGGCCGGCTGGTTCAGGCCGGTGATCCGCCGGACCAGGGTTCGGTTGAACCGGTAGTCTACATATTTGTCCTGTTCTTCTTCTATCAAACGCTCCTTTAGGGCGAGCATCTGCCGGTTACGGCGGGCGCCGAACAACATATCGAGATTGATGCCCGCGCCGCCTTGGCCCTGGCCGAGATAGTCGGGTTCGTAGTCGAAGACCTTGCGGTATTCGTCCCGATTCTCCATGGAATCATAGCGATAGGGTTTTGGCCGGACCACGACGAGCGGCAGGCTATCGACGGCGATGGCCAGGCTGATATCCATCGGGGAATTGGGATCGACGCTGCTGATCGGGAATTTAACGGTGGCTTTTCCGAGGTAGGAGAAAAAGATGGAGTCTTTTCGCGAAACGCGGAGGCGGTATTGCCCTGCAGAATCGGTCATGGTGCCCTGGCCGGAAGTGGACATGACGCTGACGCCGGGCATGGCGAAATAGCGGGAGCGGTCGTAGATCGTGCCGTGGACCTCCGCCTGTCCGAATGCGCCATGGCGGGCCAGGGTAAGGGCGGCCAGCAGGATAGGTAGCACTTGTTTCACCGGCATTCGGGCATATTTTTCGGTTAATTCAGCGAGGCATCCATTTGGATGGCGGCCAGGTCGACATCCTTATAATTGTGTATCTCGTTGTACAAGGTGTCTCTTTCCACGGGCTCGCGGCCCGCCTGGCGGATCAGGGTCACCAGTTGGGCGGTAGACAGGCTGGGGGTCTGCTCTTCGCTACCGGCCATCGAATAGATCTTTGTCGTGTCGTCGATGGTGCCGTCGAGGTCGTTCACCCCGAAGGAGAGGGACAGCTGGGCGTTCTGGCGGCCGAGCATCGGCCAGTAGGCCTTGAGGTGCGGAAAATTGTCCATATAGAGCCGGGCCACGGCATAGAGCTTCATATCCTCCACGATCGAAGATTCGGGTACATGGCTCATATCGTTTTCCTTGTTGCGGAATTTGAGCGGAATAAAGGTGTTGAATCCGCCTGTCCGGTCCTGCAGATCCCGGAGGCGGTTCATGTGGTCGATGCGGTGCGCATAGGTCTCGATGTGACCGTAGAGCATCGTCGCGTTGGTATGCATGCCTTCGCGGTGGGCAGCTTCGTGGATCTTCAGCCAGCCATCGGCGTCGACCTTATCAGCGCAGATGATATTCCGGATGTCCGGGTGAAAGATCTCGGCCCCGCCGCCCGGCATGGAATCCAATCCGGCGGAGTGCAGTTTCTTCATACCCTCTTCAACAGTGAGTTTGGCTTTGCGGAACATATAGTCGAGCTCTACCGCCGTGAACCCTTTGATATGCAAACCGGGACGATGGGCCTTGATCTTTTGAAGCAGTTCGGCGAAGAATTCGAGGTTCATTTTCGGGTGGACGCCGCCGACAATATGCACTTCGGTCACGGGTTTGCCGTCGTAACTTTTCACGATATCGAGCATTTGCTGCTGGGAGAGCTCCCAGCCTTCGTCGCGGTGGGCGTAGAGCCGGGAGTAGGAGCAGAACTGGCAGGTAAAGACGCAGACGTTGGTAGGCTCGATGTGGAAGTTGCGGTTAAAATAGGTTGTATGGCCGTGGATCCGTTCGCGAACGTGGTTGGCGAACGCACCGAGGAAGGGGAGGGTTCCTTTTTCGAACAGCAAGACACCTTCTTCCGGGGTGATCCTTTGCTTTGCGAGGACCTTTTCGCCAATGTGGTGAAGGTCTTCCGGGGCGGTCGCCAGGAGGGCTTCAACGCCCGTCATCATCGTGTTCATATTCCGAATTTATCCTGCAAAATTACTGATTGTGGGCTTACTTTAAATTCTTTATCTTGAGTGCTGAACCGGGCGGAGCCCATAAAACTACTGCGTGAGCATCAAATTCCGGCTGATCCTGATGAATTTCCTCGAATTCTATGTTTGGGGGGCCTGGCTGATCTCGTTGGGCAACTATATGATCCAGGTGTTGCATTTCAAACCCACACAAGCCGGGAGCGTTTATGGCGCAATGGGGATTGCCTCGATTTTTACACCGGCCTTGTTCGGGATCGTCGCCGACCGGTGGGTAAATGCGGAGCGGGTGATGGGGCTTTGTCACGTTATCGGGGCGGCTATGCTGTTCTGGGCCTCCACGCACACGGACTACGGCTATTTCTATCTGGCCATGTTGTTCAACTGCTTCTTTTTTATGCCGACTATCGCGCTGAACAATACGGTGTCCTATATCCTTTTGGAAAAAAGTGGGTTCAATGTCATCAAGGATTTTCCGCCGATCCGGGTTTGGGGTACCGTGGGGTTCATTTGTGCTATGTGGACGATAGATCTTAGCGGCCTGAACAATAGCGCCTATCAGTTGGATGTGAGCGCCGGCGCCGGTCTGGTGCTGGGGATCTACGCGTTCACGCTGCCCGCCTGTTTCCCTATCCGTTCCGGGCCAAAACCAAGTCTGTATGCATCCCTGGGTCTGGATGCCTTTGTGTTGTTGAAACGAATGAAGATGTTGATCTTTTTTCTTTTTTCGTTGTTGCTGGGTTTCGCGTTACAGATCAGCAATTTGTTCGCTGACGCCTTTATTGGTGATTTCAAGAATATCCCCCGGTATGCCGATGCCTTTGCCGTCAGGCATTCCGTGCTGCTGATCTCGATCTCGCAGGTCTCTGAGACACTGTTCATCCTGACGATCCCTTTCTTTTTGAGGCGGTTCGGCATCAAGCTGGTGATCCTGATGAGCATTTTTGCCTGGGTGTTGAGGTTCGGGTTGTTTGGGATCGGTAACCCGGGCAGCGGGCTGCCTTTTCTCATTCTCTCGATGGTCGTATATGGGATGGCGTTTGATTTCTTCAATATCTCCGGCTCGCTTTTCGTCGAACGCGAGGCCGACGTCAAGATCAGGGCCAGCGCGCAAGGCTTATTTATGCTAATGACCAATGGGATCGGCGCCTGGCTGGGGACCTGGCTTAGCAGCCTGGTAGTCGAACATTTTACCGTAAACAAGGTTAGGGACTGGCAGAGCATCTGGCTGACTTTTGCCGCATATGCACTGGCGTTAGGGATTGTGTTCCCCTTCGTGTTCCGGTACAAGCATAGCGCGACGGACGCCGCGGTACCGGCGCTTAGCCATTGAGGGTGGCCGTGGCCGGGAACCGGCCGGAAGTCTGCTATTTGTAATGGGGCGTGTGCTGGTCCTGGAAGTCTTTTTCGGCGTTTGTCCATTCGTTAACGGCCTGGTTGCGGCCGTTGTTCACCTTGTTATTGGTTTGGTTGAAAGCGTTGACCGCATTGTTGATGTCTTTGACGGCCTTATTAAAGGTGTTGACATCGGTCTGGGAATGGTTGGACCCGGCATCGAAGTCCTTCTTCAGCTTGTCGAATTCTTCCTTTTTGACATAATAGTCGGTCAGTTTGGGCATATCTATTTCCGCTGCCTGTTTGTAGAAGGTAAGCGCGTGTTTGCAGGCGTTGATGAGGGAGGGGTCTCCTTCGAAGGGTTTGAGGGTATCGAGGGTTTTTAGCCCTTCGTTGGCATAGTTGAGCAAGGCGTTCCGGGCCTGTTCAGCGTCATTTACCTTCTGGGCGTTCATGGCTTTGACCATTTGGTTGTCTTCCCAGTTGCATTTGAAGAAGATGAGGTAAAGGGTGCTGCTATAGGTATTGACCTTGCCGGTTTCTTCCAATTTTGCGCCGAGCGGGCTTTGTTCGGCGATCAGGGTGACGTTGTATTTTGCGGCGAAGTCAAGGGCTGCCTTGTCCAGAATGGTATACCCCTCGTGGAGCTTCTCATCGACCTTCTCCTGAAGCAGCATATAGGCCTGCATTTCGTCCACGGATTGTTCGGCCAGCTCTTCCATGTTGACGATCTTTTGGTAGTCCTGGCTGAAGATAATATAGCAGAGCTGGATATAGTCGATGCTGCTTTGACGGAGGGAATTATCGCCCTTGTAAATAGGCAGGTCGGTGGTCTTGTAGCGGCTGTTGGTGATGTTGTCGAGCACTTCCTGCCGGAGCTTTTCGACCTTTCTGGCACGACGGCCGTGAGCGGCGGCGCTCATATATTGCATGTACTTGGCGTCCATGTCGCCGCGGGCCTTGACCAGGGCGGTCATGTAATCGCCGGGGTTGTCGAGGTTCTGTGCGGTTAGGGAAAGGGAAACGGTCAGGAGGGCTGCTAAAGTTAGTGTAAGTATAAAATTTCGGTTCATAATGGTTATATGGGTTAGGGCAATAAAAATAATTATTAATTCGATAATGGCGCAATTAACTGGTAGGCGATCGCCAGGTAGGGGTCCTCCTGCATTTCTTTCTTCCGGTCTTCGGAGATGCGGCTCCCGATGGTGAACGGGGGCGCGCTCCTGGCCGGGTCTGTCGACGAGGCGGTATCTTCCGTCATCGCCTGTTTTTGTTCTGCCATGATGTCGTCGAAGTAGAGCGAGATATCCTTATTCGGGTGTTTCTGCGGGAGCGGGCGGCGACGGGCTTCGGTGAAGAACTTAGAGGAATCCATAGCCTTCCGGGCGACGTCCTGAGCGGCGGCGACAGGCAGCGGGGGAAGCGGCTTATAGTATTTATTGGCGTCGATTTGGTTGGCGGGCAAGGCAAACGTTTCGTCTGCCTCCCGTTCGGTAAGCGCATCGGGTGGATCCGGCAGCAGGATATCGGGCTGGACGCCGTTACGTTGGGCGGTATTGCCGGTGATCCGGTACAGTTTCGAGATGGTCACTTTGAGATAGCTGGAGGCCTGTGCCTTACCGTTATAAGTGGCCAGGTCGACGCTGGTGTCCATAGGAAGGACGACCTGTGCTGTGGCCTTCCCGTAGGTGGGCGAGCCGACGATCAGGGCCCGGTTATAGTCTTGCAGCGTGCCGGCGACCATTTCGGAGGCGGAGGCGCTGCTGCCGTTGACGAGCAGGATCAGCGGTCCGTCGTATACGGTTCCACGATTGACGTCTTTCAGGGTAATGACTTTGGCTTCGCGTGTCTTGATCTGCGCCACCGGACCCGCATCGATGAAGATACCGGCCAGTTCGACGGCTTCCTGCATGGAGCCGCCGCCGTTGTAGCGAAGATCGAGGACCAGGCCTGTGATGTTCGACCGTTTCAGCCGGAGGATCTCTTTGGCGACGTCATTGGCGCAACCGTTGATCCCACGGGAGTCTTCCCAGTCCGAATAGAAGGCCGGCAGAGAGATATAGCCCACGGTCCTGGCGCCGTTCAACACAAACCCTTTTACTTTTTCATCGTCGTTGTCTACGCTAACGAGTTGTTTCTCCAAACTGACGTCGCGGGTCGTGCCGTCGGGCTTCCTGACGGTGAGGGTCAGCCGCGTGCTGCCTTCGGTGCCCATAATGCGGTCTGTTTCTTCGAGGGAGGCGCCGGAAACATCGATCGATTCCTTATTATCCCAGCGGATGGTCAGGATCTTGTCCCCTTCGTGGAGGTTGCCGCTTTGGAAGGCGGGGCCGCCGGCCAGCAGCTTGCCGATGACAGGGTTCCCGTTCTCGTCCTCGGTCAGCGTCAACCCGAACGAGAGGGGCTTGTTACCCAGCATCGACTCGAAGGCAGCTTTTTCGTCGGGCGGAAAATAGGCCGTATGCGGGTCATAGCAGGAAGCAAGTGACTGGCAATAAATATTGCCCACGATACCTTCGATTCCCTGCGGACCTTGAAGGATGCGACGGATCGATCGGTGCATTCGGGTCGCTGCCTTTTTCCGCAGTACGATCTCGAGGCTGTCTTTGGACTTTGGTGTCAGCTTGGTATCGTTCAGCAGGTCGTAGGCGATGGTATTACCGACGGAATACTTTAGCAGCTTGGCGATCTTGGAGCGGAGGGCAAGGTGGCTGACTGCCCAGGAGCTGTCCTCGGCTACAGTGAGTGTCTCATGAAGGGTAAAGTCGAACGGCTTCGCGGTGATGCCGTCGATCAGGGAGTCCGTCTGGGTCAGCCGTTGTTTGTAAAGACCGGCGACCAGGGTTAGGAAGGCGGTACGCCGGTTGAGGATCTCCTCGTCGAGCGTTAACCGGTAGGTGCTCAGTTGCCGGATGTCGTCTGCCGTGAAGATCAGGCGGTCGCCGTCCAGTCCGTCCAATAACCGGGAAAAGATCGCGGCGGACATTTCCTTATCCAGCGGGCGGGGCGCCACATGATATTTATCCACCATTCTGCTGATCAGCCAGGCATCGGTCGTCTTTTGGTCAATGGTTTGTGCGGTCAGCATGGAAGCCAGGGTCATGCTGATGACAATGATCATTCCTCTTCTCATGAGGTCGTGGCGTTTGAGCTAATATAGTTAATAAACTCCGAAATGAAAAAGCCCGCGCGGTGCGCGGGCCGGAAATATAGTTTGCCTTCTACCGGCTTAAATATGCGTCTCGATCTTCTTTACGAAATTTGATTTAGGTTGAGCGCCTACCAGCTTGTCGACCACCTTGCCGCCCTTGATAAAGAGGATGGCGGGGATGCTGGTGATGCCATAATTGATAGACAATTGAGGATTGTGGTCTACATTGACTTTCCCAACATTTATCCGGCCGTCGTATTCCTTGGACAGTTCTTCGATGACCGGCCCGATCGCGCGGCAGGGGCCGCACCATTCAGCCCAAAAGTCTACAATGGTTAATTTATCCGATGAAATCACCTTCTCCTGAAAGTTGGTATCCGTGAACTCTAAAGCCATAAATTGAACGTTTTATGTGATGTTATTATTTTTTTAACGCGACAAAGATCAGCTAATTTTGACAACTATTTGGTCGGCCCGGCGACAGTGTCTTGCCAGGTGACGGCCTTCGAGGCACCGGCTTTGACGGACTAAGTGACAATCTGGACCTCCAGTTCCGGAGTTCTTTCCAGAAAAGCAGCCATTTCGTCATTCATCTCAAATCCTGTCCCCATCGTGTAAAGGCTGATCCGGGCCTGGCTCTTCGATTCTAAGATGTTGAATCTCAAGCCCGATTTGCCCGGATATTTCTTGATATTCCTTTCAATGAACAGTACCAGCCCTTCGTTGATAAAACGCGCTTCGACGTCCATTATTACTTGTCGGGTAAGGATTGGCTTAATGCTTTCCAGCAGCATCATTTTCTCTATTTTGAATTCGAACTCCGTTTTATTGAAGCGTTGCCGGAAGGCGCCGGTCAGGAATAAGTTTTTGCCTTTTTCGAGGTAATTGGCATAGCGGGTATAGTCTTCGCTCCACAGCAAGAATTCGGCTTTACCCGTATAGTCTTCGATGGTAAAGCTTCCAAATTGTTTGCCGGTTTTGCTGACGCGGTGTTGGGCCTCGACGACCAGGCCGGCCAGGCGCCAGGCTTTGCCGGGGTTGCTTTGTAAGGTAACGGCTTCCTTTATCTCGTTGAATTCGCCGAGCCGGGTGATCCCGTAGTGGGTGATCTCGAATTTGAAGTGGTCCAGTGGGTGGCCGCTCATGAACATGCCCGTTACTTCTTTCTCATGGTCGAGCAGCTCAGTCAGCGTCCAGGGTTCGCAGGCGGCGATTTTTGGCGTGGCGATCGCGGGCATGGCCAGGTCGCCGAATAAACTATTGCTGCTTTGGTTGGAATTGGTCTGATAGACGTTGCCGAATTTGATGATCTTCTCCATTCCGGTAGATGTCTCGCCGGCGGGGATGTGAAAGTATTGTGCCCGGTGCAATTCGGGGAAGCAGTCGAAGGAGCCTGCATAGGCGAGGCTTTCCAGGGTTTTTTTGTTGACGGCGCGTTGGTTGATCCGTTTGATCAGGTCGAAGATGGTGGAGAAATTGCCGGCCTTATTCCGTTCTTCGATGATGCTTTCTACCGCGGCTTCACCTACGCCTTTCAGGCCGCCGAGACCGACACGGATCTCGCCGCGCTGGTTGACGGCGAAGCCTTTCTTGGATTCGTTGATATCCGGTCCGAGTACTTTCAGCCCCATCCGTTTGCATTCCTCCATGAAGAAAGTGATCTTTTCGATGCTGCCGGCATGGTTGAGAACTGCTGCCATGTATTCGGACGGGTAGTGTGCTTTGAGGTAAACCGTCTGGTAGGCGACGAAGGCATAGCAGGTGGAGTGGGATTTGTTGAAGGCGTATTGGGCAAAGGCTTCCCAGTCGGTCCAGATCTTTTCCAGGATCGCTGCGGCGAAGCCGTTTGCGGTTGCGCCGGTGATGAACTGGTTCTTCATTTTATCCAGAATGGCCTTTTGCTTTTTGCCCATGGCTTTCCGCAGGACGTCGGCGTCGCCCTTGCTGAATCCGGCCAGCTTTTGGGCCAGCAACATCACCTGTTCCTGGTAGACGGTGATGCCATAGGTGTCGCCGAGGTATTCTTCCATTTCGGGGAGGTCGAAGACGATGGGTTCACGGCCGTGTTTCCGGTCGATATAGTTGGGGATATAGGCGATGGGTCCCGGCCGGTACAGGGCGTTCATGGCAATCAGGTCATTAAATTTATCCGGCTTCAGGTCTTTCAGGTATTTCTGCATACCGGGGCTTTCGAACTGGAACGTACCGATCGTCTCGCCCCGCTGATACAGCTCGAAGGCCTTCTGATCGTCGAGCGGGATCAGGTCGATGTCGATTTCGATGCCGTGGTTCTCTTTGATCAACTCGAGCGCCGTTTTCAGGACGTTGAGGGTCCGTAGGCCGAGGAAATCCATTTTGAGTACGCCTGCTTCTTCGATGACGCTGCCTTCGATCTGGGTCACGAGCAGGTCGGAGTCTTTGGCGGTACAGACGGGTAGAATGGTCATCAGGTCATCGGGGGCGATGATGATGCCTGCGGCGTGGAGGCCGGTATTCCGGACAGAGCCTTCGAGCCGCTCCGCTTCGTGGAGTACCCGGCTGCGGATATCGGCGCCCTTATAGATATCGCGCAGCAGCTTGACATTGGCCAGGTCATCGGGGCCGACGCCGTCTTTCTCTTCGAGCGACTTCTCGCCCTCTTTCCCCGTTAGGGGAGCGTGGAGCACCCGTTTCAGCTCGATGCCCGGCCGGTCCGGCACCAATTTGGCGAGCGCGTTGGATTCGGCGAGGGGAAGGTCCAGCGCGCGGGCGACGTCCTTAATACTCATTTTCGCGGCCATCGTGCCGTAGGTAACGATCTGGGCCACCTGGTTCCGGCCATATTTGCCCACCACGTATTCGATCACCCGCTGCCGGCCTTCATCATCGAAGTCGGTGTCGATATCCGGCATGGATTTACGGTCGGGGTTGAGGAAGCGCTCAAAAAGAAGGTTGTATTTGATCGGATCGATATTGGTGATGCCGACACAGTAGGCAACCACGCTGCCGGCAGCCGAACCTCGGCCGGGGCCGATAAATACTCCCATGTCCCGGCCCGCTTTGATGAAGTCACTGACGATAAGGAAGTAGCCGGCGAAGCCCATCGTCCGGATCGTGAACAACTCGAAATCGATGCGTTCCCGGAGCTCCGGGGTCAGGTCGTTGTAGCGGAGTTTTGCGCCTTCCTGCGTCAGGTATTTGAGGTATTCCCACTGGTTTAGGTTACTATCGTTGTGGATCTGAAATTCCTTTGGGATCGGGAAAGCGGGAAGGAGGATATCTTTCTTCAGGTTAAGGACCTCTACACGGTCGACGATCAGGTTGGTATTGTCGATCGCCTCCGGAATGTCACTGAACAGGGAGGACATCTCCTCCGTCGTCTTGAAATAGAACTGGTCGTTCGGAAATTTGAACCTTCGGTTTTTGATGTTGCTGTCGTCGTTCACAAAGTCGTCATATCCGGGGGTGGCCTGCTTTTCACCTGTATTGATGCAAAGCAAGATATCATGGGCATTATAGTCCTCGCGGTCAGTGTAGTGGCTGTCGTTGGTGGCGATCACCGGGACTTTGTATTTCCTGGCATATTGGAGGAGGGTATTGTTGATCTTCTCCTGGTCTTTGATGTTATGGCGCTGGAGCTCGATGAAATAGTCCTCGCCGAAGAGATCCAGCCACCAACGAAATTCCTTTTCGGCCTTCTCTTCGCTGTCATGCAGGATGGTCTGGGGGACATAGGCGCCGATACAACAGGTCGTGGCGATCAGCCCTTCGTGGCATTGTCGGATCAGTTCTTTGTCGATGCGCGGGTATTTGCTATACAGGCCTTCGGTAAAGCCGAGGGAGGTCAGCCTGATCAGGTTCTGGTAGCCTTGTTTATTCTTAGCCAGCAGAATCTGGTGATAGCGTTCATCGCGCTGGTCTTTGGTGAAGGTTTTGCGGAAGCGATCTTCCACGACATAGAATTCACAGCCGACGATGGGTTTCACCTTGAGGCTGCCGTCGTCGTTCTTGTGCTTATAGGCCTCCGACACGAATTCGAACGCGCCGAACATGTTGCCATGGTCGGTGACGGCGAGGGCGGGCATCCCGTCCCTTATGGCTTTTTTGTAAAGGCTTTGGATGGAGGCCGCCCCGTCGAGCAGGGAGAATTGCGTATGGGTATGTAAATGAGAGAATTTGCTCATGGGAACTTGCAATTAACTAACAAAACAGGACAAACTTCGTTCGGGGAAAGCACAAAGTTTCCACAATAATGTCAGCTGCCCTTAACCGGGCGCGGACGAGGGTATGCCCCAGCGGGGCCGATGGGCCAATGCGATTATTTGCGTAGAAAAGTGAAGATTCGGGTCATCCTGACTTCCAGATCGCGGATGTGGTCTTTCAGCGATTGGGGCGCCGCGGGTGAACTTGAGGAGGGCGCGCCGCTTCCATTTTGGCAACTTATTTGCTATATTTGTCCGTGCCAATATCCTCAGAAGTGGATAATATGTTAAAAACTACCCTTTTCATTGTTGCCTTCTTCCTGCTCGCCGGCTGCGGCACGGTAAGGCCCGGCGCCTCAAGGCAGAGTGCATCCACGACGACTACCACGACTTCTTCATCCGGTTCGGTACAATTCATTGATAATATTTCGATCACCCCTTCGGGCAGGCAGGATAAATCGAGCAGTTCCATCAGCCCGGTCACCGGGAGTACGGAATCCCGGCCGGCGGGGGCCAGCTCTGGTGCAAGTATCGAAAGCTCCGCCGCGCTCCAGTTCAAATTTGCGATACTGGAAAATGCGTCCGTGGAGGACCTGGATAACCTCAAGTTACTGAGTTTCATGGACTACTGGTATGGGGCGCCCTATCACTACGGGGGGATGTCGCGGGATGGCGTCGATTGTTCGGCTTTTGCCTTTTTGCTGATGTCATCGGTATATGGGGTGGCGTCGCTGCCGAGGACGTCGAAAGAGCAGTATGAGTTGTCCCGGCATATCCGACGCGACGAGCTACAGGAAGGCGATCTGGTCTTTTTTCATACCCTGGGCAGGCGCAAGGCGGTCACCCATGTGGGTGTCTATCTCCGCAATAATAAATTTATCCATGCTTCGGTCTCCGGAGTTATGATCAGCGACCTGAGCGACGGGTATTATGACCGGCATTATATTGGCGCCGGCCGGGTGCTCGGGCAGGGCAGGGAGGAAATCCCGCCGGTTACAACCGCGGTGATGGGTGCATCGCACTAACCCGTTTTCCTCACGACAATATAGAAGTTCCGATCTACCGACAGGTTGCCGTCGCCGCCGGAGCCGTTACCCGTTGCGCCGACCGTCTGGATCCGGGGGCCGGGGCCGCTTGGGGCGCGATGTCCGGCTTGCTGGGCGGGAGCAGGAGGTGGCATTTGTCCACCGCTGCCCAGGATGATCTGCCCGTCGGTACCTGCGGGCATGGTCTGCCAGTCTTCCGTCGGGGTGATCCATTTCTCAGGCAGGCCGCCAACGAACACCCTGATCGGCATATTGAATCCCTTGACGCAGTTGCTCCAGTGATAAGAGATGAGGTCCCCGTTGGTCTGATAGGTCAGCACGGGGATCTGGGTGGTGCGCAGGTATTGGTCGAAAATTTTGGAGAAGTCCTTACCGGCGTACCGGCTCATATAGTTCTCGATCTGCTGTGTCGTCACTGTTTGATGATAGAAGGTGCTTTGCAGGCCGTGCAGCATGCCGCGATAGGCGCTGTCGCCCGTGATCTGGCGGATCATGTGCAGCATATTGCCGCCTTTGTAGTACATATCGCCCGATCCCTCTTTGTTGACATCATAGTTGCCGATGACGGTCGATCCGTTTGTGATGTTCTTGCGGGTGCCGATGACATAATCATTCCCGGCCTCTTCGCCGTACATATAGGTGGTGAAGAGGGTTTCGCTATAATCGGTAAACCCTTCGTGGATCCACATATCCGCGGCGTCCTTATCGGTGATGCTGTTGCCGAACCATTCATGACCGCTCTCATGGACGATGATGTAATCCCATTTCAGGCCCCAGCCGGTGCCGGAGAGGTCGCGGCCCAGATAACCGTTCTCGAACCGATTGCCATAGGCCACATTGCTTTGGTGCTCCATTCCGAGATGGGGTGCTTCGACCAGCTTGTAGCCATCCTCGTAGAAGGGGTAGGGACCCATCCAGTATTCAAAAGCATCCAGCATGGTATCCACTTGTTTGAACTGGGGTTTTGCTTTTTCAAGATTGTAGTCGATCACCCAGAAATTGCAGTCCAGGGTACCTTTTAGTCCCTTGTATTGTTCGGACCAGTTGACGTATTTACCGATATAGGGAATAATGTCGTAGGAGTTAATCGGGCTGGTGACGGCCCAGGTCCAGGTGCTGGTGCCATCGCCATTGGATTTTCGGTCTCGCAACCGCCCGTTGCCGATAGCTACGAGACTATCGGCGGCGGTTATGCTCAGGACGACGCCGCTGTCGGGTTCGTCGTACAGGTGGTCTTTGCATGGAAACCAGGAACTTGCGCCCAGCCCCTCATCAGCGACGGTCATCCAGGGTCTTCCCTGTTTGTCTTTTCCCCAGATCCAGCCGCCGTCCCAGGGCGGGTTGACCGCTACGCGCGGTTTGCCTTCGAATTTCAGGCGGACGGTCCCGATCTCGCCAGTCTTCAGCGGTTTTGGCCAATGGAGGTGGAAAACATTCCCTTCACGGACGAACCTCAGTGACTTTTTCCGCCAGGTGGCGGACAGCAGGTTCATCGGCTCCTGGAGATCGATTTGCATCGTTTGTCCTTCGGCGGTAGCCTGGAAGGTGAGGATATTTTCTCCGGAAATGGTTTGTTTGTCGTAATCCGGTGTTACATGAAGCTCATATTTGAGGAGGTTCCACCAGGCCCGTTCGGGCGTGATACTACCTCTTAAGGTGTCCGCGCGGTTGAAATCCCGTTTGGGTGTCAGCAGCTGGGTGTGGCCGGAAAGTCCGATGGCGGAAGAAAATACGGCAAGCAGCAGCAGTTTACGAGTCATTGGCTATCTTTAATTTAAGGTTGGTTACCAAAGATGAAGATAAACAAACATTTTTTTTCCTTTCTTTTCTTTTGTACGAGCGGTGGGATGTCCACGCTTTTTAGCGGTTGCGGCTCCGGTCAGGTTGATGCCGGAAAAAAGGTATTTTATTACAATGAGTCCGATGGTGTCGCGACGTTGGACCCGGCGTTTGCAAAGAACCGGTCCATTATGTGGGTTGTCCATCAGTTATACAACACCCTGGTGGAAACGGACGACCAGCTTCGTTTTGTTCCGTCGCTGGCGCATAGCTGGGACGTATCGGCTGACCGGCGGGTGTGGACCTTTCATCTGCGGAGGGATGTGTTGTTCTGCGATGACCCGGCATTTCCCGGGGGAAGCGGTCGCCGGCTGACGGCTTCGGATGTGGTGTATAGTTTCAACCGGCTGCTGGATCCGCGGACGGCAAGCAGCGGGGCGTGGATCTTTCATGAAAGGATTGATAGTGCAGGGGGGTTTCAGGCGGTGGATGACAGCACATTCCGGCTGCAGCTGCTGCGGCCGTTCAATCCGATCCTGGGTCTGTTGAGCATGGAATATTGTTCGATCGTCCCCAGGGAGGTGGTCGAGAAATACGGCAAGGATTTCCGGAGTCATCCTTGCGGGACCGGGCCTTTCCGGCTGCAGTCCTGGGACGAGGGGCAGGCCTTAATCCTGCTGAAGAATGCGCATTATTTTGAGAAAGACAGTGCGGGTCGATCGCTACCTTACCTGGATGCGGTCAAGGTGACTTTTAATGAAGAAAAGGCGGCCGAGTTCCTGTTGTTCAGGCAGGGGCAGCTGGATTTTATCAACGAGATCGATCCTTCCTTCAAGGACGAGGTGTTGAGTAAAAAGGGGGTGTTGAAAGCGGAATGGAAGGGGAAGATCATTTTATCGGTGGCGCCACAGCTCAACACGGAATACCTGGGCATCCTGGTGGATACGAATAACGCGTTGGTGAGGGGCAGTCCGTTGAGGTTCCGGGCTGTCCGGCAGGCGATCAATTACGGCTTCGACCGGCGGAAAATGATGTTGTATCTCCGCAATTCGCTGGGGCTGCCGGCCGAAAGCGGTTTCGTGCCGGCGGGGCTTCCTTCTTTCGATTCGACGAAGGTGAAGGGATATCATTATGATCCGGATCGTGCGCGCGCCTTGCTGGCTTCGGCGGGCTATCCGGATGGCAGAGGGGTTGGTGCGATCAAATTGCTGACGGTTCCTAATTATGGCGATTTCGCCAATTTTATTGCCCGGGAATTGGAAGACATCGGGCTGCATGTCCAGGTGGAGGTTGTGCAAAAAAGCCTTTTGCTGGAAGAAACGGCGCAGTCGGAGGCGTTGTTCTTTCGCGGCAGCTGGATTGCAGATTACCCTGATGCGGAAAATTATCTCAGCGTTTTCTACTCGCGAAACCCGGCGCCGCCGAACTATACCCGTTACAATGACCAGGAATTCGACCGGCTGTATGAGCAGGCGCTGCGGGAGAGCAGCGATTCGGTGCGGTACGAATTGTACAGGCAGATGGATCAACGGGTCATGGATGCATCGCCGGTCATTCCTTTGTGGTATGACGAGGTCGTACACCTGATCAATCCTCGGGTGGTTGGGCTGACGCCGAATGGGTTGAATTTGCTGGAGCTGCGGCGCGTAGATTTTGTTAATGCCGCAGTAAACTCGTCGAATTGAAATTACATTTAAGGTAGCTTCTTTCCCAATAACTCATTTTGAGCAGAAGGTCCACCCTTTATACGACCATTCAAACCTCTTTCAAAATGAGAAATATCTACCCGGCGATTGCGCTATCCTTCCTTTTTATGTTCTTTTCTTTTCACAGCCTCGGTCAGAATCAATCCGTTTTGGCCACCGGGTTCAATCATCCGCTGTCCATCTTTATGGATAAATCCGGCCGGCTGTTCTATACGAATGGAAATACCGTGCAAATTTTTTCGTCGACGCCGTTTGCGGGGACGGGGGCGGCGGGTTCTTCGGGTGACGGCGGGCCGGCGACCAGCGCGGAGCTCAATCAACCGTATGGGATCTACGAGGATCCGGATGGCAACGTATATATCGGCACCCGGGGCGACAATAAGATCCGCAAGGTAGCGACCGACGGGGTCATCGGCACGTTTGCCGGTAATGGAACGGCGGGTTACAGCGGTGACGGCGGGCCGGCAACCCAGGCATCGCTGGCGGGGATCAATGGGCTTTATGGAGACCCTTATGGCAATATTTATCTCAGCGATTCGATCCATGCGGTCGTTCGGAAGATCGATACTACCGGCAAGATCACTACGATCGCAGGAACAGGTGTGCCGGGTTATTCGGGTGACGGAGGCCCCGCGACGGCCGCCCGGCTTTATCATCCCAATGGCATCGGGATCGACGCAAACCGAAATATCTATATCGGCGATGATTCCATCAATGCCGTCCGAAAGATCGACACCAATGGCGTCATTACTACGCTTTTGGGGGGAAATCCGACGAAGGGGCTGTTTGACGGTGATACCGCACAGGCTTTATTTTGCAATATAACCAACATCACGGCCGATGACGTCGGGGATATCTATATTATCGATAACGGGAACCAGTTGCTTCGGGTATTCAACATATCGGCAGGTATTGTCGGCGGGATCAATTCTCAAGTCATTGAACAACCGGGGAGTCAACCCTTCACGTCGGTCACGGTAGGCCCTACGGGTCAATTGTATGCCAGTGATACGATCGACGGTGAACTCTGGGTATTCGGCATCAATTATTCTCCTGGTGCTGATTCGGTCAGTCAGGATATCTATGGGCCCTTACCGGGGCATCCGCTCACCTCCTATTTTGACGCTTATATCCTTGACAATCCCGGCTTCTTTCTCCAAGCTGCCAACCGGACCATAGCGCTTCAGCCCACAGCGCTTGCGCCGCTTCCGCCGGGTACGCAGCTGCCGGGTGGAACGTATGCTTTTGTCGTCTCTATCGATTCGTTTCAACTGTGGGATGGAGTTGCGTTGAGCAACCGCCATCTCAAGATCATTCCGCCGGCGGGCCAGGATTCGGCGCAGGATCAGATCACCTTCTGGTTCACGCAGCAGGATGCCAATAATCTGGATAACTATATGAGTTCACAGGGAGACAACGATCCGCAGCTAACCGCCGTCGGTAATCCACCTTTTGGACAGTATATCGACCTCTCGGCATTGAGTGTACTTTATTTCCATGGTGCGGACAATTATCCGGGTCACGTGACGGGGCCGGTGGAGGAGATCGTTCCGGCGTGGGGCTACGATTACGATGCCAATGCGGCTAACCCCTTTGCCGATCCTGTTGGAAATTCTCCCGGCGATAATTCGTACTACGCCATAAGCTTGCAGCTCACGCATGGATTGGGCGGTAGTTTCTATTTTACTACCGGGACGATCGGCCCCCTGCCCCTGACGCTCCTCAGCTTTACAGCGGTGCCGCAGGGACAAAATGCGGTATTGAATTGGACTACGACGAATGAGGTGGATACCAAGGTTTTTTTGGTGCAGGGCAGTTCGGATTCGACCTCGTTCGCAGTGCTCGGATCGGTGGCGGCGGCGGGGACGAGCACCGGGTCGCATAGTTATGGCTATACGGATAAAGGGCTGGCGCCGGGGGCATATTATTACCGGCTGCAGATGGAGGATCAAAGTGGGCGGTTCACGTATAGCCCTGTCAGGTCGGTGACTATCGCGGGAGTGATGGGGAACTTTACGCTTTATCCCAATCCGGCCAAAGACGTGCTGTATTGTCAAGTGCCGGTGACTGTTGCCGGGAAGTATGTCGCACAATTGACGGACAGAGATGGGAGTGTCTTGCAAATGCAGCAAGTCAGCCTGTTGCCGGGCATGACGACCTTATCGTTCGATGTGTCGGGTTTGGCGGCCGGAGTTTATTTCATCACGGTTTCGGACGGCAGCCATAAACAGACCGGGTCATTCCTTAAATGATCATTCGCGGCGGAGGATGTTCACCGGGTTGGCTAGGTGTTTGTGCTGTCGGGATTGGGTGCGATCGGGCTGGCGCTGGTGACGGTCAGCTACCAGTCGATCCGGGCGGCCATGGCCAACCCCGTCGAGAGTTTGAAATCGGAATAGGTTAAGGGAATTTGATCTTCAGCTTGTCCTTGAAGGCCTTTTCGAATTTTTCGACCTTTGGCCGGATGACGAGATAGCAATAGGGCTGAGAGCTATGGTTGTTGTAATAGTCCTGATGATAGTCTTCTGCGGGATAGAACACCGTAAAGGAAGTGATCTCGGTGACGATGGGCTTCTCGTAGGCCTTGTTCTTGTCAAGCTCCGCCTTATAGTGTTCAGCTTTCTTTTTCTGTTCTTCGGTATGATAGAAGATGGCGCTGCGGTATTGGGTGCCTATGTCGTTGCCCTGGCGGTTCAGGGTCGTCGGGTCGTGGGATTGGAAGAACACGTGTAGTAGCTCATCGTAGGTGACAACTGCCGGATCATATGCGAGATGAAGGCATTCGGCGTGGCCGGTTTCCCCCGAACAGACTTCTTCGTAGGTCGGGTTGGGAACGGCGCCGCCCGTATAGCCGGATGTCACCTTCAGGATGCCTTTCAGTTCCTGAAATATGGCTTCCGTGCACCAAAAGCACCCGGTTCCGAAGGTGGCGATCTCGGTTGACGCTGACACGGACGGAGACAAATTGCTCATTCAATTGTGGTTTTCCGGTACAATTAACGTTGGAAATCCGAAAATAAGGTATAAACGTGGGAAAATATTGGATAAGGGGATCATGCAATTTTGTAAAGCAACTTTATAAGTTTACTTTTGCATTATGGAAAAGACAATTTTGGACACTGACCGGGATATTGAGGTAGCTGCAGCACTGCGGACGGTTATTCATCGCCTGGTCAAGCTGTTACGCCGGGAGACGCATGGGGAGGGCCAGCTTTCGCTAACGGAGAGGTCGGTATTGGGTTCTCTTTATCGGAATACCGGTTTGCCGCCTTCGACCCTTGCGCAACTGGAAAAGGTCAGCACTCAGTCTATGTCGCAGATCATCAATCATTTATATGAATTGGAGCTGATAAGCAAAACGCCTTCCGGGGAGGACAAGCGCATGGTGCTGCTGTCGTTAACCCCGACGGGTAAGGCCTATGTGGAAGATGCCCGGCAGCGGAAACAGGAATGGCTGGCCCATGCGCTTCAGCAAAAATGCAGCGCGGGGGAAAAGGATGTCCTGATGGAAGCGATGAAAATATTGACCACGATCATTGACGAATAATTGTTATGAACCTTCCTTCTTTCACGGCTTTCCGAAGCCGTAACTACCGGCTTTATTTTTATGGCCAGTCCGTTTCCCTGATCGGGACCTGGATGCAGCGGACGGCGGTCAGCTGGGTGGTGTATACGTTGACCCGATCGGCGTTTATGCTGGGGCTTTCGCTTTTCTGTACGCAGTTCCCTTCTTTTATCTTTTCGATATTGGGCGGCGTGGTATCGGACCGCTATAACCGGTTCAGGGTCTTATTGTTTACCCAGGTGGCTTCACTGGTGCAATCCTTATTGCTGGCGGGGCTTGTTCTGCTGGGGCATTATGCCGTATGGGAGATCCTCACGCTGAGCATGGTACTCGGCACGATCAATGCATTCGATGTGCCGGCGCGGCAGTCTTTGGTATACGAGATGGTGGATGACAAGAAAGACCTTCCCAATGCGCTGGCGTTGAATTCGATCATGGTCAATATCGCGCGGCTGGCAGGTCCGGCTATCTCGGGGATCGTGTTGCAGACGCTGGGCGCCGGCATCTGTTTCGTGCTAAATGGCGCCAGTTTCCTGGCGGTCATCACATCGCTCCTGCTCATGAAGCTGGCGCCATATGTCAAGGCAGAACGGCATCAAAACGCGGTGGGTGAACTGAGGGAAGGCTGGAACTACCTGGTCCGGACGCCGACGATCGCGCGGGTGATCCTACTGCTTGCGGTGATGAGCTTGTTTGTCATCCCATTCTCTACGCTGCTGCCGATCTATGCCAAGGTTATCTTTCATGGAGACGCGGCGACGTTTGGGCTGGAAAATAGTTTTATTGGCCTCGGGGCTATTTGCGGAGCCTTATATCTCACTTCGGCAAATGCGGCTACGGAGGCGGCGCGGAAAAGGATCCTGGTGATGACGACATTTATCTTCGGGGTCGGGTTGATCCTGTTCTCGCATACAACCTGGTTTCCGCTGGCGATGCTCTTTGCGGTGATCTCGGGTTTTGGGATGATGGCACAGACGACGATGACCAATACGATCATCCAGACCTCGGTCGCGCCGGAAATGCGCGGTCGGGTCATCAGTTATTTTGCCATGGCCTATTTCGGAATGATGCCGGTGGGCAGCCTTCTGATCGGGGGGGTGTCGCAATATGCGGGGGCGCAAAACACGGTATTGGGCTCGGGGATCCTCGCGCTGATCGTGCTTGCCATTTTCTGGCGGTTTCTAACGCGGCCGGGCAAGGGCCGCACCAATGAAGCAACACAGTCTTCCACTATAACAAGCAATCAAACATGGAAACAAACAGTCAAACTTTAGCCACGGCTTTGCTCGTCATGGACATTCAGGCCGGTACGGTGGCAAGGGTATCGGACCCCCAACCTCTTCTTCAGACCCTCGGGCAGGCGATCACGGCCGCGAGGTCGGTGCAGATACCCGTGATCTATGTCGTGGTAGGGTTCCGCAAAGGGATTCCCGAGATCGGTCCGGCCACCACGAACAAGTCGTTTGGCGCGCTGAAGAGCGCAGGCTTCCCCGGCATCGAGGAGCCGATTCAAATTGACCCTGCAATCGCTCCGCAGCCCGGGGAAATGGTGGTGACGAAACGCCGGGTCAGCGCTTTTGCCGGGAGCGACCTGGAAGTGATCCTGCGTGGTCATAAGATCGAACACTTAGTGCTTGCCGGTATCGCTACGAGCGGGGTCGTACTCTCGACTTTGCGCGAGGCGGCTGATAAAGATTACCGGCTATCCGTACTGTCAGACGGCTGCGCCGACATGGACCCGGAAGTGCACAGCGTACTGCTGAACAAGGTCTTTCCGCGCCAGGCGGACGTGCTGACGGTTAAGCAGTGGGTAGACGGGCTTGCACAGTAGGGGTTTTTTATATAGTTTTGGTCCCGGCCGGAAACCGGCCGGGATCTCACTCAAGACTTTGTTCTATGCGTCTGATTAAATTTTGCCCCTCCCAAGCCCTGCCTATTCTAAGCATTGTTTTTCTTTCCCTGTCCTGCAACAGAACGTTGAACCGGCCGACTCCTACTCCGGCAGGGAGCATAGCCATCAACCTCACTTACCCGGAAAGCAATCCGGCATATGGGAAACAAATTGAGTTGATCATCAGTGAGCCGGGTGGCGCGATCCTGATGGATAGTATGATCCCGGTCAACACGCCCATCGTAACAACCCTGCATACCACCCAAAAACTTGTTGACGTCACGACGGTAGTCAATGACAGTTCTGCGGCGACGATCTTTGTCACAACGTGGCAGGCTATTGATCCAACCGGTTGGACGACGCCTTATCCCAATGGCTATAATATTCTGAACGACAATAGCACTTCGAGCCCGGCCAGCATTTACTACACAAACATCCCTTATAATTCAAGCCCGGACCTGCTGTTCGCTACCGATGCGAGCAGTGGATATACAACTGCGGAATGGTCGTATTATCCATCGAATTTTCTGTATGACAAGTTATATATAACCTATAAAGGGCATGCCGGCAATTACGTCTACCTTTGCTATCCGACCTTGAAACTGTATAATTTTCACCTTCCCGTCTCGGATGCCGACACAGCGGACCTTTCGCAAATGGATACGGCGATCAAGGTGAACTATTACCGTCCTGGCTATATCTTTACTGCCTGCAATCTTATGGGGGATATGGATACCAATAATGTGGACAGGGCTCTCCTGCTGTATGAGCCCACGGGCGGACCGGGCGGCGACACGACTGCGGTACAGAATTTCTGCTATCCTCCCAGCTTGGTGGAAAAATATGAGCTCAGGATATATGCTCACACGACTGATCAAAAAAATTATATCTCCTATTACAGTTATGGTCCCCAGGTACCAACTGCGATGCCTTTCCCTGATTCAACGGGGTACGTGCTGAATTCAGTCCTTCCCGATGATTTTTCATTTACTTTTCCGAGCATCCGGCCTTCTTATATCGGCACGCAATGGATAACCGCATCGTCAAAAGTGAATTGGACGCTGTTTTCTTCTCCCGATTCGACGCAATTGCATCCTTTGCGCCTATTGAGTTCGCTTAAAAGCAGGATGCTACAGCAGCAGAACCTGAGCACCTTAAGCTATTATTCTTTCGGGTATGGGACTGCGGATCAACTGAATTACCAGGATTATTTCTCTTTTATTTGCAATCTGCCGCGGGCTTCGACGTCCAGACCAGGATCGGAGGTGGACTTCACCAGGTTCAACAACCCATACTAGCGGTTTTTTGAACGCCGTATTAGTCGTATCTTCAAGGGCCTAAAAAACGACCGCCGCGGCCGGTATTGGATTGATGCCGAAGGCTGCGGATTTTTACGTGATCAATGAAAATCTTTCCCGAATCGGCCCTGGCACAACTGGAATTGGATAAAATCGAGTCATTGCTCGCGGAGCATTGCAACACAGAGTATGCCCGCAGCAAGGCACTGGACCTTCGTATCCATACGCGCCGGGAATATATCGAGCTGGAGCTGCAACAAACCCACGAGTTCAAGTTGCTACTGCAGAACGGGCAGTTCTTCCCCAATGACTATATGCTGAACCTTTCGCGGGAGCTGAAGCTGCTGGGGATACCCGGGGCAGTACTCTCCGGCGAGCAGTTCCTGCAGATCCGCCGGCTGGCGGAAGGCATGGGGAGTATATTTCGCTGGTTCGATGCCGAGCGGCGGTTAGCCTATCCCGCGTTGGTCAAGGTAATCGAGCCCACTCATTATGAAAAGGCCATCATTAAGGCGATCGACGAGGTGCTGGATGAATCGGGCACGGTGCGGGACAATGCGTCGGAAGAGCTGGGGAAGATCCGGCTATCGTTGTTCAGGCGAAGGAATGAGCTCCGGCGGGCTTTTGATCGCATTTTGTCCAGGTTATCGAAATCGGGATATGTAGCCGATATTGAAGAATCTTTTCTCAATGGACGCCGGGTAGTGGCCATCTTTGCCGAACACAAGCGGCAGGTCAAAGGTATTCTGCACGGTGAAAGCGATACCCGGCGCACTACGTTCATCGAGCCGGAAGAAACGATCGAGCTGAATAATGAAGTCTTTTCCCTGGAGCATGCCGAAAGCAAAGAAGTGCAACGCATCCTGCGGGAGCTGACGGAGAGGCTGGCGGAACATGCGCCGTTGCTACAGGTCTGGCACGATATCATCGGCGAATACGACTTTATTCATGCCAAGGCGAAGCTGGCGGCGGACATGAACGGCAACTATCCGCAACTGCTTGACAAATCGCATGTCCTTCTCCGTCAGGCCTATCACCCTTTGCTATATCTCTACAACCGGAAGAACCAGAAAACGACGGTGCCGACGGATATTTCCCTTAACGAAAAGAACCGGCTGCTGGTGATCTCCGGGCCCAATGCGGGCGGAAAGACCGTAACAATGAAGACCGTCGGCCTCTTGCAGTTGATGGTCCAGAGCGGTCTGCTCATTCCGGTGCATCCCGATTCGGAGCTTGGCATCTTCAAACAGTTGATGATCCACATCGGGGATACACAAAGTCTGGAGTTCGAGTTGAGCACCTACAGTTCGCATCTGAATAACATGAAATATTTCATGGAGAATGCCAATGGCCGGACGCTCTTTTTTATTGATGAACTGGGTAGCGGCAGCGACCCCAATCTGGGCGGCGCCTTTGCAGAGGTCATCCTGGAGGAGCTGGTGCGCAAGCATGCGTTTGGGATCGTCACGACACACTATCTCAACCTGAAGGTCATGGCCGGTAAGACGCCGGGGGTCATCAACGGCGCGATGGGTTTTGACGAGACCAACCTGCAACCGCTGTACAAACTGATCATCGGCAAGCCCGGCAGTTCCTATACGTTCTCGATCGCCGAGCGGATCGGGCTGGAGCCCCGGCTGATCCAGCGAGCCCGGACGCTGGTGGATGAGGACCATTTCCGGCTGGATAAGCTGCTGAACGCCACCGAGCAGGACCTGCGCCAGCTGGAGCAGCGGGAGAAGGAGCTGAATAAGCTGATGCGGGAGAACGAAAAGCTGAAGAAGGAGATGGAGGGGCTGATCCACCGCGAGCGGCATGAGCAGCAGGTCGAATTGCTCAAGCACCAAAACAAGATCTCGGAAGAGCGGATCGACTACCTCAAGGAGATGGAGCGGAAACTGCGACAGATCGTAATGGACTGGCGGAAGACGGATGATAAAAACGAGGTAATCCGGCAGATGCAGACGCTCCTGTTCAAGCAGAAGGAAAAGCAGGTGAATGAAAAGGTCCGGAAAAAATTCGACGCTAAATATGCCGAAGTAGGTGGCAGCGCCCAGGTCGGCAATAAGGTGATGATGAAAAAGAATCACCAGGTTGGAACGGTGCGGGAGATCCGGGGGAAGAAGGCGATCGTGCAGGTGGGGCTGGTACCCATTACGGTGGAACTTGCGGAATTGACGGTGGTGCAGGACCGGCCGCAGGAGGAGAGCGCGGAGTAAGTCTGAAAATTTAAACGATCAGATATGAAGCATACATCTCTCTGGCTCGCGCTGGCAATGACAGCGCTCCTGGCCGCCTGCCATTCAAATGCGGTGAAAGAAGCGATCAGTTATCCACAGGCGGCGACCGTCGATTCCACCGATGTCTATTTTGGCACCCGGGTGCCCGACCCCTACCGATGGCTGGAAAATGATACAGCCGCTGCTACCCGGGCCTGGGTCAGCGAAGAGATCAAGACCACAGATAGCTATATGGCGAAGATCCCTTTCCGGGATGGGATCAAAAAGGAACTGACATCCCTGTACAATTACGCGCGGTTGACCGCCCCGGAAAAGCATGGCGAGTATTACTATTTTTACAAGAATTCGGGGTTGCAAAACCAGAGCGTTTTCTACCGGAATAAAAATCTGGCGGATTCGTCGGGTGCCGAGGTATTCCTGGATCCGAATTCCTTTTCGCAGGGTGGGGCAGTTACCCTGCAGGATGTCGCTTTTTCCCCCGATGGGTCTTTAGCTGCCTACCTATTGTCGAATGGCGGGTCGGACTGGCGGGACGTGGTGATCAAAAGCGCCCTCTCCGGGCAGATCGTAGGCGACACGATCCGGAACATGAAGTTTAGCGGCATTTCCTGGAAGGGTAACGAAGGATTCTACTACAGCACCTATGATATTCCCAAGGGTGAAAATCGCCTGGTATACAAAACGATCCATCACACGGTCTATTATCATAAGATGGGCCAGCCGCAGGCCCGGGATCAGTTTGTGTTTGGGGGTGAGCGTCAGCCTCATCGTTACGTCGGGGCGGATGTCACAGAAGATCAGCATTACCTGATCATCCAGGCAGCGGAGACCACCTACGGTAACGAGATCTACTATCAGGACCTGACCAGGAAAGATGGGCCGATCAAGCCGATCGTTACCGGGTACCAATTCGCGGAAGGTGTTCTCGACTGCAAGGATGGGTGGCTATATATCCTGACCAACCGGAATGCGCCCGACTTTCGTTTGGTGAAGGTCAGTACGGCGAATCCGGCTCCGGAGAATTGGAAGGACGTCATCCCGGAGAGCAAGAATGCACTGGAAGTCTCCAAGGCTGGCGGCTATCTTTTTGCTAAATATATGGATGATGTCAAGAACAGGGTTTTTCAGTATGATTATGATGGGCATAAGATTCGGGAGATCGGCTTGCCAACCGCGGGTACGGCTGATGGGTTCAGTGCGCAAAAGGACCAGAAGGAATTGTACTTTGCGTTTACATCCTTCACTTATCCGTCTGCCGTCTACCATCTCAATCTCCAGAGCGGACAGACGACTCCCTTCTGGCGGCCTGCGGTGAATTTCAACCCCGATGACTACGTGACGGAGCAGGTATTTTATCCCAGTAAGGACAGTACGAAGGTGCCCATGTATATCGTTTACAAAAAGGGATTGGTGATGGACGGCCACAATCCTACCATCCTGTATGGCTACGGGGGATTTGATGTCAGCCTCACGCCCAATTTCAGCTCTCTTGGGATGGAGTGGCTGGAACATGGCGGGATTTATGCGCAGCCCAACCTGCGAGGGGGAGGGGAATATGGCGAAAAATGGCATATGGCGGGTATGCAGATGCACAAACAAAATGTATTTGATGATTTCATCGCCGCCGCCGAATACCTGATCGGGCACAAGTACACCTCCAGTTCCTTTCTGGCTGTCGAGGGGGGATCGAACGGTGGTTTGCTGATCGGCGCCACGATGACGCAACGACCGGATCTGATGCGTGTTGCTCTGCCAGAGGTCGGCGTGTTGGATATGTTGCGGTATAACCGTTTTACGGCGGGGGCAGGCTGGGCTTCGGATTATGGAACGGCGGAGGACTCTGCTGCGATGTTCAAGTACCTGTTGGGATATTCTCCGTTACATAATCTGAAGAAAGGGGTGCACTACCCGGCCACGCTGATATGGACAGCCGATCATGACGACCGGGTCGTTCCGGCACATTCCTTCAAATTCGCGGCCACCTTGCAGCAGGACAATGCGGGGGATAACCCCGTACTGATCGCGATTCAGCACAATGCGGGGCATGGGACGGGGATGGATACGGAGAAGCGGCTGAGTGAATCAGCGGACAGGTATTCGTTTGTGTGGTACAATATGGGGATCAATCCGTTGCAATAATTCGGGTCTGGGCCCGAGCTATTGTCGGGTCCCGTGTATAGTGATGGTCCCTTTGCCGTATTGAAAGCTGTTTAGATCATCGATGGTCAGCTTGTCACCGTCCAGGTGGCAGATCATCGTCTCTGTATGCGGGCCTTCGATGTAGCGCAGGACAAGCTTTAGTGTGCGGTCATCGATCCATTGATAACTGCCGGCGATCCGGAAGGCTGGGAGCCCTACGTCATGGTGTGTGGCGCCCGTCAGGAGGCTGGGACCGGAGCGGGTGGTTTGGCCGATGTTCCATTTGCCATTGCCAAAGTCGATACGGTAGGTCGCCGTGTCGCCGCGGATCGTAAGCCCAATGTTGTCTCCGATCGTCTCAAAGGAAACCGACTGCATTTTTTTGGTGTTGGTTTCCAACTGGTAGGTCTTCCCATTGACAGGATCAGGCTGCGGGCCGGCCATCCGTGTCGGCGGTGGGAGCGACAACGCGACCAATTGCTTTTTCAACTGCTCGTCAGCATTGGGGTCTGCGGGCAGAGTTCCAGCGTGCATGGAAGGAAGCAGGTATTGCCAGACGAGATTAATTTCTTCCTGCATATCGGGGGTTTCAGCCTGAATGGCAATGACCGCGTTCTCATCGGGCAGCATGATGATATACTGTCCAAAGGCACCGTCGGCGCGGACGCCGTTATGACGGCAACGCCACATCTGGTAACAATAGCCCTGCAGCCAGTCGCTGGAGTCCTTTTTGGCCTGGGGGGCGTCGGGGTCCTGCATGATCTTCCTTGTTGTAGCTTCTGTCACCCAGGATTGCGGGAGGATCTGTTTGTCTTTCCAATTGCCGCCTTGTAAATAGAGTTGGCCGAATTTAGCCATATCCTCCGTCTTTAACCGAAGCCCCCAACCGCCGGTATTCGCCCCTTGCGGGCTGGTCTCCCAGTCTTCGCCGGTGATGCCGAGGGGATCGAACAATCTCGGTTTTAGATAGTCCAATACGGTTTGGCCCGTCACTTTGGAGACGATAGCGGAGAGCATATAGGTGCCGGCGGAGTTATAGAGGAATTTGGTGCCGGGTTCGTTGACGATCGGAAGGGACAGGAATTTCCTGGCCCAGTTGCTATCTATAACGACGCTGACGGTGGGGTCGGGGGCCATTCCGTCGGACATCATCAGCGCATCTTTAACCGTCAGTTCCGCAAGGAATGGAGGTGCCGGGTTGGGGAGGTCGTTTGGGAAAAAGCTCACGACCTTATCCGTGAGTTGCAGACGTCCTTCGGTCAGTGCGAATCCGACGGCGGCCGCGGTAAAACTCTTGCTGCAGGAGTAGAGGGTATGTTTCAGGTCCGGCGCATAAGGATTCCACCAGCCTTCGGCAACGACTTTGCCGTGGCGCAGGAACAGGAAGCTATGGAATTCTGTCCGGCTGTGCGAGGCGGCATCGATAAAGCGGCTGATCGCTGCCGCAGAAACGCCTTCTTTTTCGGGAAGGCTTCTGGGGAGCGGGTCCTGGGCGAAGGCGGATGAGCCGGCGAGCAGCAATAGCAGGTAGACGCGGAATGTTGGTGGAATCATAATGAGGGATTGAACTTGGCACTGAAGGTAAAACAAAATTATTATGTAAGTTTGGAGCAAAACCACTTCATGCGTTCGCTCCTTTTCCTTCTTCTGGTAGTATGCACGGGCAGCCTGTCCGCCCAAATTACCGATACGGTTCAAAAAATCATCTCTGGTCGTACCAACAGCCCACAGCAGGAGAAAAAGCCATACGTCATTTTCATTTCCGCCGACGGGTTTCGGCATGACCTGGCGGATAGGTATCATGCCACGCATCTCCAGGCGCTCCGGGCGGAGGGAGTGGCTGCGGCTTCGATGACGCCCGCTTTTCCTTCGGTCACTTTCCCCAATCACTATACTCTGGCGACGGGGCTGTCCCCGGCGCATCATGGGCTGGTGGATAATACGTTCTATGACCCTAAGAAAGGAAAAGGGTACCGGATCAATGATCGGGCCGCGGTAACGGATAGTTCCTGGTATGGTGGGACACCGCTTTGGGTCCTGGCGGAACAGCAGCATATGCTGTCGGCCAGCTTTTTTTGGGTGGGTTCGGAGGCGGCTGTCGACGGGGTACGGCCTACTTATTATTATCTATTCAACGACCGGATCCCGCTGAACACGCGGTTGGAAGCGGTAAAGGACTGGCTGACGATGCCCGAGGCGCAGCGGCCCCATCTCATCTTATTCTATTTATCCCAGGTTGACCATGCCGAGCATCTCTACGGGCCGGAATCCAAAGAGACAGAAGCGGCGGTTCACCTGGTCGACGACTGTGTCGGCAAGATGGTAAAGATCGTGGATTCGCTGAAATTGCCGGTCAACTTCGTCTTTGTCAGCGATCATGGGATGGTCCAGGTCGATACGGCGCATGGCATCTATCCGGCGTCGCTCGACACGGTCCAGTTCAAGGTCACCTTCGGTGAGACGATGATCCATCTTTATGCGAAGGACAAGAACGATATCAGCGCGGAATATGAAGCGCTAAAGAAGGAGGCCGGTGCGCCGGAAACTTCCGGTTTCGAAGTGTATCTCGCTTCTGAGGTTCCGGATCGCTGGCATTATTCCAGGAAAGACGATCGGTATGGCCGGATCGGAGATATCGTGCTGGTAGCGCGGGCGCCCAGAGTGTTTGCGGTGCGCGGCCGCCGGATCAATCCCGGCGCACATGGTTTTGACAATGCGTTGCCGGATATAGGCGCTACTTTTTATGCCTGGGGGCCGGCTTTCCGGCAACAGTCGATTCCCGCCTTTGAGAACGTGAATGTCTATCCGCTGATCGCGCAAATTCTCGGACTGACGATCACGCAGCCCATCGATGGATCGCTTAAGACGCTTGGCGGAACGTTGAAAAAATAGTGTTCCGGCCTAAGTAAAATCTACTTCCGGTTATCGATAAGGAAGCTTTTAACCTGGTCTGCAACCTTGACAAAATAGATCCCGTTAGCCAACCCGTCCAGGCTTATCGTTGTCGAAATAGGACTGCCGCCCGATTGGAGGGATTGGGTGCGGACGACTCGACCGGAGACGTCCACAATTTGAAGCAGGAGTGGACCCGCGGGGACATTTAGTTCAATGTTGACGGTGCCGCCGGTGGGGTTGGGAAAGAGGATGAAGGAGGCCGGATTATCGAAGCGAACATCCACGATCTTGCTATAGGTATAACTGCCATCGTTGTTGATCATTTTCAGCCGGTAATAGTCTGCGGTAGAAAGGGGGTGGGTATCCCGGAACTGGTATTGATTTTTGGCGGAATCGGTGGCGGGGACAGTTCCGATTCTGGTAAAAGTTTCGCCGTCGGCGCTGCGCTCGACATCGAAGGTGGCGATGTTGATCTCGCCGGTGGTGGAAAAATTAAGTACGACGTCATCGTTATCCTTCGTGGCCGTGAAGGAAAGGAGGTTAAGGGGTAGAACGGGTGGAGTACCCGTGATCAGGAGCGAGGTGATCGACATCGGGACCATGGTAACCTGGAGCGTATTGCCGGCAGGGGTGACGCTGGAGGCTTGAAGGGCGTTGTCGGATTGCGAAATAAAGGTCTCGGTCGAAGGCAAGTTGGACAGTGTCAGGGTGGTCAGGGGATTGCCGATCAACTGGAAGTCTGGAAAATTCAGGGTGACGGTTTCGGTTTGGGTCGTCGACCGGTTGACTAGCGCAATGGTGAGGGAATCGGTATTGCTGTTGGTGGTGGTGTAGGCCGAAACATCCTGTTCGTCCGAAGAGACGGCTTGCACACTTATGCTCTTATTGTACCGGCTAAACAGATGCAGGGTCTCCCACATGCCGGGATTCCAGGTCCAGGGAGAAAAATATTCCACTCCGTTCTTCATAAATTCTCCCATCGTCGAAGCGTACCAAACGGCGAGAGCGTCGGGATTATTGGCGAGCTGCGTACCTGCTTCCGACAAACCAAATGTCACGCCGTTGTTGGGGCCCATATATTGGTTCAGCCAGTCGCGGCAGCGGCCAAAAACATCCTCGATCTGGATCGAGTTGTCCCAGCTCCCGTTAACATTCTTTACGCCATTGGCTTCCGGGAATGCATAGGTGCTGTCAAAGAAAACGCGGCCATATTGGACGACATCCGAAGCAGTGGAGCTGCCGGGGTAAAAATGCAGGTCGATGACATCCAGCAAGCGTACTCCCGAGCTTTGTTCTTCCTCGGATATGCGTTTGATAAAATATTCCAGCCAGGAGTATTGTTTGCCGTCGGTGCCGGTGACCGTCGTATTGTTCCAGTTGTACCACTGCCATTCGTTGGGGCTGACAGGTCCGGTCAGTTTGATGCCCGGATAGAGCGCCCTTGCCTTCTTGGCGACGGCAAAATAGAGTTGCAGAAAAGCTTCGGCGGTGGGTTGCGTGGGCATCACGTCATCGTGTGTGGACGACCAGATCTCGACCTCGTTGTCCATGTTCCAATAGCGGATGTGGGTGGAGTCCAGGCCAAGGCCGCCGCTTCCGAACCAGTATGGCAGGATGCCGGTGGTAGAATCCGCCGGCCAGGTTTCGAGGTAGAGGTTGGGGTTGCCGTTGACGAGGGCCTGACTTCCCCCGGCCGTATTGGGGGTGCCACCGCCGGCGAGGTTTTGTTCGACACCTGACCACCATTGCGACATGTTGTAAGCCCAATCGTTGAAGTTGTTGTTGGTATTCGAGCCTGCATAGCCGATGAGCTGGAAGCCCCACATGCCCTGGGCGGCGGGGATGTTGAGTTGCAGCGATTGGGCGGCAAAGTCCCAATCCGAGAGATAGACGTTGTTATACCAGTCGGGATGACTGGACAGTTGCAGCCGCCAGTTGTTTTTGGTGAGGTCGTTGCCGCCGTTCTCGCGAAAGAAATTGAGGCCGGCATCTTTATACAGCTGCCAGTTGGCGGCGGTGACGGGGCTGGAAGGATCGGAGGAGAGGGAATTATTGCGGCCATAGAGGTAGGGGGAAACCGGAGTCCGGTTGTTCTGGGTGTGGATGGTGATCTGTACGGTCTGGGCGTAGGGTGAGCCGGACAGGAATAGCAGTAGGATGGAGGGCAGGCAAACTCTCATAGAACCGCGAATTTGGGTTAGAGGTCGAAATACCGTGCCAGGAAATGAAATAATCGCGTGGGAAAACCCCTATTTTCGTTGATCGTTTTCCCGAAATGAGACACTTGATAAATTTAATTTGATTTGGTAAATCAAACTAATTTTAAAGATCGAGCTGCCTAGTTTGAATTCGCGCTTAATAGTCCGCCCAACTACTGCTTCCACAAATTAATTCTATCTTCGGCTACTTAACCAATACTTATCAAAAATGGATGTCCAAACTCCTGAAGAAAACTTTTCCGCACTGGGCCTGACGCTCCCACCCGTGGCGGCGCCAATGGGCGTGTACAAACCCTGTCTGCAGGATGGCAAATACCTTTATGTCTCCGGGCACGGGCCGTTGTTGGAGGACAAGACGCTGATCAAGGGTCGGGTGGGGAAGGACCTCGACGCGGATGCGGGGAAGCTGGCGGCGCGGCAAGTGGGATTGGCTATTTTGGCGACGGTGCGGGCGCACCTGGGAAGTCTCAACAAGGTAAAAAGGGTGATCAAGACCCTTGGAATGGTCGGCTGCACGCCTGACTTTGAAAAGCATCCGTATGTGATCAATGGGTGCAGCGAACTATTCGCGCAGGTATGGGGCGCTGACAATGGGGTAGGGGTGCGGAGTGCGGTGGGGATGGGATCGTTGCCGGGGAATATTCCCGTTGAAGTGGAAGTGTTGTTCGAATTGTATTGAATGCTGCGTTTGTATAAAGATGATGGGTATGGCTGTAATTGATGCGTATGTTTATAAATTATGCGTATGTCAACGTCCTGGTACGAAATAGATAATATCGACGAGCTGGATACGCCGGCGCTGGTGGTTTATCCGGCGCGGGTGCGACAAAATATCGCCCGGGCCATTGGGATGGTCGGAGATGCGGCGCGGCTGCGGCCGCATGTAAAGACGCATAAATCGCCGGCGGTGACGCGGCTGATGTTGGATGCGGGTATCCGGCGGTTCAAATGTGCGACGATCGCTGAAGCGGAGATGCTTGCGGTCGAAGGCGCACCCGATGTGTTGCTGGCATATCAGCCCATTGGGCCGAAGGTTGATCGACTGGTAAAGTTGATCCAAAAATTTCCGACTATCACATTTGCCTGTCTGGTCGATCACGCCGATGCGGGGGCGGCGATGGCGAAGGTATTCAGTGCTGCGGGGCTGGTCGTACCGGTCTATCTCGATCTGAATGTGGGGATGGACAGGACAGGTATTTCACCCGGGCCGGAGGCGCTCGCGCTTTATCGTATGGCGCTGGAGGCGGAGGGTATCGACCCGGTGGGGTTGCATGTGTATGATGGGCATATCCGGGATTCGGACCCCGGGGAGCTGCGCAGGAAGTGCGATGAGGCTTTTGGTCCTGTCCTGGAGCTGCGGGCGGAAATTGGAACAAATCTAACGATCATCGCGGGCGGCTCCCCCACCTTCCCCGTGCACGCGGGACGGGAGGCGGAGATCCAGTGTAGCCCGGGGACCTTTGTCTATTGGGACAAGGGATATGGGGATCAGTTTCCGGAACAACCTTTTACTCCGGACGCCTTGGTGGTCACCCGGGTCGTTTCCCTGCGGGGCGACGGGCGGCTTTGTCTTGACTTGGGTCACAAGTCTATCGCTGCGGAAAATGAGTTGGGGCGGCGAGTGTTCTTCCTAAACGGCCCGGAGCTTCGAGCCGTAGGTCAGAGCGAAGAGCACCTGGTGGTAGAAGCCGGGGCTGGGCACGGATACCGGATCGGAGATGTATTTTATGGGGTCCCTTATCATATTTGCCCTACCGTGGCGCTGTACGAACGCGCGATCACCATTGAAGAGGGCCGGGCCACCGGGGAGTGGAAGAATCTGGCGAGAGACCGAAGGATTTCTGTTTAAGGGTGGATCGCAACGGGGTTCCACCCCGTTTTTGTTCGATTCATCCACAAAATCGTACAGTTTACCGACTTTAGCTAACGCTGCTTAGAAGCAGAGATTAAATTGCAATTAACTCAGTGTCACAGGTATGTAAATTTTTTCGACCAGAAAACAATTTTGTTCGAAAACTCATTGTTTGATATTTTTGTCAAGATTATTTTCAACCTTAAATTTTTCAACATGGAAGTAAAAGAAGCGACTGGCAGGCTGGGCGTGTTGATTCCCGGTTTAGGCGCTGTTGCAACCACCCTGATCGCGGGGGTTGAGGCCGTCAAAAAGGGGATCGCGCAACCGATAGGGTCACTTACACAGATGGGCAATATTCATTTGAATCGGAAGACAGGAGATAATTATCCGAAAATTAAGGACTTCGTACCCTTGGCCAACCTGGAGGATATTGTATTCGGCGGGTGGGACGTATATGAGGACAATGTTTACCAGGCGGCGAGCCGGGCGAAGGTCCTCGAGCCGCATACGCTGGAACTGCTGCGACCGCAGCTGGAAGCGCTCAAGCCTATGAAGGCGGTCTTTGATAAAAGCTATATTAAAAACCTGGACGGTACGCATGTGAAGCAGGCGGCCACGAAATACGATCTGGCGAAAGCATTGATGGAAGATATCACGCAGTTCCAGGACACCCGCGGCTGTGACCGGCTGGTGATGGTCTGGTGTGGGTCGACCGAAAAATATATTGAGGTAGCGGAAGTTCATGAAAGCCTGAGTGCGTTCGAAAAGGGGTTGAAGGAAAACGATCCGCGGATCGCTCCCAGTATGATCTATGCCTATGCCGCACTGCGGCTGGGTGTTCCCTTCCTGAATGGCGCACCCAATCTCACGGTGGACGTCCCTGCGTTGGTCGAGCTGGCCAGGCAGACGGAGAGCCCGATCGGCGGCAAGGACTTCAAGACGGGTCAAACATTGATGAAGACGATTCTGGCGCCCGGTTTGCAAGCGCGGGCCCTTGGGGTCAAAGGATGGTTCTCGACCAATATATTGGGTAACAGGGATGGGTATGTGCTCGATGAACCGGATAATTTCCGGACCAAGGAAGTGTCGAAGCTGAGCGTACTGGAGGATATCCTTCGACCCGATCTCAGTCCCGAGCTTTACGGAGAATTGTATCACAAGATCAGGATCAACTATTATCCGCCGCACGGGGATAACAAGGAGAGTTGGGATAATATCGACATCTTCGGCTGGTTAGGTTATTCGATGCAGATCAAGATCAATTTCCTCTGCCGGGATTCGATCCTTGCGGCGCCGCTGGTGCTGGACCTGGCGTTGTTCGGGGATCTGGCAAAGCGGGCAGGATTGAGCGGGGTGCAGGAGTGGCTGTCGTTCTATTTCAAGTCGCCGCAGCATGCACCTGGTTTCCGGCCGGAACATGATATTTTCAAGCAATTGACGGTACTGCAAAATGCATTGCGGAAGCTGATGGGCGACGAGCTGGTGAATCCGGAAGGGCTCACTTATGCCGAGGAAGAAATAACCGCGTAATGACGCTGATCGATCGTTTTGGGATCCATCGGCTCATTTGCACCTGCCTGGGTATCGGTTATATTCCGAAAGGTGGAGGCACCGTTGCTGCTGCTGTTTGTTGTATAGTCTGGTATTTTGCCTGGCGTAGTGGAAATGAGCATTTCTGGCTGCCATTGGCGATAACGATGGGTCTGCTTTTCCTTGGGGTATATAGTGCGGGAAAGGTCGAAGCGGAATGGGGGAAGGACAGTTATCGGGTCGTTATCGACGAAGTGGCAGGCATGTGTCTTACCCTATTATTCGTACCTGTCCGATGGCCATATTTGCTGATCGGGTTGCTGCTGTTTCGATTCTTCGATATCGCCAAGCCTCTCTTTATTCGGAAAATGGAGGACCTGAAAGGGGGTTGGGGCGTTATGATGGATGATGTGCTGGCGGGAGTATATGCTAACCTTCTCCTGCAGCTGCTTGTATTTGCCACTTCTTTTGTAAAAACACCATGATCACCTTTACAAAAGCGCAGCTGGCCTCCCTATTGGCGACAGGGGTCGACTTCCTGGTGACCTACCTGTTGCTTCATTGGGTGGGACTTCCTTCGACGGCAGTCAGCGGGAGAGTGACGATCTACGGGGTTACGGGAACGATCTGCGGCGGTGTTACCTATTTTCTGATTGGCCGCCACTGGGTATTCGGCGCCCGGGGAAGGAAATGGTCGGGCCAGTTGAATCGCTATGTGCTGGTCTGGATCGGAAATCTTGCGCTCAATGCATCCGGTCTTTATCTGCTCAGCCGGGCAGGTTGTCCCCCAATGCTTGCCAAAGTCATCACCGCGACGACTGTTGCGGTTGTCTACAATTATACCCTACAGAAGCGTTTTGTATTTAACAGGGAATAGCTCGGATTACAAGAAGATCATTATGGAAAGGAGTTGTGTCAAATTGATCGTACTGTTATTGGGCAGGGCTGAGAGCTATGTCGTCAGGGCCCAGGACGGTGTTTTACGCGGGGCCGTTGTCGATTCAGCCACCCGCGCGCCGCTGGCCAATGCCAGTCTTACGGTCCGCGGTCTTGGCGGAATGCAACTATCCATCGATAAACCCTCCGGGAAGGTCGGGCAGGGCAAACTGCTGAAGCCCTATCATTTCCTGCTCGAAAATGGCGACAAGACAAAAATGGAGGGACGGACGCTTTCGCCGGTCTACCTGGAAGAAGCGCTTTCGGACGTCTATTACCGGAAAGATCCTGAAAAGACAAAGACGGTTGTGCTGGGCAAACGTAATAACGAATATTTTCAGGTTGTTTCGAGTCGATTTTATCAAGCGGTTTACCTATCTGGATCATCCGGATATTGCGAAATACGGGATCCGGTTCCGGGCCCATTTTGACTTTTGACGGGCGGCGGGGCGGCGATTTTTTAACCTATAAATTCAGAATGAACATAGTATCTTTGAAGATTGTCGAAAAACCAGAAGCGCAAGGAAAAATGACCACCCGAAAAAAATTACAGCTTGGCATCTATAAGATCATCAATCCCATCGTCAGGTTGCTGATCAAAGCGGGGTTGACCCCTAATATGGTCACCACGATCGGGTTGCTGCTCAATATCGGGGTGGCGATCATTTTTATTTCCGGGGCGGAAGAAGGCCGCCGGGGTGATCTTTCCTATGTCGGGTGGGCGGGCGCGCTGATCCTTTTTGCCGGTCTTTTCGATATGCTGGACGGGCAGGTCGCGCGGCTGGGTAATATGAGCTCTCCTTTTGGCGCACTGTATGATTCGGTGTTGGACCGGTATAGTGAATTGATCCTGTTCCTCGGCATTTGTTGGTACCTCGTGGCGAAGCATTATTTCCTGAGCTCGCTGTTTGCGTTTATCGGGATGATCGGCAGTATGATGGTAAGCTATACCCGGGCAAGGGCGGAGGGCTTGGGGATCGAGTGTAAGGACGGCCTGATGCAACGTCCTGAGCGGGTGATCATTGTAGGAGTATCGGCGCTGGCTTGCGGGGTGGCATCGCATTGGATGGGTGGCAATTACAAGGTCCTGTTGCCGGATACGCGGATGCCCATCTTCGAGACGATCTCCATCTTCACGGTACCGGTGACCATCATGGCTTTCCTGGCTAATTGGACGGCGATCGGTCGGTTGCGTGATGCCCGTCGGACCCTGGAGGAACGGGCAGCGGCCAGGAATGGGAATGGAGTTGCGGCAGGCAAAGAAGCCATCGAAACAGGGAACGGGACTATTCAGCCCGGCAAGGAGGCCGCCCGTTCTGGCAGCAGCGCCGTATGAGCGCCGGCGTTCCGCTGACGCTTCGCAATGCGGTGGTCGCTACGGGTTTTTCCATCGGATATCTATTGCTCGCGGCGTGGTTGATCGGGTACAAAACGGATCAATTGGTGCTGGTGATCCTCTTCAACGGGCTTTTTTATCTTTCCGACGTCACGCGACGGTTCATCCTGGGATTCTCGGTCTTCCTTGTTTTCTGGATCCTTTTCGATTCCATGAAGGCGTTCCCAAATTACCGGTACAATACCGTGCATATCGAAAGTCTTTATCGGCTGGAGAAAAAATTGTTTGGGATCGGGGGCCAGACGCTCAATGAATACTGGCTGGCGCATCGGACGACCTTCCTGGATGTGTTTTCGGGGATTTGCTATCTCTGCTGGATACCGCTGCCGCTGGCGTTCTCGGGGTATTTGTTCAATCGTGACAAGGAGTGGTTCTTTCGTTATGCCCTTAGCTTCCTGCTGGTCAATCTGCTTGGCTTCGCCATCTATTATATCTATCCGGCCGCTCCGCCTTGGTATGTGCAGGACTATGGTTTCGGATTCAATCCTCATACGCCGGGGAATGTAGCCGGGCTGGGTCGTTTCGACAGCTATTTCCATGTCTCGGTATTCTCCGCGTTGTATTCCAAGAGTTCCAATGTATTTGCCGCAATGCCTTCGCTCCATGCGGCCTATCCGCTGACGGTGTTTTATTATGGAATAAAATACCGGGTTGGCCGGGCAAATATCCTGTTCGCGTCGATCATGCTGGGGATCTGGTTCGCGGCGGTGTATAGCAGCCATCATTATGTGTTGGATGTACTGGCGGGGATCGGCTGCGGGTTGGCGGGGATCGGGTTATTCAATCTCCTTTATGCACGGGCGGGATGGTTCAACCGGCTGGTGAAAAGCTGGGCTTTGGCGTTGCAGCCTTAGGGGCTGCGCCGATGCCTTCGACCATGATGTCGACGATGGAGTCGATCTGGAGGTCAAGTCTCGGGCTCAACTTTTGAGAGACCATCAGGGGGGCTGCCAGGCCCCGGAAGGCGCTGACCATAAGATAGGCGACCAATTCGATATTTTGATCATTGATCTTTTTGAATTCGCCGTTGGCTACGCCCTCGGCGAGGATCTCCCTGACCAGTTCGACGTGGGTGGTGTCGAATTGACGTTTCAGGTCGGTCATGATGCAATGCAGTTCGTGTAATTCGCCGATCTCGCATTTGAGGGCGTCACTCAGGTTACAGAGTTCGTTGAGCTTGACTAGCCGGCACCGGCAATAGATGGTCAGTTTTTCTTTTGAGGTGACGGCATGGCGGATCGACTGGAGGATCTGGGCCAGCAGTTCATCCATCTCCGCGTGGAGCACGGCTTCGAAGATATCCTCCTTACTGGGATAGTAATAATAGAGGGAGCTCTTGGCTTTGCCAAGGCTATGGGCGATGTCGCCCATCGTGGTCTTCTTGAACCCGGATTTCCTAAATAGGCCCCGTGCCGTGTCGATGATGTCCCTGACTATGACTTCATCCTTTTGAAGTGTTCCGGCCATACTCCATAAACCTTTTGATGAGCCAAATTTACCACTTTTCCCTCCCAAATCGGTTAATCGTTGGTGAATCTTGTAACTTCGCATGGAGGCCCTTTCAACGAAGAGGTCATGAAACCGAGCATAATACATTTGAACACACCGGGTATGAACGGCGAGGTTCCATCCGACATTTGAAAAATAATTATGGACGGATGAAACAACTGAATTGCATATTGCTCATCGACGACGATGAGCCGACAAATTTCCTAAACAAGCTGACCCTGGAGCAGGCGGCCTGTGCCACCCATATCCGGATCGTGCAGAGTGGTCAGGCGGCCCTGGATTATCTTAGGGCTGATGAGTATCCGCGCCCCGATCTGATCTTTCTGGATATCAATATGCCTGCCATGGATGGATGGGAGTTCCTGGTGCAATACCGGTCGCTCCCGCAGGACAAAAAGGCGGGCACGGTAGTGATCATGTTGACCACATCGCTCAATCCCGACGATGAGAAAAGGGTCCTCGCGATCCGGGAGGTGTCCGGATTCGAGCATAAGCCGCTGAACCAAGTGCGGTTGGGAAAGTTACTGAATAAATATTTCAGCAATTGACCGGCGCTCCCCCTTTGTTAGGAATGCAGGTAGTCTTTGAGATGAGTGATCGTCTCTTCGTGGGTCAGGATCGTCTCCCGTACAACGTCGTTGATGCTAACGATGCCGCAGAGCGCATTGTCCTCGAATACCGGCAGGTAGCGGATATTCCTGTCGGACATCAGCTGCATGCAGAATTCCACGGTGTCGTTTGGCGTTACTGCGGGAAAGTCGCGGGACATGATCTCCGAAACTGGCGTGTCAGTAGAGGATTTACCCAGCAGGATCACTTTCCTGGAGTAGTCTCTTTCCGTCATGATCCCGAGGTATTGGTTCCCCTCCATTACCAGTACCGACCCGATGTTCTGGTTTGCCATTATCCGCAACGCTTCCAGGACAGTGGTGTCGGGAGAGACCGACTCGATCCTTCTTTTTCCTTTATGGGCGAGAAGATGCGAAACTTTTTTCATTTTGCCTGATTTTGGTAAGGAATGGCTTTTCCCAATTTACAAATTATTTTTTTCAACCCCAATATTAACTTTGACCAAAACTGGGCGTAGCTTCAGCCAACCTAAAACGCTATTTCTATGCGAATTACTGCTTCGATCGTCGCTTCCCTGGCCCTCTTCAGCCTGTCCGGGCGGGTTATTGCTCAAAAAGATAAGGTCTATGATCTGGTCTCGCCCGGCGGGGTTAACCGGATCTCGGTATCCCCGGGAAGCGCCGGAATGTCGTGGACTTTTTATCATCGCGGGAAGCTTGTACTGGCGCCTTCGGAGCTGGCGCTGCAATTGCGGGGCGGGGAGTTCCTGGATGGGCATTCCGTGGACATAAAAGCTACGCGGGAGAGCAGGGACGAGGTGATCCTGCCGCTTCATTATAAAAAGGATACTATACATGACCGCTATAACCAGCTGACGTTGTCATTTGCCAGGGAAGGGTATGGGCTGATCTTTCGGGCGTATGACGATGGGGTGGCGTATCGTTGGTTCACGCGGAGGAAGGATTCGTTGACGATCCAGTCGGAAAAGGCAGATTTCTGGTTTTCGGGAGATAAGGTCTGGATCCCATACGTCAATGACCCCAGTCCGGATATTTATACGACTTCCTTCGAGAATTTCTACCGGCAAATGCGGATATCGGATTTTAAAAAGGATTCCCTGGCTTTTTTGCCGGTGCTGGTGGATTTGGACAGTGGCAGCAAAGCGGCGCTGCTCGAGGCGGATCTGGAGGATTATCCGGGAATGTTTGTGACTTCAGGTGCAGGTAAGGTCAGCTGGACAGGGAGGTTTGCGCCGTATCCGCTGGAGGAGCGGCAGGGCGGTCATAACCAGCTGCAGTCGCTGGTCACGCGGAGGGCGGACTATATTGCGGTGACGGCGGGGACCCGGTCCTTTCCCTGGCGGATCATCGTTTGCAGCGACCATGACCGGGAACTGGCGGATAACGATATGGTCTACCGGCTGGCTGCACCGTCGCGGGTAGCGGATACCGGCTGGATCAGGCCGGGCAAGGTGGCCTGGGACTGGTGGAACGACTGGAACATTTCGCATGTGGATTTCCGGGCGGGGATCAATACCGACACGTACAAGTACTATACCGACTTTGCAGCGGATAACCATATCGGTTATATCCTGCTGGACGAGGGCTGGTCCGATCCGACGGATCTGATGAAAATAGTCTCTCAGATCGATCTGCCCGCGATCATCGCGTATGGAAGGGAGCGGAACGTGGGGGTTTGGCTGTGGGCCGGCGCGCGGCCGCTGGATCAGAAGATGGAGGAGGTGATGAGCTATTATTCACAGATGGGCATCAAGGGGTTCAAAGTCGATTTTATGAACCGGGACGACCAGCGAATGGTGGGTTTCTATTACCGCGCGGCGGCGAAGGCGGCGGCGCATCATCTGATGCTGGATTTCCATGGCGCATACAAGCCTACGGGTTTGCAGCGAACCTATCCCAATGTCCTGAACTTCGAGGGCGTGCGGGGAATGGAAAACGAGAAATGGTCCAATGATGATTTCCCGAGGTATGATGTCAGCATTCCATTCATCCGGATGCTGGCGGGGCCGCTGGACTATACGCCCGGCGCGATGAAGAACTATAACAAGGCCAATTTCAGGCCTGTCAACAGCGAGCCGGAGAGTCAGGGTACGCGCTGTCATCAGTTGGCGATGTATATCGTATATGAGGCCCCGTTCAGCATGTTGTCCGACAATCCGACCAGTTATAAACGGGAGCCGGAAAGCGTGCAGTTCATCGCCGGGGTGCCGACGGTCTTTGACGACACGCGTGCTTTGGATGGATCGGTGGGGAAATATGTGGTGATCGCGCGCCGTAAGGGAACGGACTGGTACGTGGGGGCGATGACCGACTGGTCGGCCCGCGATCTGACGCTGGATCTTTCTTTCCTTCCGGCCGGGTCTTACCGGGCGACAATCATGCGGGATGGCATCAATGCGGATAGGGACGGGACAGACTACGTGGCCGAGACGGTTCCGGTTACACGGGACAGTAAGCTGGCGGCGCATCTGGCGCCGGGTGGGGGATGGGTGGCGAAGATCAGCCCTGCGGGTGGGTCCGCAGGTGCGCGCGCGGTAGACGCGCCGGCGCCGATGATCGATCTGAACCAGGTGGGCTTTTATCCTTCGGCGCCGAAGATGGCGGTGGTAACCGTTGCCTCCGCTAAGGCGGTGGCGGGGACAGCGCCGACGGCGGATCGTTTCTTTGTCGTTTCGGCGAGTAGTGGGGATACTGTGTTTACGGGACAGCTTGGTCCGATGATGGCTTCCACGAATTCTTCCTTGTCTACCCGGCTGGCGGACTTTAAGCAGCTGAAGAAAGAAGGGGTTTATTGTGTGCTGGTGCCGGGTATGGAACGGTCCTATCCTTTCCGGATCGGGGCCGGGGTGTTATACCCGGTAGTCAGGGCGGCGTTGAAAGGCTATTATTTCCAGCGTTCGGGGATCGCGCTGACGCCGGAATATGCGGGAATTTGGAGCCGGCCGGCGGGTCATCCGGACACGCAGGTGCTGGTACATCCGTCGGCGGCCTCGGCGCAGCGTCCCGCTGGAACCGTCATTTCCACGCCGGGCGGGTGGTATGATGCCGGCGACTATAACAAATACATCGTCAATTCAGGGATCACGATGGGCACCTTGCTGGATGCCTATGAGGACTTCCCCGGTTTTTTCGACACGCTGCGTACCAACATTCCGCCGATGCCGGGTGTCCCCGATTTGTTGAACGAAGTCTTGTACAATCTCCGCTGGATGCTGACGATGCAAGACCCGAATGACGGCGGGGTCTATCACAAATGTACCAACGCCATTTTTGACGGGATGGTGATGCCTGGGGTTACGAAGACCCCTCGATACGTGGTACAGAAAGGGACGGCGGCCACCCTGGATTTTGCGGCGGTGATGGCGCAGGCGGCGCGGGTGCTGCGGCATTTTCAGCAACAACTGCCCGGTCTCTCCGACTCTTGTTTGGGGGCGGCGGAGCAGGCGTGGAGCTGGGCGCTGAAGAGTCCCAATCTGGCCTACGACCAGAATGCAATGAACAGGTCGTTCCTGCCGCAGGTTACGACCGGCGCTTATGGGGATTTTAGCTTCAAGGATGAGTGGTTCTGGGCCGCGGCTGAACTGATGGTTAGTACCGGGAACCCGTCTTACGGGCAAGTCGTCAAAGCGCAGCTCGGCAATCCCATGAGCCTGCCCTCCTGGTCGAATGTACAGATGATGGGTGCTTATACGTTGCTGCGATACCGCGCTTCGCTTCCGGCAGAGTGGGGGGATGCGGTCAGGACGATCCGCCAAGAGTTGCTCGAGACAGCGGACCGCTACCTGGGCAAGATAGGATCGAACGCTTTTTACGTGGTGATCGGTGAATCGCGGGGCGATTTTGTCTGGGGCAGCAATTCGGTGGCGGCGAACCAGGGGATGTTGCTGGTGAATGCCTGGCTTCAAACCAGGGAAAGAAAATATCTTGGGCCTGCACTGGCCAATCTGGACTATCTGCTGGGGAGGAATGCGACCGGGTATTGTTTTGTAACCGGTATCGGTACGCATTCCACGATGCATCCGCATCACCGGCCGTCGATCGCCGACGGGATCGTTCCGCCCGTGCCGGGCCTAATGGCAGGGGGCCCCAATCCCGGTCAGCAGGATCATCAGCGTTATTCGTTCTCCGACCCCGAAACGTCGTATACCGATCAGGACGGTGCGTATGCCTCCAATGAGATCGCCATCAACTGGAACGCGCCGCTTGTCTATCTGGCGGGCGCGATCGAGGCGTTGCAGGAGCAGATGGGGCAATGACTGCGGGCCGGGCGACCGCTTACAGTGGCCGCACCCAGATATTGCGGAAGCTGATGGGCTCGCTCTTATCCCCGTGGGCCTGCAATTTGATAGGACAGGCCCCGTGCGCTTTGTAATAAGGCAGGCCGATATAGCGGGTCTGACCTTTCAGCACGAAATTGTTCTGGACCAGCACGCCGTTCAGGAACACGGTAACCCGTGCAGGGGTGGCCAGACTGCTGTCGGCATTGAAGGTAGGGGCAGTCCAGATCACGTCGTAGCTCTGCCATTCACCGGGCTTGCGGCAGGGGTTAGCGAGCGGGACGGCCTGCTTGTAGATGCTGCCGGCCTGGCCGTTGACATAGGTCGCGTTGTTGTAGTTATCCAAAACCTGCAATTCATAGCCGCCATCGCCTTTGCCGGTCGAAGCGAGGAAAACGCCGCTGTTGCCACGGGCCTGATCCGAGCCGGTGATATTGGAAGGGATGCGGTATTCGATATGGAGCTGGTAGTTGGTGAAGGTGCGTTTGGTCTGGATATTCCCTGTGTTTTTGTTAACGGTGAGGATGCCGTCCGCTACGACCCAGGTGGCTGGGGTGCCGTCGGAGACTTTGACCCATTCGTCTTCATTCTGGCCATTGAAGAGGACAACGGCATCGGAGGGTGCGTCGCCGCATTGTGGACCCGGGGTTACGACCGGTGGGACCGGCGTATAGACTTCGGTGGTGCGATGATCTTTGATCGTGTCGTTCTGGGCCCGTGCGATGGTCACACCTGCCATCAGGCCGAGGGTGGAAAGTAAAATCGCCTTGCGAAACGAAGGACAAGCCAATTGTTGCATAGTAGTGAAATTGAAAATGAAACAACAATGTAGGCCTTTTTTTATAAATAAAGCCGCCCCGGCCATCCGGCGGGCGGCTTCCTGTCAACCTTCTGTTTTACCTGTAAGAATTTGATAAAGGGAATTGTAGAAAGGTAGTGTTGATCCGGGGGTCTGGCAATCCCGAATTCGGGGGACAGATCTGACAAAGGCTTCGCGGGAATCCTTATTTATGAGTAGCTTTACATTACGATAATCCCCATACTCTTTGGTTGCGCAATCCAGGCTGATACCCCTTCTGTTGGCTGGCAACATGCTGTTGGCACCCTGCCGTCCGATCATGGCGCAGGCGCCGTTATCCCATATCTTTCGTCATATTACCCAGACCGACGGACTGGCGGGCAACAGAATATACGGTATCCTGAGGGACGATAAAGGTTTCATGTGGATCAGTACGCTGAATGGGTTTCAGCGATACGACGGTAATTCCTTTATCAACTGGCATCACAACCCGGCCGATACCAACAGCATCCCTACCGACGGGAGTGTTTGCAAGCTCCAGGATGCGGACGGGAACCTCTGGTTATGCAGCTGGCCCTGGGGTTTTACGGTTTTCAACCCTCATACGGAAAAATTCCGGCGGAATATTGCTCCCAATGTAGTCAACGCGCTCAACGCCTGTCTGGATAAGGACAGCAATGTGTGGCTGGTCTCCGGTCATTCCCTTGAGGAATACCAGCGGTCGACGGGGCGGGTGATCTCCTACCGGCAACAGCTGCCGGCCGACATCGATTTTTACCGGTCCGTCCTGTTCGACCGGTTGTCCGGTCGGCTGTATATCAATAGCCCCAGGTACGGGATCTGTGTCTTTGATCTGGCGGAAAAGAAATTCTATTCCCGGTTGAATAATCCCCACCGGTGGCCGCTGCTCGACCTGGAAGATCATGTCAGCACGCTATTCCTGGACCGGGAAAACGGGCTTTGGGTCAATACCTTTTCGGGCAAGCTGATCCGGGTAGACTTGCTTTCGGGGAAGGTTACCCGCTTTCTGTTTCGCGAGCCCGGGCTTGCGGGGTGGCGGCCAAAGGGCGAACCGCCCAAAGTTTTGGCCGGAGCTATCCTCGAGGACCGGTGGGGGAACTTCTGGTTCACCAGCAATGGAGACCTGCTTCATGCCCGCCTGGACGGCCCTCCGTTGTTGGATGCTGTCCGTGAAAATGTAGCCGATGTCCACGGGTTTCATTCGGGCGGCGGGGTCAATTGTCTGTATGAGGACCCCGAGGGCGATGTATGGGTCGGCACGGATGCCGGCATCGATATTATCAACCCGGGCATACAACGATTTGTTTCCGTCCCGCTGACCCCGCCGCACGCATCGGGAGTGGAGAGACACAGCGTACTGAATTTCCTGGAAAGGGAAAATGGCGATATTTGGGTAGCCACTTATACCGGGGGCATCTTCGTCTTCGATAAGACCCTGCGGCTGAAGACGAGATGGCTGGGCGATGATAAACATCCCGGCGACTCCCACCGGCTTCCGATCGGAGCGGTATGGTCTTTTCTTCCGCGGCCCGGGGGTAAGATTGCGATCGGTTCCCAGCATGGCTGGCTATCTGTGTACGACCCTGTGAAGGGGACTTTTGACAACCGGCAGCCGGAGGGGTTGCACCGGCTAACGATAGCGAACATGCTTTCCGGTGAAGACGGCAATGTCTGGATGGCCCTCTACCGCGGGTTGGGCAAATGGGACCCGCGGACAGATAGTTTTACTTATTATCCCAAATACATTCCATATCGCGGCGATACGTCGGCGGTAGCCCTGGACATGATCGAGGACCCGGAACAGCATATCCGGGTGGCCACCTTCGATCACGGATTGCAGGACTTTGTTCCCGCGGCTGGCAAATTCGTCGCGGCCGACACGCCGAAGGAAGGTCCCGGAAGCATCTCCAGCGCCGCGCTGCAATCCGTTATCCGGGTTGGGGATACGCTTCTGGCAATGGGGACGGTGGATGCCGGCATCAGCCTGTGCCACTTGCGGGGTCGGAACTGGTCTTATATCACGGCCGCGGACGGATTGCCTACCAACGATGTAGGCGCCTTATATTTCCAGCCGCCCGGGAGCCTTTGGGCGGCAACGGACCAGGGGCTTTGCCGGGTAGACCTGGCGACGCGGCATGTGACCACCTACGGCCTGGAGGACGGCATTGCCGGGGACGACTTTTCCGACCTGCAAAGATTTTACCGGCTACACGACGGGCGGCTGCTGGCAGGGTATAAGGGAGGAATTGTATGTTTCAATCCGGATAGCCTGGTTGCGCATGCCCCTCCCCGTGAGGTGACCATCACGGGTATCCGGGTCTTCGAGCAGCCATTATCGGTGGATTCGGTCCTGCACGGATCGAATACGGCGATATTTTCCTACCGCCAGAACTTCATCAGCATCCAGTATTCGTCCTTAGGCTATACCGATCCGGGCACAAGATATTATTACCAGTTGGAGGGGATCGATCCGGGCTGGGTCGATGCAGGGCAAAGTCGGGTGGCCAGCTATACGGACCTGCCCGACGGGCACTACGTGTTCAAGGTAAAATGCGAGAACGATGACCGGGTCCCCTGCCGGACGGTCACCGCGATTCATCTCATCATTGTGCCGCCGTTCTGGCGAACGAGCTGGTTGTACGGCCTCGTCATTGCCCTGATCGTGTGCCTGCTGTATGCGCTGTATCGCTACAGGATCGGGCAGATCCTCGCGATGCAGACGATGAGGAATAAGATTTCAAAAGACCTCCACGACGACCTTGGGGCCACGCTTTCGAGTATCGCGGTGCTCAGCGAGATTGCCAGGAACACCATCCAGCGGGGAAGCCCGCAGCAGAGTTTCCCGATGCTGGAGAAGATCAATACCTATTCCCGCGATATGGTGGACAAAATGCGGGATATCGTCTGGGCGATCAATCCGTCAAATGACAGCCTGGAGAATATCGTCAAAAGGCTTCAATTGTACAGTACTGAAGCCTGCGGGAACAAGGGGATCGATTTTTACCTGCAGCTGAAAGACGATTTTGTCAACCAGGCGGTGCCCATGAGCACACGCAAGAACCTATATCTCATCTGTAAGGAAGCCATCCACAATGCCATCACACATTCTGGGTGCCATCGCATCTCCGCATTATTTGACGCCTCGGCTGGATTTATCCACGTCACCATTGCCGATGATGGAAAAGGGTTCGATCCGGCAGTCCATGCATCGGGCAACGGGCTACACAATATGCGGTCGAGGGCGGAGGAGATCCGGGCATCGCTCCAGATCCTCCCTGGTGAGGCGGGGACGGTCGTCGAGCTGCGGCTGGCTGTCCCGAAAATTCGGTCATAAAAGGAACGGTCCATTGTTTACCTTTAAATATGTCTATCCGGGTTGCATTATTCGACGATAACATGAAATTCCTGGACGCCATTTCGCTCTTTATCCGTTCGGCGTCGGAATTGGAGCTAGCCGGGGCGTTTGGGGATACAGATGATCTGCCGGGTAAAATGGGGAAGGCCGATCCGGATGTCGTATTGATGGATATTGGGATCGGGCCGCTGGACGGCATCGAAGCGACGCGATGGATAATCGGGCGGCATCCGGAGGTGAAGGTGCTGATGCAGACGGTCTTCGATGAGGACAGCAAGGTTTTTGCCGCTATCTGCGCGGGCGCATCGGGGTATGTGCTGAAGACGGCGCAGTTGAATGTTCTGTTGCCTTATATCCTGGACGTATATGAAGGCGGCGCGGCGATGTCGCCGACGATCGCCGGTAAAACGCTTCGGCTGTTCAGGGATCATTTCCAGGCCGGGGAGAAATACGAAGACTACAAATTAAGCGTCCGCGAAAAAGAGGTCTTGAAATACCTGGTGGAAGGGCACAGCTATAAAATGATCGCTGACCGCTGCCAGGTCAGCTTCGAGACGGTCAAGACCTACATCAAGCGTATTTATGAGAAGCTGCATGTGGCCAGCATGACGGAGGCCGTGGTCAAGGCTCTTAAGGAGAATTTGGTGTAGAATCGAAGCCATTTGGCCAGCCTTCTTCGCGCAAGGCGGACACTTTGCCGAGTGCCTCGGTTTCCAGCCTTTTCTTGAAGTCCGCCACGCGCTGACTGACGGCTGGGTCGAAAGTGCCGATGATCTGGGCCGCCAGGATGCCGGCGTTCTTGGCCCCGTTGAGAGCCATCGTCGCGACAGGCACGCCGCCCGGCATTTGGAGGATGGATAGAACAGAATCCCAGCCGTCGAGGGAGTTGGCGGATTTTACCGGAACCCCGATCACGGGCAGCGGAGTAAGGGAAGCGATCATACCCGGAAGATGCGCGGCGCCGCCCGCTCCGGCGATCACGACCTTCAGGCCGCGTTGCACGGCGCGAGTGGCATATTCTACCATTCGGGTGGGTGTACGGTGGGCGGAAACGACGGTCACTTCAAAAGGGACTTCCAGCTCTTCCAGCATGTCGGCGGCGGCTTTCATAATGCCGAGGTCGCTGTCGCTACCCATGATGATACCAACCAGTGCTTTGCTCATTGTCTGTTATTTACTCACCACTTTAAGGGTATTTCTGATCTTATGCGCTTTGTATACGAGGTCATGTTTCTCCCGGCTGATGATCGTGACATGCCCCATTTTTCTGCCTGCCTTGGTGTTGGTTTTCCCATAGATATGGACAAAAACATTGTCCATTTGCAGCACTTCGTTCAGTCCTTCATAATGCGCCTCTCCCTCACAGCCTTCCGATCCGAGGAGGTTGACGATGGCTCCCGAAAGGATGGGGTCGGTATTACCGAGGGGGTAGCCGAGGATCACGCGCCAGAGCATATCGAACTGGGAACTGTAATTGGCTTCGATGGTATGGTGGCCGCTGTTATGCACGCGTGGGGCGGTTTCATTGACATAGACCTCACCCTGGCGGGTAGCGAACAATTCCACGGCGAAGATACCCGGAGTCTTCAATTCCTTCACCACGCGAAGGGAAATGGCCTCGATCTTCCAAAGCAGGTTCTGTGGCAGATCGGCGGGGCAGATCTGGTAGTCCAGCAGGTTGAGGCGGGAGTCGAAGACCATATCCACAATGGGGTAGAGGGCGGTTTCGCCTTTTTCGTTGACCGCGATGATCTGGGCGATCTCTTTGTCGATGGAGATCATTTTTTCGAGCACAGCAGGGCTGTCAAATCCCTTCTCGATGTCCTCCTTCGTTTTGATGACCTGGACGCCGCGGCCGTCGTAGCCGCCCGTTCCGATCTTATGTACTGCCGGAAGAAAATCAACCCGGTCGCGAAGCGCGGCCAAATTTTCAGTCACGACGAATTCCGCGGTGGGGATGCCGTGTTCGGAATAGAATTTCTTTTGGGTGATTTTGTTGTTGATCGTGCGTAAGGCGGCGGGTCTGGGATATATCTTCACGCCTTCGGCTTCGAGTTTTTCCAGCGCGTCGACATTGACGGATTCGATCTCGATCGTTAGCGCCTGCAGGCCTTTACCGAATTGGTAGACATCGTCAAAATTCCGGATATCCCCTTTGACAAAATGGTGGCAGAGATGGGCCGCCGGACAGTTATCGTCGTCCTCCAGGACCCAGGTTTCGACGGGATAGTTGGCGGCCGCCTGCAGCAACATTCTTCCCAATTGTCCTCCGCCTAAAATGCCCACTTTTACCATGTCCATATATTTGGCCGAAGATAGAGAAAACTCGTTTCTGATTGGACATTTTCAAAATAATGGCTACCTTTATTTCCGGCGAGAACCACCATATATGCGTCCGGACTACTCTCATAAAATTTTCGGCGACAAGCGATTGCATCATTTTTTCTTTCAGGAAGCGCTTGCGCGGGCGTCTGCCCCTGCTTGATCCCCGACGGGATCATGAATTCTTTGGGTTGACTATAAAAACCGGCCGGAGGCCGGTTCGACCGATAGGTCAGACTTTAACGGTTTGCGGGAAATCCGCTAATTTTCGCTGAGTGGATTTCCCGCACATTTCATAACATCTAAATACCAAATCATATGCCTGGTGCTGCTGCAAGCGATATCCGCGCGTCACAAGCCGCCGACAGCGATTTCCTGCCCTTACAGGGGACCGATTTTGTGGAGTTTTATGTCGGCAATGCGAAACAAGCTGCCCACTACTACCAAGCTGCCTTTGGATTTCAGCCCATCGCGTATAGCGGCCCCGAGACGGGTAACCGCGAGACCGTGAGCTATGTCGTGCGTCAGCAGAAACTGACTTTTGTCTTTACAACGGCGCTTCGGCCGGAGCATCATGTAGCAGAGCATGTCCATCGTCATGGGGATGGGGTAAAGACGCTTGCGCTTCGCGTGGACGATGCGACCGGCGCCTGGAAGGAGACAACGGCGCGGGGCGGCCAGAGCTACCTGGAGCCGATCACGCTGACCGACGAATGCGGGGAGGTAACCCTGAGTGGTATCCGTACTTATGGCGATACCGTCCATCTTTTTGTCGAGCGGAAAGATTATCAGGGAATATTCATGCCCGGTTTTCGGGAGTGGAAATCCGCCTGTCATGCCTCCTCGACCGGCTTGCTTTATGTAGACCACTGTGTCGGGAATGTAGGCTGGAACCAGATGGATCGCTGGGTCAGCTTCTATGAACAGGTTATGGGTTTCCGAAATATCCTTTCTTTTGATGACGACGATATCTCCACGGAATATTCGGCGCTGATGAGTAAGGTAATGAGCAATGGGAACGGATTTGTCAAATTCCCCATCAATGAGCCGGCCGAGGGGAAAAAGAAGTCGCAGGTGGAGGAATACCTGGAATTCTACCAGGGGGAGGGGGTACAACATGTGGCGATGGCTACCGCCAATATCGTGGAAACCATCACCCAGCTGAGGGACAGGGGAGTGGAATTCCTCCAGGTGCCGACCTCCTATTACCGGGATCTGCTGAGCCGGGTCGGGAAGATCGACGAGGATATTGCGCCGCTGGAAGAACTGGGTATCCTGGTCGACAGGGACGAGGAAGGCTATTTGCTGCAGATATTCACCAAGCCGGTAGAAGACCGGCCCACCCTATTCTTCGAGATCATCCAGCGCAAGGGCGCCCAAAGCTTTGGAAAGGGTAATTTCAAGGCACTTTTTGAGGCGATCGAGCGGGAACAATCCGCGAGGGGGAACCTGTAATGTGCGGTAAATGTTATATTTACGGCCTGCCATACTAAAAGTGGCAGGTTTTTTGTTTCTTAGGGGTTATCCTGACTATGCCTTCAACAACCTATTTCCGGGCCTTGATCCTTGTCGCAGGTATCTCTTTCACCGGTACTCTTTCCGCCCAGAATGCCGTCACTTCACTTCATTTCATGGATTATCAGCGTTCCATCCCAAAGGTATTGGATGTGATAAACCGGAAAGAGGATACGCTGATCAAGCAGTTCCGCGGAAAAGGGCTGGTCTGGCCGGCCCGGTACGTGTATATCCGGTCCTTTAAATACGACAGTGAGTTGGAGGTTTGGGTGAAAAACAGTAAGGAAGAGCGATATCAGCTATTCAAGACGTATAAGATCTGTGCGATGGCGGGCACTCTGGGACCTAAGCGGATGGCGGGGGACTACCAGGTGCCGGAGGGTTTCTATTATATAAACGAGTTCAATCCAAAGAGCGAATATCATTTTTCCCTGGGGTTGAACTATCCCAATGCGTCGGATCATATCCTCAGCGACAGCGTGCAGCCGGGCGGTGATATCTATATTCACGGGAGCTGTGTAACGACAGGCTGTATCCCGATTACGGATGCTCAGATCGAAGAGCTTTATGTGTTGGCGGCGCATGCGAAGGACCTGGGTGAGGATTTTATCCCGGTGCATATCTTCCCGGTGAACTTTTCCAATCCTCGAAGTGTGGAATACCTGAACAAGTACCTACAGACGTATTCGGAATATTCCGCCTTTGTCCGGAGTATGCGGAGTGCGTTCAATTACTTCGAGAAATACCGGGAGGTCCCTTTTGTGATGGTCAATGGGAAAGGCGACTATGTGACGGAGGATATCGCACCGGCCGAAGCGTTCGTGAAGGTGCCCAACCTTGAGCCGGTGGCGGCGCCTGCGGTCCGCAAAAAGCCGGCGCGTTTGCGGCCTGAGCGGATCGATCCGATCCCGGAGAGTGAGCTGGCTACGGCGGCGGATAAGCTGCCGGAATACCCGGGTGGGAACGGCGCTTTCCAGGTTTTTCTCAATAAGCTATGCAAGGAAAGCGTCAAGGACCTGGCGGGGCAGTCGAAGGCCTTTGTCATGGTCGAGTACGTGATCGATTCGACGGGCAGGCCGGTCTATGCGAAAGCGATCCGCGGGGGAAATGAAGCGATGAATGAGAAGATCGAGGATGCTTTCCTGGCGATGCCGCAATGGGAGCCGGCGGCCCACTCCGGGGCGCATGTGGCCATGAAACTGAAGCAGACGGTAATGGTGGGAGCCGACTAGCGGCCCGTTGGGCCGCGAACGCCCTCCGGGCGTTCAGCGCATCAACACCTGCACCGTTTCGGAGGTTTGTTGTCTTAGTACTTCTGTCTTTTCTACGGTCAGTTTCTGCAATATGTCCTTGTTGTAATGCCGGATCGTCAGCAGCGTCAGGCCGCGTTCCACCTGCACTTCAAAAAATTCCGCGGCTGCCATCGCCAGCTTTTCGATCTTGTCTACCCGGTCATCCAGGCAGACCTGGAGGCTGACAGCGCCGGTCTGGATCAGGTTGGGCTTGACCCGAATGCGGCCGAACAGGTGATACAGCCGTTCCGCGCCAGTTTCCCCTACAAAAGAAAAATCTTTCGAATGCAGGTGCAGCAGCACCTGACCCTGTTTCAGCACAATGATCGGCGGAAGCCATTTGACCGACTCGTTATGGATGATGGTTCCCGGGAGGGAGGGGTCGAGGAAACATTTTACGAAGAGGGGGATATCTTTATTTTGGAGAGGTTTGATTGTTTTTGGGTGGATGACCTGTGCGCCATAGTAGGCCATTTCGATGACTTCGTCGTAGTTGAGCTCCTGGAGGAGGGTGGCGTCCGGAAATTGTTTGGGGTCCGCATTCATGACGCCTTCGACGTCCTTCCAGATCGTCAGACTTTCAGCGTCGGTCATGGCGGCGAAAACAGCGGCGGTATAGTCGCTCCCTTCGCGGCCGAGCGTTGTGCTTTCGTTATCCGAGGTAGACCCGATGAATCCCTGGCTCAAGACCATCATCCCGGTTTGGAAGAGCGGCAAGACCTGTTCGCGGACCTGTCGTTCGGAGTAATCCCAATCGATAGCGGCGTCGCGGAAATTGGCGTCCGTGCGGAAGATATCCCGGACGTCGATCCATTGGTTGCCGATCCCGGATTCGGCGAGGTAGGCGCTGACGATCGAGGTAGACAGCAGTTCGCCGATGCAGACGATCTGGTCATAGTAGTAATCGTAGTCTTTCACGGGCTTGTCATGCAGCAGCCATTCGATCTCGGTGAAAAATTGCCGAAGCTGCGCCTCCGCCGCCAGGTAGTTGTGAACCAGTAGATATTTGGCGGTGTTGAGGTGGCTGTCCCAGACCTGCCCGAACAGGTGCAGCGCTTCTTCACGCGAACCGTTGTAAAAAGCTTCCGCCACTTTCTCCAGGGCATTGGTCGTCTTCCCCATCGCAGATACGACGACAAGCAGCGGCTCTTGCTCGTACGAACGAAGGATGGCGGGCAACCGTTGGATACGTTCCACGCTGTTTACGCTTGCTCCGCCGAATTTGAAAATTTTCATGGCGCAAATATAATGATATCGGGGGACCCCTTACTTTTGCGGGTAAACGGGAAGTCCATATGAATATCAATCGGAAAGTCCTTACGCTCGACGAGTTCACGCTTCAGCAGTTGCGGATGTTCCCCAACGCTACAGGGGAATTGAGCAATTTGCTTCGGGATATCGGTTTGGCCGCCAAACGGGTCAATGTGGAGGTCAATAAAGCCGGACTGGTGGACATCCTGGGTGATGCCGGATCGGTGAATGTGCAGGGTGAGGATGTAAAAAAGCTGGATATCTATGCGAACAACCAATTGATGGGTGTCTTGCGGCATGGGGTCAGCTGTGCGGGCATCGGCAGTGAGGAGCTGGATGATTTTGTCGTTTTCGATGATGAGATCAGCAACAACTCGAAATATGTCTGCCTGTTCGATCCGCTGGACGGGAGCGGCAATATCGATGTCAATGTTTCCATCGGAACGATCTTCGGCGTGTACCGCAGGGTCAGCGACCGCGGGGGGCCTTGCAGGCGGGAGGATTTCCTACAGCCGGGGAACAAGCAGGTCGCCGCCGGCTATATTATCTACGGGTCTTCGACGATGATGGTTTATGCCACCCGGCGAGGGGTCAATGGGTTTACGCTGGATCCTTCGATCGGGGAGTTCACGCTTAGTCATCCCAATATCCAATGCCCCGAGTCGGGGAAGATCTATTCGGTGAATCATGGGAGCTTTTTTCAATATGACGACCGGGTGAAGGCGTATATCGACACCTGTCAGAAAAAAAATAAGGACAATGGCGGCCCTTATACGCAACGATATATCGGCAGCATGGTGTCCGATGTTCACCGGAATCTCATCAAGGGCGGCATCTTTATGTACCCGGCGACGGTCAGCCGGCCCAAGGGCAAGTTGCGGTTGTTATACGAGTGCAACCCATTCGCCTTTATCGTCGAGGTATCGGGTGGCAAGGCTACCGACGGTCAGCAACGGATACTGGATATCCAGCCTACCGAGCTTCACCAGCGCAGCCCATTCTTTATCGGCAGCCGCCTGATGATGGAGGAATTGGAGGGCTTTCTTAACAAGGGTTAAGGAGAAGCTGGCACGAATCATGTTCTTTATGTGGGGTCTATGGTTGTTCGACTTATTCTTTTTTGCTGGTTGGGTCTTACGACCTTTCCGCACGCGATGGCGTCGCCGCCGGCATCCACCGCCGCCACCGCCGCCATCTCCCGGGAGATACTATTTTTTGTCAACGAATTTCGCCGGTCGAAGGGGCTTCCGGCCCTGGAGGCCAATTCCTTTATTTCTTCCGTGGCACTCGGCCATAGCCGCGATATGCTGACGGGCAAAAGCCCTTTTGGCCATGAAGGTTTTCGGCAGCGGATCGACAAGATCAAAGGGAAGCTGGGACAGCTGCATGTCGCGGCGGAGAATGTCGCTTCCGGGCCGATGGGCGCCAGGGAAGTGGTGGACGGCTGGCTGCACAGTCCGGGGCATCGCAGGAACATCGAGGGGGACTTCCGGCTGACGGGGATCGGCGTGGCGGAAGCGGCCAACGGGATGATCTATTTTACCCAGATTTTTATCAAGTGAGGGGATAAGTTGTTCATTCGATGGGACGAGGGGAAGCGGCCTTTTCCGTAACTTGCTTCCCATGACAGAGAAGATCATTATTTCCGTCCACCACCTGACCAAGAATTACGGAAATTTTCAGGCAGTCAAAGGGATCAGCTTTGAGGTCCGGGAGGGGGAGATCTTCGGGCTGCTGGGGCCAAATGGCGCAGGCAAATCCACTACGCTGGAGATCATCGAGACGTTGCGGCAGAAGACCAGTGGGAAGGTGGTTGTCGACGGATTGGATCTTGACGGGGAGCCGGGCGAGATCAAAAAGATCATCGGCGTGCAACTGCAAACGTCCGGCTATTATCCCGGGCTTACACTGACGGAGCTCATCGATCTGTTTGGGGGTCTTTACAATCAGCCCGTCAAGCCGCTGGAGCTGCTGGATACTGTCAATCTTCGGGATAAGGCGAAGTCCAAATATAAAGAGTTGAGCGGCGGCCAGAAACAGCGGTTCTCGATAGCCACGACGCTGATCAACCAACCGAAGATCATCTTCCTGGATGAGCCCACCACGGGTCTTGATCCGCAGGCGCGACGCAATTTGTGGGAATTGATCCAGGGGATCCGGGAGAAGGGTACGACGGTCATCATCACCACCCATTATATGGATGAGGCGGAGGTCTTGTGTGACCGGGTGGCGATCATCGATTCGGGCAAGATCATCGCGTTGGAGACGCCGGACAAATTGATCGACAACCTGGTGGCGACCGGGTTTGAGCGGCCGAAGGAGATGAAGGCGGCCAACCTGGAAGATGTGTTCATCCGCCTGACGGGGCACGGCTTGCGGCCGGAGCATTGAATACTAAAACCATGAATATAACGTCAACCGATCTCCGCTATCCCATCGGGCACTACCAGGCCCGGCCTTTTTCCACTCACCAGAGAGAGGAGTGGCTCAACGACATCAAGTTCCTGCCGCAGCTGTTGGAAAACTCCGTCATCAACCTGGATGAAGCGCAGCTTCAAACCCCTTACCGCGAAGAAGGCTGGACGGTGCAGCAGGTGGTGCATCATGTCGCGGACAGCCATATGAACGCGTATTGCAGGTTCAAGCTCGGGCTGACGGAGGATCGCCCGGCTATTCGCCCGTATGACCAGGACGCCTGGGCGATGCTGGGGGACTCGGCCAAAATCCCGATCAATATCTCGCTGACCTTGCTATATGCCCTCCACACGCGTTGGTACTCGCTGATCAGCGACATGGAACTGCCCGATTGGGAGCGGGTCGTCTTTCATCCCGAATATCAGAAGGAGATGACGCTTTGGTATCTGCTGGGGATGTATGCCTGGCATGGCAAGCATCATGTAGCGCATATCACTTCGCTCCGGGAAAGAAATAAATGGTGAAGACGACGATGAAAGATCTACACTGGAAGACTTTATCCTCCCAATATCTTTTTACAGACAATTGGCTTACGCTCCGCGCCGACACCTGTGAAACGCCGCGAGGCAAGCTGGTCTCACCCTATTATGTGTATGAATTCCCCGACTGGGTTATGGCGGTGGCGCTGACGGCGGACGGGAAGTTCATTTTGGAACGGCAATATCGTCATGCGCTGGGGGTCACCAGCATTGAGCTGCCCGGAGGTTGTGTGGAGAAGAGCGATGCGTCGCTGGAAGCGGCGTTACGGCGGGAGTTGCTGGAAGAGACTGGTTATGCCTTTGAATCGGTCGAGTCGCTGGGCAAGGTTTGCGCCAATCCTTCGACCAACAACAACTGGGCACACCTGTTTCTGGCGACGGGCGGGAGCCTGGAGCAGCAACAGCAACTGGACCCGAATGAAGAGATCGAGGTTTGCCTGTATACTTTTGAAGAGCTGAAGCAGCTGCTGCGTGAGAATGGCGTGGTGCAAAGTATGCATATGGCGGCCTTTTTCTATGCCTTTCGGCGATTAGGATATTTCTCGCTGTGACAGTTCGGACAGTAAGTGTCCGCAATCGGACAGTTCAATGAGACGCGGGTATGGTCGGCCCCTGATTTTCAGTTCCTTATTAATCCGGCATTCTCTTCGCTGGATATGGAGCAAAACCATTCCTCATGCTGCAGCATTATATCCGGATCGCCATCCGCAACCTGGCCAAACAAAAATTGCTGACTTTCATCAATGTGGCCGGTCTGTCGCTTGGATTGGCCTGTTTCAGCCTGATCCTTCTTTACGCCGTCAATGCATTCAGCTATGACCGCTTTCAAAAAAATGCGGCCCGGATCTATCGCGTCAATGAGGTCTACACGCGGGATGATGGCAGCGAGAATGGAGAATTCGCGGACCATATGCCACTGGGGCCGGCCCTGGAGAAGGAATTCCCGGATGTGCAGCATGCGGTTAGGATGTCTGACAACCGGGAGACTGTTATGAAGGTTGATGACCAGGTCACGCGGATACCTTTGTCTTTTGCCGATCCCGCTTTCTTTTCTGTTTTCACTTTTCCCCTGCTGGCCGGCAATCCCGGTACGGCATTGAAAGATCCGCATGCGATCGTGCTGACCCGGTCCAGGGCGGTGCAGCTTTTCGGTAAGACGGATGTCATCGGAAAGACCGTACAGATCAAAGTGGATACGGCATTTTTCCCTTTTGTTGTCAGCGCCGTAGCGGAAGATATCCCCGCAAATACCAACATCTCGTTCGATATCCTGGGAAGTTATCGATCCCTGGAGGCAGCCCCTGACCGCCAGTCTGCTTTGAATGACTGGGGCTTTACTTTTGGCGATAAGACCTATGTCCTTTTACTTCCGGGCAGTCATCTCATGAACGAACCGGGCCGACTGCTCGATTTCCGTTTGAGGCATTATGGGGATGAGGCAGTCGCATACCGGACCAGTAAAAAAGTACAGACCCGGTATACGTTGCAGCCTCTTCGGGAGATACATACGGATGCGCGGATCGAAGGGCCCAATGTGGTTGACGCAAAAAATATCTGGATCCTGCTGTCGATTGCCACCGGCATCCTGTTGATTGCCTCTATCAACTTTACCACGCTGGCTATCTCCCGTTCCGCCGGGCGGGCCAGGGAAGTGGGCGTCAGAAAGGTGGTCGGCGGGCTTCGGCGACAGTTAATCGGCCAGTTCCTGATGGAATCCGTGTTGCTGACGATATTGTCCGCAGGGATTGGGCTAGTCCTGGCTTATGCCCTGCTGCCCCTGTTCAACCAATTGTCGGGAACGCAATTGGAGTTTTCCTTCCGCCGCTTTCCCGAGCTGGCCTGGATGCTTTGCGGATTGATCCTGCTGGTAGGGATCCTGGCGGGTAGCTATCCCGCGCTGATCTTGTCCGGTTTCAACCCGGTGAATGTGCTCCGGAAAAAGATTCGCCTCGGTGGCGCCAATCTCTTTACCCGTTCGCTGGTGACCGTACAGTTCGCTCTTTCCATCGGGTTGATCATTGTAACGGTGATCATGCTACGCCAGGTGGGCTATCTTCAGTCCAAAGACCTGGGGTTGATCAAAGAGAATACCATTGTGGTCAACGCGGCAGATGCCAACACGGAAAAGATCTATGCGCTTTTCCGTCAGAAACTGCAATCCAGCAGAGATATCCTGGGAATAGCCGCTTCCGAAATGGGATTGGGCCAGGGAGAAGGGCAGATGGGCGAGCTCTACGATTTTGGGAATGACAAAAAGGCCGGGGCAATTGAATATCCCGTCGATGACCATTTCATCGGTGTACTGGGGATGCGCCTTCTCGCCGGCCGGAATTTCGATGCGGCGATCACCTCCGATACGGCAGGTGCGGTCATCGTCAATGAAGCGTTGCTGAAGGCGGATCTTGGTGTTTCACCTGGCCAGGCCATCGGGGTGCAGTTCAAGACCGGCGGACGCGGTCCGGTCCAGTATAAGACGATCATCGGGGTAGTCCGCGATTTTAATTTCGAGCCGCTGACGAGAAAGGTCAGGCCACAGTTTTTCTTTATGCCGGCGCAATTCCAGCCGGAAAAGTTCTTCGTCCGTGTCCGGGGCGGAGATCCTTCAGAGGCGCTGGCAGCCATCGGGGCGGCATGGAAAGACGCCGTGCCGGATCTTCCTTTCCGCTATTATTTTTTGGATGAGAACCTCGATAAGTTTTATCAGTCGGAAGTTCGCTGGCGGAATATCATGGCCTGCGCAGGCAGTATTTCCATTTTTCTCGCCTGTCTCGGGCTATTTGGTCTGGCTTCGCTGGCAGCGGCCAACGGGGTCAGGGAGATTGGTATCCGGAAGATACTCGGCGCTTCCGTAACGGAGATCATACGGCTGCTGACGGGCGGTTTCCTGCGCCTGGTATTACTGGCTTTTCTGATTGCATCGCCCGTTGCGTGGTATCTTATGCATCGATGGCTGCGGAATTTCGCTTACCGGATCGATATCGGCTGGACGATCTTTGCCGTCACGGCTTTGCTTGCGCTTGGGATCGCTTTCTTTACGATTGGGGTACAGGCGTATCGTGCCGCCAGGGCCAACCCGGCGAAGAATATCAGGATAGAATGATGGCCGGGATGAAGCAGCGGCGTGGTGATCCTCATACCTCGCCTACGACAAAGACGCTGCCACAGACGACGATCAGGTCTTTTGGTTTGGCGGCTGCCTTTGCCGCCTGGAGGGCTTCGATCACGGTGGGATAGGCATGTCCTTTGAGGCCTGCGGCGGCTGCCTGGGCCGCCAGTTCTTCCTGAGGCAATGCGCGGGGGATTTGCGCGCGGGTAAAATAATAGGCGCCCTGGGAGGGAAGCAGGCTCAGGATCGTCCCGATCGCCTTATCTTTTACCAATCCAAGGACGATATGCAACTCTTCATGGTCGGTGACCTCGATCTGTTGCAGCAACTGGCGGATACCGTCTTCGTTGTGGGCTACGTCGAGGACGATGTCGGGGTGCTCGTGGATAATCTCCCAGCGGCCATGGAGGCCCGTGAGATGTTTGACCTGCCGCAGGGCGCGGTGGACCATGGGCGGTTCCAGCTTCCAGCCGCGGCCGCGCAGCATGTGCACGGCTTCGAGCACGGTCAGGAGGTTGCGGGTCTGGTAGATACCGGCCAGGTCGAGGGTATACCACTCCACGTCGGCGGCGACGGGGGAGGTGGCGATTTCCACATCCAGCGTATGGCGGCCATACTTCCAGTCGGTGACATAACGGTGGCGGTCGGCGAAGGTAAGGGGAGCGTCTTCTTTTTTAGCTTTTTCCTCAAAGACGGGTGCGGTTTCGGGATGATGCTCGCCGATGACGACGGGGATATTTTTTTTGATAATGCCGGCTTTTTCGCCGGCGATGGCCGGCAGGGTATCGCCCAGCAGGTTCATATGGTCGTAGCTGATGTTGGTGATAACGGACAGATCGGGGGTGATGATATTCGTGCTGTCCAGGCGGCCGCCGAGACCGACCTCGACGATGGCAATGTCGACCTTGTTCCGAGCAAAATAGTCAAAGGCCATGGCGACGGTCACCTCAAAGAACGATGGATCGATGGCTTCCGATACCGGGCGGATGCGATCGACAAAATCACAGACCGCCGCTTCGTCGATCATCTTCCCGTTGATGCGGATGCGTTCCCGGAAATCCTTCAGGTGGGGCGAGGTATAAAGACCTGTTTTATAGCCTGCTTCCTGGAAAATGGAGGCGAGCATATGGCTGGTCGAACCCTTGCCGTTGGTGCCGGCGATATGAACGGACCGGAACTGGCGTTCGGGGTTGCCAATGGATTCGCTGAGCAGGATGGTATTGGTGAGGTCTTCGCGGTAGGCGGCGGCGCCGATCCGGCTATACATGGGGAGTTTGGTCAAAAGATAATCCAGCGTTTGCGAGTAGTCCATGGCAAATAAAAGGCAAAGATAACCGGAAGGGGCCTGCGTTAAGTTAGTGAACCCTCAAATTGCAAATTAATCCCCCGAACGATTCTTGTCCCGTGGCGGCGAATTTCATTTGTTTCACCTTCCTTTTTGCAATTTCGATGAGATTTCCGTCTGAGGTGGTAGACCCCCGCATGTCATATTCGGCGCTGATGACATTGCCATTTTCGTCTACATGCAAGTCGAGTACAATCGTAGCATTTTGATTAAAATCGTCCGTAAACTTGGGATAACTTACAATCCCTCTTCCTTGAAGACCTCCAGTAGGTTTGAAGCCACTATTCCCATGACCGCCGCCCGTATAGTTGTTGGAGTTGGGGTCGCCGCCGGGTGCACCCTGATCGCCGTGGCCACCCGCTACGCCCTGGTTGCCGCCGGGTTTAAAATCGTCTGCCCCATTTCCACCATTGCCGGTCCCTTGCACGGCTCCCATGAGCGCTTTGGGGTGTCTGACGACGGGTTTCACCGGAAGGGTTTCGGGCTGCTTGACGGGTCTGACCACCTTCTTGGTGACATCCTTATCGGGAAGTTTCGTTGCGTCGGGTTTGGTGATGGCCGGTTTTTTGACGACTGGAGCGTTTTCCTTGTTGTTGTCATCGGTCTCGACGTTTTTGACCGGTTCCCTTTCCACGACGGCCTGTTTGGGCGGGGTATATTTCTCCTTGTCTTCCGCCGCTGGATTTCCGGGCAGGTAGGGCTGGTCGGTACCCATTCCCTTGTCGCTGTTGCCAAGGTTGACCTCAATCCCTTCTTCCACCACAGGAGGAGGCTCTACCGGCAGGGTCCAGCTGGCATAAAGCAAAATGATCAGCAACAGGGTACAGAAGACCGCTGTATAGCCGGTAGCCTTGAGATTCTTTTGCGATTCGAAGGTGTCTGCCATGGGAATGTCTGCTTCTTGCTTCTGCCGCGAATTTACCAAATTATTAGGGATAAACGCCTATGATTCCGCTCGAATTGTCCGCACCCCTCTTGATAAAACGTTAATTTTTTGCGGCTTTGCCCTTGCCCCGGCTATAGCGGATTGGATAGTGTACGTCGTATGCGGTTTCGTAGCCGGCGTTCGCTATAAAAGCCTTCCGGCGGTTGTGCTTTCTGCGTTGGAGCAGGTAAATAGCCGTGCCGGTAGCGATAGCGGTAAGCGCGGTAATGGTGATTACGTGTTTCTTTTTCATATCAGTCTTTCTTGCAATTGGGATGCCAAACCGGATCGGCAGCTTGCCGTTCCCGGCAATAATTGATTTGCATAGACAAATCTAACCAATCCGATAATAGAGCCATCCGGGTACCCATCGGAAGATTTGTGCGATGATCCACCAGCGACGGGTGATATAGGCAACGCGACGTTTCTTTTGGATGGCCCTGACGATTTGGCGGGCGGCTTTGCCTACCGGCGCCACCCAAAACCGTGGCCCTTTTGCCATCTTCGTGTCAACAAAGCCCGGCTGGATATCGGTGATATAAAGAGGGATCTTTTTTTTGCGGGCTTTGATATAGAGGCCCTCAAAATAGGTGCTTTGAAACGACTTCGCCGCGCTATAGGCAGGGGAGTGGCGGTTGCCGCGGTTACCGGCGATGGAGGAAACAGTGACGAGATGGCCATGCCCCTGATGGATAAAATAGTTCCAGCCGAAATGGATGGCGGTGAGAAAAGCGTTGACGTTGATGTCCAAGGTAGGTTTGTCGACGTTCCAGTCGAGGGTGTCTGAAAGGTCGCCCCAGCCGGCGTTGAAGATGAGCAGGTCCAGACCGCCGAGTCGTTTCGTCAGCGCGGGCAACTGTTGAGCAGCATCGTCGGCGGTAGCGTCACAGCACGCGGTGAGGATCTGATCGGGGTATTCGAGGCGGAGGCTGTCGAGTAGTTCCCGGCGCCGGCCGGTGGCGCCAACGATATTTCCGGCTGTGGCATAAAGGCGAGCGAGCTCGCGGCCTATCCCTGATGTAGCGCCGATGATCAGGATCTTTTGCATGGCGGCAAGGTAGGAGGAAACCGGCTGGTTTCTCGCAGCATTTGAGTTGATATTAGACTATTGACAGTAAATAGTAAATTAGCTAGGAAGTCCCAAATATTGTTTATATTTGACTATTGATAGTAAATAGTAAAATGACAGCACATGATAAAATACTGATCCTGTTTGAAAAAGATAATGAGCTCACTATCAAAGAAATAGTGGACAAATTGGGCATTTCAAAGCAAATGGCCCACCTTGCGGTCAATAAGCTGATCGGGGAAGCTTATTTGGAAAGGTTGGGGAGGCCACCCAAAACGATCTATCGTCTTCTCCGTGATCAACAACCCGCAAAAAAGCAGGAAACGTTGATCATTCCGGAAAAGGATAAGACCATATTGGAGAAGGAATTCCTTGTCGTAACTGAATCGGGCAATCTGCTATCAGGTATTGAGGCATTTGCCTATTGGTGCAAACAAAGAAAGCTGCCTGTCGAAAAGACGGTGTCAGAATACATCAAGACAAAGGAGACATATGCTCAATATTATGAAGCTACGGGCATCGTTAACGGACTCGAAAAGCTGAAGAATACAAAAGGATATGACAGGATATGGCTGGACGATTTGTATTATCTTGATTTTTATGCCATCGAAAGATTCGGAAAGACAAGACTAGGTACATTGCTGCATTTTGCGAAACAAGGCCAGAATCAATTCCTGATGCGGATCATGATGGAAGAAATACGACCTCGGATCATTGCATTCGTTCAATCACAAAACGCAGACGCTATAGGGTTTGTTCCACCTACTATACGAAGGGAATTGCAACTAATGAAGTTCATTCAAACCCATCTCAACCTACCCGTTCCAGTTGTCGAAATAAGGAAGATCAGCGGAATAATCCCTGTGCCGCAAAAATCGCTGCCCAAACTGGAAGAAAGAATAAGAAATGCGGAGAATACATTTGCCGTTACCGAGAGAAGAGCATTCAAGCGGGTCATCCTCATCGACGATGCCGTGGGATCCGGTTCGACATTGAATCAGATTGCAGGAAAGATCAAAGAAAAAGGGACCGCTCAGGAAATTATCGGCCTCGCCGTTGTAGGAAGTTTTAAGGGATTTGACGTCATATCGGATGTTTAGTGTGCGAAATCCGCTTCAAATTGTCCGTGAATGCGTTCCATTGGCGGGTTGAAATAGCCGAAACGGAGGGTGGGAAATTCTTCGCGTAGCAGGTCCATCACCTGACGAACCCCCAGGAACTCGCCGGTATCCGTGACACCGATCTTACCGAGGTACCAGTCAGGGTCGATATTGAAATTCCGCCACTGGATCATATTCAGACCGGTTTCCCGGATCAACTTGCGCAGCGCCTCGTATTCTTCCACGCTGTCGGTCATCCCGGGGAAGACAAAATAATTGATCGAGGTCCAGCCGCCAAAGCTGTGCACCACTTTCAGGCTTTCGACAATGTCCGCGAAGCTGTAGTTGTTGGGGCGGTAATAGGCCGTATAAATCGACGGCCGGGCGGAGTTGAGACTTACCCGGATGGAATCCAGACCGGCTTCACAAAGCGCGCGAACGGCCTCCGGCCGGCTGCCGTTTGTATTGATGTTGATACTTCCCCGGTCGGTGTGCCGACGCATAGCGAGGATGGCTTCCCGGAGCGTCTCCCACATCAGGAGGGGCTCCCCTTCACAGCCCTGGCCAAAGCTGACGATCGGGAAGGGAGCGGACTGCAGGTGAGGGACGGTGAACTCGACGATCTCTTCGGCTGTCGGTTTGAAGGTCAGGCGATCCTGCGTGGACGGAATCGTCTCTTCCTGCGGCTGGAAGGATATGCAGCCGATACAGTTCGCATTGCAGGCCGGTGAAGACGGGACCGGGCATTCCCAACGGCCCATGAAATAGTTGCGGGCGGCGGGACAATGATAGGTGAGGCAGCAATTGTTCGCGAGATGGCGGATGAGCCGGTTGTGGGGGTAGGCTTTCAAGATCGTGTCAACCCCGGCATGGATGATATCCCAGTCGTAACCAGCGCAGTCCTGCCTGATATCTTGCTCAATTCGAACCGCCGGGACATAAAATTTCGAGTCCAACCAGCCTGCGGCGGTATAACAGAACAACGGCAGGGTGGGGGCGTCCTCGCCCGTCTCGTAGGCGGCCAGGTAGAGCCCGGTATGCGCGGGGGGGATGAAAGCGGCAACGGCCCAGCCTTTTTCGCAGAGGCGCATCTGACCGGTCAGGGCATCGATGCCGATCCCCCTTCTGCCGGGAAGCTCATAGAGCGAACCGCCATCGGGGAGCTCGATCCAGTCCTCCGCTGACACGGGCAGCGCGTCCCAGCCACTGCGGCCAGTCACATAGAGCGAGGTGTCTTCGAAGATATTCCCTTTTCCGTCGGAGTATAAAATAAATGGCGATGACTGCATCAGGTTCCCAGATTGAATGGCGGCAAAAAACAGTGACAAATTTAGTTTTTTGCCGCCACACCGTTAATGTCTATGTATTGGACTTTGTCCAATATAGTGCCTGCAAAATTCGTGAATTTGTTCGAGTTCTGCGAATTCAAGATTCTGACGCAGATCGAAATGCAAATCCTTTTGGCTGGACGTGCTGATTTGGATGGAGTCGTAGCGGGCTTCGACGCGATTGATATCCGTCCAGAGCAGGAACTGGCTGTCGGGTAGGGCAGGGACGCTTACGCCGATGTGGTGAAAGGAAAGCAGCTCTTCCGAGCGCAAACTCTTTTCGCAATAAAACAGATAGCTGTAGGCGATGCTGAGGGATAGGTGGATGAAACCGGTCCAAAGACTGCCTTGTATCAGCATCAGGGCGCCGATGCCGAGGAAAAAAACGATCTCGACGATCCGGAAGAAGAGGTTGACCCCGGGTAATTGGCGAAGGATATCGCGACCGGCCAGGACGAGCAGGAAAATGTCCATAGAGATCAGCAGCTGGCACCAGAAATAGACCGTGGGGGATTCTTCGTGGCGAAAATGACTGACGGCGTGGGTCAGGATCAGGAGCGCGGCGAGGACGTGCAGCCTGGTTCCGCTGCGTTTTAGCCGTTCGAAGGCGGGATGGACGACAGGAAGCGAGATCGAATCCATGCGGCAGTTTTTTACCAGATGCAAATAGAATGATTTTCCATAAGCGGAGGTCATTTTCCATAACCGGCATTCACCCGGTCGCGACAGTAGGCATTGAATTCTTCCTCATCGACGTCGTCGTCTTCATCGTCGTCAGCTATTTCCCTCTGTAACAGGCGGTTGTTTTTAAAATCCAGCGTCAGGAGGCCGTCCCTGAGTACGATATTATTAAAGGCCGACCACTCATGCCGTCGCCGGATCAGGGTATTGATCACCACCCGGTCGCGGTCGAATCCGATCTCCAGCGGGCGCCTGGTCTGGTGCTCCAGGAAGGCCAGCAACCCAAAAATCAGGCCGACCCAGCGCAGTCCGGGTATCGTAAACCAGCCGAATGCTGCGAGGAAGAGCAAGAATCTGTACGGTATAGGCTTTCTGTCGTGGCCGGCTACGGCCGCATTATAGACAAGCGATCCGAAGAGGATCGCAGCCAGCAAATAATAGAAATACTTAATAAGATCGGAGAAGGGAGGTGCCAGCAGGAAGATAACGGCGGCGCCCAGGCAAAGTAGCACGCTGAGCAGATTGATCGGCTTTTCCCCGCTCTTCCTAAGGATCACAACGTACTGATATTTCATAGTTGTCAGGAGTTGCTTGCAATCAGCAAATTACAAAGTTTCCACAAGATGCGGGCTCCCACATTGGAGTCCCATTCCGTTTCAGCGACGCCGATCTCTACCAGGTCAAAACCGATGAATTTGCGGCCGCTTTGGATGATCTTTCGCACCAGGTAAAAAACCTGTTCCATCTCGAAACCGCCCGGCACCGGGGTTCCGGTGTGAGGGCATAATTTGGGGTCCAGCCCGTCGATATCAAAGCTGAGGTATACTTTCTCGGGCAGGTGGCTGACGATCTCGTCGGCGATCTGTTTCCAGCTTTGTCCTTCGAAGATCCGCTCCTTGACGTCCTTGTCAAAATAGGTGACCACCGGGTAATTGCCGTTGCGGATAAAGTCCCATTCTTCCAGGCAATAGTCACGTACCCCAACCTGCACGAGCCGTTTCAACTGCGGCGTTTCCTTCAGGGCGTTGTACATAACGCTGGCGTGGCTGTAAACAAAATTCTCGTAGATTTGGCGCAGGTCGCAATGGGCATCGATCTGCAGGATGCCAAAATCGCCATGCTTTTCTCCTATCGCCTTGAAATAGCCCAGCGGGGTGCTGTGGTCCCCGCCAAGCAGGGCGACGAGTTTGCCATCATCAAGCAGGGACCGGGTCTGGTCGTATACCCAGCGGTTCAGATATGCGCTGCCTTCGTTTATTTCCTTGAGCGATTTGCACATAAAGCTGTTCTTCTCCAGCATTTCACCCTTGGAAGTGTAGTTGATATATAGCTCGGCTTCTTTTCGTAGATAGTCACTCTTCATCAGGATCTTTTTGTCCGGCTGGCGCATATAGATCCCTTTTCGCCAGCCGTCTTTGGTCTCCGCATCGAAGAGGTCCACCTGCATGCTGGCATGGAAGACATGTTCCGCGGCGCGGGCGGTGCCGGACCCGTAGCTGACAGTTACTTCCCAGGGGATCGGCAGGATGACAAGCCTGGAATCTTCTTCTTTGAATGGTAATCCGAAAATGTTATTTTTTGGATTACTGGGTCCGTTGGCGTCGAAATGGGATAGATCTGTCATATTGAAAGGAGTTCCGTTATTACCACTGGTCCAAATGAAGGCGCAAGTTAGCGCAGTATGGAAATATGACAAAAAATCAGTGAACAGTACGGTCGCGAATAGCCGGTAGTGTGTTGTGGGCGCCCTAAGTGATTTAATGCGCATAAAACTGAATCGTGCGTATAAAATTGGTCGGGCGGGTCAGGAGGAAGCTGTGACTTCGCCATTTTTGGCGGGTTTCTATTGTTGCGAGATAGTCCGTATTTTTGCGGTTGCGGAAAAGACTGCCTCTCAATATTTTATGATTGGTGAATTGCAAACGGTCAAAATCAACAGGCTATGGATATGAAAAAAGTAGTGGTGACAGGTATCGGCGCCATCACTCCGCTGGGAAACGATCCGGCGAGCTTTTGGAATGGTTTGATTGCCGGACGTAGCGGCGCCGGACCGATCACGCATTTTGACCCGGTGCTTTTCAAGACGCGTTTTGCCTGTGAGGTGAAGGGCTTCGATCCGGGCGCACTGCTGGACCGGAATGAGTTAAAACGAACCGATCTGTTCACTCAGTATGCACTGGTTGCGGCGGATCAGGCGTTAAAAGATTCCGGGCTGGATATCCCGGCGATGGACCCGTTCGACATCGGGGTGATCATGGGCTCAGGCCAGGGTGGGATGGAGACCTTCGAGCAGCAAGTAGAAGAGTATGCAAAGGGGGATGGGACGCCTCGTTTCAGTCCTTTCTTCGTTCCCAAGCTGATCTCCAATATGGCTCCGGGATTGATCTCCATGAAGTACCGTCTGATGGGAATCAATTATGCGGTGGTGTCAGCCTGTTCCACTTCCAATACGGCCCTTATGGATGCGTTTAACTATATCCGCGTGGGGAAGGCGAAGGTTATCATTGCAGGCGGTTCAGAGGCACCCGTGACGGAGGCGAGTATTGGCGGTTTCAATTCCATGAAGGCCTTGTCAACGCGCAACGATGACCCACAGGGGGCTTCAAGGCCCTTCGATTTCCGGCGCGACGGCTTTGTGATGGGGGAAGGAGCCGGGGCGTTGATCCTGGAAGAGTATGAGCATGCAAAGGCCCGCGGCGCACATATTTACGCTGAACTCGCCGGAGCGGCAATGACAGCAGACGCTTATCATATGACAGCACCGCACCCCGAAGGGGCCGGTTCCTTGCGGGCTATGCAGGACGCCCTGAAGGACGCCCGGCTGAATAAGGAAGACGTTGATTATCTCAACGTGCATGCCACATCCACACCCGTGGGAGATGTCAGCGAGCTCCATGCGGTCACGCGACTTTTCGGAACGGCGCCCGATCGCCTGGTGATCAGCGCCACCAAGTCCATGACGGGGCATTTGCTGGGGGCCGCGGGGGCGATCGAGGCCATTGCCTGTCTGTATGCGATAGGGAAGGGGGTCATTCCGCCGACGATCAACACCCGGGAATTGGACCCTTCCATTCCGCGCGGGCTGAACATCCTGCTGGGCCAGGCGCGGGAGCAGAAAGTCGATGTCGCTATGAGCAATACCTTTGGGTTCGGGGGGCATAACGGCATCGTCGTGTTCAAAAAAGTATAGCCGGGCCATGTCGTCGGGGGGAAGTCACTGTTTTTAACCTAACTTTGCGGTCTGTTATGAAGAAATTACACATCGTTATATTGATCCTCATTGCCGCATCCATCGCCGTGCTGGTCAGTTTCATGGGCGATCTGTCCACCTATGAGACCATCGCCTCCGCCCGGCAGAAGGCCGGCAAGACCGTAACGATCATCGCCCGGGTGGACCGCCGGCAACCCGTCGTCTACGATCCGGTCAGGAACCCCAATTATCTGAGCTTTCAGATCAGCGATACGCTGGGCAACACTGCCAGGGTGGTCTATCATTTCGAAAAGCCTTACGACCTGGAAAAGGCGGAGCGGATCACCCTGAAAGGAAAGATGGAGGGGGACGTATTCGATATTACCCGGAAAGACGGCATCCTGCTTAAATGTCCCTCCAAGTACAAAGACGATCCGAGTAGCAATCAGAAGGCATTAAGCCAAAATTAATACCCAGCCATGCAATTCATCGGCGAACATCTTCTGCCCGGGAAAATAGGGCATTTCTTTGCGTTGCTTTTTTTCAGTGCTTCCCTTGTCGCCGTGATCGCTTATTTCAAGGCGGCCAATGCCGGGACCCCCGAGGAGGAAAAGGACTGGCGGCGGTTAGCCCGGCGGGCTTTTTTCATCGATGTCTTCTCGGTCTTTGCTGTCCTCGCAACGATCGTTTATATTATCGCCAATCATCTTTTCGAATATAATTTCGCGTGGGAGCATTCCAGCCGTTCCATGCCGTTGAAATACCTGCTATCCTGCATCTGGGAGGCACAGGAGGGTAGCTTCCTGCTGTGGACGATCTGGGTCTGCGTATTGGGGCTGATCCTGATCCGCAAGGCCGGCAAGTGGGAGAGCCCGGTCATGACGGTGATCAGCTTTACGCATCTCTGTCTGGCCACGATGATCATGGGACTATATTTCTTTGGAAATAAAGTCGGCTTCAATCCTTTCATCCTCGTGCGGCAGATGGATTTTGCGGCCAACGCGCCGATCTTCAGCCGCGCCGATTATATGAGCATTCCGCAGATGCAGGATGGGCAGGGGCTCAATGCGCTGCTCCAGAATTATTGGATGGTGATCCATCCGCCGATCCTGTTTCTCGGCTTCTCTTCCACGGTCGTGCCGTTCGCCTTTGCGATCGCGGGCTTATGGAAGCGGCAGTGGGACTGGACCCGGGCAGCGCAGCCCTGGACCTTGTTCTCCGCCTGCGTGCTCGGCACAGGGATCATGATGGGGGCGGCCTGGGCCTACGAGGCGCTGAGCTTTGGCGGCTACTGGGCCTGGGACCCGGTGGAGAACGCTTCACTGGTGCCCTGGCTGGTCATGATCGCCGGGCTCCATACGATGGTGCTCTATAATTCAACCGGCCATTCCCTGCGCGCGACGCATTTCTTCCTGATCACGCAGTTCATCCTCGTGCTGTATTCTACTTTCCTGACGCGCAGCGGCATCCTCGGGGACACGTCGGTGCATGCCTTTGTAGATTCCGGGATGAACGTGCAATTGTTACTATTCATATTTGTCTTCCTGTTCCCGGCCTATATTCTTTTCGTGATCCGCTACAGCAAGATCCCCCATATCGTCAAAGAGGAGGCTACGGGTTCCCGTGAGTTCTGGATGTTCATCGGCTCGCTGCTGTTGTTCCTGTCGGCTTTATTCGTGATCGGTTCGACTTCGCTCCCGGTATTCAACCTGGTGGCAAAAAAGAAAGTAGCGATCGGGGATGACGCTCAATTCGCGTACAACCGGATCGAGATCTTCATCGCGGTGTTGATCGGGTTGCTGACAGCGGTGGGGCAATACCTGAAATACAAGGGGACGAGCTGGGCGTACTGGTGGAAGAAGATCTGGCTGCCAACGGCGGTGGCCCTCGTGATCTCGGTGCTGGTCAGCGCCTTTGGCGGTATCCACTATGACAAATATGGCGCGGGTTTCCTGGGTGCCATCCATCTGGCGCTGTTCGCCGCGATCTATTCGGTCGTGGCGAATGCCGCGTATATCCGGATTGGGCTGAAGGGAAAGCTGCGAGCGGCGGGGCCTTCGATCGCACACGTTGGATTCGGGCTGATGCTGGTAGGCATCTTGTTGTCTTCCGCTAAGAAAAGCGTCCTATCCATCAATACAACCGGGATCCTGCTGCCGTTCAGCCCGGAATCCAAACAGGATCCGATGGAGAACCTGACTCTTTTGAAGGGAGTTCCCACCGATATGGGTGTCTACACGGCTACGTATGTGAGTAGTGATTCGGTCGATACGCGCAGCAAGACCACCTACTACCAGATTCATTTCGACAGGAAAGACGGCAAAGAGCAGTTCGACCTCTATCCGGACTACATAATATCAACGAAAGGCGGGGGAGAGACTTCAGCCAATCCGGATAAGTATCATTACTGGAATAAGGACATCTTTGCCTATATCAGCGCCACAGACAACCCGGACAAGAGCGGAGATACGGCGCAATTCCGGCCTTCGGCCCTGTTAGCCCCGGGGGATACGGCGTATTTTTCCAAAGGATACCTGGTGCTGGACTCCATCGGGGTCAATCCCAATAACGCGAAATATCATTTTGGGCCGTCCGATACGGCTGTTATGGCCAAAGTTTCTGTGGTCACGCGGGACAGTATGCGCTATGTCGCTTATCCGGCGCTGTATATGAAGGACGGTGTCGGACATTTCGCGAATGACACGGTGTTTGCGCAGGATCTGGCGTTGCGGTTCGACAGGGTGGAGGGCAGAAAGATCGAGCTGGGCATCAAGGAATCATCGCAGATGGTGCCCTTTGTTGCGCTCAAGGTGCTGGAGTTCCCGCAGATCAGCGTCCTTTGGATCGGGACGATCATCATGATCATTGGGTTCATTATCAGTATCCTGTGGCGTCGGCGTCAGGCTGCGCTCACTGTGAGCCGCTGAGAACCAATTCATTGAAAATTAGCATTCCATAGGCCTGGCGCTAAGGTTTACGACAGGCTGTTCCATTGTATTAATTGAAAAGGTTTTTGTAACTTTAAGATCGATTATGCGCCTTGTCGTTCTCAAATATCTGATCCTGTCGACCGTGCCCTTGTTGGTGGCTCTGTGTGCATGGGCGCAGCAGTCGCATCCCCCGGTTATCGATTCTGCCAAACGTCCTGCTGTAGCGGACACGGCCCCTTTGCCGCCGGATGTGATCCGCCCGGTCTACGGCCCTTACGATACCATTATTGTTTCCGCGCAGGTCTATGACCATGAGTTGTTGTCGGCCAGGACGATGCCCTATACCTGGGTGACTGCGCCGATGACCCCTGCGATGCGCCGTCGGTTGGAGGAATGGACGCGGTTGCGGAATGCGGTGTATGTCACTTATCCATATGCGCGGAAGGCAGGGGTGATCATCAACGATATTAACACCAAGATGGCGTTGCTGGGCACGGAGAAAGAGCGGAAGGCGTATCTGCGGTCACGCGAGAAGGAGTTGCGGAAAGAATTCACCGACCCGCTCGAGCAGATGTCCATCTATCAGGGAAAGGTCCTGATGAAACTGATCAACCGGCAGACGGGGAATAGTTGTTACGAATTGATCAAGGAATATAAGGGCGGGCTCTCCGCCCGTGTCTATCAGACGGTAGCTTTCTTCTTCAGCACCAGTCTAAAGCAGCCTTACGATGCCAAAGGGGATGACCAGGCCGTCGAATCCATTGTACAGGAGATAGAGCGGATGTACCGAAGTTAAGCCCGGGGGGGTTTGCGATTCATGCGCATAGTCGTGGTTAGTTACCACCAAGATAGGTAACGTGCGCCGCAATGGCAACCCACCGACCTTTTCTCTTCTCATACACGTCGAGGTAGTTGGTTTTTCCGATGGTTTGCTTGCCATTTTCATCAGTAGTGAATACGGCACGGGCCAGGACGAGGCCGATCGTACCGTATAACCTGATCTCGACAGTGTCGACCTCACAGGAAAGGAAATGTGGAGAAGTTGCGAAACCGTTCAGGACATCCTGTTTGCTACGTCGATTGCCCGCTGGATTGATCAGGATAAAATCGTCGGCGAAGATACGACTCAGTTTTGCGGTATCCCTGATGATCGATCCGTGGATAAACATGGCGTTAAGCGCCTTGAGGGTGTCGGCGTCATTTGACTGACATTGGCATGCGCACACGATCAGCAGCAACGGGCCAAGTAGAAGAAGTCTCATAGTCTGACTATTTTTTCCAATATGCCCGTTGTGGAAAATCCCGGGATGATCGGGTTGATTACTACTCTGCCTCCCCAGGACATCACCTCTATCGCACCTACGATCTGTTCCAGCGTATAGTCACCACCCTTGACCAGGACGTCGGGCCGGATGGCCTCGATCAGGTTGAGCGGCGTGTCCTCGTCGAAAAAGGTCACAGCGTCGACCATCAGCAGGGCAGCCATAACGGTAGCGCGCGCGTGCTGATCGTTGATGGGCCGGCCGGGTCCCTTCAGCCTTTTTGTCGACGCGTCGGAGTTGAGGCCGACGATCAAAAAATCCGCTTCGCGGGCGGCGTCGGATAACGAGGCGATATGACCGGCATGGAGGATGTCGAAGCACCCGTTTGAAAAGGCGATGGTCTTACCCAACACGCGCCACCGGTTCACCTGATGCAGCAGGCCGGGGCGATCAAAGATCCTTTGCGATATGACCTGTGGTAATTTCATCCGTAGCGATTACAATTCGTTTCTTATTGATTCTTGGCAAAAGGATAAAGCTGACCGTCCCAAAAAGGACAAAGCTAAGAAATTGGCCGAACCACAGCAACCACCCGAGAGCCTGGCCGTAGGGCAAGGCAGGAATATTATAGAAGGACACCGTCTCGCGGACGAGCAGAGCGTAGGCGCCGATGCCGCCTGGCGAAACGATCATGCCTACGCTGCCCATGGCCAGGACGCTGAGCGCATCGACGATGCTGAGTGTGCGGGTGGCGCTGATCGCGAAGAAGCCGAACCAGGTGCTGAGCAGATAGAGACACCAAATGCCGATGGTATAGAAGAAGAACAAGGGTTTGTTCCGGATCGACCGAACGGAAGTGAGGCCATGTAAGATGTTGACAATGACCGCTCTGACCTTGTGAACAATTTGTGTCCACCGGCTTATCACCCATTTTCGCCAGACGATCAAAAAGCTGGCGATCAGCACCGCCGCCGCCAGCAGGATCCACCATTTCAAGTGGGAAGCGTGGCCGCCGCTACTATGAAATAGCGAACTGTTGGTGGTCAGGGTGTGGATGACGTTGAATTGTAATAGAAAGGTCAGTCCAAACACGATAGCAAGGCACACAACGTCAAAAGCCCGTTCGGCGACGATCGTTCCCACCAACTTGTCGGCAGGTATTTTCTCATAGCGGGCAAGGATGGTGCATTTAACCACCTCACCAAGTCGCGGTGCGCCGAGATTCACGAAATAGCCGATCATCACGCCGAGGAAGCAATTCATTCGCGAAGGTTCATAGCCCATCGGTTCGATGAGTTGGCGCCAGCGCAGTGCCCGCAGCCAGTGACTGGCGAGCAGCAGCAGGAGGACGGGTATCAGGATCCAATAGTTCGCCCGGTCCAACGCATCCTTTAGCTGGGCCCAGCTTTTTTTATCCATGTCTTTCAGACTCAACCACACAAAAAACGCTGCCAGAGCAGCGAAAAAACCATATTGCAACAGGACGAGGATCCCTTTCTTCATAACCGTTACAAGTTACAGCTTATTTCCCTCTTTCGGAAAAACGATGGCGGGCTTAAAACTCTTAGCCTCCTCAAAATCCATCTGCGCGTAGGAGATCACGATGACAATGTCGCTCACTGCACCTTTTCTTGCAGCGGGGCCGTTGAGACAGCAAGTACCAGAACCTCTTTTCCCTTTGATCAGGTAGGTTTCGATCCGCGAACCGTTGTTGACGTTGACGATCTGGACCTTTTCATTTTCTATCATGTTTGCCGCATCCATGATGTCTTCATCCAGCGTAAGGCTGCCTATATAATTGAGGTTCGCTTCGGTGATCACTGCGCGGTGCACTTTTGATTTCAGGATTTCGATGAGCATATGAACAAAGTTAATTTACAGAATCATGTTGTCGATCAGCCGGATCTCGCCCTGAAAAGCAGCGATCAATGCTATGGCTCCGGGGCCCCAATCTGCCGGCTCCAACGTTTCGCCGTCGACGATTTCTATATAGTCCACCTTAAAATCCGCTTCAGCGAGGATTTTATTAGCTGTAGCTTTCAACCCCGTTCCAGAGCGGTGACCCGTCTGCCAGCCTGTGCGTATCGTCAGCAGCGCCCGGTAGATAGCCGGGGCATTGACTCGTTGCGGGACTGTCAGCCGCAGGTTCCGACTGCTCATCGCGAGACCGTCGGGTTCGCGGACGATAGGGCAGCGGTGCAGTTGGGTTTGGAGGCCCATCAGCGTCAGCAGGCGCTTCATGACCATACACTGTTGATAATCCTTTTGACCCATGAATAAATGATTCGGCCGGACGATATTCAGCAACCGGTTCATTACCTGACAGACCCCCTGAAAATGCCCCGGCCGGTATTTGCCTTCCAGCACGTGTTCGAGGCGGCCCAGATCATAGTGTTCCAGATCAGCAGTTCCGGTTGGATATAGTTCGGTAACGCCGGGCAGGAAAAGGATATCGGCGCCGGCCGTTTCGAGCAGGGCAATATCTTTTTCGAGGGTCACCGGATATTTCTGGAAGTCTTTGGGGTCGTTGAACTGTGTCGGGTTGACAAAAATGCTACAAACGGTAATATCCGTCGCTTTTTTTGATATAGTTATTAGTGATATATGACCTTCGTGAAGGGCGCCCAAGGTGGGTACGAAGCCAATCGACCTGCCGGAACTTGTCTCTTTTTCCAGCCAACCGGATAGGGCATCGGATCGTTTAAATATGATCATTTTTTAGAGTTTTAACTGTCAAAAGCGGCTACAGCGCCGATTTACCATAAAAAATCGTACTTTTGCAAACTATTTGTGTTATTGTGCCTTCGGCGGATTAGCCAAGGTTCATCTCAACAATTATTGAAATAATAATGCTACAAAAAAAGCGAATTTTATTTATTGCCAACGAAATGTCGCCATATTTAGAGCTGACAGAATTTGCAGAGATCGTCAATAAGCTGGCAATTAAATCAAATGACAGTGGATTTGAGGTGCGATGTATCATGCCGCGGTTTGGAGTGGTGAACGAGCGGAGGCATCGGCTTCATGAGGTTGTTCGGCTTTCCGGGATCAATGTATCGGTTGATAATGATGACTATCCCCTGCAGATTAAGGTAGCGTCCTTGCCAAATGCCCGGTTACAAGTCTATTTCCTTGACAATGAGGACTTGTTCAAGCGGAAGTTCATCTTTCATGACGAACAGGATAAATGGTTCGAAGACAATGGACTGCGAACCGTCTTTTATTGCAAGGGGGCATTGGAGACGGTCAAGAAGTTTGGATGGCCTCCCGACGTTATTCATTGCAGCGGCTGGATGACCGGCCTGATCCCGCTTTATCTAAAGACGGTTTACAAAAAAGAGCCCGTTTTTGCTCACAGTAAATGCGTTTTCACTATCGGACAGCCTACTTTCAAGGAGAAATTGGGGGCGGATTTTCTAAAGGTCGCCAATATCCACGCCAACATCAAGGAAAAGGACCTGGAGCCTTATAAGGAAGCCAACAATAGTGCGCTTTTCCGGGGCGGCGCCACCTATGCGGATGCGATCAGTTTCGGGGCCGAGAAGGTTGATAAAAAGCTGGTCGAGGAGTTTGGGAAGATCCGCGGGAAGAAGGTGCTATCTTTTAATGCGGAATCCGATCTGACGGATTATTTACAGCTATATACTGATCTCTCTAAATAATGCGTTATTGCCCTATCTTTGCCGCGCATAAGAAAAATCCATTCTTTTTCAAATAAATATTCTTTTCTCAAATGCCTTATTTATTTACCTCCGAGAGCGTTTCTGAAGGACATCCGGACAAGGTGGCCGATCAGATCTCCGATGCGTTGATCGACAATTTCCTTGCTTTTGACCCTCAATCGAAGGTAGCATGTGAGACCTTGGTCACCACCGGTCAGGTGGTCCTGGCGGGGGAAGTTAAATCTAAGGCTTACCTCGATGTCCAGGAGATCGCCCGCGGGGTTATCCGCCGGATCGGCTATACCAAGAGCGAATATATGTTCGAAGCCAATTCCTGCGGTATCTTTTCCGCCATTCACGAACAGTCTTCGGATATCAACCAGGGGGTGGACAGGAAGAAAAAGGAAGAGCAGGGTGCCGGGGACCAGGGGATGATGTTTGGCTACGCCAGTAACGAGACCGACGATTATATGCCGTTGTCGCTCGACCTCGCCCACAAGATCCTGCTGGAACTGGCGGTGCTGCGGCGGGAGGAAAAACAGATCAAATACCTGCGTCCCGATGCCAAGAGCCAGGTCACGCTGGAATACGATGACAACAACAAACCCGTGCGAATCGATGCGATCGTCGTGTCGACCCAGCATGATGACTTCGATACGGAGGCCAAAATGCAGGCCAGGATCAGGAAAGACATCATCGAAATCCTGATTCCCCGGGTCAAGGCCAAGTATAAGAAGTACGCGCGGCTGTTCAATAATCAGATCAAATATCATATCAATCCAACCGGGAAGTTCGTGATCGGCGGCCCGCATGGCGACACCGGCTTGACCGGCCGGAAGATCATCGTGGATACCTATGGCGGCAAGGGGGCTCATGGCGGCGGTGCTTTCAGCGGTAAGGATCCATCCAAGGTGGACCGGTCGGCGGCTTATGCTACCCGGCACATCGCGAAGAACCTGGTTGCCGCGGGTGTAGCCGACGAAGTCCTGGTACAAGTATCCTATGCTATCGGCGTTGCCCAGCCAACCAGTATTAACGTCAATACGTATGGTACGGCCAAGGTCAAGCTGACCGACGGCGAGATCGCAAAGAAGGTTATGGAACTGTTCGATATGCGGCCTTATTTTATTGAAACCCGGCTCAAGCTGCGAAATCCCATCTACAGTGAAACGGCTGCATACGGTCATATGGGGCGTCAGCCACAGGTCGTAGAGAAGATCTTTACGTCTCCCGACGGCAAGCAGATCAAGAAGAACGTCGAGCTATTCACCTGGGAAAAACTGGACTATGTTCCAAAGGTGAAGAAGGCGTTTAATCTCAAATAGAAAATCATATTTTGATACGTGGCCGGCCCCGGGCTGTCGCGTCAGCCTTTATCGCTTCGCGGGAAATGCACTAATTTGGAAGCGGTGCATTTCCCGCATATTTTTGTCCCATGAACGAACATCGAAATCCATGGACGGTGCTGGCTCAGCGGGTGATCTATGAGAACCCCTGGATCGGGCTTACAGAGTATGACGTGATCAACCCCGGCGGTGGCAAAGGCATTTATGGTAAGGTTCGGTTCAAGAATCTGGCGGTCGGAGTGGTACCACTGGACAAGCAGGGGTATACCTGGCTGGTAGGACAATATCGGTTTGCGCTGGATGCATATAGCTGGGAGATTCCCGAAGGCGGCGGCGACCCGGGGGTGGCGCCGATCGAATCGGCGCGGCGGGAATTGCTGGAGGAGACGGGGCTGGTAGCGGCAGAGTGGACGGCATTGATGAAAATGCACCTGTCCAACTCCGTCAGCGATGAAAAAGCCTATGTCTTTCTGGCACAGGGGCTGGAGCAAAAAGAGGCGCAACCCGAAGAGACGGAGCAGCTGGTTGTGCGGCGGCTATCCTTTGATGAGGCCTTGCGCATGGTGGAAAATGGGGAGATCACCGACTCCATCTCGGTCGCGGCCATCTTAAAGGTCAAACTGATGTTATTGCAGGGCCAACTGTCGTTTACATGAAAAAAAGCCAAAATCACTTAATTGTCGGTCGCCAGCCGTTGATCGAGACCATCCGGTCCGGACGCGCCATCGATAAGATACTTCTGCAACGGAATACTGCCGGCGATGCCATCGCCGAAATCAGACTGCTGGCGCGGGAGCATCGTATCCCGGTGCAGGTCGTTCCCGTTGAGAAGCTGGCGTCGCTGACGCGGGCGAATCATCAGGGAGTGGTCGCTTTTGCAGGGCTTGTATCCTATCTGGACTTGCAGCAGGTCGTCGATCATACGGTGGGGGCGGGGAAGATCCCGCTCTTTGTCATGCTGGACGGAGTGACCGATGTTCGCAATATCGGGGCGATTGCCCGCTCGGCGCTTTGCTGCGGGGCGCAGGCCCTCATCCTTCCCGATAAAGGCACCGGGGCGCTGAACGAAGAGGCGATGAAATCCTCCGCGGGAGCCCTGGAACAGATTCAGGTCTGCCGGGTCGATAGTCTTCTAAAAGCGATCGATACCCTGCATCTCAACGGGATCAGGGTATTTACGAGCGAGATGCAGGCGCGGAAACGGGTGTATGAACTATCGCTGGCCGATCCTTGTTGTATCGTCATGGGCAGCGAGGATAAGGGTGTTCAGGCCTATATCCGGAAGGCGGCGGACGAACATTTCACGATCCCCATGGCCGGGGATTTCGATTCGTTCAATGTCTCGGTTGCTGCCGGGATCATCTTATATGAGGCCATGAAAAGCCGGTTAGCATGAGCCCTTTACACCGACCAAGACCCTCCCTCCCACAGACGGAAAGCGGCAAGGATCTACCCTTCAGCGCCGGGTTGCCGGTCCGGTTGGTGGAATGCCCCCGGGACGCTATGCAGGGCTGGCCGCGGATCATACCCACGGCCCGCAAGATCGACTATCTGAACACGCTGCTTAGGGTGGGGTTCGATGTGTTGGATTTCGGGAGCTTTGTCTCCGTGAAGGCGATCCCGCAGATGGCGGATACCGCGGAAGTATTGATGGGGTTGGACCTGGAAGGGACCGAAACAAAACTGCTGGCCATCGTTGCGAATTTCCGGGGAGCGGAGGAGGCCGCATCCCATGAAGCTATCGGGTATCTTGGTTTCCCGTTTTCGGTGAGCGAGACCTTTCAATTACGCAATACCAATAAGACCATCGAAGGGTCATTTGCAACCGTTGAGGAGATATTGGATCTTTGCGCCGGTACACAGAAAGAGCTGGTCGTTTACCTGTCGATGGGTTTTGGCAATCCGTATGGCGATCCCTGGTCGGAGGAAATCGTTTTCGAATGGGCCGCTGCGCTTAGCCGGCTAGGGGTTGGGACCCTGTCGCTGGCTGACACGGTGGGGCTGGCGAAGCCGGAGCAGGTCTTTTCGGTGACGGACTATCTGATCCGGAATCTGCCGGGACAAGAGATCGGAGTACACTTGCATTCCACAGCGCACAACCGGAAGGCCAAGGTTGACGCCGCGCTCGAGGCGGGGTGCCGGCGATTTGATGGTGCGCTGAAGGGGATCGGGGGCTGTCCGATGGCAGGGAGCGAGCTGGTGGGGAATATGGATACAGAGTGGCTGATCGGGCATTTCCGGGAAAAACAATTGTTACGGCCGCTGGATGAAGCGGCGTTGACGGTAGCGGCGGAAATGGCTGCCGAAATATTTGTATGACAAGCGTATGGAGTTTCAACTACCGATTACGATCCCGCCTCTTCCCCAACCCATCCGGTACGGGGACAAGATCCTGCTGACTGGATCCTGTTTTACCGAACATATCGGCATTGGGCTTGGAGACTGGAAGTTCGATACCCTTCAAAACCCCAATGGCATCTTGTTCGATGCGGGCAGTGTGGCTTCCAGCCTGATATCCTATATCGAACCGAAGCGGTATGGAAAAGAAGACCTGGTGTTCCTTAATGAACTCTGGCAAAGCTGGCAGCATCACAGCGTCTATTCGCAAGTGGATGCGGGGGAATGTCTGCGGGGGATCAATGCATCGCAGGAGAGGGCGCACGACTTTTTGCGGGAGGCCGGCTGGCTGATCATTACACTCGGGAGCGCCTTTTCGTACCGACTCGTGGATGGGGGCGCGGCGGTCGCCAACTGCCACCGGGCGCCAGGTCAGGGCTTCCACAAGCACCTGATGACAATCGAAGAAATCAATGCTGCGCTGGACAGCTGTCTGCATCAGCTTTTTTATTTCAACCCGCGCCTGCGGGTCCTGTTTACAGTCAGTCCCGTGCGGCATATCCGGGATGGGGTGGTAGACAATAACCGAAGTAAAGCAAGGCTGATCGAGTCGGTGCATCACCTGGTGGAAAAATGGGATCGGCTCTACTATTTTCCTGCCTATGAACTGGTGATCGATGTGCTTCGGGATTACCGGTTCTATGACGTCGATATGGTACACCCTAATTATCCGGCGACGGCTTTTGTGCTGGAAAAATTCATCCGGCATTGTATCGACGAGCCGGGCCAGCGCTTACTGGAAGAGGTGAGGAAGATCGTGACGGCGCGACGGCATAAGCCTTTTCAGCCTGCTACGCAGGCGCACCGGCGTTTTCTCCGGGAACACTGGCAAAAGGCCACAGAGCTTGCAAGACAATATCCTTTCCTCGATTTCAGCGAAGAGTTGGCCTATTTCGCAGGAGGGTTGGAATGAAAGCGGATCGATTCGATACCCAGGCTGCGGCAATCCTCGATTTTTACCGCAACCTTCGCCCTCGTTTTGGCTTGGGGAACGGGATCGGGATCATGAATCCTTATCAAGAGCCGGCAGCCTGGGCGGTTGTGCAGCAGTTCTACCTTAAATATTACAGTGATGACCGGCCGCGGGTCTTTATCTTCGGGATCAATCCGGGACGGCATGGTGCCGGGGTGACGGGGGTGCCGTTCACCAACCCCATCCGGTTGGCGGAGGAATGCGGAATTCCCAATGATTGGAAGAAGAAGGGGGAATTGTCTTCGGAGTTCGTCTATACGGTGATCGAAGCGGTTGGCGGTCCGGTCGACTTCTATGGCCGGTATCATTTTACGGCCTTGTCGCCGCTGGGTTTTGTGCGGCATGGAAAGAACCTCAATTATTATGATGACAAGGAGCTGATGAAGGCGATCGAGCCCTTCCTATTTGGTTGCATCCGCCGGCAGCTGGCGACGATGCCGGCGCTTCCGGTCTGTTATTGCCTGGGAGAAGGGGAGAATTATAAATACTTCAGCCGGATCAATGAGCGGCACGGATTTTTTAAGGAGATCATTCCGCTGCCACATCCCCGATGGGTAATGCAGTACAGACGCAAGAAACTCAGGGATTATGTCGATTTGTACGTAAATAAGTTGACTCTCAAAATGTTATAACAGTTTTTAAGATGTGACAACATATGGGCTTGTTATAACGGCCGTAATGTTATAACTTTGGGGGATAACATCTACCAAATGAGAGACGGCGTTCAGTTTACGGGCAGGACATCTATTCGGAAAGTAGGTAACTCCAAAGGGATAATACTATCCGGGAAGATACTCAGTGAGCTTCATTTGAGCGAAGGGAGCGAGGTCGAGGTTAGCTTGTCGGATGGTGGGATCCAAATTGTCCCGGTGCAGCCAAAAAGAACGGTGAACAAAGATCTGTCTTCATGGGGAAATCAGTTCAAAGCCGCTATCAAAGCCGGGGATAAGCCCGATAAGGATTTGTTCGATGGTTTGACGAATGATTTCGATCTAAAAGAATGGCAAAGTGAACGCGAAGAAAAATGAAATCTGGCTGGTTAACCTGGATCCCACGATCGGGTCTGAAATTAAAAAAAACCGGCCCTGTGTGATCGTCTCGCCAGACGTCATGAACAAGTACCTGGCCACCGTTATCATTGCTCCATTGACCTGCACCCGTAAGAACTATCCGTCCCGGGTAGATTCAACTTTTCAGGGCACTCAGGGGCAGATCGCTTTAGATCAGCTGAGAGCCGTTGACAAAATAAGGCTGACAAAAAAACTAGGACTTTTAGACAAGCAAAGTATTGAAGATATGCGAGCCGTTCTGACTACGATGTTTTCAGCCTGATACCTAATGGATCCGGTCTCCCCGCAGTTCCGCCGACTCCATGATGGCCGCCTCATAATTGAGCCATTCTTTCCATCGCGTGCGGACGGTCTCCTTGTCCAGATAAGTTTCGGCGAGCTCGATGAAGAGATGATAGTGTCCGGCCTCGCTTTCCATAAAGCGGCGATAGAATTGACACAGGTAGCGGTCGTCGAGGCCTTCGCTGAGCCGCTTGAAGCGTTCGCAGCTTCTTGCTTCGATGAGGGCGAAGGAAAGCAGCCTGTCGAGGAAACGCTGGGCTTCGCTTCCGCCTTTCCGTTCGAATTCCCGGAGCTTGTTGACGTATAGGTCTTTTCGTTGGGGCCCCAGCCGGAGTCCCCGCTTTTCCAATTCCGCCAGTACCAGCCGGAAATGTCCCCATTCTTCGGTTACAATGGGGGAGAGTTCTGCGACGAGGCGTTCGCGGGCGGGGTAGCGGGAGATGAGCGAGATGCAACTTGTGGCCGCCTTCTGTTCGCACCAGGCGTGATCAGTGAGGATTTCTTCCAGGGAGATCGCGGCCAGATCGACCCAGCGCGGGTCGGTCGGCAGTTGCAAACCAAGGATGTTCTTTTGGCCGGGGATGGTTTCCATGCAGCAAACCTACGGATTTCCAGGATTTCTGTACGTTTGCCGGAAATTAGCGCCATTGGATGAACAAAAGTTATATCCGGATGATTTTTTGGATCTAAAGCTAAATGAGCGCCTCGCGCAGGATGCGCTGCGCCGGCTGCGGTTGCCCGAAGGGAAAATAGATTTTTGCTCCAATGATTATTTGGGGATCGTGACCAACGGGTTGATCGGGGGAAATGCGCTGGCGCACGGCAGCATGGGCTCCCGGTTGCTGGCGGGGAATTATCCGCTGCTGGAGGAGACGGAGCGGGCCCTGGCCGATTTCCATCAGGCGGAGGCAGGGTTGCTGTTCAATTCGGGCTACGACGCCAACCTGGGGGTGCTCAGTTGTGTTCCCCAGCGAGGGGACACGATCCTCTATGACCATCTCAGCCATGCTTCGATCCGGGATGGGATCCGGCTGTCTTTTGCGCAGTCCCATTCCTTTCCCCACAATGATTGTGATGATCTGGAGCGGCGGCTGCGTGCGGTGCGTGGTGCGGGCGGCGGTTCGCGGATCTTTGTGGTTACGGAATCGGTCTTTTCGATGGATGGGGATCTTGCGCCGCTGCAGACGATCCTGGGTTTGTGCCGGTCCTATGGTGCGCATTGTATCCTGGATGAAGCACATGCGACCGGGGTAGTCGGAAAGGCGGGGGAGGGGCTCGCGCAATCCCTGGGTCTCCAGGAGGAATGCTTCGCGCGGATCTATACCTTCGGAAAAGCGGTTGGCTGTCATGGGGCGATCGTGGTGGGCAGCGGGCGGCTTCGCCAATTTTTGGTCAATTTCTGCCGGCCGCTGATTTATACGACCGCTCTCCCTCCAGTAAGCGTCAGGGCCATCGCCGATGCCTATCGGCTTTTCCCGGGGATGCAGGCGGAGCGGGAATCATTGCAGCGGCTTATCGGCCGCTTCCGGCAGGCGGTGATCGGATATCAGCGGTTGAACAGTCATACGCCCATCCAGGTAGTGATCGTCCCCGGCAATGCGGAGGTCCGGGAGCTGGCGGGCCGGCTGCAACAGGCGGGGCTGGATATCCGCCCGATCCTGTATCCGACGGTCCCCAGGGGCGGCGAGCGGCTGCGGATCGTGATCCATGCATTCAACACCGAAGCGGAGGTCGACCGGCTGACGGAGTTGTTGGGGTGACGGCGGCCACATGTCGACAGCTATTTTAAATTTTGGACGATGGCATTTTGCATATCGCTCATTTTTTTCTCGATGTTGGACAATGTTTGGAGCAACTGGCTGCGCCGGTCCATCGCCATCTGAAGCCGCATAGAAGTCATTTCCGTCATCTCATTCATTGCGTCCAGGTCGGACTGGAGAGTTTGTTGTACCGCCTGCAAGCCGGAGATGCTCGTTGTGTTACCGGGGGCGGTGCTGAGATTCACGTTATAAGTGGTTATTCCCTGATTGTTAGTGTTAGGCATGGCGAGACTATTGTAAAAAGCCTGTGCGTTGGCCGTCATGCCATCCAATGCCGCCTGCAGCCTGCCGATATGGGTGAGCAGACTGTCTTCTGCCTTTTTAGGTTTGGACACGATTTTGATGTGTTGCATCGCCTGGAGTTTTACCTTACTTTGACCGTTCGTGGACAACGCAAAGCAAAGAAAAAAGGCAAAAAACAGACAACCGGCGGGGTAGTAAGAGTTCATTTGTATATATTTTTATTCAAAATAAATAAAAAAAGCCGGTTCATCACTGAACCGGCTCATCATCTACCTGAACCACCTGAACTGAGTTGGGGGACTGCAGCAGCAGCCCCGCGGGTAAAAGAGTTAAAAGAGTGCGATCCGTCCTACGATATAAAGTTGCTCTAACGGGCGGACAGTAACAATACCATTTTGTGGTAATTTTTCCTACTTTTAACCTATGAGAATCGTTCCTTTCCTGCTTTCTTTTCTTTTGACCACCGGACTTGTAATTTGCCTGAATCTACGTTGGGGAGGTCTCCAGAAAAAACCAAGGATAGGTGCCTTTCTCAGTCCCCAGGAAGGTTTCTGGCAAAATGCGGAACCGATCGGAGCAGGTTTCAATGGGAGGATGGCGCTGCCGGGGCTGCAAGGAAAGGGCACGGTATATTTCGATCAATACCTGATCCCGCATGTTTTTGCTGCCAACGAAACCGATGCTTGTTATATCCAGGGCTATCTCCACGCGCGGTTCCGGCTTTGGCAGATGGAATTCCAGACCTTTGCCGCGGCGGGCCGACTCAGCGAGTTCCTGGGCCCCGGAGAGAACGACGCCTATGTGAAGTACGATCGGTCCATGCGCCGGCTAGGTATGGTCACGGCCGCGAAGGCAGCGCTCGGCGCCATCGGCAGGGATACTGCAGTCCTGAAGGATTGCGATGCCTATACGGCGGGGGTCAATGCGTATATCGGGCAGTTGAACGAAGGCAGTTTGCCGTTGGAGTACAAACTGCTCGACTATCGACCGGAGCCATGGAACAATCTAAAGACGGCGCTTTTCATCAAATATATGGCCTACGAGCTGGCGGGCGCGGACAATGATTTTGGAATGACGAATGCGCGGAGTTTTTTCAGCAAAGAGGACTTTGCCAAATTGTATCCGCCGGTTCCGGACAGTACCGATCCGATCATCCCGAAGGGGACCCGGTTTATGCCGCCGTCGGTCGTTCCGAGGACACCGGCGACAGCCGATTCGTTGTATTTTAACAATCCGACTACGGTTACCGATGAGGAACTACGGCCGGAAAAAAACAACGGGAGCAATAACTGGGCGGTCAGCGGCGCAAAAACGTTAAGCGGCCGGCCGATCCTTTGCAATGATCCACATCTCAGCACGAATATGCCATCTATTTGGTACGAGATGCAGATCCACACGCCGACGTATAATGTTTCGGGGGTTTCCTTCCCTGGCGCACCGTTAGTAGTGATCGGGTTCAATGACAGCTGTGCCTGGGGGATCACCAATTCCGAGCGGGATGTCCGGGATTACTATTCGATCAAATTCAAGGATGACAGCCGTCAGGAATATTGGTTCAACGGGCATTGGCAGCCGGTTACGGCCCAGCGGGTCGACACGATAAAAATACTGGGTGGTCCTCCTTTGTATGATACCGTCGTCAGTACGGTCTTTGGTCCCGTGCTATTCGATCCGACGTTCACGGGGTTTTCCGATATCAGCTCCACCCGGTCCTATGCGGTACGCTGGAAGCCGGCTGATTCTTCCGATGAATTGCTGACCTTTCATTACCTGCAGTCCGCGCATAATTATGTCGACTACGAACATGCCATCAGCACTTTCCAGTCGCCCGGCCAGAATTTTGCGTTTGCCGATAAGGCCGGGACCATTGCGATCTGGCAGCAAGGGCTGTTCCCGGCCAAATGGAAAGGGCAGGGGCTTTTTGTCATGCCGGGAGAGGACAGCTCGTATATGTGGCAGGATTTCATTCCCAATGACCGGAATCCGTACATGATGCTGGATTCGGGGGAAGGCCGGGGTTTTGTCGCTAGTGCCAACCAGGAGGTGGCCGACACGGGCTATCCCTATTACCTGAGCGGCCATTTCCCCATTTACCGGGGGCTGATCATCAATCGCAAGCTGAGTGCTATGAATGCTATTACGACGGCGGACATGATGAAGATGCAAACAGATAACTTCGACGTGTTCGCGCAGATGGCGCAGCAGGTATTGCTGGGTCATCTCAACGAGTCGGGCTTGAATGAGGAAGAACGGTCTTATCTGAATACCTACAAGCTTTGGAAGTTCCGAAATGATCCGGATGAGGAGGGGCCGACGATCTTCTATCTTTGGTGGAACCATCTCGACCACGATATTTTTGACGATGAATTTTCCCGGAGTTCGCTTCATTTGCAGCGGCCGGATGAAAGCACTTTGCTGGAGGCGCTGATCCGGGATACTTCCTGGTCGTTCATCGACAATGTGAATACGAAGGATGTGAAGGAAACCCTGCAACAGGTCGTAACCGAGGCATTCAGACAGTCCATTCCGGACCTCGCGCAGGCGGGGCAGGAGGGCAAGCTTCCGTGGGCCAAGTTCAAGGATACCTGGACCCGGCATCTTTTGCGGCTGCCGGCGCTGAGCCGGACGCATCTCCCGATCGGCGGCGGGACCAATTGTATCAATGCGGCCAAACAGTTCCACGGTCCCAGCTGGCGGATGATCGTACAGCTGACGGATAAGACGGAGGCCTATGGCATTTATCCGGGCGGCCAAAGCGGAAACCCCGGCAGCCCGTATTACGACACGTTCGTCGACCGGTGGGCAGCAGGCAATTATTTGCCGGTATGGATAATGGGGACGGAAGACCAAACGGACAAACGGGTGAAATGGGTGCTGCATTTTTCAGCCTCCTCCAATGAATAGTCATTTATGCTGATAAAATTCCTGGTCAATACCTTACTTATCGCGCTGCTTAGTTTTGTCAGCGGCCTTTTCTTCCCCAATTGGGTCATCGCTCCGATCGCATTTGTGGTCAGCTTGCTGATCCCCTTGCGGCCGCTACCCGCTTTTCTATCCGGTTTCGTCGCCTTGTTCCTGTTATGGGGCGGCCTGGCGCTGGCGGCCAACCAGGCGAACGGGGGGATCCTGGCGACGAAGATCGCGTGGCTTCTGCCGCTGAGCGGTTCGCCCTATGCGCTCATCCTGGTGACCGCCCTGGTGGGTGCGCTGGTGGGAGGAGGTGGTGCACTGACGGCATCCTTTTTAAAAAATACCCGGTAAATCCATTTCTCTTATGCTCCGCGCCCTTATCTTATTCCTGTTGATCTGTTGCGCCGGTACAAGGGTCAATGCTACCCGGGTAACCGGGACCGTTACCGACGACAAGGGGAGTGTATTGTCTTACGCATCCATCCTGATAAAGGGAACGACACGGGGCGTCACAGCGGGCAACGATGGAAAGTATGCGCTGGAGCTGGCTCCCGGTACTTATACGCTGGTCTGTCAATATGTCGGCTATGCCCGGAAGGAGAAGACGATCACGGTGGGCGAAAGCACTTTTGTGGTGGACTTTCAGCTTTCCCTACAGCGACTGTCGATGACCGAAGTGATCGTGAGGCCGGGAGGTGAAGACCCTGCCTATGCGATCATCCGGCATGCCATCAAAAAAAGGAAAGACTATGAATCGCCGCTGGACTCTTTTACGTGCGAGGCGTATGTTAAAACGTTGATCCGTACCCGCCGGCTGCCGGACCGGATATTCGGTCAGCGGCTGCAGGAGAAGGACAAGCAGGAGATGGGGGTCGATTCTGCCGGTAGGGGCATTATCTACCTTTCCGAGTCGCTAAGTAAAATCGCGTTCAAGAGGCCCGACAAGATCAAACTGGAGATCCTCTCGGGGCGGGAGGCCGGTTCGAATGGCTTCGGGTTCTCGTTCCCGGTCTTTATCAACTTCTATAGCAACAATGTCAATGCGCTGGGGGGACAGCTCAATCCCCGCGGTTTTGTTTCGCCGATCGCCGATGGGGCGCTAAACTATTACCGGTATCATTTCCTTGGCTCCTATTTCGAAGAGGGTCGGGAGATCAACCGGATCCAGGTGATCCCGCGCCGGAAATATGAACCGCTGTTCTCGGGGACGATCGAGATCGTGGAGGGGGACTGGCGCATCCACAGCCTGGACCTCATGCTGCTCAAGACTTCGCAGCTGGAGATCCTGGATACGGTGGAGATCAGGCAGATCCATGCCCCGCTGGTTTCCGATTCGTCGAACCCCACGGCCTCGTCTTCGGTCTGGCAGGTCAAGGATCAGATCGTCAACTTTACATTCAATATCCTCGGATTCGACGCCGTCGGGACGTTCCTGGACGTGTATAATAACTATGACCTGGCCCCGCGGTTCCGGAAACGGTTCTTCAATAATGTGTTTATCCGCTATGATACGGCTGGCAACAGGCGGACCAGGACCTATTGGGATTCGGTCCGGCCGATTCCGCTTGAACCGGATGAGAAGGTCAATTATACGGTGAAGGACAGTATCTATCAATATAACCGCGATTCCATGGGGACGAAGAAGAACCGGGACTCGCTGCTGAAGGATCAGGGACCGGTGAAATTGGGTCAACTGCTGTTTGGCGGTGTCCGGCGGTCCGATTTCCGGCAGCCCCGGCCGTTCACCTATTCGATCGATCCGTTGGTCAGGGGATTGGCCTATAATACGGTGGAGGGGGTCAACCTCAATCTAACGGCGACGTTTAACCGCCCACTACCGAACGGAAAGGGGATGCTGAGCTTCTCACCACATATCCGATATGGATTTCACAATACCCGGCTCAATCCCTGGGGTGAGCTGATCTGGCGGCGGCGGACCTTTGAATGGGAGGGCGACGATGCCAATTCTTCCAGGCAGACCTGGTCGTTGTCCGGCGGCAAAAGGGTGTCGCAATTCAACCCGGACAATCCTATACCCGAGTGGGAGAACGGGCTGTATACCCTATTCTGGCGGCGAAATTACATGAAGATCTACGAAAATTATTTTGCGCAGCTGAGCTCGACCACACGGCTGGACAACGGGCTGCGGATGAATATCAGGGGTTGGTATGAAGACCGGATACCGATCGCCAATACGACGGATTATTCGATCGTGTCGATCAAGGGGCGATCCTTCACGCCCAATTACCCGGTGGAACAATTGAACGCGCCTTTCCCGCGGCACCAGGCAGTCCTGACGAGCGTCGACCTGCAATATCAGCCGGGGCAGCGATTCATCGAGTTTCCGGACCGGAAGATGTCCATGGGGTCCAACTACCCGACGTTGGAGGTTCAATATGAAAAGGGATGGAATGGGGTCCTGGGCAGTGATGTCAATTTTGATAAGTGGCAGTTCTCCGTTTGGGATCAGGTCAACCTGAAATTGCGGGGCCTGTTGCACTATCGGTTTAGCGTCGGCGGATTCCTCAATACCCGGTCTGTTTATATCCAGGATTACCAGCATTTCAATGGAAATCAAACCCTCTTTGCCAGCGAATACCTCAACAGTTTCCAATTGGCGCCCTATTATGCGAATAGCACTACGGCTTCCTTCTATGCGACGGGGCACCTCGAGCATCATTTCAACGGGTTCCTGACCAATAAGATCCCGGTATTCCGCCGATGGAACTGGAATTTGGTAGGCGGGACGAACGCGTTTTATGTGAACAGCCAGAACAACTATGTAGAAGCTTTCGGCGGTCTGGAGAATATCTTCAAACTGTTCCGGGTCGACCTGGTCGGCTCCTGGCTCAACGGGCATTATGGGCAGACGGGGATTCGCGTCGGGCTGGATGGGCTGCTGGGGAGCGGGCTGCGGCGGGCGGCTGGAAACGGGGGGCCGCCGCCGAGACCATAACGAATGACGGAAATATTGTATTTTTGCCGGATGGCCGCGCTACACAACAGAGTGTCTCAAAAGGAGTTAAAGCAGCGTCTTTTGCAAGAGACGGAGCTGCGCACAACGATCTCTTTTTATCGTTATGTACCGATCCCCCATCCTGGTGCTTTTCGGGACGAATTGTATCAGGGGTTGAATGGGCTGGCCGTATTTGGCCGCATTTATGTGGCGATGGAAGGGATCAATGCCCAGGTCAGCGTGCCGGCCTCCGGGTTCGGGGCCCTGAAGGACCTGCTCGAATCGATCCGGGGCCTGGAAGGTCTGCGGCTGAATATAGCCGTCGATGATGACGGGAAGTCTTTCTGGGTGTTGAAGATCAAGGTCCGGGACAAGATCGTCGCGGATGGCATCGCCGATCCTGCGTTTGATATGCGACGGAAGGGTAAATATCTCGACGCTGCCCAATTCAACCGGCTCACCGACGACCCGGCTACGATCGTCGTCGACATGCGCAACCACTATGAATATGAGGTGGGGCATTTCGACAAGGCCATCGAAGTCCCTTCCGACACTTTTCGGGAGCAGTTGCCGATGTCCGCCGAACTACTGAAGGACAAGAAGGAAAACCCGATCATTATGTACTGCACCGGAGGGATCCGGTGTGAGAAAGCCAGCGCCTGGCTGCTGCACCAGGGGTTCACGAATGTCTACCATCTCGAAGGCGGGATCATTCATTATGCTAATACAGTCAGGGAACAGGGGCTGGACAACAAGTTCAGGGGCAAAAATTTTGTCTTTGACGACCGGATGGGAGAGCGGATCAGCGGGGAGATCATCGCTACTTGTCATCAATGCGGCCGACCCGCCGATACGCATACCAATTGCCGTAATGAAGGCTGTCACCTGCTGTTCATCCAGTGTGAGGAATGTGCCGTCCACTATGAAGGCTGCTGTAGTACTGATTGCCAAACAGTTATCCACCTGCCCCCTGCGGAGCGGCATCTGTTGCGGAAAGGGGTCGAAAAAAGCCCGCATTCCTTCAATAAATCGCGGTCCCGATCAAGGACGGGAGGCGATCCGTCGTAAAATAAAAATTGTATTTCGTACGTTTAGTTAATTTCGGTTGTGGCAAACCAATCTGGCTCCCGATCATGAACAAGGCTGTACGACGTATTTCCCTTTTGAGGGAATATATTTGGAATATCGGATACCGGCCTGCTCTTGGCAGCTATGAAAAGAGGAAGTTAGTGATATTCAATTTCATGAACCTGCTGGGTCTTCTTGCGGGTGTCCTTATTCCGGTTGCCGGATTCTTCATCAACCACCATCATTTACCATCTCTTGCCTGGGTCGTCGGCTGTTTCCCTGCTGTCATCAGCCTGGCGGTACTTATCCTGAATCATATACAAAAGCATGAGCTGGCGCGACTGTTGTATTTTACGCTTTACCCGATCGCTACCAGCCTGGTCTACGCGTTACGGATCGATATCGGGATCGAATTCTTCTTTGTTCTTTACGCGGTGCTTTCGGTCTTTTTCCTCCGGAATATCTACCGTATCATTTTTTCCTTCACGCTTTCGATGGCTTGTTTCCTGCTGGTATATACGGTTTGGAAGGATTATGATTACAGCCTGGAGAAAACGAACTACTATTTCTACCTGTTCAATCATCTGCTGGCGATGTTCTTTATCTTCTACGCTCTTTTGCTGATCAAGAACGAAAACACCCGGTACCAGGAGCAGAGCCGCGACAAAAACTGGCAGCTGCGGCGGAGCAATCTGAAGATCCTGCGGCAGAAGGCGGATATTTCGGGAAAGGCCGTCCTGCTGGAGGAGCAAACGCAGCAGCTGACCCAGCTGAATTCCCTGAAAAACAAACTTTTTTCGGTTATCGCGCATGACCTTAAAGCGCCGTTATATGCATTACGCAATCTGTTCCGTAACGTGGAGCTTTATGATCTGCCGGGGGACGAGATCAAGCGGTTGGTACCGGAGGTCATCAACGAGCTTACGTACACGACCGGGTTGATGGAAAATCTTCTCCAGTGGGCGAAAAGCCAGATGCAGGCCGAGGCAGTCCGGCCTCAATTGCTGGATATCGCGGGCATCGCCAAAGAGGTGCTTCAGTTGCTGAGGCTGCAGGCGGATGCAAAGAAGATCTATATCGACAGCAAGATCGAGCATCCGGTCTTCGTCTTTGCCGACAAGGATATGGTGAACCTGGTGTTGCGCAACCTGCTGTCCAATGCGATCAAGTTCACGCCGGTGGAGGGGTATATCTTTCTGGACGCGCGGGAACTCCGGTCCTGTATCGAGATCTCTGTCCAGGATACGGGAATGGGTATCAGTCAGGAGGGGTTGCAGCGGCTGATGGACCAGAACTATTATTCGACGCGGGGGACGGGCGGTGAAGCGGGTACCGGTCTGGGGTTGATGTTGTGCAAGGAGTTCCTCTCCCGCAACGGGGGGCAAATGAATATTCAAAGCGAACCCGGTAAAGGCAGTATTTTTTCGTTTACGCTGCCCAAAGGAGCCGAAGGCGCTGTTCCCGGGGGCGGGAGCTCCGCTTAAGCTTCCAGGTTTCCCAGGCTGCAGAGGGTCTGCTGATAGATCTCCTCGTCGCTGAGCGACTGCGGCCGGAAAGGTTCGCCGATCACTTTTTCATACAGTTCGATATACCGGTTGCTGATGGTTTGCACCCAGTCGTCGGCCATTTCCGGAACGGTCTGTCCTTCCTTTCCCATAAAGTTGTTGGCGATCAGCCATTCCCGGACGAATTCCTTGCTAAGCTGGAGTTGTCTTTCGCCATTCGCCTGGCGTGTTTCAAATCCGTCCGCGTAGAAATAGCGGGAAGAGTCGGGCGTATGGATCTCGTCCATGAGATAGATGGTATTGCCGATCTTGCCGAACTCATATTTGGTGTCGACAAGGATCAAGCCTCTTTTAGCGGCGATCTCCCGGCCGCGTTGGAACAGGGCCAGGGTATATTTTTCCAGTTGGGCATAGTCGGATTCGCCGGCGATGCCGCGGCGGATGATCTCGCTTCGGGAGATATCTTCGTCATGACCTACCTCCGCTTTGGTGGAAGGGGTGATAATGGGGGCCGGGAAATAATCGTTCTCATTCATTCCATCCGGCAGCGGGACCCCGCAAAGCTCGCGTTTGCCGGACTGGTACGTCCGCCAGGCATGCCCGGTCAGGTTGCCCCTTACGACCATCTCTACCCGAAAGGGTTGACAGAGGCGGCCGACCGCGACATTATGTGCGGGAGTATCCAACAGCCAGTTCGGGCAGAGATCACTCGTGGCCTTGAGCATGTACGCTGCGATCTGGTTCAACACCTGGCCTTTAAATGGGATAGGGCGCGGAAGGATCACGTCGAATGCGGAGATGCGGTCGGAAGCGATCATCACCAACCACCGATCGGAGATGGTATATACGTCACGTACTTTTCCGCGGTAGAACTTTGTCTGATGGGGAAATTGCAGTGTACTCATGGCGGCAAAAATAAATTAAATTTCCAGGACCGCATTACAATACGTATTTTAGTCATACGATATGCTGAACTGGCCGGAGGCCCGGCATTTATCTAACCGAAAACTTGCGCTATGAGACAAAAACTAACTCTGCAATTTACCTCGATCCTGCTATTTTCCCTGATTCGCTTCTCGGCCTTATCGCAATCGTCGTATACGATCACCGGCACTGTCCGTCATGCCAGCAGCAAAGAGCGCGTTCCCGCGGTATCGGTTGTCATCAAGGGTACGGTTGCCGGTACCTTTACCGATGACCATGGGAATTTCCGGCTGACGACCACAAAGCAGCCGCCATTCACGCTCATTTTTTCCTCGATTGGCTACGAAACCCAGGAAGTATCGGTCAACAGCACCGCCAGCCCGGTCGACGTTGCGTTCGTCCCATCTTCCACGCTTGGAAAGGAAGTGGTTATTTCGGCTACCCGTGGTGCGATCCGGAGCCTTGAATCGCCGGTATCGATCGAAAGGATGAGCAGCGCGACGGCGCATGAGGTGCCGGCCCCTTCCTTTTATGATGCGTTGGCGAATATGAAGGAAATGGATGCCGTCACTTCGTCGTTGCTGTTCAAAACGATGGGAACCCGGGGCTTTAACGGCAGCGGTAATACGAGGATGAATCAGCTGGTGGACGGGATGGATAACCAGGCGCCGGGGTTGAATTTTTCGGTCGCGAATATCAACGGCCTCAACGAGCTGGACGTGGACAATGTCGAATTGCTGCCGGGCGCTTCGTCCGCGCTGTATGGCTCGGGCGGGATGACGGGTACGATCCTCATGACCAGCAAGGACCCGTTCAAATACCAGGGTTTCAGCGCGCAGGTCAAACAAGGGGTCAACCATTTGGGAGACGATCAAACCTCTGCACATCCCTATTATAACTGGACGGCGCGTTATGCCAAGGCGTTCAACAACCGTTTTGCCTTTAAGTTAACGGCCGACTATGTGCTGGCGACGGACTGGATGGCTTCCGATTACCGGAACTATGTGCCGTCAACGGGCCAGATCACCAGTGACGGGCGCAGTCTGCCGAATTATGACGGTATCAACGTGTATGGGGATGAGAGCGCGTATTTTAATGTGCAGCAACAGTTGAACAACCTGTCGAAATATTATGCCAGCATAGGGAATGCTCCGATGTCGGCCGAGCTTGCGCAGCTCGCAGCGGCCACTCCCGCAGCTTCCAACGTTACCCGGACGGGGTATGCGGAGAACACCCTTACAAATTATCGTGCCGACAACTTCAAGGTCTATGGCGGGTTGTATTATAAAGTGGCGCCCACCGCGACACTCAGCCTGATCGGCAATCTTGGTGAGGCTAGTACCATCTATCAGGGCACTGACCGGTACAGCCTGAAGGATGTGACGATCGGACAATATAAATTGGAGTTGACTGGTCAGCATTACTATGTCCGGGCGTACACGACGCAGGAGAATGCGGGCAATTCCTACGATATGGTTGCCGTGGCCACCTTGCTGAACGAGGCCTATGCGCCTACGGCGTCCGCTTGGGCGCCGGCCTATATCGGCGCTTATGCACAGGCTTTTGGCGCCGATCTGCAGGGCGGTCAAGCCCCGACGGTGGCTTATGCCAATGCCAGCGCGGCGGCAAGGGCGTTTGCCGATCAGAACCGGCTGATGCCGGGTACCGCGGCCTTCAACACGGCCGTCGATTCGCTGAAAAAGCTGGCTATCCCTTCCGGCGGAAAATTCAACGATAAAACCGACCTGTATGTGGGGGAGGGGATGTATAATTTTTCCAATGAGGTCAAATGGATGGACATCACGGTTGGCGCGTCAACGCGGGAATTTGTGCTGAACTCGCACGGGACCATTTTTGCCGATACCGCGGGCCGGATCGATATCAATGAGACGGGAGCGTTCGCGCAATTGCAGAAAGGGTTCTGGGATGATTTTCTGAAGTTGTCGCTGTCGGGTCGCTATGATAAGAACTCCAATTTCAAGGGTCGCTTCACTCCCCGGGCGACGGCGCTGTTTCGGGTTGCAAAGGACAATTATATCCGGGCTTCCTTCCAGACGGCCTATCGGTTCCCGTCTACTCAAAACCAGTATATCAACCTTCAGACCGGCTCCGCGCGGCTGATCGGCGGTTTGCCGCAGTTCATCAGTTATTATGGCCTGGGTGACGGTCAGACCTATGATACGGCTACGCTGAACAAATACCTCACTACCGGCGCGCCGCCGACACCCTATCAATACCAGACCTTCAAGCCGGAGACAGTGGCCAGTTGGGAGTTGGGTTACAAGGGTCTGATCGGGAAGAACCTGCTCGTGGACATCTATGGGTACTATGCGCAGTATACGAATTTCATCGGCCTTACGGTGCTGGTGAAGGACCCGTTGACATTGGGTCAGACGGCAGCCAACACCTTCGGTATCTATACGAACAGCCCCACCAAGGTCAATACGGGCGGTGCGGGGATCGGGTTGGACTATTCGCTGCCGGCCGGCTGGATCCTCTCCGGCAACTACGCGTACAGCACGATCTCCAGTGCGGATGAGAACCAGCAGACGGACTTCAATACGCCAAAGAACAAATTCAATTTATCAGTAGCCAACTATTCGATCGCCAAAGTCTATGGCTTCAATCTGACCTATCGCTGGCAGGAGGCTTATCTGTACCAGTCGTCTTTTATTACCGGCAATACGCCGGCCTTTGGAACGTTGGATGCGCAGATCAGCATGAAGCTGCCAAAACTGGATCATAGCCTGATCAAGATCGGCGCTTCGAACCTGCTCAACAAATATCATGTGGACGCGATCGGAGACGCGCGGATCGGCGGCCTATACTATATCAGCTTCGGGTATAACATTCTGTAAATTATACGTTGAAGCGGAAGTGCATGACGTCCCCGTCTTTGACGATATAATCTTTGCCCTCGATACGAAGGCGACCGTTCTCGCGGGCGGCCGCTTCCGATCCATACTGGATGAAATCCTTGTAGGCGATAACTTCCGCTTTGATAAAGCCTTTTTCGAAGTCGGTGTGGATCACGGAGGCGGCCTGCGGGGCCTTCCAGCCTTCATGGATGGTCCAGGCCCGCACTTCCTGCTCGCCCGCGGTGAAATAGGTGGCCAGGTTAAGGAGCTTGTAGGTATTTCGGATAAGCTTGTTGAGGGCGGGTTCGGTCATCTTGTATTCTTCCATGAACAGCCGGCGGTCGGCGGGGTCTTCCATTTCGGCGATCTGCGCTTCGATCGAATTATTCATCACGACGACCTGTGACTGTTCGCCGGCGACGGCGGCGCTCAGGGCATTGGAAAATGCATTTCCCGTATGCATGGAGGCTTCGTCGACGTTGGCGACGTAGAGGACCGGTTTTTCCGTGAGCAGGAAGAGGTCGGTTATGGCTGCCCGTTCTTCCTTTGAGAGGTTCAGTTCGCGGATATTCCGGCCTTTTTCCAGCTGCTCACGGCAGCGTCGCAGAACCTCGTATTCCGCTTTCACCTTCGGATCGGCGGTCTTCAGCATTTTTTCGGCGCGCCCCAGCTTCTTCTCCACGCTTTCCAGGTCTTTCAGCTGCAGTTCGGTGTCGATGATCTCCTTGTCGCTGACGGGGTTGATGGCGCCTTCGTCGCGGAGGATATTCTCGTCTTCAAAGCAGCGGATGACATGCACGATGGCGTCCACTTCGCGGATATTGGCCAGAAACTTGTTGCCCAGGCCTTCGCCCTTGCTGGCGCCTTTGACCAGGCCGGCGATGTCCACGACCTGCAGCTGGGTGGGTACGATGCGCTGCGGCTTGACGAGGGCTGCGAGTTTATCCAGCCTTTCGTCGGGTACGTCCACCAATCCGGTGTTGGGTTCGATTGTGCAAAACCGGTAATTGCTGGCCTGCGCTTTCGCGCTGCTGCTGACGGCGTTGAATAAGGTTGATTTCCCTACGTTTGGCAATCCTACGATACCTGCTTGTAAAGCCATTGTTATTGATTTCGGCCGCGAAATTAGGCAATTAATGTTAATTTGGGGCATGGCATTAAGCAGAATTTGGGCGGCATTTATTTTGGTCTCGATCGTGGTGGCGGGCATTCGGTTTGCGTTCAATCCAGCGGATAAGGAGATCTTTTCGACGATGGTCACCGGAAGGGCGGGGGACACGGTCCGGCTTGCGGCGACGGCCCCTGCCGCGGGGGTGATCGGTGCGCCTGCGTCGCCCGGGTATCGGCTGCAGCGGGCGGATGGGATCATCGGCACTTGCAGCAACGCGGTTACGCTGGCGATCGGGCTGATCGGGATCATGGCCTTATTTATGGGTTTGGTCAGCATCGCTGAAGCGGCCGGCGGGATGCGGTTCCTCGCGCGGGTCACCGGCCCGTTCTTTTCCCGGCTGTTCCCGGATGTGCCCAGGGGACATCCGGCCATGGGCCATATGGTGATGAATTTCTCGGCCAACCTCCTGGGGTTGGACAATGCCGCCACCCCGTTTGCGCTAAAGGCCATGGAGAGTTTGCAGGAGATCAACCCTGACAAGACTACGGCGTCGAATCCACAGATCATGTTCCTCTGTCTGCATCAGTCGGGATTGCAGTTGATACCGGTAAGTGTGATCGCGATCCGCGCCGCGGCCGGGGCCGCCGATCCGACCGATGTCTTTGTTCCGATCGTTATAGCGACTTTCCTGACCACCCTGGCGTCGATGAGCGTTGTGGCGATCCGGCAGAAGATCAATCTGTTTCAGCCGGCCATCCTGGCGTGGATCGGCAGTCTTTCCATTTTGATCGCCGCGTTGGTGCTTTATCTGCGGACCCTGAACGCTGACGGAGTCCAATCATTTTCCCGGGCGTTCAGCAGCGGACTGATCCTCCTGATTTTCCTTGCTATCGTCGGGGTGGCGTTATATCGGAAGGTCAATATCTTCGATGCCTTTGTACAGGGAGCAAAAGGCGGGTTTGATACGGCGGTCCGCATCATACCTTACCTGGTTGGGATGCTGGTGGCGATCAGCCTTTTGCGGACTAGCGGAACATTTGATGCCATCATCGATGGCCTTAAACATCTGTTTCAGCTGATGGGGGCCGACACGCGGTTTGTCGATGGGCTGCCGACGGCGTTGATCAAGCCGCTGACCAGCGCCGGCGCCCGTGGGATGCTGGTCGATACGATGCGGACGCCCGGACTTAAAGACGGTTTTGCGGCCCATCTGTCGGCCATCCTACAAGGATCTTCCGAGTCGACCTTCTATGTCGCCGCGGTATATTTCGGTTCCGTGGCGATCCGCAATACCCGGTATTCGATCGGGGCCATGCTGCTGGCTGATCTGGTGAGCATTGTCAGCTCGATCTTCCTGTGTTATTTATTTTTTGGTCACCTCCACTAAGATTTTTTCCGGACCAGGTCCGGTTAATGTCCGAAGACGAAACGCGCCGTGAGGCCAAAGGCGTCCGGCACGAAGTTGATGCTGGGGATGAGGTCCAGCTCGGGCTTCCAGTCTAAGGATAAGTTGACGGGGGCATTGGGAAATTTGTAGTCAAGACCGATCACCCCGGTGGGGCCAAACCAGGTCTGACCGCTTTCGAACCCGACGTAGGCGCCGCCGCCATAGAACCACGTGAAGGCGGGTGTGGCGCCGATCAGCTGATGGCGTTCGTAGAGGCCCCCGAGCCCGAAGCGGGAGCCAAAGGAGGCCAGCCCTTCCACCGCGTTGGTCTGGTCGATAAAATATTTAAAGCTGATGGAATTATTGATCGTGGGGGCGGCCGTACTAAACCGGATACCGACGGCCATTTTATAGTCCTGCGCCGACAACGTATTGTACAAACCGCCGATGATCAATAAGATCGGACAAAGAAATAGCATTCGCATATGAAGGGTTTGAGTAGTTGGAACGAAAAAAGGAGCGGCCGTATTAAATTGATGTTGTTAGAACTTTCTTAAAATGGGGCCGGCGGGGAAGGCTAGGGGTGTTTCTTTGGTTGTTGTTTAGGTTTGATGATCTGGAGGCTCGGGAGAGCGGTGCGTTGCGAACCGGGTGCCTGCTCGGCTGCTTTTTCCGCTGCTTCGAAGCTTTCTTCCTCATTTTCCGAGTGAAGTGATGCGAACATCGCCTCTTTGGACTTTGGCCTTCTCTTCTCCCACCATTTGAACCCGCGGACGATCATGTCTTCGGGGATGACCCTGCGCATGGGGGTTATCGTGCCTTCGGCGTCGCTCCGGATGACGACTCGGTCCAGCTCTTTTCCCTTGGGTTTACCGGCGGAGTCCACCTCGATCTGGCCGGCGGAATCCAGCTTGGGACCGAAGATCATGTCGATGATATCGCCGTGGGCGCGGTTGGCGCCCGTATAGGCCTTTTTATCGTCCGCGATATAGTAGATGCTCTCCGCGTTCCCTTTGGCACGGATAAAGTCGATATCGCCGCCAAGGAAAAAGCAGTTGATGGTCGTGCCTTTCAGCTGGTTGTACAGAGATCGGCTGACCCGGTTGATGGCAAGGGCATTTTCGAACACATAGAGCCGGTTCGCCTTCTTGTTCTTCGTGTACATATACATGGTGTCGCCGGTGATCTGGTAGTTACCGCTGCCCCAGGCGACGGGATCGTAGAAAAGCCGGAAAATGGAGTCCTTTGTCGAATAATACAGGCTGTCTGCCACCGCCTGCAGGGAGTCCGAAAAGATGCGGACATGGTGAAAACCGATGATATACCGGAGGGTGCTGTCGGTTGGCGGGAGGTGGGCGATGCTGTCGGCATAGTGCTGTTGAACCGCCGCTTCCCGCAGGCTGTCGTCCGTTCGTCGCAAGGCAAAGCTATCCACCGGTATCGGCAGGCCGTTACGGGTCAGCGCGCTATCGGTCCAGCCGAATTTTTTGAGGCTGTCCGCCAATTTCTTCGTTCGGATGGTATCCCCGCGGGCAAGGGCCTGAACGATGCTGCTGTCGAGGTCCTTTCGCCTCACGATACTGTCCGCGACGGCCTTGGCGCGGGCCTTTGCAGTAAATCCCGCCCTTCGGACGCTGTCGATGGCGTCTCGTTGTCGCTGCTTGACGGCCCTCGCGGCGGCCCTGACGCTGTCGCGATCGGCCTTCTGCTTAACTTTTAACGCATATTTAGCATCGCTGATACTGTCTTTCCGGGCCTGAATTTTCTTCTCGACGCTGTCCTTGACGGCCTGGATGATAGCAAGGGCACTATCGGTCCGGGCTTTGGCCAGCGCCTTCTCCAGCTTTTTCCGTTGCTTTTCGGGAAAGTTTTTTGTCGTGTCGGCCAGGGCCGCTGCGAGCCGGTCGATCTGTGTGCTGTCTCTTTTAACAACTTTTCTCGTCGTGTCGCCGTGCAACCCCCCGAGGGTGTCGAGCCCGAGTCGGTGCAGGCTGTCGAGAGCAAGTCGGTCCAGGCTGTCCGCGACACCGGGTGCGAGGCTATCGCTTCGATCTTTATTCAACGTGTCGGTCAAAGCGGTGATCGAGTCCCGATAGGCCTTGGCGACGAAGGCCTGGTGAAGGCTGTCGGACCACTTTTTCTCGATGCTGTCGATATAAATGTGGTGAAGGCTATCCTGGTGGGCCAGTACTTTCTGTTCGACTTCGAAATCAACCAGCCGGGCGGAACGAAAGGTGTCGGCAGTGATATAGAGGGAGTCCTTGTCCTGCTTGATGATCATCATCGGGCGCCGTGTTGCCAGGAAGGTGTTCTTCTTGCGATTAGAGATCATATGGTCCGCTATGAGCCGGATGCCCTGGGCGGTATCCCGGTAGTCGGCATTCTCATCGGCAGTATTGATGCCGGTGCTGTCGTCGACATTGACATCGTCGCCGGTGATCAATTGGGACCCGTCGGTTATGACGGGCTGATGGTTGAGGCCTTTGGTGAATTTTGCCTTTTTGTTCTGGAGGTCATAGTATCCTGCCCACGTGGTAACGGTCCGGTGGGTGGTATCCTTGAACAGGACAAAGGTCTTGGTGACAAAGGTCGATTTCTGGGACACGGTGTTGTAGAGCAGGCTGTCCGAGGAGAGGTCGTATTGCGGGTCGCGGAGGACGACGTTGTCGCTGAAATGGACGTCCTTGCTGTCTTCGTAATAAACGCCACGGTTGCTGGTCAGCACGGACTCCTTGTTCACAATCTTCCCGCCGTGGTTATAAGTGCCCATATGGAGGTTCATATCATAGTCGAGCGCGTCGCTGGTAAGGATGCCTTTTCCGTCGGTGAGTTTGACATTTTTTTCAAAATGCACAAACTTCCTGCTCACCAGGTATTTCATGTAGTCCGAGTAGATATTGACCGAGTCGTTGTCATTGATGTGGACGTCACCGAAGCATTCGATATAATCTTTATGGGGGTTCATGCGCAGGCTATCGCAAAAGATCAGGGTCGTTTCCTGCTGGATCTCGACGTGGTGGACGAGAGTGGTGATGGTGGTCGCGGAATCGAGCTGTTCGGAGTGGTAGATCTCGTCATTTAGGATCTTAACGATCTTGATGCTGTCGCTGCCGGGGGATTTGAATGCGACCTGGCCCCGGAGGCGGGGGGCGAGGGTGAGTAGTGTAGTGCAGACGAATACCCAACGTACACAGGCCGAAAGCCGTCTTTTCATCCGCGGGATTATTGATTAACAGGTTTCGATGCGGCAGAATCGGGTAGGGGGCTCGTCAGCGGGCCGGTCTTGTCTTTTTTGCCAAATACGGAGATATTGACATAGCGTTTCGGATGAACGCGGAAGTCATCCAACAATGTATTCAGGCTTCGGGTAGTGGCTTCCATATTCTGGTAGAGCCGTTTATCGTTGATAAGCAGGCCCAGCGAACCGTTGTTGCTGTTGATCCGGGCTATCGTCGCCCGCAGATCGGTAAGGGTGCCATTCAGGTTTTGTACGGTCTCGGGTATCCTGGCTTCGGTGATACTGCTGGATGCCTTGTCGATATTGTCCAGCGTACGGGTGATATGGTCGTTGTTCTTGGCCAGGTTGCCGGTGAATTCGTTGAGGTTCTTAAGCGACTGGGCGAGATAGCCGGTCTGACTGTTGAGGAGTTGTTGCAGTTCGGCGCTGGACCCGGCCAGGTTGGCGACGATCGCGCTGAAGTTGTTCTTTGTCCTCGGGTCGAACATGGTGCCGATAACTTCGACTAGGGAGTCCAGGGAGGTCAGGGTGCCGTTTAGCTTTGCGACAATCGGATCGATATTTTGCTGGATCTGGGAGATGATATTGGCTCTCTTTTTTGTGAGAAGGGTATCGCCGTCTTTCAGGTATTCGGTCGCATCGCCTTTGGTGACGACGACGGTAGGGGAAATCAGCAGTCCGGGGTTAAGAGTGGCGATCGAGTTGGCGGGGATCCGTACGTCCTTTTTCAGCGTAATGGTCACCAGGATGCCATGGCTCAGGTCTTCGTCGGTCTCGTTGATGGAAGAGATATTGCCGATAGTCAGACCTTCGATCTGTACGGCGTTGGAGACTTCCATTCCATCGACGTTGTCGAAGAGGGCGTATAATTTTTTTGAGTGCTGGAACAAGCTGCTGCCTTTCAGGAAATAAAAGCCCAGGATAAGACCGACGAGGGCGATCACCGCCATCAGGCCGACCTTGGTTTCGTTGGCTATCTTCATTCCGCTAAATTAGTGTTTTTTCAATAAACCTTGCGGGGGAACCGAGCGCAGCGAAGGTTCCGAACAGGTCCGAACGACAGTGAAGGACCCGACCGGGGGCCGCACCTGTGGTGCGGGCCGAAGGTCATCGCCGGTGGCGAAGGCAAAGTTCTTCTTAAAGGATTTTAACGATTGGGGCGGGTGGCGGGTGAATCGGCATTGTTAGTGGGATGCCCTTCGAGGGTGGCCTTATATCGTTTGAGCGCGTCCAGGATATTGTGTGCAACTTCGTTCTGGCCGTCTTCGCTGTTGAGGTATTTCTCTTCGTCCTCGTTGCTCAGGAAGCCGGTTTCGATCAGCACGCTGGGCATGCCCGTGGCCTGGAGGACCCGGATGCCTTCATCCCGCTGGATAACCCCTTCGCTCTCCCGGCCGGCCCTGGTAAATTCGTCTTCCACCAGGGTGGCGAAGAGGGCGCTATTGGCAAAATATTTCATTTCGTAGAGCTGGGCGCGCATCCGTGCGGCGGGGGAGCTCATATCGAAGACTGCGCTGTCCGAAATGTTCTCGCCGGCGGAGCTGTCGGCTTCGTCATCCTCACCGCGCTGGTTGATGGCCGCACCCTTATCGCTGCTGCGGCTGGCCTTCCAGATAAAGGCCTCGGTGCCCTTACGGGTATGGTGACCGGTATAGCTTTCATAGATGGGGACACGGTGTCTTCTCTTTCCTTTTCCGACGTACTTGTGACCGATGACCCGATGGGCGGTGAACGGGCCGGCGGGGTGGCCATCGTTATCGCAATGGATACAGATAAAAAGGTCACCCTTGGAGCGGTTGGCCAGATCGGCACGGTAGTTCAGACCGGCGGCGAGTGCGGCATGGAAGGAATAGCCGGGAGGAACATCGGCGCCCACACCAGGCATAACGTCGGTGGTCCGGGTGTAGATGACCTTGATGTCCGGAAAAGCTTCGCTGATCGCCTGGCCCAGCTTCATGGAAATGGCCAGGGCCACGTCCTTTTCTTTGGAAAGCAGGCCGCTGGTGCCGTTGTCGAATCCTCCGTGACCCGGGTCGATGATGATCGTCCGGATGGCTTGTTTCTGGGAAGGACGGGGACCTTCGGAATGATGGTCGCCGGGATGGAAGGAGGTCAGGGCAAAGAAGGTTGCGGCTCCTATTAATGTCACTAAATGTTTCGATCGTTTCATTCTCTTCTTATAGCATTCCCTTTCGGGGGTGTTTTTCCAATAACATTTTTTGTCCCGGGATGTTCACCGGAGGTTAGTTTGACGTATTGCCGGAAGGCAGTCATGATATTGCTGACCACCTGGTCCTGGCCCGATTTGCTGTTCAAATAGCGCTCTTCCTCTGTGTTGGTCAGGTACCCCGTCTCGATAAGCACACTGGGCATTCCTGTTGCCTGCAGGACGCCGATCCCGATCTGTCGCTGCAGGACGCCCTCACTCCGCCGGCCGGCATTGGCGAACGCCCGTTCAACAAGGGTACCGAATAAGGCGCTGTTCGCAAAATATTTTTTCTCATACAGCAGGGCGGCCATCCTGGCCTCCGGCGTGGCGAGATCAAAGGCGCTGTTATCGGTGTCCCCCATATTTTCGCCGTTGCGCTGGCTGATCGCTGCGCCTTTGGGGATACTGCGATCGGCTTTCCAGATATAGGTGGCGGTGCCCGTCTTGTTGTTGAGGATCCAGCGAGTTGCATAGACCGGCGCCTTCCGTTGCTTCCTACCTTTTCCGATCGTCTTGTATCCGGTCAGCTCCCGAACGGAATATCGGCCGGGGAGCTGGCCGTTCGAGTTGCAATGAATGCAGATGAACAGATCGCCATGCTCCCGGTTAGCGAGTTCGGCACGGTAGCGGATGCCGTCCCGGATCGTCGATTTATTGCCGGGCATTTGATCCGTTGTCCGGGTATAGATGATGTTCAGTCCGGGATATTCCTGTTGCAAGGCCTTACCCAGTTTGAGGGAGATGCTGAGCGCAACGTTTTTTTCCTTGCTGAACAATCCATGCGTACCGGGATCAATTCCGCCGTGGCCCGGATCAATGATGATCGTGTGGAGCAACGGCTTTTGCGGAAAGGGCATCTTGTTAAAAGATTGGAGTCCGACGGCGTTCCCACATAGCATTAACAACGCGGCCGTCTTTCTGATCATAGTCCTGATATTTTGCCAAATCCCTTTAATCTTCACATATTCTTATGGGAGTAATAGCTATTTTTGTCACCACACAGGAAAAACGTGCCTCCTGAGATTTTTTTAACAAACGAATAGAAAAGTACCTTATAGCTGAAATTTATTCGTTGTTTAATGAATGTATGAGCAATAACGGACGCAAAATTAGTTCAAAATCTTTACTGATATTGATATTTACTGTCCTATTCTTTTCAGTAACGTTCAATAGCCCCGCAAATTATTCACGCTCCGTTCGTTTTGGCAAAACTCTAACATCTTCGTTCCCTCCCGCCGACACGAGCCGGCCTCTTTTTCCCGACAGCACCAGGCCCATCCGGCTGCCTTCTCTTGATACGACGTACCGGAACATCCGCTCGGACACCGCCCGGTATTTGACGATCCGGCTTCGGTATGGCCGAAGCGCGGACACGCCTGACTACCAGATCTCCAAGGATACCATGGAGGCGGATGTCAATTACAAGGCCTCGGACTCCATCGTCATGAAGGTCCGTTCGCATCAGGTCACGCTTTATTCCAAGGCGGATGTCCAGGAAAAGGATGCCCACCTGACTGCGGACCGCATCCTGCTTGATCAGGATCGGAATGTGGTGATCGCTTCGCCGACCCGGGACTCGGCGGGCAATGCGATTGGACTGCCCAAAATGGTCCAGGCGGACAATACGATGACGTCCGATTCCATCATTTATAACACGAAGACCCAAAAGGGGATTACCCAGCATACCTATACGGTTTCGGGGCAAATGTATGTGCATGCGGAGAAAATGAAGAAGATCACGCCGGAAGAGTATTTCGGTTATCGCGGTGTTTTTACCACCTGTGATCTGGACACCCCCCATTTTGCGTTCCGGACAAACAAGATGAAGATCATCAACCAGAAGATGGCCATAACAGGTCCGATCCACCCGGAGTTCGAAGGGGTGCCCATCCCGGTCTATATCCCTTTTGGCTTCTTCCCCCTTACGACAGGCCGGCATTCGGGAATCCTGCCGCCGGAGTTCACATCGAGCGATCAGGCGGGGCTCGGGCTGACGGGCCTGGGATATTATAAGGTCGTCAACGACTATCTCGACCTGATCTTCCGCGCCGATATCTATACCTATGGTGGATGGGCCGCCTATTTCACGCCCACCTATAAGGTCCGGTACAAATACAGCGGTCAGGTGAATTTCACCTACCAGTCCACCAAGCTGCTCAGCACGTCGGGCGCCGATGCCTTCCAGAGTACCAAGACCTTTAGCTTTAACTGGAGCCATTCCATGGACAGTAAGGCAAGGCCCGGCACCAACTTTTCCGCCAATGTGAACGTGGCGTCCACCAAGTTTGCCGCGAGCCAGCTCAACAACCCCACCGCGGCTTACAATAACCAGCTCAGCTCTTCCATCACGTATTCGAAGACCTTCGACGGCAAATATAACCTGACGATGAGCGCCAACCACAACCAGGACAACGAGACCCGGTTGATCAATGTCTCGCTGCCGAATATCGCGTTCACGGCCCCGACGATCTATCCGCTGCAAGACAAAAATTATGTCGGCACGCCCAAATGGTATCAGAAACTGGGGATCGGGCTTAGCAGCACGGTAGCGGGCAGCGCCAGCTTCTATGATTCCCTGTTCACCTTAAAGCGGGTGATCGACACGTTCCAGTGGGGGGCCCAGAACAGTATCCCCATCACGTTGGCCCTGCCCATCAAAGGGCCTGTCCAGGTGACGCCGGGCGTCAGCCTGCAGGAGCGTGTGTATTCGCAACGGATGTACCGGCACTACGATGCGGGGTTCAATAAGGTAGACACGGATGCGATCCAGAAAGGCCTTTTCCAGGAAGAGAGTATGTCATATAGCCTTAGCCTGGCCACGGCGATCTTCGGTACCTTTCAGAACTTTGGCCGAAACAGCAGTCTGATGGGTATCCGGCATGTGATCCGGCCGACCATCAGCCTAAGTTATTCGCCGAATTTTGCCGGGAAGGACTGGTATACGATCCGAACGCCCTATGACACGGGTGACCTAGCAAAATTCACTCCTTCCCGCCGGGTGTCCTATTATGATGGGACCACGTATGGGCCGTTCTCGGAGGGGACGTTCGGGGGCGTCTCGTTTGGCTTGGACAACCATTTCGAGATCAAGACCCGATCCAAGACTGACACGTCGTCCAGCGGGATAAAAAAGACCACCATCATTGACGGCTTGGGGATAACGGGAAGCTACAACTACCTGGCGGATTCCTTTAAGTTGTCCACCTTCACGCTTTATTTCCGGAGTACGCTCTTTAAGAATATCAATATTACGGGTGGCGCAGCGGTGGATCCGTACCAGCACAATTCGGTGGGTACCGACATCGACAGGTATGCCTGGGAAGGGAAGTCCTTCTCGGTGGGCCGGATCACCTCCGGCAATTTAGCGATCTCGACAAGCTTCAAGAGTGCGCCGACCGATCAGAAGCTGGCCGATCAAAAGGCGGCCGCGCAGGGTTCCGATCAGATCCCGATGACGATGGAAGAGCAGCAGGCGCAGCTCAATTATATCCGGCAGAACCCTGCACAGTTTGCGGACTTCAACATACCCTGGTCGCTCAATGTCTCTTTTGCCCTCAATTTTACCAATGCCTTACAGGCGAATTATAGCTTCAAAACGACGATCACGTCCAGCATCAACTGGAGCGGCGATTTCAACCTGACGGAAAAGTGGAAGATCGGACTGAACGGCTATTATGATGTGAAGAACGGTGATATGCAATCGCTCACGGCATCCATTTCACGGGACCTGCATTGCTGGCAAATGTCCATCAACGTGACCCCGATCGGGTACACGCACTTCTTCAGCTTCACGATCAGTCCGAAAGCCGGTCTCCTGCAAGACTTGAAGATCAACCGCACCAAGTATTTCTATAATGAGTAGGCGCTAAACCTTCTGGCCGGGATGAAGATAATAGTCGCGCATGATCGTGAATACCCTTTGTTTGAGATTTTCGACACTCTCCTCCGGCGCGGGTGCGACGGGGTCCAGGAAATGCATGGCCAGGCGGTGGGGCCGGAAGTAAAAGGGCATGCCGGCCGGCATGATGGTGCGGCTATGGAAGATGATAGCGGGGATGATCTCCGTGCCGGTGGTCAGGGCAAGGCGGAAAGCCCCGTCGTGGAAGGATTTTAGCGGTTCAGCAGTCTTGTTACGGGTCCCTTCCGGATAGATGCACATATGCAGGCCCATGTCCAGGGCTTCTTTCATTTTCGCGAAGCTATCGCGCCGGCTGGCTTCGCTTTTTCGATCGACCAGTACGCTGCCGGTGCGGTACATCATTCCAAACAGCGGGACTTTAGCCATTTCGATCTTGGCGATGGTCTTGTTGCCGCCGGGGATGCCCGGAGAGGTCACGGGCACGTCGATAAGGCCGTTATGGTTACAGACGACGATATAGGTATGGCCTTTGACAAATTTCTCCTTGCCTTTTATCCGCAGCGGGCAGCCGGCCAACGGAAGGAAAACACCCATCCATACCCGGGAATTGCGGGTGAACCAATTGGTCTTTTCGGGGTCGCGCCTAAAATAGCAGAAAAGCAGGAAGGGGATCAAAAAGACCAGCATCGTGATGACGAAGATCAGGATGGCCCAGACGGCCCAGATCCGGCCGAGGATATTCCAGATGCCAAACTTTTTGTTCATGGTCGGTTGCTTTTAATTCAAGTTCCAGTCAACGGGATCGATGCCTTTGTTCACGAGCCAGGTGTTGGCGCGGGAGAAATGGCGGCAGCCGAAGAAGCCCCGGTCGGCGGAGAAGGGGGAGGGGTGGGCTGCCTTCAGCACAAGGTGCTTCGTTTCGTCGACGAGGGCTTGTTTTTCCTGGGCAAACTTGCCCCAGAGCAGGAAGACGACGTTTGCTTTCTGCGCGGATACTTTGCTGATCACGGCATCGGTGAATTCGGCCCAGCCGATTTTGGCATGGCTCATGGGATCGTTGGCGCGGACCGAAAGGGAGGCGTTGAGCAGGAGTACACCCTGTTCTGCCCAGTGGGTAAGGTTGCCGTGGTTAGGGACGGGCATACCGATATCGGTGTTGAGTTCTTTGAAGATATTGATCAGGGAGGGGGGAGGGGGGATGCCTTTGGGTACGGAAAAGCTTAGCCCGTGTGCCTGCCCGGGGCCGTGATAAGGATCCTGGCCCAGCAGGACGATCTTGACCTTATCGAGGGGGGTGCTGTTAAAGGCGTTGAAAATGAGACTGCCCGGCGGATAAATAGAGGTTCCGCTCATTTTCTCGGCTTTCAGGAAAGTGATGACCTGCCCGAAGTAGGGCTTGGCAAACTCCTGTTTCAGGGCCTGTTTCCAGCTTTCTTCGATTTTTACATCCATAGATAGGTGTTTGGGCGGCTCCGTCTGTGACGGGATGAAGGGCCGAAGATAGGCAAAACCCGCGTTGCGAGGCTGGTTTGGCCTCCTGCCGAATTTTCATTACTTTCGCGGCGATTTTGTCGAACTTTCCGGCGTTTGTAGCGGCATTTCGGCATTCATTTCGACCCGGTAGCTCAGCTGAATAGAGCTCCTGCCTTCTAAGCAGGCGGTCGTGGGTTTGAATCCCGCCCGGGTCACCGAGATGAAGGATTACAGTTTGTAATCCTTTTTTCATTTTATCTCGTTTTACTTTCTGCGGCTGGTTTTCAATATTTTGTAACAAAGGGCTCTGAATCGCTGCTCGTACCTTTATTCAGGTAAACATTATTTAGATCGACAAAACGATCGCCAGATCGACAAAAAAATCGACAAAATTATGTTACTACCTATCAAACCGATCCTGGATCGCCGACCTCGCAGAAACGGCACGAACCTGATCTCCATCCAGTATTGCCACTCCTCCGACAAAAGGTTAGTTCTTTACACTGGCCTGGCCGTACCCACACGATTCTGGAACAAAAGGCAGCAAAATATATCCTCCGATCTCCCACATCAATTCGGACAGGCAGCCGAGTTAAATATGGGTCTTCAGAAAATGATTCGGGTCGCGGAGGATATTGTATCGTTTGCCCTGCTCCATAAAGTGGAGGATCCCGTAACCTTCCTTAAAAAAGTTTTCCAACCGGATTTTGACCCGGCAACACTCCCCGAACGATTGAAGGAGATGATGCAGGCCGGCCCGGCCCCAGGAGCGGTTAATCTCGATTTTTTTTACCAATTGGATGATTACATAAACACAAAAAGAAGAAAAGTCAGCGCCGGCATGATCCGCACCTACAATGTCGTTAAGGAGCGCCTTTTGGCCTTCCAGAAATGCCGGAAAGCGAAGATCACCTTTGACATCTTCGACTTCAACTTCTACGACAACCTGGTCAACTATCTAACCTACGACCATACGCACCGAAGAAGAAATATTACCATAAGAGGATTAAAGCGAAATTCCGTTGGAACGACCATCAAACAACTGCGGATCTTTATCCGGGATCGTGTGCGGCGGAAGATCATCCCCTCCATCGATCTGGCCGATTTCAAAATTTGGGACGAGGAAACAGATGCCATATACCTCGCCGCTCCGGAGATCCAAGCTTTGTACAAGGTGGACCTGTCGGCGCACCCACAATGGGGCCGCTTCCGGGATATGTTTGTCCTGGGCTGTTATACCGGGCTGCGGTTCTCGGACTTCAGTGCCATCCGTCCGGAGGATATCCGGCAGGGTATGCTTTACAAGAAGCAGGGCAAGTCCGACCATTGGGTAGTTATTCCTTTGCGGCCGGAAGCGTATGATATCCTGATTAACCGGTTCAACAAACGGGTGCCCAAAACCACCAATGAAGAGCTAAACCGGCACATCAAGAAGGTCGCGAGGCTGGCTGGCATCGATACACCGATAAAGGCATCTTACAAAAGAGGTAATCAGGATATGGTAACTACCAAGCCGAAATATGCCTGGATTACTACCCATACCTGCCGAAGGTCATTTTGCACCAATGAGTTCCTGGCTGGCACTCCTCCCGAGCTCATTATGAAGATCAGCGGCCATAAGAGCCTGAAGGATTTTTATAAATACATCCGTATTACGCCCGAAGAAGCCGGAAGGAAAATTCAGGAGATTTGGGAAAAGAGGGGAGAAATGGAAAGTATGAAGTCTCTCTAAAAACAGAAACCCCGCGTGCGCTAAGCGGTAACCTTAAAATTCAGAAAAAGTGGAAATAAGCGATAAATTGTAGCTAAATTTCAGCTGGACACCATACGATGAAAAAAAGCTTTCTTTTGCTTGCGTCATTGATTGCCGTGCTATCCGTGCTTGGGCAAGATCCTTATTTTCGGGAGACTTATGTTTATGAAGGATACATTCAGACTGACAAGGGTCAGAAATTAAATATCAACCTTAATTTTCTAATCCTTCTTGATTCAACAATTGTTGGCTCATATCATTATCAGCCTAGCTGGGGACCGCTAAAACTGGTTGGAACGCTTTTTATGGATAATAGTTTTGAACTTGTGGAAAGGTCTGAAAACGATAGTATAAGCGGCTATTTCCATGGTAAATTGAGTGCTGACAAAACCTCAGCCGCAGGTTTCTGGCTTTCAGCTAAAAGGGACCGACAATTTGATTTTGCAATCGCCAAAGCGACAGAAAAATCGTATTGGGACTACATTAGGCAAAATCGATCATTGCATGAATATCATAACCTTGATTCGGCGTTGAGGGACCACGACAAGGTTCTGAGCATTGATGTTCCAAGTAAGGGCCTTCACAAGCTGCCTAAAGGCTTAGCTAAACTTCATAATATCATCTCAATAAATCTATTGGGTAATGACTTTCATTCCTTTCCTACGACATTAACTAAACTGACAACACTTGACGAGATCTCATTGAGTACGAACAAGCTCACATATGTCGGTCCTGAAATTGGTAAACTCAAAAATTTGCGAATTTTGATAATGAATTTTAACAGCATTAAGAAATTGCCGAAGGAAATAGGGGATTTAAGGAACTTGCTTTATCTGGAAATTGGAAATAATCGCTTGGAAAGATTACCGGAAGAAATAAAATATTTGACAAGCTTACAAGAACTTCATATCGATGGGAATAATTTAAGTGAATCTGAAAAAGAAAGGATTAAAAGATTACTTCCTAATTGCGTAATATATTTTTAGGCATATCAAAAAGGTCGCGCACCTAGCAGGCATCAATACCGCGATAAAGGCATCTTACAAAAGGGGCAACCAGGACATTGCAACTGATCATCACCCCTGTAAGCTGGACAAATGGGCTATCAGCGGTAAGGCTTCACCTTGTTGTTGGCTAGTTCCACCAATTTTGCTGATCTTTGTGGGTGCATGCCCGTATAGTCAACTTGCCGAAGTCACTATTAATTAAGACTGCTTATGCCATCACTAGAAAAATTTGATTCCGCAGACGTTGCTTTATATCACATCGTTTTTATCGGCAATTCCATTGACAATACCATTAAGGCTTTCTCCGCCATCATTGACAAGGTTGATCGGGAATATGAGCGGGCATTGTATGTCTCAACGTTTTCCCTAGTGTTGATCCAAACGGTTTCTTTTCTGGATGAATATCACACTTTCGTACGGTCGACAGACCCCGATCTGGACGCAGCCATCAAGGCAATCAAAAAGGCGGTGAAGCCTGCCGTGGCCCAAATCAATGAATGGAAGGAACTAGAAGCTTTCCGCAACAACGCGCTTGCACACAACCTACGGGAAAGCACGAACAAAGCATCAGTTTTTCAACGCGGGCTCAGTTCATACGATGTCCCTAAAACCGGCTTCGAATTTGAAGTGTTGCGAAATTGCATCGCCATGATCAAAAAGACGTTTGAGTCCGGCTTTAGAGTGCGGCTCAGTGCCATTCAGGAACACTTCGACAAAACCGACCGGCCGTCGGAATCTGTTCGAGTGAAAGACGAGCGGGATATGCGGGAGAGAATTGAACGGATCACGGCGGAAATCAATCGCAACATTCTCGAATTAAAGTTGAATGTATCCGACGCCGGCAGCTTAGACTGAGCAGGCCTGGGGGAACTCCTGAAGGGGCTGAGGGGAAAATTCAGGAAATATGGGAAAAGAGGGGTGATATGCGACCGGTTGGATAAGTACCTTGTCGCAACGGAATAATTGCCATGGCTGCAAGGATGCTCACCGCTCTTATGACTTTCCGGTGCAAGATATTGCCGGCGATCTTCGTAGCCATTTTACTCTCCAAGGTTTTGATATATTTAATTGATTATCAGACAATAACAAAAATAAAAGTACAACTTTTTTTGAAGCATAAATACAACAATTTCTGCGCTCTCTTCGGGATTCATAGCCTCTCCTTCTTGCCAAGAAAAATATATCATGCGTCTCTTGTTTCGTATATTTCGTTTATATACCTTTACAGTATATAAATCAATAAGATGGAAGGCTTACTGGAAAAAACAACAAGGGAAGATCAGCGAATTGCCAAGACTTCTGTCGATAGGCTTCGGAAAGCCTCCCAAAAGTTAGGTCAAAGCGGAAAGTCCGTCGGGATTACGCTTGAGCATAGCCATGAAACGGTACGGTTGCCAAGAAAAGCAATAAGCTTGCTGAGCACCATCCTTTCCAATATGGCGGCCGGCAAATCGATGGCACTTATCTTATCTGATACTTCTATCGGGACCCAGGAAGCCGCAGATTTTCTGGAAGTATCCAGACCGCATGTCGTTCGCTTGTTGGAGAAAGGAGAAATTCCTTTTTCCAAGGTAGGTACTCACCGGCGGATCAAAGTGAGTGATTTGGTTGCCTATCAAAAGAAAATGAATTCCACTCGGAGGAAGCAATTGAATTTCCTAGCCCGGCAAGCGCAGGAACTCAACTTGGGGTATTCTAATGAGTAGACCCCTATTATTACTGCCTTACTCGATGCCAATGTTCTGTATCCAGCACCGTTAAGAGATTATCTGCTACACTTGGCCAGCCTCGGAGTATTTGAGCCGATGTGGACTGCAACCATTCAAGAGGAATGGATCAGAAACCTTCTCGAAGCCAGGCCGGATATAAAAAGAGCTGCATTGGAGGCAACACAGCGGGCAATGGATATAGCATTCCCTGGCGCCAACATTGGCGGCTACGAATTCAAGATTGAAGGCCTTTCGCTGCCGGATCCGAATGATAGGCATGTACAAATCTCGTCCTCCTTCCCCGAAAAAGGGTTGGCTTGAAGCGCCTGCTTCAACTCCGCGATCGCCGCCTTCACCAGCGTAAGGCAACGATCATAGCGGCGGATAAGATTGCTCTCGGCTGCTGCCGAATCCAGGCCGGCCTCCAGCTGGCTCAGCACCTTGTCGAAAAACCCGTTCATGACGCACGATCATTTACTCTTCTAGCTTAGGAGGGGATAAACAATCCGCCAATAGTGGAAAACAGAAAGTGCAATTTTGCACATAGATTTTTAGCGCTTACCCGGCGAATTGCCGTCCCTATACTTTTCGCGCCACGCTCTGGCAATTATCGAAAGCTATTGTCCTATCATCGATCTGGAGGAATCAAGATCGTTTTGAAATAGATAAAATTGGGGAACTTTGAGGAACTGCCGACTTTCACTATATTGTTGTTCTTGTCATACACATACCAAATTTCTGTCAATTTTAAATATATGAAACTGCCTAACCCCTTTTTATTGCCTATCATTGCTATTTCAGTATTCTCATGTGTCACAGCAAAGACCTATACCGATGAAGAAAAGAAAATGCGATTCGAACCCGATCGGTATTTCGTGATCAAAGCGGATGGGACCAAGATTGTTGGCAAGAAGTTGTCCATGCCCAGTGGATTTCACCTGGCCCAGGAATGGGTGGATTTGGATGGGCAGAAATATAGGTTCGATTCACTCCAAAACTACCAGGATCGTCACGCGTTCTATGCCAAATTCGGGAATCGCTGGGTCAGCCAACTGAAGCGAGGAAAGATTAGCTTGTTCTGGTATGAGACGGCGACACCCATGATGAAGATGACGCCTTCGGCCACTACTCAATACGAATATCACCAACATTTCGTCTTTCAAAAGGGAGATGGACCGCTTCAGGAGCTTTCAAAAGAGGCGATCAGCGAGCTGCTAAGCGACAATCGGGAGGCGCAAGCCAAGTTCGATGCCCAATTCAAGCCGGGACAAACTTTTTTGCCCAAGCAATTGGATAAACATCCGAAGGCGCTGTTTGACGTGATCGACATGTACAATAATGGGTAATATATTGCCTCAGTAGGAGACTGGAAAGTGCAAATTTGTACCCGGATTTTTAGCGCTTACCCGGCGCATTGCCGTCACGATACTTTTCGCGCATGTTGTGAAAAGTCCGTAGGCTCACCCCGAGATAAGAGGACATGTATTTTTGCTGCACTCGTTCCAGCAGGACCGGCTCCGTATTCAGGAGATACCGGCACTTGTTTACCGGGTCCTGCATCCGCTGCGAAAGATGCCGGTCCTCGCTCAGACAATAGTAGGTGCTGGTGATCAGCCGCCCGACGCGCTCGAATTCCGGGTATTCCAGATAAGTCGTTTCCAGCTCGCCGTGCGTGATTCCCCAACAGACGCAGTCTTCCTGTGCCTGGATCGAATCGTATGCCGGGGGTCTGCCGCAGAAAACTCTGCACCGAAATGATGATATTTCCTTCCCGCATAAACCAATTCGAGACCTCCGCCTTTTGCTTCTTTACTTTGTTCGTTTTCTTCGACCGCTTGGCCTTTACAATGATCGAATAGCTCCTCACCAGCCCCATCTCCAGATAAAGAATATGGCTTGCCACCTCCCCCGCCTCCAACAGGTAGTCCCATTTTTTGAAATGAAGGGGCCGAACGATCCCCCGTAAATGCTCCTCCAGCTTTGACTACATCGGCGCGAATTGTTTCAACAACTTGATTCCTTCCTCCATACTGAAAGTATAAAAAAAACAAAGAATATACTAAATAAATTAGTAACTTGCCCTATGCCTTTCGGGAACTATGACGGCAATAGGAATATGACTGTCGATAGCAAAGAAGTTGCTCGAATTGCCAGCGAAGGCTACAAAAGCGATAAGGCTTCAGGGGGACTGGATTTTCAAGAGCTGGTGGAATAAGTAGGAATTTGTTGTAAATTAGAAGGCAATAAATGTGGACAAACAAGTTGCAATTTGGTAAAAAGTCTTTAAGGGTACTGACCATTTGCCTCTCCTTGGTGGCTTCCGGGGAAGCGCAAATGAACCCTATATCGCTCGGACATTTGCAATATAGCGGGCGAGGCCTGGGGATTAAGTATACCCCCTTCGGGAGCGTGCAGGTGCTAGATAACCGGCTGGATACCGGCCAGATCTATATAGTTCAAACCGGGGAATACCCGCCGGGGCGGGTAGTATTCGATACCATCGCTTCCGCCGCTATCGGGGGATACCTGGAGGATATTATGCATCACACAAGGCATGACGAGGAAACCCTTCTGGTTGACATCGATCAATTGGGAATCTCCAACAGGCGCAGGATCCCGAGGGTTTGGCACCCGAACCAAAAGCATATCCTGGGGGTGATCCGAAGGGATTCCGTCCTGAATTATGACCTCAGGAAGAATATTCTGCTCACAGCCAATATCTACTACAAGAGCGGGGAAGGGCACTACCGCAAGCTGTTTACCATTCATAAAGAATATTATTATGTAGATTATCCGTATGTCCGGAGTACCATCACCTATTTGCTGAATGAACTCCTCTCCGCCGCCAGTCTCGCCTATTCGAGGGACACCGAAATGAAGCTGTCCTCTTCCAAACGCCTTATCCAACTGATGAGCGATCCGAGGGTTGTCAGCTATCAGGGAGAAGGTGAAGACCTTTCAATGGACCGGATCAACATAAAGGTTTCCAACAAGTGGGCGGGATACCCTATCGTGGCGGGTACTCCCTGCGGTAGCGGGCGGTTCAGGACTTTTGACGACTTCCGTAATGGCAGGGTTATTCCCGGAGAAATTAAGGTTCGGCTCATCCGTAATGACAGCACATATACGATTTATTCCGGAGGGAGACCGGACAGCCTGGAGGATCTAAGGGATTGGGCGGTATGTGATTCCGGCAATTATTATGTCAGGATCTTCAGCAATATTTACCTCCCTTTGAACCGGCGTGAGACCGGATTTGTCTTTTATGTACCCTGGACTTTACCGGACATGTATGCGTTACTGTCATTGGAAGAAAATGCGGCGAATCAGCCATCAAATTCTTCCCATTCCGGTAGTCTCATTTTAGACCTTTCGGCGCAAGCTCTTGAGTCTCTTATTCAGATTTCGTCTGTGAAGGCCGGTGCCAAAAGAATTGTTGCCGATGGGCTGCGACATGGATATCGTTACTGTGCCGTCGATATGGATAGCGGGGATTTCCTTTATCGGGAGAATCCTAATCAATGAGCAATGGAAAATAGAAAATTCATCTTCTGACGGAAGTAAATCCCTCGCGGGATTCCGCGTACTACATTCCTTCCCGGTATATACGACAGAGGATTCATTTATTGAAAATCAATCAACTAATATTCAGCAAGCCGAGCCAAATCTTTCAAATCTGCCTGAATCCGGTTTGAAATTTGTCCCGCCCGGGTCACACCATTCATCTTTTAATTTCTAAGAGCCCGCTCTGGCAGTGGGTTTTTCTTGTTTGAATTTTTGTACTCATTCAGCGTATTTTACGCAAGCCATTAATAACTGTCCAGTTTAAAGTTTTAATGACGAGCGAATCATTCACCGCACCTTTACCATGTTGTTACCTGCCATCCTGAGCGATATTGCCGCTGAACGAGGGCGTCCGCCTCGGGCAGGTTGGTGACTTTCATCTTGGCCGCATCCCATAGCAATTTCTTTTTCCCGGGATCACCTTTCCCCTTTAATTGATAGGCCCTAACCGCCAGCACCCCGAGCAATACGGACTCCGTGAATGGTCCAGCATAGTCGAAAGGCGAGCTGAGCTCCGTTTTCCCGTATCCGGCAATGCAGGCGTTTATCCACTGCAAATAGTGCCCTTCCGGAACCCTGGCAAGGGTTTGTGGAACCTGTACTTCTTTCATCCTGGAAGTGGGCAGCAGCCGGGGATTGGCGCCATAGCAGTCGGCCAGCAGTTTTCCCTTCGTCCCTTCAAACAGGATGCCTCCGCTCCAGTCGCCAAACGGCTCTTCAGACCCCAGCTCCGCGGGTCGCTCCGGTAACAGGCCGCCATCCATCCAGGTCAGCGAAACATCCGGCTTGCCGTTCTTCCCCGGAAAATGATAATGGATGATCGAGGCGTTAGGGAAGCTGTCTGGAAAATCTGCCTGTTCGCCAAGACCCGTCCAGGATACCGTCGTGCTGCATTCTACCGATGTGGGATAATCGATGGGCAAAATGCGGAAGGCCGGGTCAAGGATATGACAAGCCATATCGCCCAGCGCCCCCGTCCCAAAGGCATACCAGCCTCTCCAATTGAACGGCAGATAAGCGGGGTTGTAATCGATAGCCGCCGCCGGCCCCAGCCAGAGTGACCAGTCCAGCTCCTTTGGAATGGCAAAACTGCCCGTCGGTGTCGCAAGCCCCTGCGGCCAGATGGGTCGGTTGGTCCATGCATAGACCCGCGTGACGTCGCCGATCAGCCCGGCATTGTAATATTCCTTCATCGTCCGCACCCCATCGCCCGACCCGCCCTGGTTACCCATCTGGGTAACCACCTGATAATGTCTGGCTGCTTCCGTGAGCATCCGGGCCTCGAAAATATCGTGTGTCAACGGTTTTTGCACATAGACGTGCTTACCCAGCTGCATTGCAGCAATGGCCGCCACTGCATGCACATTATCGGGTATCGTTACCGTTACAGCGTCGATATGCCTATGTTCTTTTTCCAGCATGTCACGGAAATCTCTATAATATTTTGCCTTCGGAAACAACTTTACCGTAGGCGCCGCCCGGCGGTCGTCCACATCGCATAATACAGCGATTTCGGCCTTCGGGCTTTTGGCGATTTCCTGCAGATCGTCATTGCCTTGTCCACCAACCCCGATCGAAGCGATGACCAGCCGGTCGCTGGGGGCCACATAACCTCTGCCCAGCACGTGCCGGGGAACGATATAAAAGCCCGCAGCCGCGAGCGCTGTCCGGCGCAAAAATTTCCTGCGGGAAACGTCGGTGCTTTTCCTCTTCATATGGTTATCTTCATTTGTTTTTAAGCGTATCGTGACAACCTGGGCGGTTTTCGGCACACCAAGCTCGCCATTCCAGGCGCCATGAAGATACAATCTTTTATTTTCTACCTCATCCACCGGGAACAGCGGCGCTGTGTTGTGAGTAAATCGGATAAATGTCTCATTCTGCGGGTTTCTTTGGGCCGGCATAATAAGTCTGCGGGTCATTGAATAATTTGGAAGATTTCCTTTCCGAAATTATTCCTTGTGGAATCGATACGGAGCTTGACCAAAAAAATGAAATAAGTGGTTTTTTCGAACAACTGACAAACTAAATGGTTCTATTATACAAAAACCAATAAAAAATAACTCATGCAACGCAATTTAAACAACCTGATCGGCAACAATTTGGATGCCACCGATGGGGAGATCGGCCGGGTCGAAGACTTCTACTTCGATGATCAAACCTGGACCATCCGATACCTCGTCGTGAGAACGGGAACCTGGCTTTCCGGCCGGAAAGTGCTGATCTCGCCGCATGCCATCCCGCAGCACTCCTGGGAATCCGGGATCTTCCCCGTCCGGCTTACCAAAGAACAAGTGCGCAACAGTCCAGACATCGATACCGAAAATCCGGTCTTCCGGCAGCAGGAGGAAGAGCTGGCCAGCTACTATTCCTGGGACCCCTATTGGGGAACCGGGTTTAATCCGGGCGCTGCATGGGGGGTTATTCCACCCACGCCCGTCTTCGACCCCGCCGAAATCATCGACCAAACCGCCGAGAAGAACCTGGAAAAATCGACCGAGGATCCGCACTTGAGAAGCTGCCGGGAGGTCATCGGCTACCACATTCATGCTACTACCGGCGATATCGGCCACATAAACGACTTCATCCTCGACGACCAGACCTGGCGGCTCTCCTATCTGGTAGTCGACACCCATAATTGGCTCGGCGGCAAAAAAGTGCTGGTGGCGGTCCGGCACATCCAGGATGTGCAATGGGCGGACGCCAAGGTCGTGGTAGATCTTACCACCGACGCCATTAAAAATAGCTCCCCGGTCGATAAATGGAATTATATCATTCCCGAAGGTGATCAGGCCGAATCACTGAGACAGGAGTTTCATGTCAAGTAGGCGGTGGCCTGTTTTCAGGCAATTCGCGCAGCAACGGTCAATCCGGTGAAGAGCTTGAGGTTGGAGTGATTTGTCGGGTCAAAGTTGGCAACGCGGCCGTCGAGGCCGACCATTCTGGGAAAAGAGTGTCCAAATTTTGAAAACCCCCTCCAAAATCCGGTTTGAGATTTGTCCAATCCGGGTCTCCTTTGACCTAGTGACATTGGATTTCTATTCTTATAATATGGCTATCTTTAGTAGAATGATGAGGAAGATCCTATTACTCCCCCTTCTGTCTGGCCTCTTTGGCTTCGGCATCCAATCTGGTCTCCAGGTCGAACCGGCAGGACGACAGCTAAAGGAATTTTATTTTTCGCTCGACGTGGAGCACTTATGGATAGCCGGTAGCCATGTCAATTGGGAAACAGGCGCAGCCGACAAGCCGGAAGCCACTGCCGGGAACCATACCCATTGCAGCGCATTTGTTGCAGCGGCCTGCAAACGGCTGAACATTTATATTCTCAGACCCCCCGACCACGGTCAGCTCCTTTTAGCCAATGCCCAATACGATTGGCTGGCTTCCCCGGCGGCCCTGGAGGCAGGGTGGAAACCGGTTGAAGGTATATATCCTACTCTTTATGAAACCGCACAGCGTCTGGCCAACCAGGGCTATGTAGTCGTGGCTATCTGCAAGAATCCCGACGAAAAAGTTCCGGGCCATGCGGCTCTGGTCCTACCCGAGAACGCCAGCCGGGAGAAGCTGGAAGATGCCGGTCCCGCATTGATCATGGCAGGCACGCACAATCACCGGATGATCACTCTCGCGGCAGGATTCAAATCACATTTGCCGGGATGGCCGGAGCACGTGGTCAAGTTCTATTGCAACGACAGGAAACCCTTTTGAAACTGATCCGTTAGTCTAACGGTTCAAGTCTTCCATCTTCTTCTTGAGACAAGAGAAGGTCTCGATGGGCGCTTTGGTGACAAAGCTGTTCAGGATCCAGGCCGGGATCGAGCCGCCCGGATCGATCTGGAGGATATATTGGAGGTGGATCTTCTTGTCCGGTTGCGTCGTGACCGTCCAATAGCCCCTGGACATAGGGACGCGGACCAGGTCCTTTTTTGCCGGCTGATAGTCTTTCAGGCCGACGGAAACGACATTCATGCTATGGTTTGCCGGGTTGAAAGTGATCTTCAAGTCTGCGTAATAGTCGCGGTTGGCGGCGGGCCAGGGTGTACCTACCTCCGCATAGTAAATGACCTCGTTGTCGCTCACCTTCCTGATCATGCTGGAAGTTCGGGTCGCATATACCCAGTTCGTATAGTCAGTAACGTCGAGCAGGATGCCGGCCAACTGTTCGGCCGTCCCTGGAAGGTCCATATCCACCCGGATGTCGTTGAACTTGGAATAGTCTGAAGGCCGGCTGTAGATGTCGATGCCATCCTTCTCCCGTTTCAAGGTCCACTCGTTCTTGTCGCTCGCGGCAAGGAAGGTTGGTATGGATAGCAAACAGAGAAAAAGGGCCTTCATGTATTTCAATATACGAATAAATTTCCAGGTTTTTCATTTCCGTTTTCCCTGGATTATCCACATCCCAACGCTAGTTCAGGGGCCTTTCGTATGCCCTGCGGTAGAGTATTGCTTATATCTTTATAACCAATCGTTTACCCATTTGTTCGTTTGGGCAAATTTCGGATAAAACGACATTGAATGTCGCAAAAAACCCGCCGGTTAGCGGCGGGTTAATTCATTCACTGCAGATCATTACCCAACCAGCGGCTAGAGCACAGGCCAGTGGGTCATTCAGAGGATTGGACATGGACGGTTTCCCATGTAGGAAATTGGATCGATAAGGATACTTATTTCAGGACTTGGATATTAGTGTTGCTTGCCTTACTGATGCAAAGATGCATTAAGAAACGCTGAACTTCCAAGGATTGACAGGACAATTGGCCCAATTGAACGGTAAACTTAGTCCTGATTAGGCACAAACACCTACGCGAGCGTAAAATTCCAGGCAGATGTCGTATATCTACGATATTTTGACATATAACAAGTATTGCGTATCTTTGCTGCTCACTTCCAGGCCGTCGCTAAATCGATTGTTCGCGGCAATATCCTCCAAGAGTAACCCACGGGAATCAACTCCTTTTCCCCGCCATATTTTTCCAATTCCATTCGTCAAACCATCATTCTTTAATGCAATCAATTTGTCATGAAGTTGCTCCCGCACCTGCTGAAAAAGCTACTCCCGATTATCGCTGTTATCGTCCTGTTCTTGGTTTCCTGTAAGAAGCATAGTGAAGGCCCCTTTGTTGCGCCGGAAGCCTTGCCGGCCGCCGACCTGGGGCTGAATTATTTTATTGCCGACTGGACAAAGATAGGTCCTGCCGCCAGCTACAACTTGTTTGTCGCCTCCGATACGGGTTTCACCCAGCTGTTGGCGGGCTATAATCCGGCCTCCGTAAAGAACATCAGGCAGACGGTCGACGGCCTTTCCACCAAAAGTCTCTATTACTACCGGTTGCAGGCGGTGAATTCCGCCGGTGCTGTGACCGGCTATTCGAATACGATTGCCGTTACGACGGCCGACACGATGGACGACCACTATGTCTATATCGGTAGCGAGGACGAGAATTTCTATTGTTTCCTGGCGCTGACCGGCAACAAGGTCTGGTCTTTCGCCACGAAGGGGGATATCGAGTCCACGCCTACGATGGTCGGCGGCTCGATCTATTTCGGCAGCACGGATCAGCGGCTGTATTCGCTGGACCCGTTCACCGGGGTAATGAAATGGAACGCCCTTGCGCAGGGCGCTGTGCTGACGAGCCCTGCCTATTCCGACGGGGCAGTTTACTTTGCCAGCTATGCCGGGTTTGTCATCCGGGCGGATACAGCTAACGGTCATGAGGATTGGAATGTGGAGTTGAATGGCAGCAAGCAATTGCTGGCCTCCAGTCCGACGGTTGTCAACGGGTTGTTATACATCGGCGGTCAGGACCACAATTTGTATGCGCTCAATCCCGCCACTGGTGTGCGTCAATGGGCCGCACCGACGAACGATACCATCAATTCCAGCCCCGCAGTCAGCAATGGCATGGTATATGTTGGCTGCAGCGACTGGCATATGTATGCCTTCAACGCAAGTAGCGGCGACCTGGTTTGGAGGACCTCCACCGATGATAGTATTCTTTCCTCACCTACGATCGTTAACGGTGTCCTATTCGTCGGCAGCTTCGATGGCGGGGTCTATGCCTTCGATGCCCAGACTGGTTCCAGGCTTTGGAGGGGTTCTACCGGCGGCCGGGTCCAATCCAGTCCCGCGGTAGTCAATGGGGTCGTTTTTGCGGGAAGCTTCGATAATCATCTCTATGCTTTTAATGCGCTGACCGGCGCCCTGATTTGGAGCGCCGCAACCGGCGACCGGATTCTTTCCAGCCCTGTCGTCGGGAACAGTGCCGTGTATGTAGGATCGGGCGATCACAACCTCTATGCCTTCGATATCAATACAGGCGCCATTTTGTGGACGGCCCCGACCGGCAACGAGATCCGGTTGGCTTCGCCGCTCGTCTATACCTACCAGGGCGATATTTTCCGGGCGAGTATCAGCGGAGATCAGCAGTAAGGAGGCGGGTTTAGGCCGCCGGTCTTCCGAAATCCGAAGGCCAGGTCCAGTGATCGGTTGTCGTACCGGTCGACAAAGATCAGCACGCCGATAAAAAAGAGGGCATGCAGCAGCATGGAGGGGATGTTCTCGAATTTTTCGATCGCCGTCGTTCCAAAGATCAGCAAAGTCATCAACAGGGAGCCGGCAATGGCTGCGGGCCGCGTGAACAACCCCAGTAGGGTTAGCAGGCCGATGCCGAACTCTGCAAACGGTAAGATGTAACCGAAGCCGAGGACAAGCCCCTGGGGGAGGATGGAATGCTGAAATTCGGCGGCCATGCCATGGCTGAACCTATCCAGTTTCGGCAATCGAACGAGGCCGTGGCCAAAGAGACTGGTCCCGATCGCCAGTCGTGCCAGTAAAAAGGATTGTTTATATGCGGACATATTGATAAATTGAGGAGATAAAATTAGCCCATTCACTATCAGCGCCAATGAAAAAAAATCTCCACCCGCTACTCCTGCTGGTTGCAGCGACTTTTTTTGCCTGTCATCCTTCAGTCGATCATGATTCCTGGCCGGCCTACGGCGGCAGCAAGGATGAGATCCATTATTCCGCATTGCGACAGATCGATACCGCTAATGTCGGCGGGTTGCGGCAGGTTTGGGTTTATCATTGCGGCGATTTAGACAGCAACTCCCAAATCCAGGTCAATCCTATCGTCGTTGGCCATACGTTGTATGGCGTCTCGCCCCGACTGAAGCTGTTCGCGCTCGATGCCGTCAGCGGCAAGCTGACATGGACCTTTGATCCCGCAAAGACCATGGCGGTCAGGAATTGGTCGATGAATGTTTGCCGGGGTGTAGCCTATTACCGCGGAAGTGAGACGGATCAGCGGCTGTTTTATTCGGCGGCATCATCCTTGTATTGCATCGATGCATTAACGGGGAAGTCCATCGATTCCTTTGGTGACCATGGACTGATCGATCTTCATCACGACCTGGGTCGGGACGTCAGCGAATTATATGTTGCCGGTACGTCGCCGGGTGTGGTCTATAAGGATCTGTTGATCATCGGCGACCGGGTGGCGGAACAGGCGGATGCCGCACCCGGCCATATCCGGGCCTATGACGTGCACACGGGCCGGCTCCGGTGGATCTTTCACACGATCCCCTATCCCGGTGAAGAAGGGTATGAGTCGTGGGTGGATACTGCGGCTTACCGGCATCTCGGCGGCGCGAATGCCTGGTCAGGATTGAGCCTCGACGAGGCGCAGGGGGTTGTCTTTGCGGCCATTGGGTCGGCCAGCTTCGACTTCTATGGCGGCCGGCGGCTGGGTAACGATCTCTTCGCCGACTGCGTGGTGGCGCTGGATGCCGCTACCGGCAAGCGGATCTGGCATTTCCAGACGATCCATCACGATCTTTGGGATCGTGATCCGCCTACTCCGCCGGTGCTTCTTACGGTAGAAAAAGATGGTCGGACCATTCCTGCGGTGGCACAAGCGACAAAATCAGGGTTCATTTTTTTGCTGAACAGGGCTACCGGTCAGCCGATATACCCGGTAGAGGAGCGACCCGTTCACGACAGCAGCGAATTGGCGGGTGAGCGACCTTCCCCGACCCAGCCCTATCCAACGGTGATTCCGCCCTTTGCGCGTCAGACAGTGACGGCTGCCGATCTCAACCGGCTCGTATCGGATTCTTCTTACCAGGAGATCAGGAAACAATTGGCCGGCTATCATACCGGCTGGTACGATCCACCCAGCCGCGAGGGGACGGTGGTCTTTCCCGGATTCGATGGCGGCGCGGAATGGGGCGGTCCATCGTATGATCCGCAGACCGGCCTGCTGTATGTCAATGCCAATGAAATGCCGTGGGTGCTCACGATGGTCGATGTGGCGGCGCCCCCGCCCGCGTCCGGGGCGGTGACGGTAGGGCAGGCCGCGCGGGCTTTGTATAGCGGCAATTGCATGGCCTGCCATGGGCCAAACCGCCAGGGCAGCGGTAATTATCCGTCGCTGATTGGAGCAAATAAAAAATATAACGAAGACCAGGTCCTCACGCTTATCGCTTCCGGGCGGAGGATGATGCCGGCATTCAAACAACTGAGTACGGCCGAACGCCAGGCGTTGACCGCGTTTGTCCTCGAAGATGCCGGCCGCCAGAAAGAGCCCTTTGTCGATAATGCAAAGAAACAGGAAGATCCTTACTTCCGTCTTCCCTATAACTGTACGGGTTATAACAAGTTCCTCACCAAAGAAGGCTATCCGGCGATAATGCCACCCTGGGGGACGCTGACAGCGATCGACCTCAATCATGCGAAGATCGTTTGGCGGGATACGCTGGGCGATTATCCGGAACTAAAGGCCCGCGGTATTCACAGCGGCACCGAGAACTATGGAGGGTCGGTGGTGACGGCTGGTGGCCTGTTGTTCATCGCCGCTACCAGCGACGCCAAATTCCGGGCGTTCAACAAACGTACGGGTCAGCTGTTATGGGAGACGGATCTTCCTGCAGCGGGTTTTGCAACCCCGGCCATTTATGAACTGGACGGGAAGGAGTATGTCGTGATCGCCTGTGGCGGCGGCAAGCTGCATAAGAAGTCGGGCGATACCTATGTGGCATTCGCGTTGTAACGGGCTTCGATGTAGAAGAATGGCAGCGCCCGATGCGTTTAAAAGAGTGAACCCTGGACGATGGACGGCTGGTTCCGGATGATCTGCCTGGGCGGCCCGATCGTGGTGTCGATGCCGGCGTGTCCGCGATACAGCCCGTCGATCGCATACAGCTCCGTCTCATGGTCGCGGGAAGCGACGACGATCTTTGTTCCTCCGGCTTCCTTGTCGAAGAGGGCCTGGACTAATTCCGGGCGGTTATTGTCCCGTGACAGATGGGAAGGGAAGAGATGGCTCATAAAGGATGGACGGTGCCGCATGAAAAGATCGAGAGCCTGGTGGTTGGACAGGTGGCCGAAACCCCCGCGAATTCGGTTCTTCAGAAAATGCGGATAGCGGCCTTTGTCCAGCAGCTGTTCATCGTAATTTGTCTCCAGGAAGGCGGCGTGGCATTGGCGAAAATGATGGATTAATTGCTCGCAGACCACACCCAGATCGGTGAAGATTCCGATGCGCACGGTAGGAGAGGAGACGACGAAGCTACATGGATCAGAAGCGTCGTGCGTCTTGGGAAAGGGGGTGATGGTCAATTGTCCGGCGGTTACGGGTTGGCGGGGATCGAGGCGCATCAGGAGTTGTGGCTCAAGGGAAAGCCGGAGCTGCTGCCGCGTACTTTCGCTTATATAGACGGGCAATTGATAGCGTTTGGACAGAACCTCGAGGCCCCGGATATGGTCGTCATGCTCGTGGGAGATGAAGATCGCCTTTACGGTGGTCAGGGAGAGACCCAGCCTTCGCATCCGGCGTTCGGTCTCACGGCAGGGGATACCGGCGTCGATCAGAACCGATTCCCGGCCATTGCCGATATAATAGCAATTACCGTTGCTTCCGGAATTCAACGATGCGATATAAAGTGTCATGGTTCAGAAGGCTTTTTTTGACGCGCCCCCGTTTGCGGTGGTCCCGGCATTTTTAACATATTTTTCCAGCCAGGCGTTCTGTTCATAGAGCAGGTGCAGGAGGTTCTCGCGTCCCCGGTAGCCGTGGGCTTCGTAAGGAAGCACGATATAGCGCACTGTCCCGCCGTTCCCTTTGATCGCATTGTACAGGCGTTCGCTCTGGATAGGGAACGTGCCCGGGTTGTCATCCATTTCCCCGTGGACAAGGAGCAGCGGAGTGGTGATCTTGTCGGCAAACATAAAAGGGCTCATGTCGTAATATAGCTGGGGGTCTTCCCAATAAGTCCGGTCTTCGTTCTGAAACCCGAATGGGGTGAGGGTGCGGTTATAGGCACCGCTGCGGGCGATACCGGCCTTGAACAGTTGGGTGTGCGCGAGGAGGTTAGCGGTCATAAAGGCGCCATAGCTATGGCCGCCAACGGCGACCCTGTTGCTGTCCCCGACACCAAGAGCAGACAATTGATGTATGGCCGCTTCTGCGTTCATGGTCAATTGATGAACAAAATCGTCGTTTGGCTTCTTGCCGGTATCGGTGGCGACGATTGGCATTTCGGCGTTGTCGAGAACGGCATAGCCCTGGGTCACCCAGAAAACGGGTGAGGCCCACGAGATCATGGTGAAGCGGTCCTTGCTGCCGCGGATCTGTGCGGCGTCGCTGGCGGAGTTAAATTCCCTGGGATAGGCCCAGATCAGGACGGGTAGGGGCGCATCTTTTTTGGGGTCGTATCCTTTGGGGAGGTAGAGGTCGCCGGTAAGGTCGACGCCATCGGCGCGTTTGTAGTTCATCTTTTGGCGGGTGACGCCATCCATTTGCGGGTAGGGGTTGGTAAAGCTGGTCACCGGGCGGTCGGCGGCCGACGAACCCAGTTGTTTGAGGTAATAGTTCGGCACGTCGGTATGACTTTCCTTCCGGCTCAGTACAATCAGTTTCTCGGCGTCCAGCACTTCGCTGATATATTCAAAGTGGCCGGGCTGGCAACGCCAGACAATCTCGTTCCGGAGGGACCCCAAGTTGAATTCCGCCAAGAAGGGCAGGTCTCCCTGCGGGGAACTGCCGACCGCGTTGTTGAGCAGCAGCTTGCTGCCTTTTGCCACCGTCTGAAGTACCGGCAGACCATAATTGTTGTGGGTGAGGACCGGTGCTCCCGGATCGTTGTAAGCGTCCGTGGAGTTGTGTTCCACGAGCAGGGTTACTACGCCGGTGGAGGGGTCATAGCGAAGCATCTGTTCGACCTGACGGCCGCGCAGTCCGGCAAACACCAGGGCGGTGCTGTCGTTACCCCAGATGATACGCTGGAAGCGTTGCTTCGTCTGAAAGAGCGCGGTAGGCTCACCCGTGAAAGGCGCAGACAGCGCATATACGGCATCGTGATAATCCTGTTTCTTCCTGATCTTTCCGCTGTCAAGCGGCATGCACCAGATCAATATGGCCGGCTGGTCGTTCCGCCAGCTATAGTCGCGGGGAATGTCCTGGACGTTATCAAACCCGCGCGGCGAACCTTCGGTAGACGGCAGTTCGGTTATCGTTTTCACCGGCTTTCCGGTGATGTCGATGATGCTGAGGGTGGTATTGAAGCCGCCGGCCTGCACGAGGTAGGAAAAAGGTTTGTGGACGGTGCGCAGCAACAGGTATTTCTTATCCGGGGACGGGGTAACTCCTATAAAGATGCCTGGCTTGCCAAGGGTTGTTTCGACCCCGCCGGCATTCTTCATCAGTTGGGTCTGGCCATAGAAGGCGAACAGGGCTTCGTCGTAAGGGGTTTTGATGAGGTCTTCGAAGGTGGCGCTGGGCGCGGATTTACCCAGGTTTTCCTGGATGGCGGGCCCATCAGGGACCAATTTCTTTGGCGGGGCGGCGGAAGCGGGCTGTAACCGAGTCGCGTATAACAAGGTTTTGTCGTCGATCCACTGGCCCGTGATGCCCAGAATCGTATTCAGTGGCGAACCATTTACTTTCGACGCGTGTTGGGTCGCCAAATCGATGATATACAGGTCGACTTGCCGGTTGGTCGTATTGGTAAAAGCGATCTTATTTTCGCCGGGGTTCCAGCTGACATTGCCGGCCATCAGGGGAGTGGGCAGACCTTCGATCTTGTATTCTTTTCCGGTCCGGAGGTTCTTCAGCGAGAGGTCGCTGATAAAATTTTGCCGGCTGGGAGAAAAGTTATTGGGATTGAACCGCAGGCCGGCGATCCTTAGTTCGGGCTGGGCCAGCTCTTCTACCGATGGATAGGAATTCCTTCCGATCACCAGCATCCATATACCCTTGTCGTCAACGTTGATGAACGGTGTGGGTTTGGCCAGCAGCAAGTCGGCGATGTCCTTTGGAGGCAGTTGGTAGCCGGTATTTTGCGCTTGCAGGGCGGCGGCGAAGACAAGCAGCGCAAGAAGCAACGGTAGTTTTCTCATGCTTCTAAGCTACGAAAATTGTGGTTATTGAATCAGCTCTTTCTTCCGGATGCCCGCGGGCTTGATACCGTCTTCCACTACGCAGGGATAGCTGCTTCTCTTTCGTTGGAAGCCCGGGGGCATGGCCACGTACACGCAGGGGCGACCGCCGGGTGATTTAATCTCTACGGGTTCAGGGATGCGCATCGCAATCCGGCCACGATGGGGGAGAGCAGTTTCGGTGTATATGGGCGGCGGCGGTGGCGCGGCGGTGATGGGTTTGGGTAGCATCACTACCGGCCGGACCGGAGCGGGCTCTTCGAAGGGTTTGGCCACCTTAACCACGTGAATTCGAGCGGCTTATTCTTCGGGACCGCAACCATCCGAGCGTATTCATGTGGTCGATCGGCAATGAGGAATGGATGATCCAGGAAGGGAATTTGGGAAAGCGCATCGCGCAAACGCAGATCCTGCGCCAGCAGGAGCTGGATCCCACGCGGACCTGCACCTATGCGGCGAATGTCGGAAATGTGTGGACCGGCGTCGACGAGGTCATCCCGGTCCGGGGGTTCAACTACAACCTGGAAGGCCTCGATGCCTATCGGGCGGCTCACCCCGATCAGCCCATCATCGGCACGGAGGTGGCCAGCACGGTATCGACACGCGGCATATATCGAGAAGATACCGTTAATGCATATGTGCCTGATTATGACAGTGTGGCTCCGTCCTGGGCGAGCACAGCCGAATACTGGTGGCGGATCGCAGCGGTGCGGGAGTGGTTCATGGGTGGGTTTGCATGGACGGGCTTTGACTATCGGGGTGAGCCGACGCCTTTCAGCTGGCCGGATATCAATTCGCATTTCGGGATCATGGACATGTGCGGTTTCCCAAAAACGGTGTATTACTATTACCAGTCCTGGTGGACCGATAAGGATGTGCTGCATATCGCCCCGCACTGGAACTGGAAGGGCCAGGAAGGAAAACCCGTTCCGGTTTGGGTAAATACGAATGCCGACAATGCGGAGCTGTTCCTGAATGGCCGGAGCCTTGGGAAAAAGGAAATGCCCCGCAACGGGCATTTGGAATGGATGGTGAATTACGCTCCGGGCAAGTTGGAGGCGGTCGCGTACAAGAATGGGAAAAAACTGAACGCCATGGTGGAGACTACCGGAGACCAGTATGCGATTGTTATCCGGCCGTCGAAGAAGCGGCTGGATGGCAATGGTGAGGATGCGATGGTGTTTAATCTCCTGGTGGTGGATAGGCAGGGGAGGGAGGTGCCGGATGCACAGGATCTGCTTCATTTCTCGGTCACGGAGGGCGCGAAGATCATCGGGGTGGGCAATGGCAATCCGAGCAGTCATGAGCCGGACAAATGCGCGGAAGGCGGTTGGCAGCGACATCTCTTCAACGGCAGGTGCCAGGTGATCGTCGAAGGGCGGGATTCCCGGCCGGCGAGTTTTACTTTTACCGTTACCGGCGACGGGATCCAGCCCGCGCAGGTTAAGGTTCCGCTTGACCCGTCAAAAGGCGGATAGGGGCATCGTTTTTTTCCGACAAATTTGTGGTTTCCGGGTAGGAAAATGTGGACCAATTTTGGAATGGCCGGCCAAAATTGGGAAAAACCCCATGAAAATACTATACATAAACATTTAGCGTTCAATAGTATCGATTTGAGGAATAGATGTTGGTATGTAGGGATTGGTAATTATTCAATATCATTTGAAAAAGTGTGCTCTATGAAGAGATCTATACTCTTTTGTGGTTTATTAATTATTGTCGCTGTACAGGCATTGCAGGCTCAGACCTCCTATACCTGGACCGGCGCTTCTTCCACCTCGTGGAACACCCCAACCAACTGGGCTCCCAACGGAATACCCGGTGCGGCCGATAATGTGACCGTTGTTACAGGCGGCAACACCTGTAAGCTTGGCGCCAGTACCGGCATCACCAACCTCACGCTGACCAGCGGCACGCTGGACCTGAATAGCGGAACGTTGACCGTGAATGGTACGAATGCCCAGTTTACAGCCGGCACTGTCCAGAACGGTACGCTAACGGTAACGGGTGCCACGACAACGAACTTCGGAAATGGCCCGGTGACGATGAATTGCACAGTCAATATCACGTCCGCGGCGTTCACGGCGAAGAACACGACCTTCCAAAACACGACTACGATCACCAAGACGGGTGCGACCAATGATGCCAGTGCAGGGGGGAATATCTTCAATGGTACGCTGAATGCCAGCAACAATGGTTCGGGGTGGCTGATGTTCGGAAACGGCACCGGCGACCAGTTCAATGCCGCAGCCACTTTCAACAATACCGGCTCTGCCAATATCTATGTCGGTAATAGCGGAACGCCTAGTGTCTTCAACGGCGTTACGACCTTTAACAACTCCCCTTCAGCTAACTCGGGCATCTATGTAAGCTGGAACACGACCGGAACTTTTTTTTACAATAATATCATTGTCAATTCGACGGCCGGGACCGGCGTCCAATTCTGCGGCGGCAATACGACTGCCAGCGCTACTTTGAATGTGGGCTATTCGATCACCGTCGGCGGCACCGGTTTTTCAGCAGGTACCCTGCTACTGCGCCAGTTCACCGCGGCGTCCGCAACGGCACAGAGCCTCACGCTGACGGGTACGGCCACTTTCCAGGCCGGGCCTTCTTCCGTCTTCAATGGCAATGTGACGGCAACAGCGCCATCGATGGTGCTGAGCGGCGCGACCTTCAATGGGACGAGCAACCTGACCAAAACCGGGGCCAGCGGCGACTGGGGCGCGGGCGGGGATATCTATAACGGGGTTTGTACGATTACCAACAGCGGAAGCAGCTATATCGTGATGGGTAACAGCAATCCGGATACCTGGAACAGCGACGTCACTTTCACGGACAATGGTTCGGAACGGATCTTGCCGGCCTGGTCGAGTGTAGGCAATCAGTTCAACGGGAATATCTATGTCAATACCTCGGGCAGCGCGCTGGGAGTGCAGTTCTGCGGCGGTAACAATACGGCAACAGCTACACTGGCTGCGGGCAAGACTATTGCCGCCGGTGCGGGCGGTCTGACTGCCGGCTTTCTGTACCTGAAACAGTTTACGCAGCTGGGCAGCACGGCGATCAACCTTACAGCTACCGGCACGTCGGTATTTTACCTGGGGCCTTCCAGCAGCTTTGGCGGGACATTCTCGGCGACAGCGCCGGATATATGGGCTCAGGGTGCCACTTATAACAGTGCCGCGACCTTTACCAAGACAGGCGGCGCCAGTAATCACAACAATCAGAATCAAAACGTCTTTAATTCCACTTGTACGATCAACCAGCAGAGCAGCACGGGTTATTTTATGCTGGGTTATAATTCGAACGATCTGTTCAACGACAATATCACCGTCAACTCGACAGGTACGGGCGGCATCTATCTGGGCTGGACCGCGGGTACCGGCACGCCGACGCTGGCGGCGGGCAAGACCATCCAGGTCGGGGGAACCGGCTTCAGCACGGGATTCCTGTATCTGAATGCGTTCACGCAGCTGGGCAACGCTCCGATCAACCTGAGCTTTACCGGTGCCAGCACCTACCTGGCGATCGCACGTGGCTCGATGCTCGGCGGCAACCTGACGTCGAATACCCCTGATATCTACTTCAATGGCGGCACGTTCAACGGCACCGTAAACGCAACGAAATTCGGGGCGACCAATGACTATGGTTCCGGCGGCAATACGTTCCAGGCAAGCTCCACCTTTACTGCGACTGGTTCGGGTTTCCTGGCATTCGGAAATGGCAACCCGGATATCTGGAACGGCCCTGCCACGTTCAACAGCACTGGCTCCGGCTATATCGCGCCTGGTTGGAACTCCGTGGGCAACCAATTCAACAATAGTTTAATTGTTAGCAGTACCGGGTCGTCAATCGGGATCTTTTTCTGTAACGGGTCCGCCACGTCCACGGCAACGCTGGCTGCCGGCGATACGCTGGAGGTTGGCTCGGGTGGATTTTCTTCCGGTAACCTGCAGCTACGGCAATTCACGCAGCTGGGCGCCATCCCCGTCAACCTAACACTAACAGGCGCAACCACGGTTATGGTGGCGGGGCCTACCTCCTCCTTCGCCTCGGACTTCACGGTGACCTCACCGCGGATCCTCCTGAATGGCGCTACCTTTAACGACACGACCGTTCTGACCAAGACCGGCGCGACCGGCGAATGGTCCAATGGCGGCAATACGTTCAATTCTACGCTTGTGGTCAATCAGCAGGGGTCTGGATATTTCGGTTTTGCCGGCAGCAGCCCTGACATTTATAATGGCGACGTCTATGTCAACAATAATTCGACGGAACGGGTCATATTCGCCAACAACACCGGCGGCGGCAACCAGTTCAACGGCAATATCATTGTAACCCAGATCGGCAGTTCGGTGGGGATCGCCTTTGGTTGGAGCGCCACCACCAATATAACGCAGGCGGCAGGCAAAACGATGACGGTCGGCGCAGCCGGCTTCACCACCGGCTATCTGCAGATCGAGCGGTTCACCCAGCTGGGCAACGGACCGTTGAACCTGAGCCTGGGGAGCAGCAATACCTCGATCACCTTCGGGCCCAGCTCCATCATCAACGGCAATGTGACGACCAATAGCGGTCAGATCCTCTTCAACGGCTGTACCTTTAACGGGTCGGTCAATTCGACCAAGACGGGTGCGACCAACGACTGGAGCAACGGCGGGAATATCTTCAATGATTCTGCAACGATCACCGATGCGGGTTCCGGTTATGTCGCGTTTAGCGATGTAACAGCAGATCAGTTCAACAGCGTGTCCACGTTTAACAATACGGGCAGCGCAAATATGTATATCGCCAACAGCAGCAGCAATAACGTATTTGGCGGGACGGCGACCTTTAACAATTCGCCCACCGGCAACAACCTGATCTATGTCAGCCAAAGTTCGACGGGAACGATCTTTAACGGCAATATCGTCGTGACGTCTACCAACGGACAGGGTGTCTATTTCTGTACGGGTAACAATACGGCCACTGCGACGCTATCGGCAGGGGATACGCTGGAGGTCGGACCGGCAGGTTTCTCTTCGGGTATCCTGTACCTGAAGCAATTCACGACATTGGGTAATGCGCCGACTAACCTGACATTGACCGGCGCCACCACGCTGTTGCAGATGGGGCCTTCATCGGCATTCGGCGGGGACTTCACGGCCGTTTCGCCACGGATCCAGGCCAACGGCGCCGTTTTTTCCGATACCACTATCCTGACCAAGACCGGTGCGACCGGGGAATGGATGCTGGGCGGCAACACCTTTAATTCCGCGCTGACGATCAACATGCAAGGCGGCGGCTATTTTGGCTGGGAAGGGAGCACGCCGGATATCTTCAATGGGGACGTCTATGTCAATAACAATTCCACCGATCGGGTCATATTCGCCAATAACACTGGCGGCGGCACACAGTTCAACGGCAATTTGATCCTTACGCAAACCGGCAGTTCCCTAGGGATCGCACTTGGCTGGAGCGCCAGTACCAGTGAAACGATGGCGGCGGGTAAAACGATCTCTATCGGCGCCGCGGGTTTTACGACCGGGTATTTGCAGATCGAGCGGTTCACGCAGCTGGGGAATATGGCCATGAACCTGCCGCTGACCGGCAGCAGCGCCCTTACCTTCGGTCCCAGCTCGGCTATCGGCGGAGATATGACCTCTACGAGCGGCTCCTTGTATTTCAACGGATGTACGTTCAGCGGGATATGCAGTGCCACCAAGACCGGCGCCACCAGCGACTGGAGCAGCGGTAATAATATTTTTAACGGGGTGACCACAATCACCGATGCCGGGTCCGGCTACCTATTGTTCGGCAATGGCAACGCGGATCAGTTCAATAACACGGCGACCTTTAACAATACCGGCAGCAACAGCATATATGTGGCTTATAGCAGCCCGAACAATATCTTTGGCGGGACAACCACCTTCAATAACACCCCGACGGCCAATCAGGCGATCTACGTAAGCCAGAACTCGGCCGGAACGGTCTTCTCCGGCAATATCGTCGTGACGTCGAATAATGGGCAAGGAGTGTTGTTCTGTAACGGCAACGCCACGGCTACCGCTACCTTGTCGCCGGGCTACACTATTTCGGTTGGAGCCGGTGGGTTCTCCGCGGGTACTTTATTGCTCCGCCAGTTCACGCAATCGGGGGCGACGCCACAAAGCCTGACCTTAACCGGTTCTGGCAACCTGACGTTCGGCCCCCTGGCTGCGATCGGCGGTAATATCACCACGGTTAGCCCCACACTGCTCTTTAACGGATGTACGTTTGGCGGGACGGTGAATTCTACCAAGAATGGCGCGTCGAGCGATGCGTCCAGCGGCAACAATACTTTTGACGGTCCTTTTACGGTGACCAACACCGGTTCGGGATATCTCCTCATGGGTAACGGCAATCCGGACACGTGGCAATCCACCGCGTTGTTCAACAACAACAGCTCCGCGAATCATATGTATATCGCATATAACAGCTCGGGAAATACATTCAATGGGGATGTGACCTTCAACAATCAGCCGGGCACGACCGGGTTGTGGATCTACTCCAACTATTACGGGACTAATACCGCATTTAACGGCAATATTTTTGTCGAGAATGTGGGCGGCGCCGGTGTTTATTTCGGACCCAACACAGGAAACGCTACGCTGACCAACGGCTCGGTCAGTGTCGGGGCCACGGGTTTTTCGTCGGGGTCGCTGATCTTCAGAAATTTCACCCAGTCGGCATCCGGGACGGCTCAGACGATCACAACGACCGGCACCAGCACTATCCAATACGGGCCCAGCTCGAGTTTCAGCGGTCCGGTGACCTCAACCAGCCCCGCCCTGTTGTTCGACGGCTCCGTATTCAACGGGTCGGTCAATTCGACCAAGAATGGTACGTCCAATGACCAAAGCACGGGCACCAATACTTTTAACGGACCTTCGACTTTTACGAATACAGGTACGGGTTATCTGCTGATGACTAATAACACGGCTGATACCTATAACGGCAATATCGTCTTTGTGCAGAGCGGAACAGGTAAGGTATATCCCAACTACAATAACAACAGCCCGTATAACGGCAATCTGACGGTGACATCTCCCGCCGGAACGGCCGTCACCTTCGGGGCTGGTAACGGGACCGCGACCATGTCGGGCAGCGGCGGACAAACGATCAGTATAACGCCGGGCACACCCGCGCCGATATTCACCCGGATGGTGATCAATAACACCGGCGCAGGGGTTACGTTGAGCAATTCGAATATCGATGTCTCGAACAATATTACCTTTACGACCGGTTTGCTCAATACCACGACCAGCTATATGCTGGTGATGCTTAACGGGTCCACGACGGCTTCGGGGAATGCTTTATCCACCAGCTATGTCAATGGCCCCATGCAATACCAGAAATCGGGCGCTGGTGCGTCGACGCTGAACTTCCCGATCGGGACAGCCGCAGATTGCCGGCCCTTCGTATTGACGGTTTCGCACACGAATGGTACGCTATACACCTATACGGCACAGCTATTCGATGCCAGCGCTTCGGCCCTGAACTGGGCCATACCGCTTACGGTCGACCGCGTATCGCAGGTGCATTACTGGACGATCAACCGGGCTGATGCCTCCGGTACCAATCAGCCGACGGCCGGCTTGAGCGGGAACCAGACCATCCAACTTTACTTTGGCACCAATGACTACGTTAGCAACGGTGCGACATTGACGGTCTGCAAGAATGTCTATACCGCGCCCACGACCTGGATCGATATTGGCGGCGCGGGGGGACCGGTATATAGTGGCGGGTCGGCATTGACCGGCAGCATCACTTCGACCTCAACGCCAACGGCTTTCAATTCCTTTTCCACGTTTACGCTGGGTGACAAACTCAGCGGCATGAACGTCCTGCCGATCGGGTTGCTCAACTTTAGCGCGACACCAAATAATAACCAGGTGGATCTGCAGTGGACCACGTCAACCGAATCGAACAACAGCTATTTTACCGTGGAAAGGAGTCGGGATGGAGTTGTCTTTGATTCAATCGCCGTGGTAGCGACCCAGGCCTTCGGCGGAAACAGCAGCACGCCGCTGAACTACAGCATCGTGGATAATCATCCTTATATGGGCCTCAGCTACTATCGCCTGAAGCAGACCGATCTGGATGGGAATTCAACTTATTCGACGGTGGCGCCGGTAGACTTTGCGCAAAAGCAGAACTTCGGGATCTATCCCAACCCGTCGAAGGGCGCGTTGTATGTTACGGGGATGGATTTGAGCACGACCAGCGTGATGACGCAATGGTTCGACATGAGCGGCAAATTGCTGGCGCAGGCGATGGTGCCGGTGCAGGGCGGCGGGGCCAATCTGAACGTCAATTTCAACAACGGCATCTATCTGTTGAGGCTGATCTTCCCGGATGGCACTTCAAGCGTACAAAACATCATCATTCTTAGATAAAAACATCAGAAAATTTTCAGGTAATGGACCGGCGGCTGGGCTCAGTCGCCGGTTTTGTTTTGGGAATTCCATCCAACCCGAACTGGGAAGCCAGTTCTTTATAGGAACGAAGGCGGTCTTCGGCATGTTCGGTAAAGGTGGAGATCACAATCTCGTCAACCCCGAATTCCTGCGCCAGGCCTTCCAACTTTTCCTTGACCTGTTTCGGTGTGCCGATTGCCGTCCGGGAGCGATTATACAGCACCCGCTGCCGCTCCGCCTGAGTGTAGGTATAGGCGCTGGCGGCAGCATAGGTGGGGATCTCGTCGTAGTGGCCCTTTTCGAAGCCGAGCAGCCGGTAGTCGATCAAGGCCTGGGTTTCTTCGACCTTTTGCGGGTCATCCGAGCAAAAGGCAAAGATGCCGAAGCTGGCCTGCGGTTCGGGAAGAAGGGAGGAAGGTCTGAACCGATCGCGGTAGGCGCGAATGGCGGCGGCGCCGCCTATGGGGTTGATGAATTGGGCATAGCAGAGGGCCATGCCAAAATGGGCGGCCAGGTGGGCGCTTTCGCCGCTGGAGGTCAACATCCACAGCTCGGGATGGGTGTCGATCTGGGGGATCGCCCTGATCTTTCCCTCCTGGTTCCCGGGGGCCGGGGTATCGGCCAGGAACGCGCGCAGGTCCCGGATCTGTTGGACATACTCTTGCGGGTCGAAGCTGTTGGCGGGGTTGAGGAGATGGGCGGTCAGGCGGTCACCCCCCGGCGCGCGGCCCAGACCCAGGTCGATGCGGCCGGGATACAAGGCTTCCAGCAGCCGGAAGTTTTCCGCTACTTTCAGCGAGCTGTGGTTGGGCAGCATGATGCCGCCAGACCCCACACGGATATGGGTGGTTTCTGCCGCTAACCGGGCAATGAGGATCTCCGGCGAGGCGCCGGCCAGGGTAATGGTATTGTGGTGTTCGGATAGCCAATAGCGGGTATAGCCCAGGCGATCCGCCAACCTGGCCAGCCTGATGGTCTCCTGTAGGGCCGCGGGGGCGTTGCTGTTTTGACGGATGGGACTTTGGTCCAAAACGCTTAGTCGAATGGGTGGCATATGGCTCTTAACAAGTCGTTGAATCAAAAGTTTTCGATGAATTTTTGGGCGATTGGGAATTGAGTCGTAGTTTTATGATAATATCATTTTGATATCAAATTGAATTACAATAAAACAACTGTGGCGGAGAAGAAATCGTTTGCATTGCGCATCGATGCGGAGACGATGAAAGCCATCGAGAAATGGGCGGCAGACGAGTTTCGCAGCGTCAACGGCCAGATCGAGTGGTTGCTGCACGGGGCGCTCCGCGAGGTCGGAAGGATCCGGCGGGAACCGGAGGGGCCGCCCGAAAATACAACGGACCCGCAGGATGCTGCGGGTCCGCCTGGCTAAAAGATCTTATTGTTTTGGCATCCCGCCGCCGTCTTCCGGCTTCTTGCAGCAGGTGGGGAGGCGTTTGTAGGAATCGGGTTCGGCAGTGACGTCATCAGCGTCATATCCGCAGTTGGCGATCAGCGTCTTGATAATTTCCACATTGGTTCGGTCGGTCAGATAAGTGACGGTCGTCGTTTTCTTTTTGTAGTCCACATTGACCTTCACGATGCCGTCCTCGTGGCTCATATAGTTCTCGATCCGGGTTTTGCACATTTCGCATTGAACAGTCGGGGTCTTGATGATCACGGTGACCTTTCCTTTTGGCTGGGCTACGGCTGCGCCTGCGAAGCCGGTCAGCAACAACAGCATCAATTGTAGCTTCTTCATATTTTATGGATTTTTAGTTTTCGTCCACATAAAAATAAGGAATTAAACCCGCCTTTCCTACACGCCCTTCCAGTTGGCGGGGTCTTCGCTCCATTTCAACAGAACGGCTTCTTCCTCCGGGTTCACCAGCTTTTTGTCCAACGCCAGGCTGATCAGGGTAGGGTAATCGGAGAGGGAGAGGTACGGCACGCCGGCCTCCATGAAGGCGGTCCGCGCTACCGGAAAATTATAATTGAAGATGGATACGAGACCGATGACGTTCAGTCCCGCCTGCCGTAGTACCTCGACGACCCGGAGGCTGCTTTTTCCGGTGGAGATAAGGTCTTCGATGACCACAACGGGCCGGTCCTGTTCATAGTAACCTTCGATCTGCTGTCCGAGGCCGTGGTCTTTTGGTTTAGCCCGGACATAGATATAGGGAAGTTTGAGCTGATCGGCGACCATCGCCCCCCAGGGGATACCGGCCGTAGCGACGCCGGCGAGCAGTCCGGCTTCAGGGAATCGGGCGAATACCACGTTGCAGAGTTCCGACTTGATAAAGTCGCGGATATAGGGGTGGCCGAGCACTTTGCGGTTGTCGCAGTAGATCGGGCTTGTCCAGCCGGAGGACCAGGTGAAGGGCTGTCGAAGGCTCAGGCGTATGGCCTGCGCTTGCAGCAGTCGTTCGGCGACTGCCTTCTCGTTCGTGCTGATGATCTTTTCGGTCATGCTGCGAAAATAAGAAAAGTTTCGTCCTCCGGCATTCGTATCTTAGGTCTCCATTCGCGCTTCATGTATATCAAGATCTATTTTAATGACAAGCCGTTATTCCTTTGTGATGAAATGACGGATGAGATCAAGGGGTACGCCCATCATGACGATGCAGTGCTGATCGACGAGTATTCGCATCCGGCAGTCAATGCGATGATCCATGAGATGCGGCGGGAGAGCGTCCATGCCGGCATCTTCCTTCATTCCGATCTGGGGGCGCTGAAAAGGGCGTTTTGGAAAAAATTCATGCTGGTGCGGGCGGGGGGCGGATTGGTGCGGAACGAGAATGCACAGTACCTGTTCATGCTACGCCGCGGAAAGTGGGACCTGCCAAAGGGCAAGCTGGATCCGGGGGAAACGCTGGAACGGTGTGCGGTCCGGGAAGTAAAAGAGGAGACCGGGCTGAAGCAGGTGCAGTTGGGCGGCCCGCTGCTGATCACCTATCATACTTATGATGAAAGCGGACATCATATCCTGAAGGAGACACATTGGTACCGGATGACAGCCTCGTCGGACCAGGTGGTCACTCCGCAACAGGAAGAGCAGATCACCGAGCTCATCTGGGCTGACCACGGGCGGATCGCTTCTTTTACAAGAAATACTTTTCCTTCTATACTCGATGTGCTTGGCGCGGCCGGCCTTAAGGGATAGATGGCTATTTTGGCAAGATCGCGACGGTAAGCCTGCTGATGCAGACCAGCTTTTCCCGTTCGTCCGTGATGCGGATCTCCCAGACCTGCGTACTTTTGCCAATGTGAATGGGCCGGGCAGTGCCCGTGACAAAGCCTTCCCGGACGCCCCGAACGTGATTGGCGTTGATCTCCAGACCGACGGTATTGAATTGGCGGCGGTCGACGACGTAGGCAGCGCCTACACTGCCGAGGGTCTCGGCGAGGGCGACGGAGGCGCCCCCATGCAGGAGACCATAGGGCTGCCGGGTTCGGTGATCCACGGGCATGCGACCTTTGAGAAAGTCTTCCCCTACTTCAATGAATTCGATCCCGAGATGCTCGCCCATGGTATTTTTACCCAGCGGCTGGATATGGTCAACAGTCAGATTCGGCTCAAACCAAATAGGCATATTCTTGTTCGGTTTAGGTGTTTGGTTTAGGTGTTTGGTATTTTCATTTGCGTGGCCTGCTGCGCCTTCAGCGATCTCGCTACCACATCCGGCAGGAACTGCATGACATCGCCGCCGTTCTTCAGCACATCCCGCACCAGAGTCGATGCCACCGAGGTATACTGCGGGAGACAGGTCAGGAAGACCGTCTCGATATGGTTGTCCAGACTACGATTCATATCGGCGATCGCCTTCTCGTACTCAAAATCGTTGACGTACCTGATTCCGCGCAGGATAAAGTTGGCGCCTACCTGCCGGCAGGCGTTGATGGTGAGGCCGTCGTATACGATGGCCTCGACCCGGGGATCGCCCTTGTAGATCTCGCGGATCCAGGCAAGCCTTTGTTCGGCGGTGAACATCGGCAGTTTGCCGGTATTGGTCCCGATGCCGATGAAGAGTTTGTCGAATAGGGGCAGCGAGCGATTAATAATGTCCTGGTGCCCGATGGTGATCGGGTCGAAGGTGCCGGGGAAAAGGCCGATACGTTGCATAGACACGCTGTTTTATTTGGCAAACGTTTAATTGGAAGATCGTCCTGCCAGCAGGTATAGAACCGCCATCCGGACCGCCACTCCATTCTCGACCTGGTGCAGGATCAGCGACTGTTTGCCGTCAGCTACATCGCTGTCCAATTCGACACCGCGGTTGATCGGGCCCGGGTGCATGATCACAATCTCCTTGCTGAGGCTGTCCAGCAGCCGTCTGTTCACTCCATAGGCCAGGCTATATTCGCGCAGCGACGAGAACAGCGGTTGGTTCTGCCGTTCCAACTGGATGCGCAACACATTGGCGACGTCGCACCATTCCAGGGCCTTGCGCAAGTTATATTCCACCCGGACGTCGAATGCCTCCCGGATATGAACAGGGATCAGGGTAGGCGGTCCGGCGATCGTCACTTCCGCGCCCATCTTCTTCAGTAGGTAGATATTGCTCAGCGCCACGCGTGAATGCATGATATCGCCGATGATGGCAACCTTCTTGCCGGCCAACGCGCCCAGTTTTTCCCGGATAGAGAACGCGTCGAGCAAAGCCTGGGTAGGATGTTCGTTGATACCGTCACCGGCATTGATGATGGCCGCGGGGATATGCCGGGCGAGAAAATGGGGTGCTCCGCTGGCGCTATGCCGCATGACGACCATATCCACTTTCATGGACAGGATATTGTTCACGGTATCGAGCAGGGTCTCGCCTTTGGCAGTAGAGGAACCGGAAGCGGTGAAGTTGATGATGTCGGCGGACAGGCGTTTCTCGGCCAATTCAAAGGAAATGCGCGTCCGGGTCGAGTTCTCATAAAAAAGGTTGACGATCGTGACATCCCTCAACGTAGGTACTTTTTTGATGGGCCGCTGCAGAACTTCTTTGAATTGGGTGGCGGTATCTAAAATGAGCTGAATATCGCCTGGCTGGAGATCTCTAATGCCAAGAAGATGTGGAGTGCTTAGCTGCATTAGAACGCGAAATTAGGGGAAAAACATTAAACAAGCGCCACCTCATCCTTTCCGTCCTTTTCTTTCCAATACACTTTGACCTTTTGGGTCAACATCGAATCGATCGGTTTGCCGACATAGTCGGCCTGGATCGGCAGTTGGCGGGTAAAACGCCGGTCGATCAGTACACAGAGCTCCACCTTGGCCGGGCGGCCGAAATCCAGCAAAGCGTCGAGAGCAGCCCTGATTGTCCGCCCTGTCCAGAGTACATCGTCAATCAGCACCACGTTCCTGCCTTCAATAGAAAAGGGGATCTCCGTTTGGTTCAATTCGTGCAGGCCCCGACGTACATCGTCACGGTAGAACGTGATGTCCAGCTTACCGTACCGAATGCAAGCGGGATCGACCTGCGCTTTTAGCAGCGTCACGACCCGGTTGGAGAAAAAGACTCCTCTCGGCTGGATGCCGATCAATACGGTATTTTCCAGGTCCAGGTGATTCTCCAGCAATTGATGCGTTAATCGTTGTATCGTCAGATCCAGCTGCTGCTCATTCAAAATGGTCTTCAAAAAAAGAGTATTTTTTATGAAGGTAGGGAATATAAAAAAGGCCGCCAAACGGCGGCCAATACAAACTATTCACACTCTAAAACAAACGTTCTTTATCTTACCGGTGCGCTGAAGAGACGGATCATGATACCGATCTGAAAGCTTCCGTTATGGAAATTGCCGTTGTCCCCGGTCTGGGCGTTATTCTCGATGTTGGACAAACCGAAATTATAGCGGGCGTCGAGGGATATCGGCGTAGCGGGAATCTTAACACCAACGCCTATTACCCATGAGAAATCGGAGGAATTATAATATTTCTTGTAATCGACGCTCACGCCCTGTGCGCTGGCCTTGGCGCTCGCCAGGAAGCCGACCTGGGGTCCGGTTTCGATGAACACCCCGGTGAAATGAGTATACTTCAACAATACGGGTACGTTAATATAGTTTTCATTGTAGGTTGCCGTAACGCCGCTGCTTGATTGCTTAAAACCCTGGCCGGAATACAGAACCTCCGGCTGGAGAGAAAGGTGATGCGTCAGGGGCAACTTCAAATAGGCCCCGGCGTTAAATCCGACCACTGAGTTGGTATTCGTGACGTCACTGCCGTTAACATTGGAAATATTGGCGCCTCCTTTTATTCCGAATGCGAACTGTGCGTGCGCCGTTGCGAAAGAGAAACCTGCCAAAAGTACAAATGCTAGCTTTTTCATAATTGAATTGGATTTGTTTTTATTAATCAGGAACAAAGATAGTCGCCGAGTTGAAACTTGCATCCTACGCGAATGCCGGTTTTTTATTGTGTATTTCTAAAATATTGATTATCAATCTTCTGAGTGGAAAGGGTACCGGTAGTCCGCAGGCGGCGCGAAGGTCTCTTTGATCGTTCTGGCGCTTACCCAGCGATACAGGTTGAGGATGGAGCCTGCCTTGTCGTTGGTGCCGGATCCCCGGGCGCCGCCAAAGGGCTGCTGGCCAACCACTGCACCGGTTGGTTTGTCGTTGATATAGAAATTACCGGCTGCATTCCGGAGCCGGTCCACGGCAAGTTCCACAGCCTGGCGGTCACGGGCGATGATGGATCCGGTCAGCGCATAGGGGGAGGTGCTGTCGACCAGTTCGATCGTCTTTTCAAACTCCGCGGGCGGATAGACATAAACGGTAAGCACCGGGCCGAAGATCTCTTCACACATGGTTACGAAGCGAGGGTCCCTGGCTTCTATCACCGTCGGCTGTACGAAATAGCCTTTCGACTTATCGCATTCGCCGCCCACCCAGATCTCGGCGGCGGGATCCTGTTTTGCCCTGTCGAGATAAGACTTGATCTTGTCGAAACTACGTTCGTCGATCACGGCATTGATGAAATTGGAGAAGTCTTCCACCGTCCCCATTTTAAAGCTCTTTATACCTTCGATCAGCTTTTGTTTGACGGCGGGGGCGAGATTGGCCGGGATATACGCCCGTGAGGCGGCGGAGCATTTTTGGCCCTGGTATTCGAAAGCGCCGCGGAGCAGGGCGGTGGCCAGCACGTCGGGGTCGGCGCTCTCGTGGGCCAGCACGAAATCCTTCCCGCCGGTTTCCCCTACGATCCGGGGATAGCTGCGATAGGTGTGGATATTCTCGCCGATCGTCTTATAGAGGTGATTGAACGCCGCGGTGGAGCCGGTAAAATGAAGACCGGCAAAGTCCCGGTGGGCGAAGCAGACCTTTCCCAGCACTGGTCCGTCGACGTAGATCAAGTTGATGACCCCGTCAGGCAGCCCGGCTTCCTTTAAGATGCGCATAAAAAACTGGGCGGCGAATATCTGGGTATAGGCCGGCTTCCAGACGACGGTGTTTCCGCAAAGCGCTGCCGAAGTGGGCAGGTTGCCACCGATGGCTGTGAAATTGAAGGGTGTGATGGCCAGGACGAAGCCTTCCAGCGGCCGCCATTCGGTACGGTTGTGGACCCCCAGGCCGCTGACGGGCTGGACCTGGTAGATCTCGCTCAGGAAATGAACGTTCCAGCGAAGGAAGTCGATGAGCTCGCAGGCGCTGTCGATCTCGGCCTGATAGGCGTTCTTGCTTTGCCCGAGCATCGTCGTGCCGTTCATATAAGGCCGGTATTTGGTGGCGATAAGATCAGCAGCCTTGAGGAAGATGCCGGCGCGGTTCTCCCAACTAAGTGCGGCCCATTTTGCTTTTGCGGCGAGCGCGGCTTCGATCGCCTGGCGGACGTGCTCCTCGCCCCCTTCGTAAAAATAGCCAAGCGTGTGCGCGATCTCGTGCGGGGGATGAAGCGCAATCTTTTTTCCGGTGCGGACTTCCTGGCTTCCGATATACATCGGGATATCGTGTTGAGTGCTCTTGAGCTCTTTCAACACCTTTTTGAGGTGCTCGCGCTCTTTACTACCCGGGGCATAGTTCAATACGGGTTCGTTTGCGGGGGCAGGGTAGTGAAAATATCCTAAGCTCATTTATAAAGATTTTTAGTTGGCAGTGGTTGATTCCTTCTCGCTCATCAAATAGGCTTTGATGAACCCGTCCAGTTCGCCGTCCATGACAGGTTGTACATTTCCGACCTCGTAGTCGGTACGGTGATCCTTGATCATTTTGTACGGGTGGAAGACATAGGACCGGATCTGCGACCCCCATTCGATCTTCTTCTTTGTCGAGTTGGCGGCGTCCTTCAGCGCTTCGCGGCGGCGGAGTTCCTCTTCGTACAGGCGGCTTCTCAGCATTTTCAGGGCTTTCTCCCGGTTCTCCCCCTGGGTGCGGGCCTGCTGACATTCGACGATGATGCCGCTGGGTAGGTGTTTGACCCGAACGGCCGTCTCCACCTTATTGACGTTCTGGCCGCCCTTGCCGCCGCTGCGATAAAATTCCCATTCCAGGTCGGCGGGGTTGATCTCGATCTCGATGCTGTCATCCACGAGGGGATAGACGAAGACGGAGGCAAAGGAGGTATGGCGCCGGGCGTTCGAATCGAAAGGCGAGATGCGTACGAGGCGGTGCACGCCGCTCTCGGCTTTCAGAAAACCATAGGCGAATGGGCCATCAAACTGAACCGTGGCACTCTTGATGCCGGCGCCTTCGCCGTCCTGGAGGTCGAGCTCGGTGACGGACCAGCCTTGTTTCTCTCCATACATCCGGTACATCCGAAGGAGCATCTCCGCCCAGTCCTGGCTCTCTGTGCCGCCGGCTCCGGAGTTGATCTGCAGCACCGCGGGCAGCTCATCCTCGGGCTGGTTGAGGGTACTCTTGAATTCCACTTCTTCCAACTGACGGTCAGCTTTTTTCCAGGCATCGCGGGTTTCTTCCTCGCTGGCTTCGCCGGCCTTCCAGAAATCGAACAGGACGGCAAAATCCTCCACGGCCGTTTCGACCGATTCGTAGAGCTTCACCCAGAATTCGTTTTGTTTGATATTTTTCAGGATCTCGGTCGCCCGCCGGTTGTCATCCCAGAAGCCGGGGCTTAAAGAAAGCTGTTTTTCTTCATTGATTTTATATCGTCGGTTATCGACGTCAAAGAAACCTCCTTAGGACCACGAGCCGGTCCCTCATCAACTTGATTTGTTCCTGTGTCATTCGGCAAATATACGAAATGTCGACTTTTCGCCGTCATTCCGACCTAAGGCCTTTGACTGGGCTCATCAGCGCGGCTTTGACGGCCTGGTAGCCTACAGTAAGCGCCGTGATGACGATCCCGGCCGCGGCGGCGGAGATGAATACGGCGGGGCCGATATGAATGCGATAATAGTAGCCTTCCAGCCAGTTCTCCAACATGCCGTAGGCCACCGGCGAGGCGATGACGCAGCTCAGCACCACCAGGATCAGGAAATCGCGGGTCAGCAGTAGAAAGACTTGCGGAACCGAAGCGCCCAGTACTTTGCGGATGCCAATCTCTTTGGTCCTTTGTTCGGCTACATAGGCGGCCAGTCCGAACAACCCCAGGCAGGAGATAAGAATGGCCAGCCCGGCGAATATCGCCGCCAGTTCGCCGATCAGTTTTTCCATCTGATATCCTGCCGCGTAGTCCTCGTCCACAAAATGGTAGGTGAAGGTCGTTTGACGGCTGTAGCGTGTAAAGATCGGTTTCAGCCTCTCCAATGCTACCCGGGTGTTGACGCCCGGCGCAAGTCTGTAAGTAAACACAAAAGTCCAGCTTGGCTGGAAGACATAAAGGGTCGGCTCCGGCGCCGCAAAGGGAGAGTGAGTCAACGCGTCTTTCACGACGCCGACTATCCGAAGCCGGTTGGGACCGTTCGACACCGACCAGGTAATGATCTGATTGAGCGGGTTTTTGAGGCGCATGCGTTTGACAGCTGCTTCGTTCAGAATGGCACAAGTCGAGTCGGTTCCGAAGTTGCCGGTGAAATTCCGGCCGGCGGTGATGGAGATCCCGAGCGTTCGGAAATAGTCGGTGTCGGCTACGGCGTTCATGGCGATGTTCAGCGGTTCGTTTGGCTGCTTTCCTTCCCAGTTATTGATTGTGTTGTGGGAGTCGACCTCGGTGGGGGTGCTCATCGATTTCGTCATGCCGCTCACCATTCCGGAGGCCAGCGCAGCCCTTTTGAGCGGTTCGTAGTCGGTGAATCCGGCGTCGCTCACGACCAGCCTGTTGGGGTCATAGCCGGCCGGCCGGTTACGCGCGTGGTCGATTTGCTGATAGATGATGATCGTGCTGATGATAAGGCCAATGGAACAAGTAAACTGCAGCACGACCAGGGCCTTTCGGCCGAGGGAGGCCGACCGGGCGGTTTGGATTGTGCCTTTCAGCACTTTCGCCGGCTGGAAAGAGGAAAGATAGAAGGCCGGTTTGACTCCGGCCAGCAGACCGGTGATCAAAATATAGCTGGCCATGATGAGCCAGAACCATCCATTGGAAAACGGGATGCGGATATAGGATCCGGCGATGGCGTTGAAACCCGGCAGCACGAGCGCCACAACCAGGAGGGAAAGCAGAAAAGCCACGCTTGTCATGACGATCGATTCGATCAGGAACTGGATCACGAGGCCCTTTCTGGAGGAGCCCATCACTTTCCGCACGCCTACCTCCCGTGCCCGCTTTGCAGAGCGCGCCGTAGCCAAGTTCATAAAGTTGATACAAGCGATCAGCAGCACCAATACACCGATGACGCCAAACATCCGGACATAGTCGATAAGGCCGTGCGAGGCGACGCCGTTCTGATAATCGGAATACAGATGCCAGTCCCGGATAGGCTGAAAGGTAACCTGCCGGTGAAAAACGGCATAAGAGGCGGGGGCATATTTTTGAACGATCAACCTGGCGGCGGCTTCGACTTTAGCGGGATCGGCTCCATCCTTCAGCCGGACAAAAGCGCTGAAGAAGCAGTCATTCCAGTTGGTGGCCGCGATCCTGACCCAGTCGTCCTGTCGCTCCGGGAAGAAATTCTGAATGCAATCGAGCTGAAAGCTGCTGTTGCGGGGCAGGTCCTTCATTACCGCGGTTACTTTTGCGTTGTAGGTATGGAACATCCGGACGGTCTTGCCCATCACGTCCGTTCTGCCGAACAATGCCTTAGCGGTGGACTCGGTGAGTACCACTCCATCGGGTTTGCGGAGCGCCTCGTCCGCTTTCCCCTCCAGCAGCGGGAATTGAAAAATATTCAGGAAATCGGCTCCTCCCGAAATCGTCCGCGCAATTTCAATGGTCTTGTCGCCGACCGTCAGCGGACATTGGCCCGGCCCCCAGGCCGCTGCAGCATATTCGATCCCGGGGATATCGCTTTTGAGGGCACTGGCCAGCGGGATGCAAACGTCGCTTTCCGTCCGGATACTGCCACTCTCCAGCGCATTGAAGCGGACCTGACAGGCCAGCCGGTTTCCCGGCAGCCAGCGGTCAAAACTATATTGGTCATAAACCCAGAGTCCGATCAGAAGCGCCACGGACATACCAAGGGTCAATCCGGTAATATTCAGAAAGCTGTAGACCTTGTTGCGCAGGAGACTGCGCCACGCGGTTCGGAAGTAGCTGAGGAACATGCGGAGGGGGCGCCAAAAAAGGTGCCAGCTTCGGGGTGCTTTGAAATCAATTCCTTGTGAAAGTTTCGGTATATTCACCGTACGGAATCGTACATCGGGTGACCGTTAATGAATCATCAAACCATCGCTAATTACCTTGTATGTTTCTTCATTATCTGCGCGTCGCGTTCCGGAGCTTCCGTCGTCACAAAATGTACAGCCTGATCAATATCGGCTGTCTGGCGATCGGGCTGGCCGCGGCGATGATGATCCTGTTATATGTTTTGCACGAGCACAGCTATGACCGCTGGCAGGCGAATGGAAAGCGGATCTTTGCCCTTTCCGGAACTTTCTCGTTCGGCACCTCAATCTATTCCTCACATTTTATGAGCTCTGCAACTGCGCCGCTGGTAAAACAGGCGGATAGCCGGGTGGAAGGTTATGTGCGTGCATACGGGGTCTTTCAAAAACCGGTCATCCAAAGGATCGATGATCCCAATGTGAAATTTAAGGTAAAGGAGCCTTTCCTGTTTGCAGACAGCAATTTCTTCCAGTTCTTCAGCTTTCGCCTCCTGAGAGGCGATCCGGCCGAAGTGCTGAAACGGCCTTATACCCTGGTGTTATCGCAACGGGCGGCGAAACAATATTTCGGGAATAGCGATCCGATCGGAAAGCTGTTATTGTACAATGACCGCTACCGGCTGGAGGTGACGGGGGTCTCCGCCGATCCGCCTTCCAATTCGACAATCGACTATGAAGGGGTTGCTTCCTTTTCCAGTCTGCCCACGATGAAAGAGATGGCAGGGGAGTGGCAATATCAGACGGTGCAGGGGGGCAATTTCCTGACCTGGTTCCTGTTAAAGGACCCTGCGGACACGGGCAAAGTGGAGCAGACGGTAAACCGGCTGGGCAACCAGCCTTCTAAGACGAAGGTCACGAATCAAGACAAATATCGGCTGACAGTGTTGACGGATGTGCATCTGCAGACTGATTTTGGCGATGCCACAGATATCAAATACCAGACGATCTTCCCGTTGGTGGCGGGACTGATCCTTCTGCTGGCCCTGATCAACTATATGAGCCTGGCGACGGCGCGGGCGGCGGTCAGGGCGAAAGAAGTGGGGGTTCGAAAGGTGATGGGAGCGGGCAGGACCAACATTACCGCTCAGTTCTATACCGAGTCGACGGTCTATGCGTTATTGGGGTTTGTTATCGGGATCGGATTATTCCTGTTGTTACGGACTTATTTTTTACAACTGATAGCGTTGAAGATCGATAGGACATTTTCGTTCTCGCCGCCGGTGGTGGGTTGTTTTGCAGCTTTGCTGGTCCTGGTGATCCTGACCAGCGGCAGTTACCCTTCACTGGTGCTGTCTGCTTTTAAACCGGTGGCAGTATTGTACGGAAAATTAAGCAGGCGGCGGGGTGGAATCAGCGTAAGAAAGAGCTTCCTGGTTTTTCAATTCAGCATTTCCATGTCGCTGGTCCTTTGCAGCGTGATCATTCAAAAGGAGATGTATTATATTCGTCATGCGGACACGGGTGTCAACCGGGAAAACATCCTGCTGGTTAAATTCGACACCCATTTACGCCACTATCAGGCGTTCAAGCGGGAGGTGGAGGCTTTGCCGGGTGTGGTTAAAGCGGCAACAGCGGATTATACCCTATACGACGCTTATACCGGTTATCTGGTTACGCCGAAAGCGCCGGCCAAGCCCTTTATGCTGCCGGTCTTGCATGTGGACAATGATTTTATCGATCTGCTTGGGCTGCGATGGAAGCAGCGGCCGGGGTTGAACGATTTCTATGACGGAAAGCACATCGTATTGAATGAGCAGGCGGTTATGAGTCTTGGTGTGCAGGGTAATCCGGTCGGGCAGACCGTCAATGTCGTCGATGACAAGGTAGTGTCCGGCGTTCTCAGCGATTTCAATTATCAGGCGTTACGGGGCAAGATCGGGCCAATCTGTCTTTTTGCCGGCAGGGATACGGATTCTACCTGGGGCAATACCATGAGCGGTTGCCTGATGGCCCGCGTTCAGGCACAGGTCAATCTGCCTACTCTGCTTGCTTCCATGCGGAAGATATATGGTTCTTATGACCGGATGAATCCTTTTGATTATTCGTTCCTCGACGAGACTTTCGACAATCAATATAAAGCGGAAGACCGGCTTGCTGGGCTTTTTGGGATTTTCACCGCGATCACGATCATCATCGCTTGTCTGGGGTTGTTCGCATTGGCCACGTTTGGCGCCGAGCAGCGGCTGAAAGAGATCGGCATCCGAAAAGTGCTGGGGGCCTCGGTTGGGTCCATCGGCGCCTTGCTGTCGCGCGACTTTCTGCGGCCGATCCTGCTTTCTGTCGTCATCGCTTCGCCTCTCGCCTGGTGGATCATGCACCGGTGGCTGCAGGATTTTGCTTATCGCACGACCATCAGCTGGTGGATCTTTCCGGCAGCGGGTGCGGGGATGCTACTGGTCGCCCAGCTGACCATGCTCTTTCGGACAATAAGGGCTGCGCAGGTCAACCCAACGATCAACCTACGCAGTGAGTAAGCCGGCAGCCGGCCTCCTGCCGGTCCGCTACTTGATCGACGTAATCGCGGTCGAGCCGTTCTGGCTTTCGGATTTGATGATGCCGATGCCGGGAGCGTACCACTCGGTGCCATCGATGTTCTGCGTAGGAGCGGGGAAAGGGCCGCTTTTTGCTTTTACAGTACACTTATAGCTGATCTTTACGCAGTTCCAGGAACCGGCGGTCGTTGATACCGTATCCTGGCCGATCACTTTCCGGTCAAATATCGACATGTTAAGGTTTGCACCCTGGGAAAAAGGGTTGGGAGGGGCAGGAGGTCCGGGAGGAGCGCCGGGAAGGCCGCCGGGAGCGCCATTACCGCTGGTGGTCATAACGAGACTGCCGCTTCTCAGCGTGTCGCCGGTTTTCATTCCGGCGGGGTATTCGAGGATGTCGTTACCGCCTGTGACCTGGGCGCTGCTCATGCGACCGGCCGGCCCCTGTGGGATCATCAGCTTCATGTCTACCTGGAATACGCCACCGGTGCACTTGATGGTGCTGGTCGCCCCGGTCGTCGCTCTGCCTTTCTTATCGAACAATTGACTATTGACGGTGGCCGTGGTGACCCCGCCGGTATTGCTGACACTGGATACGGTATAGACCTGTTTCCCGGTGGTTTCGCCTTTTTTGTTGTAGATGGTGACTTCGATGGTTTTGTTCTGTTGCAGCAAAAGATACTTCGAACAGTCTTGTGCCGAGACGGCGATGCTGGAAAAAAGTAGCAGGAAGAAAAAGGGGAGTGGGGCGAACTTTTTCATATTATAAAATGTTTGAATCAGAAAGGTAGGTTATTTTTTCACTCCGGCAAGTACCACAAATGGGTATAATTTTTCCCAGGCCCGAGGAAATTTTTGTTAGGAATCCTTTGACATTTTCCGGCATTGTTCTTGAAAACAGTATAAAAGGATTGTTCACCTTAAATTAATATATATGAGTGCTCAGAAAGTTATAGTAGGCGCCTTATCGGGGCTGGTCGCCGGTGTGGCAATTGGTATTTTGGTTGCTCCGGCCGAGGGCAGCGAAACCCGTCAACGGATTTCGGACACCGCCGATTCCCTGAAGCGAAAACTGAGAAAGCTAAGAGGCATTACATCCGACGAGCTGGATGAATTGAAGGATATCTTTGAAAAAGAGACAGACGGGTTAAGGGACGATGTCCGGACCCGGGTGTTGAACCTGATCAAAGCCGCAAAAGAGAAAGGAAACCACGTTACGGAGGAGGCATTGTCCTAGGTCGATGATGCTTTCGTAAGGAGGGGAGCCCGATGGGCTCCTTTTTTATTTGGCAGGAAGGCGGAATTGCCCAAATCCCATTAATTTGCGGCCTAACTAATGCCAAATTGTCTATGCTTGTCGACCTTCGATCCGATACCGTTACCCGACCTACTCCGGCCATGCTGGATGCCATGATGCATGCCGAGGTGGGGGATGATGTTTTTGGAGAGGACCCTTCGATCAATCAACTCGAGCAAATGGCCGCCGACCTGTTCGGGATGGAAGCGGCTTTGTATTCGCCAAGCGGGACGATGTCCAACCAGATCGGAATCAAGTGTCATACGCAGCCGGGGGACGAGGTGATCTGTGAACGGAGTTCCCATGTATATATATATGAAGGTGGCGGGATCGCTTTCAACTCCGGCTCTCAGGTCAGGGCCCTCGATGGGAACCTGGGGCGGATTACGGCCCAACAGATCAGCCAGTCCATCAATCCCGATGATGTCCACAGGGCCCGGACTTCGCTGGTTTCGCTGGAGAATTCAGCTAACAGGGGTGGGGGGAGCTGCTATGATTGGGAGGAGGTGCTGCGTATCCGGCGGCTTTGCACCGATCAGCGGCTGAAATTGCACCTGGACGGCGCCAGGCTTTTCAATGCCCTGGTGGCGAAGGGGCAGTCGGCCGGGTCCTATGGAGAGGTGTTCGACAGTATTTCAGTGTGTCTCAATAAGGGTTTGGGTTGTCCGATCGGGAGCATCCTGTTGGGACCGGCCTCCTTTATTCGGCAAGCGCGGCGGGTACGGAAGGTCTTTGGCGGCGGGATGCGACAGGCCGGGTTCATGGCGGCTGCGGGGATCTATGCACTCCGGAATCATATCGACCGGCTGGCGATCGATCATACGCATGCAAAGCAAATTGGGGCGGTGCTGGAGAAGAAACGATTTGCCCGGAATGTCATGCCGGTAGAGACCAATATCATCATCGTCGAGGTGGATCCGGCTTTGCCGGCGAAAATCCTTGCGCAGCAGTTGCGGGAAAAGGGGATCCTGACGATCGCGATCTCCCCCACCCAGGTGCGGTTCGTCACCCATTTGGATATCAGCCCGGCGATGGTAGAACAAACCGTGGCGGCCATCGAACACTTGTAAACGAACACTTGTAATTACATGTAACCAATAAAATTATTGCTATGTTCCCGAAACTGACACCGAAAGACACGAAAGCCTGGCAACAATTGCAACAGCATTATGATTCGGAGATAAAGGGAACGCATATGCGCTCGATATTCAAGGCCGATCCCCAGCGGTTCTCCCGGTATTCATTGCAGCTCGACGAAATCCTCTTCGACTTTTCGAAAAATATCGTTACCGACAAAACCTTGGGCCTGCTGCGGCAGTTGACGGTGGAGTGCAAGGTGAAAGAGGCAATTGAGGCCATGTTTACCGGCGAGAAGATCAACCAGACAGAGGATCGTTCCGTATTACATACCGCGCTGCGCAACCTGTCCGGCGCGCCGGTCTATAGCGATGGCAAAGATGTGATGCCCGAGGTGCGGCGCGTGTTGGGCCAGATGAAGGATTTCTGTGCCCGCGTCCACAGCGGCGTATGGAAGGGTTATTCCGGTAAAAAGATCAAATACATTGTCAATATCGGTATCGGCGGCAGCGATCTCGGACCCGTTATGGTGACAGAAGCGCTCCGGCCTTATTGGGTGGCGGGGATGGAAGCGCATTTCATTTCCAATGTGGACGGCACCCAGATCGTGGAAACCCTGAAACAGGTGACGCCGGAGGAAACGCTGTTCCTTATTGCATCGAAGACCTTTACGACACAGGAGACGATGACCAATGCCCATACGGCACGGGACTGGTTCCTGAAAGCCGCGAAGGATGAGAAGCAGGTGGCCAAACATTTCGTGGCTTTGTCGACCAATGAGAAGGACGTCGTAAAGTTCGGGATCGATAAGGCCAATATGTTCGAATTCTGGGATTGGGTTGGCGGCCGGTATTCCTTGTGGAGTGCGATCGGGCTTTCCATTGCGCTAACGGTGGGGTACGACAACTTTGAGACCTTGTTAAAAGGGGCACATCAGACCGATCTGCATTTTAGAAATACTCCGTTTGAACAAAACATACCGGTCACGATGGCGTTGATCGGGTTGTGGTATACCAATTTCTTCGGAACGCAAACGGAGGCGATCCTGCCATATGATCAATACATGCATCGTTTTCCGGCGTATTTCCAACAGGGAAATATGGAAAGCAACGGCAAGAGCGTGGATCGGAACGGCCATCCCGTGGGTTGGTCCACCGGCCCCGTCGTCTGGGGTGAACCGGGCACCAACGGACAGCATGCGTTTTATCAATTGATCCACCAGGGAACGGTGCTCATCCCCTGTGACTTTATCGCTCCGGCGATCAGCCACAACCCGATCGGCGACCACCATGTCAAGCTGCTCTCGAACTTCTTCGCGCAGACCCAGGCGTTGATGAACGGGAAAACGAAGGAGGAACTGGAAGCGGAGAAAGTGCCGGCCGCGCTCATCCCGTATAAGGGTTTCAGCGGGAACAGACCTACTAATTCGTTCTTAATCAAAGAGATAACGCCATTCAGCCTGGGTGAGCTTATCGCCCTCTACGAGCACAAAATCTTTGTACAGGGGGTCATCTGGAATATTTTTACCTTCGATCAGTGGGGGGTAGAGTTGGGTAAGCAGTTGGCGGGGAAGATCCTGCCGGAGCTGCTAAACGGCGATGAGGTCCAATCGCATGACTCCTCTACGAACGGGCTGATCAACGCTTTTAAGAAAATGCGGTAAAATAAATAACCTGGCTATGAAACGAATCCTGTTTCTTTTTTTCGGATTGAGCGTGGTGGCCATCTCGGCTTTTGGTCAAGGACCGCTCAAGGCGGACGACAAACTGTTGCAATGGAAACTGCACCTGCCGGCGCCTTCCGCGGGTCAGTTGGGCTTTTCCGGCGGTCAGTTAAACGGTTTTCTCCCCTTACCGGAAACGGCCCGGGCGATGGCGGTGACGCAAAGGGGGACGATCCGCGTCCTCCAACCCGACCATATGCCCTGCGTGGTCCCGGATCTCGCCAGGGTTGAGCGGATGCCGACTTTCCGGGCAGCCAATAAAGACCCGATGCCCAACGGATTCCGTTTGAGCAAATAAAAAGGGCGGTGTAGAGACACCACCCGGTTCAGGTCTAACCATTGTTGCCATAAAGATCCATCGCTTGGCAGTTACGGAAGGATTCGAACCCTCGTAAAAGGTCTTGCGGACCTCCGCCTCGCCGCTCGGCCACGTAACTCGTGCAATGATCAGGTGCAGGATGCCGGCCGAATCCGCAAGCAAGATACGGGCGATTAATTAGTCTACCAAATTAGTAGACTAATATTTTTTATCCACATCCGGGTGCAATTATTTATGATTCTATTATAAAATAAAAAATGAATGGGTTCGTTTTCTGTTAACTTTGCCGGCACCAATAAATTACGGCAGGTCTACCATGGAGCACAATGAGCGTTCTCTTCTCAAATCTTGGAATCGTTCTTCCCGCAAGGCCCTCAGGGCTCTTTTTGTGGCCGGAGCCTGCGGTCTTGTCGTTGTAAGCGCCTGCAACAACGGGCGTTCCCAGGCTGTCAAGACCGGCGATACCACCGTCTCCGCGGTAAAGTCCGCGGCCCCAAAAGATACGGTCGCTCCGCTAGCCGCGGCCGCGGGCCCACTGGACTCGGCGCTTTACAATAAATTATTGGTACACCTGGCGAATGGTGATTCTTCGCACCGGTGGCCGGTTCGTTCGGGATATCCAAATCCCGGCGCTATTCTGCCGTTCAATCGGATTGTCGCTTACTATGGCAATCTGTACTCCAGGAATATGGGGGTGCTGGGCGAATATCCACCCTCCATCATGCTACCTAAGTTGGTGGCTGCCTGCAAGGAATGGGCTAAGGCCGACCCCACCATCCCCGTCCTGCCCGCCCTGCATTATATTGCCGTCACGGCTCAGGGCGCTCCCGGGAAGGACGGAAAGTACCGGGCCCGGATGCCGTTCAAGCAGATCGATTCCGTTCTGCACATGGCAGCTAAAATCAATGCCATCGTGTTCCTTGATATACAGGTAGGCTTTTCCAACGTCCAGACGGAAGTGCCTCTCCTGGAGAAATACCTCACGATGCCCAACGTCCATTTAGGGATCGATGCGGAATTTGCCATGAAACCCGGGATGAGGGTAGGCAAAAACGTGGGCACCTACGACGCTGCGGATATTAATTGGTGTTCGGAGTATCTGGCTAAGCTGGTGCGAGCCCACAATCTGCCCCCAAAGGTCTTCGTTGTGCATCGTTGGACGCAGAAAATGATCACTAACTACAAGGAGATTCGCTTGCGTCCCGAGGTACAGATCGTCATGGATATGGACGGATGGGGTCCTCAGCAGCTGAAAATGGATACCTATAGGAATTATGAATGGGCTCAACCGGTTCAATTCACCGGGTTCAAGTTGTTCTATAAGAATGATATCAAAACGCTCAAGAAGGTCAAATTCGCGGCTACGACGATGCTGACGCCGACTCAAGTGGTGGCGCTCAAACCGTCACCCATTTATATCCAGTATCAATAACCGTCGGAATCACGGAATTGTCGTTCCTGTCCCGCCGCTCCGGTTACGCTTGAAGTATCCGTCAAGTGACAGCGGGCCGCCACCTTCGATCAGGAAGAAGATCAGCAGGACCAGTACAAGGATGGCAAGGGCCAGTTCCGAACCGGGGTCGAATCCGCTCCGCTGGGTATTCATATCGACGATCGCCCCGATCAATATCGGGATCTCCAGCAACGCTACCAGTCTCGTCCACAACCCAACCATCAGCATGAAGCCGCCCAGCAAATTCGAACAGGTGATCATGATCGGCAACCAGTGCGTGCTGCTTTCCGCCAGGCGAGATTGGCCGTAGATCAACTCTTCCAGCAAGGCGGAATCCCGCATGAAGCTGATGCCTTTCGCAAACAGGAACAGACCCAAGCCCATCCGCACGATCACCAGCCAGCGGGGATGATGGGTCGTACTCCATTGTCTGATCTGTTGCAATGTGCTCATAGAAGGGAGGTTTACACTTTAAGCCGCAATTGCCGTGCCTGGCTATTTCGCTCCTAACCAGCTTTGTCTGAATCGCGTTATCGCGGGGGTGACCGGAAGACCCGCCGTCTCAAAGCTCTCCACAAAGAGGCCGGGGTTCTCCTGCGGGGTGATCTGCCCGGTCCGGTCCTCATTCCGGTGTAGGTATCTGATGCCGACGGGATTGCCGGAATGCAGGCGGTCCAGCACGGCAGCCAGGTCAGAAAACGTTCTTACATCTTGATTATCAACAGATATTATTTTATCATCTATGTCCAGTCCCGCGGCATAAAGTGGGGTCCCGCGAAGGGTGTTCTTCTCGATCAGCAGCCCCTCGCGTTCCGACATTTGGGGAGTACCGATCCAGGCCTTACCCGTGTCTGCTTTGCGGACGCGGAAGCCGGCCGGGGCCAGAAGCGGGTTATAGTCGATGGGCTCGTGACCGTAGATATAGCGTTCGAAGAATTCCTGCGCGAATTTCCTGTCGCCCGTGACAGCGGCAAACACGTCCTGCAATCCCGGCAAGGTATAGGGTATTTCGGGTTTCCCGAATTTTCTCCATGCGGCCTGCATGAGGTCGTCGAGGGTCTTGTTGTATTTCCCACGGAGCTCCAGGTCGAGCGCCAGGGCGATGGATGCACCATAGGGATAATAGGACGTGAAAATGTTTGGGAAATTGGTCTTATCCACCGCGATTCCGGCATCGGTGAATACGGCCATTTCGCTGGCCTGCACCGGGGAATAGAGCTGGGCACCCGGCGTATTCGTTTTCACTTCGATCAGTTGGGCAACCGTCCGTTTGACAAAGTCGCTGTCTTTTCCGATACCGGCCCGAACCATCAGCAGGTTGCCGTAGTATTGGGTAAACCCTTCGGCGAACCAGAGCTCGCCGCTCATATCACTCTTTTCAAAGTTGAACGGCTCGAGCGTGCGCGGCCGGATTCGCTTCACATTCCAGCAATGGAAAAATTCGTGCGCAAAGACCCCCAGCATCCGATCTTCGCCGTGAAAGGCGGAAGGGATGGTGATCATAGTGGAATTGCGATGTTCCATGCCATCCCCGTGGACATAAGGGTTGATACCGGCCAGGAAAGTATAGGTGCCGTAGTCGTAGGCCGGGACTTCGCCATATACAGCCTGTTCCTGTTGTACGATCCGTTGCACTTTCTCGCTGAAGTTGCTGAAGTCGGCGCTGTCGGCCGATCCGTCGAGGGCGATGCGGAAGTTGTAAATTTTCCCGTCGGGGTTCTTTACGACCCAGTTCCGGTAACTGAGATTGCCGATCACCACGGGACAGTCCATAAAGTACTGCAGCCCCCGCGCCATGAAGGTGCTGGGATCATTGGTAGGCTGGAGCTGCGTAGCGATGGTCCAATGCGCTTGTTCGGGGAGGTTGAAATGAATGGTAATCGGGATATTGTCGACGCCCTTCATCCATAGGAAGGCGCCGGGCATATTCAGACGGATACCCGATGGATCGATGCCCACGTAGGTGCCATCCGCGTAGTTGCCATAGAGGGTATATTTCAGGCGAACATAGCCGCCGGGGTGGGGGACTTCGTAAATGTCCCCATCTACTCGGTTGACGGTGAGTGGCTTACCTCCCTGATCCGTCGCCGTTATGTCGTAGACGTTCTTGCCGAATTCATGGGTGGCGTACCGGCCGGGGGAGGACCGGCTCATTCGGAATACGGCCGTACGGGTGGGAATATCGCTAACGATCAATTCGATCTGGGCTTCATGGTGGGCCAGGTTAGGAAAGGAAACGATATAGCTCACACGTTGGGCAAAGGACTGGTCAAGTCCGACAAACAGCAGGATGGTAAGGAGCCGTAGGAATAAAGGCATACGATTGGAAAATAATTAGTCGAATATAGGGTAATTGGCCGGAAACCAAAATCCGGCGGCCAAGATTTGTCCGATTGACTTCAATACCATATATTTATTTCGTAATCAATTCTCCTAACTAAACTCGTTAACCGTTATGAAGAAATTTCTAGCGCTTGCTATTGCTTTCGGTATTCTCCTCCCATGCAGCGTGTCCGCTGCCGTTGTCGCTCCTTCCAGACCTATTCCTCCCAAGACCATGGCGCCATTAAAGGCATCCGATGTACGGATCCCGATCGGCAAAACCGGTAAGACCGTCAGCCTGCTGGAGCTGTCAACCATGAAAGTGGATGATCTCGAGCACCTGACCGGACAGAAAATGGGATGGTTCAAACGGATGGAGTTCAAGATGGCCCTGCGGAAGCTCCGCCATTCCATTAAGCCGGACGGTACGGTCGACAGCAAATCATTGGCCAGGCTCGGCCGCGGCTACTATGACGACGACGGCAGTTTTCATTTAGGCGGATTTGCCCTTGGGTTTTTCGTGGGTTTGATCGGGGTGCTGATCGCTTACCTGATCAATGACGATTACCACCACCGGCGGGTGAAATGGGCCTGGATCGGATTCGGGTGCTTTGTAGTCCTGTATGTGATCCTGGTTATTGCGGTACTTTCGGCAGCGGGAGCTTAAGAACGATTTGAGATGACGCCGCCGCCGCCCGCAGGGCGGCGGCGTTATTGTTTAAGCAGAGTAACGCGCACGATCCAGTAGGCGATGATGCACAGCGCGATCACCACGACGATGGTCAGGTAGGTCCAGGGGTCATCTTTCAGCCGTCGTTTCAGCCGGCGTTGTTTCTTTTTCGCCATGCTCTTTTGCAAGTTGGCGTTCAGCTCGTCGACATAAGCCTGGAGGTTCTTCCGGTTGCCCAGCTGCTGGAGACCTTCGACGGCATCGTTGAGGAAGGCATTGTCGGCCATGGACCGCTCGAGCTCGTGCAGCGGCTCACCGGAGAGGTTGCCGCTGAGGTAGTCCATCAACTGTTGATTGTCGATGTCCTTGTTGCTATTGGCTAGTATGTTGAGCAAATCCTTGTTCATGTCAGCTTGCTTTTTCGCGGGCCTTTTTTTCCATTAACAGCCTTAGATTTCGTTTTCCATTCTGGATATAGCTTTTTACCTGCATCAGGGTATAACCCGTTGTTAACGCTGTTTCCTGGTACGATCTTTTCTCCAGATAGAACAAAATTACACAGAGTTTTTGCTCTTTTCCCAATTCTTCCAGCGATTGCCCCATCCACTCCAGCCATTGTTCCTTTTCCCGGTGGCTGCTTTTACCCGGGTCTTCATCCCAGGCCGCCAGCATCGTCTCGGAAAGTTCGGCGGCATGGCCGTGGCGGTCCCGCAGCTTCATCAGGCAATGGTTACGGGCGATCGTGTAGATCCAGGATTTGAAATACCCGACGCGGTATTTGGCCAGCTCGGTGATCACTTTTACAAAGATTTGTTGAACGCAGTCCCTTGCTTCCTCCTCGTTCTTCAGGTATTTCATACATACCCCCAGCAGCAGAAGGGTATATCGCGGGAGAAGAATGCCCAGCCAGTCATTGTCCCCGCTGTTGTAGTAGTGGTCCAGCAGCTCCTGGTCGGTCATATGGTGATAGGCGCCTTTGTTCACAACGACAGATGTGTATAGCAGATGTATATTAGATGCAACAGTCGCAAAATTTCACAATTTCGCCATCCGGCCGGTCCTATTTGTTCAAACGGAGGGACGGTCATAAAATTTTGGCAAAGTCAATTCATTTTTTGTCGCTTTTCAACTAATTTTCGGTATGATCAGAGCAATTTGTTGCGTCCCCGTCGGCCCCTTAAGGTCGGAGCCCTCACATCGGACAGAAATGGTCAGTCAGCTATTATTTGGCGAATGTTGCGAAATATTGGACCAAGCCAACCGTGACTGGTACCGGGTCCGGGTCAAATTTGACGGGTATGAAGGCTGGTGCCAGCCAGCGCATCTGGCGGAGATCAATGAAACGGAGTATGAGTCGGCGGGGCAGGCGTTGACGCCCGAATGGGTAACCGCCCTCGAATACAATGGTCATCCGATGATGGTCCCGATGGGCAGCCAGCTGACGGGGATGAAGAACGGGAACGCAAAATGGCGGAAGAACCACGTTCATTACAAGGGTAGGATATGGGATGCGGCGCAAGCAGATACCGACCCGGAATCGATCCGGCAGCTCACCTACAAATTTCTGAATACGCCTTATCTCTGGGGAGGAAAAAGCGTTTTTGGCATCGACTGCAGCGGCTTCACTCAAAGCGTATTCAAATTCCTCGGCATCTCCTTGTTGCGGGATGCGTATCTGCAGGCCGGTCAGGGGGAGGCGGTTGGATTCCTGGAAGAGACGCGGACCGGTGATCTGGCTTTTTTCGATAGCAGCGAAGGGCGAATCACGCATGTCGGCATCCTCTTGAATCCTAATGAGATCATCCATTCTTCGGGAAAGGTGAGGATCGACAAGATCGACAATATGGGGATCGTACAATCGGAAACTTTTGACCGAACGCACCATCTCCGGGTGATCAAGCGCTTACTTATCGAGAAATAGCACTTTCCCGGCGATCAGCAAGAGGACCACGGCGAAGACCTTTTTCAGGGTGTGCTCGGGTATGTTCAGCGAGATCTTGCTGCCGAAGAAGCCGCCGACCAGGAATCCGACAAAGATCAACAGGACGACTTTGACGTCTATATATCCCTTTTGATAGTAATTCAATACGGCAAAGATGCCAGCCGGCAGCAGCAGGATGCCGAGTGAAGTCCCGGTGGCCTGGTGCTGGTTGAAACCCAGAAGGTAAACAAGCGCGGGAACGATGATGACGCCGCCGCCGAGGCCGACGAGGCCGCTTAGCATCCCGGCCAAAAGGCCTACGATGAGCAGCAAAAGGATCGTTTGAACAGACATAGAGGAACTATTTTTTGCGGAAGGTCTCGTCATAAAGATGGATAGCCTCTTCGATTACTTTGATAGCGGTTGTTTTGTCGCCGAACTCTTCTACGATTACTGTCTTGTTTTCCAGCTTCTTGTACTCTTCAAAGAAATGGCGCAGCTCTTCGAAAAAATGTTTGGGCAGTTCTTCAATGTTATTATAGTGGTTGACGCTCGGGTCATGAGCCGCCACGGCGATGATCTTGTCGTCGGCGTCGCCGCTGTCCACCATTTGCATAACGCCCATGACCTTTGCCTCCATAAGGGTCAGCCCCTGCACCGGCAGCGATGTGATGACAAGAATATCCAGCGGGTCCTTGTCATCCCCATAAGTTTGCGGGATAAAACCATAATTCACGGGATAGTAAAAGGAAGAATAAATCACCCGGTCCAGTTTCAGCAACCCGGAATCCTTGTCGATCTCGTATTTGCAGCGCGAGCCCTGCGGGATTTCGATGATCGCGTTGACCACGCGGGGGGCGTTCTTACCCACCGGAACTCCATGCCAGGGATGGGAGACTGTCATCATAATGGGGGACTTTAAAAAGTGAGAACACAAACCTACAGTAAATAAATCATTATGCCTGTACTAAACTGCGGACTGGCCGGCTTATCTCGCGACGGCTGCGCCGCCAACGGTTGCCAGCAGGCCGATAACGACGCTTGAGGTCACATAGAGAAGGAAAAAGAGGTAATTGCCCTGCCGGACCAGGCTGATCGCTTCATAAGAAAAAGCAGAAAAGGTCGTATAGCCGCCACAGATCCCCGTGATCAGGAAGAACCGCCATTCTATGTTTAGCCAGGAGTGACGGGTAGCGAGCCCGTAGAGGAGGCCGATGAGGAAGCAGCCGGTAATATTGACGACAAGTGTGCCTGCAGGAAAGTCCGTGTTTAGATGACGGGTGATCGACATCCCCAGCAGGTATCGACAGACGCTGCCGATACCTCCTCCCAGGAATATGGCTATGATAGGCTTCACTTATCGTTTATGATTCAGGATTTCCTTCAAGTCCACCAGCCAATCGCCATTGATGCGGACGACCCGGATCGTGGTGGTGTCGCGTTTGTAGCTGTTGGCGTACGTGTAGGAGGTCACCGAATCGTTGACGGTCTGAATGTTGATCGGTAGAATATCCGCATCCTGATATTTCTTCCGCTCCTCGTGCGGCATATCGTCATACTTTTTCTTCCACATGCCAAACAGGGTCTGATTGGTGGAGTCGGCATATAGAAAAAATCTGGCCTTGTCATAATCGCCGTCGAGCGCGGCCCGGATGAATTCACGACCGGCATCCTGCGGGTCTTCTGCTTTTTTAAAGGAATGGACATTGTTGCAAGCCGCCAGCAAAAGTAGTGCAGGCAGAAAGAATTTTCGGATCATGGGAGTAAAGGTAGGGGTTTTATTCCTTTCCCGGCGGCCGCCCGGAGGTCCGCCGCTCCAGCTGCTCGCCCTGCTCCTGTTTTTCCTTTTCGTAGGCCTTGATAATCGCCTTGACCAGCCGGTGCCGAACCACGTCTTCCTCATCCAGCTCGATGTGGGCGATCCCGTCGATGTTCTGCAGGATATACAAGGCTTTGGCCAGGCCGCTCTTTTGATTCTTGGGCAGGTCGATCTGGGTCAGATCGCCGGTGATGATGGCCTTGGCGTTGGCACCGATACGGGTGAGGAACATCTTTAGCTGAAGATCGGTGGCGTTCTGCGCTTCGTCGAGGATGATGAAGGCATGATCGAGGGTACGACCACGCATATAGGCCAGTGGGGCAATTTCGATCGTGCGGGTGCTCATGTAGTAGCCGAGCTTGTCGGCTGGGATCATATCGTCCAGCGCATCATAAAGCGGGCGAAGATAGGGGTCGATCTTTTCCTTCAGGTCACCCGGCAGGAAGCCAAGGCTTTCGCCGGCCTCGACGGCCGGGCGGGTCAGAATGATCTTTTTGACCATCTTGTTCTTCAGCGCTCTGACGGCCAGTGCAACAGCCGTATAAGTCTTACCCGTACCGGCGGGGCCGATGGCAAAAACAATATCGTTCTTTTCGACCGCGCCAACCATCCTTTTCTGGTTGACGGTCCGGGCTCTCACTGTTTTCCCGTTGGGGCCGAAGACGAGGATGTCATTCGGATGCCGGTCGACAAAATGATCGACCGTTTCGGCATCATCGCCGCCCAGGATCTGTTCGAAATAATTCTCGCTGACGTGGCCGTTCCTTTCGAGGTATTGCACCAGCAGATCGATCTTTTCCTTAGCTGCCTCCACCTGCTCGGGTGAGCCGCTTAGCTTGATCTGGGTCCCGCGGGAGAGAATTTTCAGTAAGGGGAATTTCTTCTTCAGGATATCTAACTTTCCGTTGTTCACACCAAAGAATTCAATGGGGTTAACGGTTTCCAGGTTGATGATAGTCTCAGTCAAATTCAGTGCTTTTTTTGCGTTCGAATAGATTTATTTTTCTGTACCGGACTTCGTTCGGTAAGGGGCACTTCGGGGGCCGTACGGTTTTTTTCAAATATAACCCGTGCGGACATCAATTTCGGATAATTGTTATTAACAGCATGTGCATAGTTCCCGATCAGTTATTTTTTCCTTCCTGGCTGTTTTTTTTTGCTTATGTTTGTTGTCTGCCATTTCATCGTTTCTCCTTTATGTGCTGTGTCTGCCGAATCCGCTAAGAAAACAACAAGATACTTTACGATTTGGTTCGTAATTCTACCCCCTAAATTTATTGTCCAGGTTGATCAAGCCCAAAATGCTGCCTGTAGGTTAACGAAATAACTACTGAAAGAATTGCCTGATGAAATCTTTTTGCAGGATAGTCTTGATCGGGTTGGGGCTGCTTGGAATGGTGAATGAAGCCAATGCGCAGTCCGAAGCGATCCTTCGTCTCCGGGCTTCCCTTGCCAGGCTAACCCGCCAACCAAATTTTGCCCGTGATCCGGCATATGTAGATACCCTGGACAGGCTTGCCTATGTATTCTACGGCATCAGTTCGGACAGCGCCTTCTACTATGGTCGTTCCGCGCTCGAGTCCAGCAAACGGAACGGGTATGTGAAAGGAGAGGCGGAAAGCTGGCGAATCCTGGGTAATACCTATGAGATGGTAGGGGATTACAGCCACATGCTATCTTGCTATCATCAGTCCCTGGATATCGCGGAAAAGACCGGCAACAAGCGGCAGATCGCCAAAGCCACCTCGAATATCGCGCTCTTTGACGAGCAGCAGGGGGAATATGACCAGGCCCGAATGCTCATGGAAAAGGTGATGGATATTTGCCTTACCGAGGGGGATAGCGTACTCGTGCTGACGGTCTATATCCATCTGTCGGGCATCGCCGTCCGCCATCAGCAGTATGTTTTGGCGATGCAATATGCCCGCCGGGCGCTCCAGACCGCAACCGCGATCCGCGAAGAGCCCCAGGTAGCCACTTGCCGGAATGAGGTGGGCCGGATATTGATGGCTACAGGTCATTATCGGGAGGCGATCGATCTGTACCAGCAAGCCCTGCAATATTATCAGCAGGCCAGTGACCAACTGGGCATGGTCTACACGTCGGGCTTACTGGCGCAGGCCTGGTTGCAGCTCCGGGATTATTCGCAGGCGCTTCGTTACGCGGAGGAATCGCTGAGCGGCGCACAACTGCTGCATCGCAAACCCGAAATCCGCGAGTCGGCCCGGGCGTTGGCCGATATTTATTCCGCAACGGGAGAAGATCACCGCGCATTGCAGTATTTCAAACTCTATAAGGACTTTTCCGACAGCCTGTTCAATGACGAATCGCACAAACGCATCCTCGCGCTGGCAGCCGGTTACGACTTCGAAAAAAAGGAGTCGCTCCTACGGCAGGAAGAAGCGCTTCGGGACGATCGCTACCAGCGGGCTCTTCGAGAAGATGCAGTGAAGATCGCGATCACGATCCTGGTGATCGTCGTCCTGTGTCTGCTGGCCTTTATTCTCCTTCGAAGCCGGAATGTCAACCGGCGGATGAACCAGCTGTTGAGGGAGAAGAACGAGAAGATCGAGGAGCAAAAAGAGACGCTGGAGCAGCAGGCCGTGCAGTTATTGCTGAACAACCGGCAAAGGGACAAGTTATTTACCATTGTTTCGCATGATCTTCGGGGGCCGCTGAATTCGCTGAAAACGCTCATGGACTGCCTGAGGGAAAAAGAGCTTTCCGAGGCGGAGCTCCACGAGTTGATGGATGAATTTCGCCGGAATATCGACTACTCTTCGGAACTGGTGAGCAATTTGCTATTCTGGGCCAGCAGCCAACTGGATGGGATAGTGGTCAAGCCGGTTCTTCTGCCGGTCCAGCCAATGGTTCAGGACACCCTGGGACTATTTTCCCACCAGGCCTGTCAAAAAAATATCTTGCTCAATGAAGAAATGGAGCCATCGCTATGTGCTTTTGCGGATAAGGACATGGTCCAGGTGATCCTTCGCAACCTAATTAGCAATGCAATCAAATTCTGCCGGTTGGGAGATAGCTTGACGATCCTTTCCAGATGTGTCGACGGCGAGATCGAGATCTGCGTGGCCGATACCGGGGTCGGGTTAACGGAGGAAGCGCTGGACAAAATCAGGCGAGGGGAAAGTTTTACCTGCTATGGGACCGCAAAGGAAAAAGGGACTGGTTTGGGTATCCTGCTTTGCCGTGAATTTGCGGAAGCAAATGGAGGCCGGTTTTGGATAGAAGGCGAATGGGGGAAAGGCTGCCGTTGCTATTTTACGCTTCCTGCTGAACCTACTACCTTGTAGGAGCAGATTGCTATCCCATGGGGGTATTTGAATTAGCGCGAAAACCCGGATGAGCCTAGCTCTTCTTCGATCAGGTTGTGAAAGGTAGTTTCGTTCTCCCAGATCCAAGCGGGCAACTGCTGCTTGATGATCTTCCACACCCCGTCTTCGCGCTGCATCCTGAGCACAATCCGATTGCCCCGGTCATCGCTAACGTCCACCGTGAACAAGCCTTCCTGCAAACCATTCGACTTGCGAAAATTGAACTCTCTCAATCGGCCATCGGCCTTTACCAACTTGGTGAACTGTATGTTCCTGATGAACTGTATCTGCATAAGGCTCCCTTTGATGTTGTTAATGTCTGGCGACCTTCGCTTCGCTCGGTTGTGGTCGAGATGACCTTCGATCATCTCATAATGAACAATTCGCATGCTACTTATCGGGGGGGCTTCTTAAAGAATAGTGAATTTTTTTACGCAGGGATCGGGCGGATGAATTACCATAAAGATAATCAAAATGCACTGTCGGGGCATAGAAAAATTAAAATTCTTTGCCGGATTTATCCACGATCTTAGGCCCGCAAATTATTTGCATCCGGTACCGAGTGCGGAATGCGTTATTTTATTAGTTAACCTATTCATACTAAATGCTTCCGAAATGTCATCGAAGGTCTTGATCATAGGAGCGGGCGCCTCGGGACTAATGGCAGGCCGCCGGTTGGCTGCCGAGGGTTTCGCTGTCACCCTGCTGGAGGCCGCAACGGTACCGGGCGGCAGGATACATTCCTTTTCCATCCCTGGTTTCACGGCTTTGGTAGAAGCGGGGGCCGAATTCGTCCACGGAGATCTTCCGATCACGTTTCAATTGGCCCATGAAGCCGGAGCTTTGCTGATCCCAACCAACCATTCGCAGATGACGCCGGAACACGAGAAAGTGGACGCTCCGTTCCATTGGATTGACCTGATGAAAGAAATGGCACGGTTGGAGGACGATCAGCCCATTGCCCAATTTCTTGACACGCATTTTCCCGGGGAAAAATATGCCAGGCTTCGCCGGTCGGTACAACGGTTTTCGGAGGGGTATGACCTGGCTGACCTTGCAACGGTCAGCACAAAAGCGTTGTACCTGGAATGGTCGGGTGAGGAAGACAGCAGCGAATATCGGGTGGAAGGCGGTTATAGCCGGTTGGTGGATTATCTGGTCCGCGAATGCCGCCGAATAGGGGCTAGTGTGCATTTCGGCTCTCCTGTTACCGAAGTTCGGTGGCAGGCGGGCAGCGTGGAGGTGATGACGGCCGCGGAGCAGCGGTTCACGGCGGAACGACTGATCGTGACAGCGTCACTTGGTGTGTTGCCGGGGATTGTTTTTTTGCCGTCCATCCCGGATATCATACAGGCTGCCGGCGGGATCGGCTATGGTTCGGTGATCAAGATCCTGCTTGAATTCAAGACCCCTTTCTGGCGCGAAATTCGGCCGGGCGCGGAAACCATTTTCATCGTCAGCGAGCAGCCGGTGCCAACTTGGTGGACGCAGGCTGACGAAAAGTCAACGCTGCTGACCGGCTGGCTCACCGGCGAGAATATGCGCCAGTTTCAGGCGCTCGACCCGCAGGACCGGTTGGAGCATTGCCTGTCATCTCTGGCGGCTATTTTCTCCCGCGATATCGCGCTGCTTCGCGATGAACTGGCGGCCTTCCGCATCTTTGACTGGCAGGAGCAGCCTTATGTCCATGGCGGTTACAGTTTTGATATGGTAATTACCCCTGCATGCCGGCAGCTTTTGAGGACGCCGGTGGCGGAAACCCTTTATTTTGCGGGGGAGGCGATCTACGAAGGGAGCGTGCCGGGCACCGTTGAAGCTGCGTTCCACAGCGGTCTCGAAGTGGCGGAAAAGATAATTAAGACGATATTCAGACGAACTGGTCCCTCAGCGTCCTGATCTCATCCTGATTTGACCGGAGCTCTTCTTCCTGACGGCCCAGCAGCTCGTGGATATAGGCGGGAAGCGTCTTATCCTCCAATGCGGATCGATAAGCCCGTTGCGTGGAGTCTTCCACCGCTTCGCAGTTTGACAGGATCGTATGGCGGCTGTTGCCGGTGAAGGTGGCCTTCACTTCCATCCAGGCCCGGTAGATCTTTCCGCTGGTCGTGGTCCCCTGCTCAATCTCCGCCCCAAGGGCCTGCAATTCGTTTGCGAGCGCTATTTTATTGCGATGACTTTCGGCGATCATGGTGGCGTAAAGGATCTTCAGATCCTCGTCTTCCGGCTTCGTTTCGCGGATAGCTTTCTCATAACCGGCGATCCGGTCATTGTTGATCCGGATCAGGTCGTTCAGCACCTCGATGGTCTCTTTTGATTTTTGCATAGTAGCCGTTTGGAATAGCTAGTAAAAAAACCGTGCCAGGCTCAGTCGGGTTATATCTGTTCCGCCGATTGTGTCAGGCTGGCCATCCCCACTTCAAAACCATGAACCTTGTTGTGCAGGATCCGGTTCTCTTCCCGCAGGTTGTCCATCCGTTGCAGCAAATGGGCAAGGGCTTCAATCCCCTCGAAGTTTATCGCCAGGTCATAGTGCCAACGCACGAATTTTTCCAGCGCGGGCAATTCCTCCGCGGGCAGCAGGATCGCGCCGTCGCGAATAGTCATTCCGATCAGGCCTGATTCGTGCAGCCCCCTGATGAAGGAGAGCTCCACATGATGAAAGGCGCAAAACTCGCCTGCTACAATGAAATCCGCTGAGTACATATCGATCGGTTTTGAAGATTAAGTTATTTTTCTCTTAGTTTTTGCAATTCCCGAAACAGTTCCTTCTCTCTTTCGCTCAGGTGTGAAGGCAGCTGAATTTCCAGGGTGACGAAGAGGTCGCCATATTGCCCTTCCTTTTTATAGACAGGAAATCCTTTTCCCTTCAACCGAAGCGAGGTACCATTGGGCGTTTCCGGTTTGACTTTCAGCTTTACTTTTCCGTTTAGCGTGTCGACCATGATCTCGCCGCCCAACGTCGCGGTGTACAGGTCGGGACTGGCTTTGGTGTACAGGTCATCTCCATCTCTCCTCCAGCGGGGATCATCGGCGATCACGAACGTGATATAGAGGTCGCCGGCCGGTCCGCCATTGGCACCCGGCGCGCCGTGCCCTTTCAGCTTGATGATCTGGCCGTTCTCGACACCTGCGGGGATCGTGATCCGGATATTTTTTTCGTTTACGGTCATCACCTGTTGATGGGTCGTGGCGGCATCAATGAGACCCAGATGCAGTTCGGCGTGGTAGTCCTGGCCGCGGAATGCCGCCTTGCTGCCTCGCGCCGACCGGCCGAAGAGGGATTCAAAGAAATCCGAAAATTCACCGCTATCATCGCCTGCCCCGAACCCGCCAAATTCTGCGCCACCCCCGGCTCCTCCGGTCCCGAATTCGCTGAACGCGCTACTGCTGCCGCGGCGACGCCCTGTACCGGCCGACTGCTGTGCCTTTTCAAATGCTTCGGCATGCTGCCAGTCTTTTCCGTACTGGTCATACTTCTTTCTGTTCTCAGGATCGCTAAGCACCTCGTTTGCCTCGTTGATCTGCTGAAACTTTTTGTTGGCCTCTTTATCATTTGGATTCAGGTCGGGGTGATGCTTCCGGGCCAGTTTCCGGTATGCTGTGCGGATCTCGTCGTGAGTGGCCGTCTTGTCCACACCCAAAATTTTATAATAGTCGATGAAATCCATTAAAGTGTTTGGGGTTCCACCCCGTTTTGTCGGCAAAGTTAAGGTGTTGGCCGCGTTAAAAAATATTTGTCAAAGGTCTCTGCTGATGGTAAAGTAGAACCGGCTTCCCCGCCCGGGCGTAGATTCGGCCCAAATCCTGCCGCCATGCAATTCCGCGATCTTTTTTCCGTGTGCGAGTCCAATCCCCGAACCATCGTATTTGGTTCGGCTGTGAAGTCGCTGGAAGATGATAAAAATGCGTTCCAGGAACTGGGGTTCGATCCCGATGCCGTTGTCCGTAACGATGAATTTCCAGGATGCGGGCTCCGGTACCGCTTCGATATCGATCTCCGGCCTGCGGTCGGAATGCCTGAACTTGATGGCGTTGATGATCAGGTTTTGTAGCAGCAGTTTGAGCTCCGTCGGGTAGGCCCGCAAGACCGGCAAACCGTTCGAGTGGATATGGGCGCCGCTTTCGTGGATACTTTTGTCCAGGTCGGCCAGCACTTCGGCCAGCGTTTGTTCGCTGTCGACCGACATGGCTTCCTTCTCCCGCCCGATCCTGGAATAATCGAGCAGGTCCTTGATCAGGATCTTCATCCGGTCCGAGCCTTGTGACAAGTATTCCAGGTATTTGGTGCCATTGCCGGCGAGATGGTCACCGTATTCCTTTTGAAGCAGTTCGACAAACCCGGAAATGGTCCGCAGGGGTTCCTGCAGATCGTGACTCGCAACATAGGCGAACTGCTCCAATTCCTTGTTCTTGCTTTCCATTTCCGCCGTCCGTTGCCTGACCTTTCGTTCAAGGGAATTGTTCGCTTCCCGGTTCTCCTTTTCCAGCCTTTCCAATTCTTCTGCCATCGAATTGAGTTGGTTGGCCAGGGTTCCGATCTCGTCTTGGGAAAAGGCTACCGATTTGCGGCGGAAATCGCCCCGTGCGACAGCCTGTGAGGAAAGCAGCAGCTCTTTCAGGCCCCGCTGGATACCTCGGCTCACGGTGATGGCCAGGAGCAGGCCGGTACATTCTACGGTCAGCGCAACGAAGAACAGCAGGCGAAGGATAATGTGCTCCAGCCAGCGCGATCCTTCCCCCAGCGCGAAGGAGAAATCATCCTCCCACGGGGTCAGCCGGTCATTCAGCGGGTCGATCTGATTCAGGATCGCGTCGACGCGCTGCTGGGAATAAGGCTGGGTATGGATTTCCTCGTGCAGCGCTTTGCCGAGGGCCATAAATCCGGAGATAACCTCCTCCGCTTTTGTCCAGGCCGTGATGGCGCGCGAGATATATTTATTGCTATGGAACCGGAGGAAGAGCTTGGCCATGCCGTCCACGTCATCGGGATCGTTACGCCCTTCGATGAAGCCTTCGCGGACGATGTCGAGATTGGCTTTTCCGGAACCCTTACTCAGCTCCATCCGGGCTTTATGATCCCCCTGGTTCACCTTCATGAAGCCCTCGAAATTCTCGTAATCGGCTTCGTTGCGTGTGCGGGCATATTTGAGCAGCTGGTACAGACCGTCCTTCTGGGCTTTTGACCAAAGCCCTTCGCCACCGACATAGGCGCGGACACTGGATAGGGTATTGATGGAGAAGATGAGGACTCCCAATTCGATCGCGATAAGCAAGGCCATAATGCCGACGGTGAAGTACAATTTCTTAGCAATCGAAATGTCCTTGAACCATCGGAAGACGGATCTTTTCATAATCTAGGTTTATCGCGACAGGCCGGGGAGGCTCAAAATACACAATTGGTGGGTATAAAACAAAGAGTCCGGACGCCTTTCGGCTAACCGGACTCCGATCCGTCATCCTGAACCAAAATATCTTATCCTTAATGTGACAGAGTTTTCCTTCTATTCACGGTCATCAGGTAAATGCCGGTAACAATAGAGGCATAGGCGAGGACATCCAACAGGCTCGACAGGTTATACTTGAAATCCCGGAAAAAATACAGACTGGCCAAGCCGGCGGACACAACGGTGATCAACATCAGCATCGCGATTAAAAGTTTCATAATCGTAAATTTTAAGTAGTTATATTCTTTTTATAATAGACCCGGAAAGGAATACCCGGTTTACTAATGAATTGTGAACGGGCCGTTGGCCAGTTTAGGCGATATGTTAATGAGTTGCTATTTTTGGGTATGAAACAACGGATTTTGGTCACCCGGCCGACATTTTCGGACCTGGTGGACCGGCTGCGGGAACATTTTGATGTTACGGTCAACGAAGGTCCCCGTTATACGGCCGAGCAACTCAATGCCGCTCTCCGGGATATGGATGGGGCACTGGTCTCGGGCGGAGACAAGATTGACGATACCGTATTGAAGGGGCTGTCACGGCTGAAGGCGGTATGTGTAACGGCGGCAGGCTACAACAATATCGACGCCGCAGCCCTCACGCGAGCGGGGGTGCTTGGCACCAATTCTCCCGGGCCGGCCGATGAAACAGTAGCGGACTTTACCTGGGGGCTGATGATCGCTGCCGCCCGGCGCCTGGTGGAGGCCTCCTGGTCGATTGCCCAGGGAGAGTGGAAAGAGTCCTTTCCTATCCGCTACTTCGGTGTCAATCTCTGCGACAAAACACTGGGAATCCTCGGGATGGGCGGTATCGGTCAGGCCGTTGCGCGGCGGGCCGTCGGCTTCCGGATGCCGGTGATCTATAACAACCGGCGGCAGCTCGCGCCGGAGATCGAAGCTGAATGTCGGGCGGCTTATCGTAGCAAGGAGGAGGTATTGAGCGAGGCTGATTTTGTGGTGCTGGCCATGCCCTTCACCGCGGAGAATTATCACTTCATCGGCGCGGCGGAGCTCCGGCTGATGAAACCGACGGCCATGCTATTCAATATTGCGCGTGGCGGCCTGATCGATGAGGCGGCGCTGGCCGATGCTCTACAGCGCAAAGTACTGGCGGGGGCCGGACTGGATGTGTTCGAGCAGGAGCCGGTCATTTATCCGGGTCTTCTGGGGCTGCCCAATGCGGTGCTCACCCCGCATATCGCCGGGGGCACGGCCGAGACCCAGCATGGATTAGCCAGTATGGCGACCGACAACCTGATCACGGCCCTAACGGTGGGGCCGCAGGCGGTTCGGAGGGCGGCCGTGTTTAATCCGGAGCTGTTGAAGCCCGGGCGATCCTAATTTCGATCACGGGATATCGAATCCGCAAACGAGGTTGGCGACATTGGAGGGCATTGGACGTGTACCTTGTTCCTGCCTTTTGGGAAATATGCGTATGATTCATAAATATGCGCATGATTAAGAAATAGGTATTCCGATGATATTTGCGAATATGCCGGAGGCGGTGACTTCGGTCCTGGTGCAAACCGGACGAGATATTCGCAAATAAAAGCCCGCCTGTTTGGAGGCGGGCTTTCCTATGTCGATGCGGCGGGGATCAATCGCCCCGGAGCTATTCTAATACCTATAGTGTTCGGGCTTAAAGGGGCCGTTCTTGGGAATACCAAGATAGTCGGCCTGGGCTTCCGTCAGTTCCTCCAGTTCCACGCCGATCTTGGCGAGGTGCAGACGGGCTACTTTCTCATCGAGATGTTTGGGTAGCACATAGACCTTGTTCTCGTACTTGCCCGAGTTGGTCCACAGCTCGATCTGCGCCAGGGTCTGGTTGGAGAACGAGTTGCTCATCACAAAGGAGGGGTGGCCGGTGGCGCAGCCCAGGTTGACCAGGCGGCCTTCCGCCAGCACGATCACGTCCTTGCCATCGATATTGTATACATCGACCTGGGGCTTGATCGTATCCTTGGTATGACCGTAGTTCTTGTTCAGCCAGGCCATGTCGATCTCGATATCGAAGTGACCGATATTGCAGACGATCGCCTTATCCTTCATCGACCGGAAATGTTTTTCGGTGATCAGATCCCGACAGCCGCTGGCGGTAACGACGATATCGGCTTCCTTTACCGCATCCGCCATTCTCTTCACTTCGAATCCATCCATGGCAGCCTGCAGGGCACAGATAGGGTCGATCTCGGTAACGATCACCCGGCATCCTGCCCCTTTGAGGGAGGCGGCGGAGCCCTTGCCTACGTCGCCATAGCTGCCTACGACGGCTACCTTGCCGGCCATCATTACGTCGGTGGCACGGCGGATGGCGTCAACCAGGGACTCCTTACAACCGTATTTGTTATCGAATTTGGACTTGGTCACGGAGTCGTTGACATTGATAGCGGGGATCGGCAGGGTGCCTTTTTCCATCCGCTCATAGAGGCGGTGAACGCCGGTGGTGGTCTCTTCGCTCAGCCCTTTGATATGCTGAACCAGCTCGGAGTATTTGTCGAAGACCATATTGGTCAGGTCGCCACCGTCATCCAGGATCATGTTCAGGGGGCGGTCGGTACTGCCAAAGAACAAGGTTTGTTCGATACACCAGTCGGCATCTTCAAGGGTCTGCCCTTTCCAGGCAAACACGCCAATACCGGCGGCGGCGATGGCTGCCGCAGCCTGGTCCTGGGTTGAAAAGATGTTACATGAGCTCCAGCGAACTTCAGCGCCGAGTTCAACCAGGGTTTCGATCAGGACGGCGGTCTGAATGGTCATGTGGAGACAGCCTGCAATCCGGGCGCCTTTCAGCGGCTTCTGTTTGCCATATTCCGCACGGATGGCCATCAGACCGGGCATTTCGGCCTCGGCCAGGCGAATCTCCTTCCGGCCCCATTCGGCCAGGCTCATATCCTTTACTTTATAAGGGAGCTTCAAATCGATGCTCTGCGTCTTCGTTGACATAAAAAAATGCGTTTTAGTTTTATCAAAGGTAGTTTGCAGAACAAAAATATAGAAACTATTAGCAAATTTGGAATAAAATATAAGTTTTCTGTAATTTAGTAGGATAAAACACTAAGAGCTTATGGAAAAGAACGGTCAAACAGAAAAACCGGCTGCCGCACCGGTGGAATTGGATGAGAAGGACAAGGCCATACTCCGGCTGCTCCAGGATAATGCGAAGATCACGGTACGGGAAATTGCCGCGCAAGTACATCTGAGCACGACGCCGGTGCATGAGCGCATCCGGCGGCTCGAGGAGACGGGGGTCATCCGCCAGTATGCCACCCTGCTGGATCACTCCAAAGTGAAGAAAGGGCTGCTGGCGATCTGCTATGTATCGCTGAAGGAGCACAACAAGAAGTCGGGCGGCAAGTTCATTAAAACCATCCAGCAGATGCCGGAAGTGATGGAGTGTTTTATCATCTCCGGTGAATTTGATTTTTTGCTGAAGGTGGCGGTGGAGAATATGGACGCGTATTATGATTTTCATGTCAACCAGTTGGGACAGATCGAGAATGTCGGTCATGTACAGAGTACGTTTGTGATGGGGGTGGTGAAGCAAAGCCATCAACTGATCTCCTAATTCTTCGTAACTTGTGGCTAGTAAAATTGCCTTATATGTTCGCTTATGATACCGTTGTTGAAGCCGTTCAGGGACTGAATCAAAGAGGCTATACGATCGACTTCAATCTTGAACCCGATCGCCTCGTCTGTCACAAAACCTCCTTATCGCTGAGGGCCGCCGAATTTGAGATCGCGGAAGTCTATCGCTTCGAAGGGGAAAGCGATCCGGCTGACGAGGCCGCCGTCTATGCGATCGAGTCGACAGATGGCCGGAAAGGGTTATTGGTGACCGGCTTTGGGATTTCCGCTGAAGGGATAGGAGAGGAGATGGTCGAGAAATTGACTTATTTTCGCGGCTCCAAACGACCAAAATGACTATCATTCGCCCCGCCCGGGAGACCGATTTGCCGGAGATAGTGGAAATCTACAATCACGTCATTCTTCACACGACCGCCGTGTATCAATACGTGCCTCAAACGCTGGAGATGCGTAAGACCTGGTATGACGGCAAGGTTAAAGACGGCTTTCCGCTCTTCGTGGCCGAGGATGCCGGCCGCGTCGTGGGGCTTAGCACCTATGGCCCTTTCCGGCCCTGGGCCGCTTACAAGTACACCGTGGAGAATTCGATCTATGTCGCCGCGGATCAGCGGGGTAAACGGATCGCCCGCTTGTTGATGTCTCCGCTGATCGATTCAGCCCGCACTCAGGGTTATCACGCGATCATTGCCAGTATCGATGCGACGAATGAAGCCAGTCTCCGGCTGCATCGTTCATTTGGATTCGAAGAGGTTGCTCATTTCCGCCAGGTCGGGTACAAGTTTGGGCGCTGGCTGGATCTCAAATTTCTCGAGCTGCTGCTTCCCGATAGTCCGGTTCAGCCGATGGAAGGATGAGGTGTTGGCTGGCCCCGGTGTTGCATGATCAGTGTGGCTACTACCTTATCGATCGGCAGCGTGACGCTGGCTTCGTTAAAAGCGGCGGCATCGATAAAACGGAAAGTTTCCGTCTCCCTCCTTTCTGCATAGATCCTCATTTCCCGTTCGTCGAAATCGAATGGCTTCTGTCGTAGCGGCGCCCGGATCGGCTCCAGAGCGGTCACCCAATAGTAGATGGAGATGATCTGATGGTCGGGGTTGAACGCAGACATCTGGAAAAAATCGGTTGTATAGAGATGATCGCCGATGGCTACTTCGAGGTCCATCTCTTCCTTGAATTCCCGTTTCAGACAATCGCGGGTGCCTTCGCCGAATTCCAGCCCCCCGCCGGGGAATTTGGTATAATAGCCACCGCGGATCAACTCGTCGCTTACCAATATCTCGTTGTTTGGGCCCATTAAAACCCCATAGACTCGAAGATTGAACATATCAAAACCATTTCTTGAAAAACTGGGTCATGCGTGTTGTTTCGATTGCCCGCTGGCGCGGGTGGGGGCGTCAATTTTCGATCGTACCTTCGAATACTTTCGCGGCGGGGCCGCAAAGCCAGATGTTCTCATAGGAGCCGTCGTCATTCCGGTCAAACCTGACCGTGAGCTTGCCTCCCCGGGTGGTCACTTTTACATAATTGTAGCCTACCTCGTTGTGATAGCAGGCCAGAGCGCTGGCGGTCACCCCGGTGCCGCAGGACAGGGTCTCGTCCTCCACACCTCTTTCGTAAGTCCGGACGATGATCTCATCGGCGCGTTTCTGCTCAACGAAATTGACATTGATCCCGTCTTTGGCGTATTCGCTGCTGTAACGGATGTCCATCCCGTTATGATAGACGTCCATGTCCATGACCTCCGAAACCATTTTTATATAGTGGGGAGAACCGGTATCGAGGATAAAGTCGCCATAACTCTCGCGGATTCCCGTGACGTTCTTCATCTTCAGGCTGACGATGCCCTGGTCATCAATCTCTGCGAGGTGGGGTCCATCGATCGCCATGAAACTGTATTCGGCTTTATTTATCCCCTGGTCATAAGCAAATTTCACAAGGCACCTACCGCCGTTGCCGCACATCGTGCTTTCCCCGCCATCGGCATTGTAGTATTTCATCTCGAAATCAAAACCGGGGTGGGGGTTAAGCAGCATCAGCCCGTCGGCGCCGATACCAAAGCGCCGGTCGCAGAGGAGTCTGATCCGTTCGTTTGTCAGCGACGTATAGCTCCAGCTTCGGTTGTCCAGGATGACGAAGTCATTGCCGGTGCCCTGGTATTTGAAAAAGTGCAACGTGTTCATACTAGATCCAAAAATAACTCTTTTATCCCAACCCTTCCACGATGCCGAGCGTCCGTTGGATCAGGCCATCGATGGCCGCGTTCCCGTCCCGCGAGAATCGTCGGGTGATCCGGTTAGCGACGACGGCGCTCAGGCTCAGGCAGGAGTGGCCGAGGATCTTTCCCAGCCCATAGATGCCGGCGGTTTCCATCTCGAAATTGGTGATCCGGTGGCGGCCATAGGAAAAGTCGGTCAGGCGGTCGATCAGGTCCGGCTGGCTGAGGCCGAGGCGCAAGACCCGACCCTGGGGACCGTAGAAGCCCGGGCACGTAACGGTGATGCCTTGGTAGAAGCCATCGGTAAAATGTCGCAGCAGCGAGGCGCTGGCCCCGCTGATATAAGGTTGCGTCAGGCGGTGATGGAGTTGGGTTTGGGTAGCAAAGGATTGCAGCAGCTCTTTTTCCTCGCTGTTCTCCTCATGCCGATAAAAATTCAGCAGGTTATCGATCCCCAGACCGTGGGTCGAGGCGATCCAACTGTCTACGGGTATATCTTTCTGTAAGGCCCCGGTTGTCCCGACGCGGATAATGGTGAGCGGGGTCAGTTGAGGCTTTATAGTCCGCGAAACCAGATCGATATTGACCAGGGCGTCCAATTCGTTGAGGACGATATCGACATTGTCGGTTCCGATGCCGGTGGAAACCACCGTTAGCCTCTTTTGGCCGATCCTGCCGGTATGCGTGACAAATTCCCGGTGCTGACCCTGGTGTTCGATGGCGTCAAAGTGCCGGCTGACCTTTTTGACCCGATCGGGGTCGCCGACAGTGAGGATAGTCGTTGCCAGTTCCTCGGGCCGGAGGTCTAAATGGTAAATGGCCCCCCGGTGATTGAGGATTAATTCCGATTCTTCGATTGCTTGCATGAATTAAATATTGCCTGGATAAATTGCGCTAATTTTTGCTAACTTGTTCAAAATTATCTTAATTTTGCACCTGCCCAAAAAAATACGGCCCCTCGCATCGGGGCCGATTTTGCCGGGGTGAAAGGCTTGGTTTCGTGGCCGAGTGGCTAGGCAGAGGTCTGCAAAACCTTTTACAGCGGTTCGAATCCGCTCGAAACCTCAAGACGACAATGGAAAGGGCCGCCTATCGGGCGGCCTTTGTGTTTGGTGCGAAGCGGGAGCGAGTAAACTCGCGCACGCGAAGCGCCGAACACAAATGGCTTGGGCGCAGCCCGAGCCACTTTTCATTGTGGTCTTGTACCGCCCCCCAAACGGCGGATCACCGAAGGTAATCCGCTCGAAACCTCAAGCAATATCTCCCCAAAAAACCGCCCTTTGGGCGGTTTTTTCTTTGAGTAATGTTTTTGGAGATCACGCAATTAAGCGGGGATAACCTGGTTAGAATTCGCCAAGATTATTTCAAGCTGATTTCTTATACTTACCTGAAAATCATTTATTAGTTGCGGTTCGGTGTACGCTGGGGCTACAGTCGAAAGATTAATGGGATGTCATTAGGGAATAAAACCATTTTCGGATATACCCTTCCCATCCAGACCTTCCAGGTCAATGGACTTGAGGTCATAAAAACCATTACTGATAATACTCATTCCTGCGATTTTTCCGTAGGAATAATTATAGGTCGTTTCAAAAACCTTTCGGCCATTAATCGAAAAGGCAACCTTCTTATCCTTTACCTGCAAGCCAATATCATTCCACTGCTGAAGTTCAAAATACAGAGACGGCAGGTCGGTCGTATTTCCACCTAGAACATGGTCGCCAAATTCGGCACTTGCTCGATTGGAGCAGCCTTTATTCGGGATACTGAAATACATAAATTTTCTCTGACAGAAAACCTCGAACATCAAAAAAGGACACTGCGCCGACCGGAGATTAGTTAGGCGGACCCGCATATTACAGGTAAAATTATCGCCATTGCTGATCAAAATGTGCGGGAAATAGGAACATTCAAATATAGTATTCTCATCAACACTGATATGGTTCTTTTGCAGCACATTGTCAGTAAACGATCCACTAACGTCAGCAAGGGTCTTACCCCTTTTTATATATTGCGGCAACTTGTTTCCTGCCAAACTGCTTGTATAGACCATCCAGGCATCTGTAGGTATACTAACATCGATCGTTTTCAGAACAGAGTCATTTGCGATTAGTTTTGCGACATGGTATCCAGGTTCATAATAAATATCCGTAAGAAAATGCCCCTTCTTATCTATCTGCACCTTCCTGCGTTTGTCCCAGCTTGGCTGAATAAAGAAACTATCCGCTTGAATGTTCGCGAGGTCGTAGGAAAAGACAACCGTGTTGGGGATCGCATTTCCTGTAATTTTCCTTGCGCTGAAATAGGATAACGAGTTTTGCAAATTTGGCTTATTCCTATGATTAAAAAAAACGAAGACAATTGCAGTGAGTAGCACCACGGATACAACTATCACCAATTTCCATGAAATAGACCTTGTCCGTTTATCGGCTCTTTGCTTTGCGTCCGTCAGCTCAGGTACGGTACGCTCACCCATTCCATTCCGTGCAGCAGCTTTAAAATCCTGCCAGTTCCTGAACCCAAGGTAAGCCGACAAGGCACTCAGGGTCGCCACCTGTGGAATGCGGCCGAAATCGCCCTTTTGGAGGCGCTTGATAGTGGATACGCTGATAAGTATACGGGTATTCACTTCGATCTCGTTGCGAATGAATTCTAAATCCCGCTGAGATAGAGAGCCATCGGGATCATACCCGTTTTTCAAAAATATCTGGCGGATAGCCGTTTTTACCAAATCATGATCATTCATATGGCTTTTGAAAGTGATAAATGCTAAAAATAGGCATTTTCAGGCCGGTTCTGGTCTATAAAATTTTGATCGGGTTTTGGAAACCTTTGATCAGCTTTTGAACCGTGCCAGTGATTAAAGTTTAAGAAATTCACAACTTTAAAAAATATATCATATGAATAATTATAGAATCAAAAGATCGAAAAGTTAGACACTGTGCTCCGGTTTGACCCTATGTTGTATTGTGTTAGTTGCTGCTTCCCTTTCGGGGCAGACAGACACGACTCAACTGCCGTATCCCGATGGCTACCGATTTTGGGCGCATGTAAAAGCGGCATTTATCCAGGAGGGTGGCTTTATCGACAATCTGCACTCAGACAATACGGGCAGCATTGGCGAACCCGGTAAAAAACCTGAAGAACGAATAAAATTTCCCCCAATACGCATTCAATAAAAATCCATATGATACAATTAAACCCATTTAGGACATTAGGCATTTTGCCGGTGCTGGCCGGTATAGCACTGACCGGAGTTCATGCGCAGGACATGACAGATAAACCCAACGACCCGATGATGAAAATCTACCGGGCCACCCCTGCAAAAATTAACGACCTGGTGCACACCAAACTGGACGTGCGTTTCGACTACAAGAAATGCTACCTGTACGGCAAGGAATGGGTGACATTAAAGCCGCACTTTTACCCCACCGACAGCCTGAGGCTGGACGCCAAAGGCATGGACCTGATCAATATCTCGGTGATAAAAAACGGCAAAGCTATCCCTTTAAAATACTCCTATGACGACAGCCTAACGGTCAATATCCACTTGGATAAGGTGTATCATAACAACGAGACCTATACCATTTTTATCGATTACACATCGAAACCCAACCAGTTGAAAGTTAAGGGAAGCAGTGTATTCAACGATGCAAAAGGTTTGTATTTCATCAATCCCGAGAGCAGCGAAAAAGGTAAGCCAGTACAGATATGGACCCAGGGCGAACCTGAAGGTTCGTCAGTGTGGTTTCCGACTATTGATAAACCCGACCAAAAAACCACCGATGAGATATTAATGACCGTACCTGCCAAATACGTAAGCTTGTCCAACGGTAGGCTGGTATCGCAAAAGCTGAACAGGGATGGCACCCGTACCGATGACTGGAAGATGGAACTACCACACGCTCCCTATCTGTTTATGATGGCAGTAGGTGACTTTAAAATCTACCATGACCACTGGCGCGGCAAGGAGGTTGACTATTACCTGGAGCCAAAATATGCGCCTTACGCAAAACAAATCTTTGGAATGACGCCCGAGATAATTGAATTTTATTCCAAAACGCTGGACTATCCCTTTGCGTGGAACAAATATTCGCAGATTGTAGTGCGCGATTTTCTAGGCGGCGCTATGGAAAATACCACCGCAACTCTGCACGGCGAATATGTGCAGGAAAACCCACGGGAATTACTTGATGCTTTTTATAATGATGGCCGAAGGACTATTGCGCACGAACTGTTTCATCAATGGTTTGGCGATCTTGTAACCTGCGAAAGCTGGAGTAACCTGACCTTAAACGAATCATTTGCCGATTTCAGCGAGATGCTGTGGGCTGAACATAAATATGGTAAAGATGAAGGTGATGCACTTAGCTACCAGGAAGCTCGGATTTACATGAACACACCTGACGCCGACAAGAAGAATCTTGTACGTTTTTATTACGACAATAAGGAAGATGTGTTTGACGTTGTGAGCTTTCAAAAAGGCGGCCGCGTTTTAAATATGCTGCGCAATTACTTGGGCGATTCGGCATTTTTTAAAGGCCTGAACATTTATCTTAAAATCAATGCTTTTAAGAATGGCGAAGTCCAGCAATTACGTTTAGCATTTGAAGAAGCAAGCGGCCTTGATTTGAACTGGTTTTTCAACCAATGGTATTACGGCGCCGGGCATCCTATATTATCCATTAACTATAAATGGGAGGACGCCACCAAAACTGAAAGTGTTTACTTGTCGCAAACGCAAAACGGGCAGATATTTAAGTTCCCCTTTGCGGTTGATATATATGCAGGCGGTAAAAAGGAACGCCGTAATGTGTGGATGAACGATAAATTGGACACGCTTACCTTCCAGCTTGCTGGAAAGCCCGACCTGGTAAATGTTGACGGTGATAAAGTATTGCTTACCCAAAAAGCAGACAATAAAAGTTTAGACGAATTTGTTTTTCAATATTTTAACGCGCCGTTGTACCTGGATCGTTTTGAAGCCATTGATGCAGCCGCTGCCAGCCAGACGAACCCCGGAGCACAAAAAGTTTTGATTGCTGCATTGAAGGATAAATATTATGGTTTGCGCATTAAGGCTATCCGTGCTTTGGATTTGAAAAATGACAATATCCGTAGTGCCGCTTTACCGGTTTTAACGACATCGGCGCAAACTGATGACAATACACTCGCCCGCGCGGCAGCCATTAATGCATTAGGCCAATTAAAAATACAAGCCAATATCAGTTTGTATAAGTCGGCCATCACCAGCCAGTCGTATGCTATCCAGGGTGCTGCACTGACTGCTATTAATCAGTTGGACCCCGCTCAAGCCTTAACACTAGCAAAGGGTTTTGAAAAAGATAACGAAGGTGCGCTTAAGCAATCGATACTTATGGTTTATGCAACCAGCGGCGGCAACGAACAATGGCCTTTTGTTTTTGGTGAGTATAATAAAGCGGTCTTTGAGCAAAAATTTAACATGATCAGAGGCTCATTTGCCACAATGATAGGCCGTGTGGAAAGTCCTGAACTGGCACAACAGGGGATTAGCGCAATTAAAGACTTTGGGGTAAAAACAAAACAATTCGGCGTATCATCATTTGTAATTACTGCCCTGGGCAATATTAAATCAGCGCGCTCCAAACTTAATGATAGTGAATCGGCAAAAGCAGCTGATGATGCGGTGGCGGCTATAAATGATGCGAAATAATATGTGGTTGGGCAAAAAAAGCTCTGCCTCATAGGTGCAATCTGAGATTGTATTTATCGAATATCTCGGATTTAGTTAAGCCCATTGGATTATTGTTTCATTGCAATGTTTCGATGTTAAGGATAAATGAGCAAATTTTATTATCCGGGTTCGTAAAGGCATCAGGATGGCATCACCGGTGAGGAAAGTCCTTTTTGAGGAAAAGGAGGGGGCTGCTGCTGTGGAGAGGCCGGCGAGTGCCTTGCCGAGGGTCAAGCTGTCGAATAGTTAATTTGAAAATAGCCAGCTAGCGCCTATACCCCGTTAGTGGGGCTGTTGTGACGGTGCTCCGATCTTCAGAAAGTTCCCGGCGATGATGGATTACCCCTCCCGGTATAACAGGAATACGGACCGCTTTTTGATCTGTCCGCCGCAATAAAGGCCCGTTGGAATGGGGGGGGTATTTGAAAACCCAATTATATCCCTAGCGTACAAGTGGCCGACGTAGGAGGGGGCTGAAAGCTTGGAATCAAAGTAGATTTGAAAGGAGGTCTCGTTGCCTTCAATTGTAAGTAATTGATTTCAAAGTGATAGACTTTTTTTATTTGGAGCAGAGCGGCGAAAAAATATTTTTTATTATTTAGCAAAAATGCTAAATTTGAATAGATAACCATCTTATTGACCAACAAAAGCAAAGCATCTCAGGAGCTAAAGGATTTTGACAAGGTATTTAAAGCTTTGGCACATCCTACGCGAAGGAATATCCTAACCATTTTGATCGCTCAGGAAAAATTAAACGCGGGTGATATTGTGAAATATTTTGACCATAAGTGGCCCACCATTACCCGTCACCTTAAACAATTGGAAGCGGCAGGGCTGATTGTTTTGACGAAAGATGGCACCCAACACTTTTACACATTGGATACAGAACGTATGCGTATGGTACTTACAAATTGGCTTAAATGGTTTTAATAAAAATCAATAAAAATGCAGAGACAACTGGCTTTTGCCATGTACAAGCCCAAAGAAGGAAAAGAGCAGGAACTTGAGCAGATTTTAGAACAGCATATTCCTGTATTAAGAGAGTACGGTTTGATAAGCGAAAGAGAAGCTTATACCGTTCAGTCAAAAGATGGGACCGTCATAGAGATCTTCGAATGGATGAGCGAGGAAGCAAAGGCGGTTGCCCATCAGCATCCGGCAATGCGATCGCTTTGGGGGCGGATGATGGCAGCCTGCACTTTTCCTACCATGTCGGACCTGCCAGAAGCCAAGAAAGGTTTTCCAAATTTTCTCGTAGTAAGATAAATTCAAAAAAATAAACCATGATTACAGGTGCACATTCAATTATTTACAGTACTGACGCAAAGGCGGATATGGCCTTCTTTCGGGATGTCCTTCAATTCCCCAACGTAGACGTGGGGAATGGGTGGCTGATATTCGGTTTACCGCCATCTGAAATAGCCATACATCCAACTGCTGAAAGCGGGCTTTACGAATTCTATTTGCTTTGTGACGACATCAATGGATTCATTAAAGAGATGTCGGAGAAAGACATCATTTGTAGTCCGGTTGAAACTCAGCGCTGGGGTAATATTACTCGATTAACCCTACCCGGTGGCGGCAAGCTGGCCATTTACGAACCGAAACATGCCAGGCCTTAACTTGTACGTGAAAGCCCTGAAATCAGCGTCCAGACTTTATATGGCGGCAATGACCTCGTGACAATAGGGTATAATATACGTTACGGACCTCAAAGCATGGAACGCTAAAGCCGCTAAAAGGCGTAGCCTGATCAAGCAAACCAGTGAGCGGCAGCCTTTTGGAACTCGCTGCAATCCGGTTCGGTGTCAGAAGCCCAGGCGATAATCCCATCAGGGCGGATGAGTTCGGCGCTTACACCTGGTCGGTCTTTTGCACTGGCTGAAATATATTTGATTCGGTCGCCATATTTACCCGCCAACCTTTCAAGTGAAGCGTTCCTATCAAAGTCGAGCAGTATCCCCCGGCCGTCGTGCATTAACTCGCCAATTCTCGCGCCATCTGCGAACTCGAAGTTGGGAACGCTGTAGCCTACCAGCGGGTGGCTGCTGCCGAGGTTGTAATGGGTGAACATACCCCATACCCGCCCTGCCGCGTAGGTAGTTCCATCGCGGGTATCCATCAGGTCGCGGAAAATCGCGTGCAGCGCGCGGGCGCTGGGATCCGGTCTCATGATCGCAACCTGGGCGCGGGACCAATCCAGGACCTGTGCACCAATGGGGTACCGTTCGGTATAATAGCTATCCAGGAGGCCCCGCGGCGCGGTATTTTGAATGGTTGCGGCGAGCTTCCAGCCCAGGTTCATAGCATCGCCTAACCCGAGGTTGAGCCCCTGGCCTCCCAACGGTGAGTGAATGTGCGCAGCGTCGCCGGCTAAAAGTACCCGTCCGTTGCGGTAGGTTGTGGCTTGCCGTGCCCGGTCAGTCCAGGTCGTTGCGATATGCAGGGCACTGATGGTAACGTCGGTGTTCGACACGCGGCGTAGCACCTCCTGCACGTGTTCAAGCGTGACCGGCTTTTGTGAATGATGAAATGTCCCGCCATCAAAGTCCTGTATCATCAGGTAACCAGGCTGCGATTGGAGGTACATGCCTGTTGGTGTGACGTTTCGGCCCGGACGGAGCTTCTCCGGGTCGGCAATGTCAACCCGAGTAGAGTAGCCGGTAAATTCCGGCTCTGTCCCGGCGAATTCAAAACCACCCGCTTTGCGAACAACGCTACGGCTTCCATCGCAACCCACGAGCCATTTACCTTTAAAAGATTCGTCACCCGATTGAATAGTCACCCCATCGTCGGTTTGACGAAAATCAGTAATAGCAAGTCCGCGCCTGATTACCACACCCAAGTGTTCTGCGCGGCGGGCCAGTACCGTTTCAAGTTCCTCCATCTCAGAAATTAAACTGGTGTCGGTCGAACTTGGCAGACGATACTTCCACTGCGCCGTGTCAACATTGTCTTCATAGAAAGGAATTCCGGCGAAGTGTCCGACCTGACGGCGTTGCCCTTGTACGGTTGAGTGGGGGTTTTTGAGGCGCTTGGGTACCTCAAGTTCATTTAGCAGCCCACGGCGGTAAAGCGCTTCAATAGTAGGCGCCGAGAGACCCCGGATCCCGAAAGGCAGTTGCTTCAATGGCGAGTGCGGATTTTCCGCCTTTTCCAGTATCAGGACTGAACATTTGGCCAGGGCCAATTCACAGGCGAGGAATAGACCTACAGGCCCCGCGCCGGAAATGATGACATCTTTCATAAACACAAAATTCCGGAATGTGGCTGGCTCAGGCTTGTATAAACGCGACAAAATCGCTGCTCAGCGCTTGTTTCCGTTTCCTTACAATTCGTGCGAATGCCGCCGGCGTAGTGCCGCTGTAGCGTTTGAATTCTCTGTTTAAATGGGCTTGATCCGAGTAGCCCAGCTCATGAGCCAAGCCTGCAAGGTTGGAAGCCGGATAAAGCCCTAAATGATTTCGTGCCTGCTCAAAGCGCATGAGACCGGACACGTCTTTAACGGTATAGCCGGAAGATTCCTTGAATTTCCTTTCCAATGTACGAACTGTAGCGTGAGCCGCCGCCGCTATCTGGCTGACCGGCATGGCGCCCTTTGCCTCTCTCATAGCAATCCCCGCTTTGAATAGCATACTATCAATAGCAACCTGCGAACGTGCATTTTCGAAATACCTTTTTACAGGGTCCAGCGCTTCATCTATTTTGCCAGCCTGGATCAACGTATTCAGCGTGGATTGAAGCCGGGCGATAGGATGTTCAAAGATGCGCACTCCGTCTTTGCCGGATGGCAGTCCGAGCAAATCGAACACGGTCCAGGGAAAGCACCTGATCCCAATGATCTCCAGACGATTTTTCGCGTGAAAAATAACAGGTTGATTGAGCAGCCCGATCATAAACGGTGATGGCAATAACTGCGAGACCCCATTGTAGGAAACGCCAAGGGCGCTTCCGAAATAAAAAATAATTTCAGCGTAGCCGTCCGGCAGGACCTTAAAACTCGATTGTAGTTCGCCGACGTCTCTGCTGTTGTACCAAAAGCACTTGATGGCATCCCGCAGCTCTTCGGGAGGTTCAAATTCCTGGTGATGCATCTTGAAAGGTAGCAAATTTGGCGTGTATTGGAAGCCAGCTTAAGTTCACTCGGTTCTCAGGCTCTTTACAGGGTTATTCGTCGCCGCTTTTATCGTCAGGAAGCTCACCGTCCCCAGCGCGATCAGCAACGCGGCCATGCCACCTAGCACGAACACCCACCAGTTGATAGCAACCCGATACGCATAACCCTGTATCCACACATTGAGGGCCATCCAGGCCAGCGGCCAGGCGATCAGATTGGCGATCAGCACCAGCCCGACAAAGTTTTTGGACAACAGGAAGACGACATCCTTGACGGAGGCGCCCAGGATCTTGCGGATCCCGATTTCTTTAGTCCGCTTCTCCGCGGAAAAGGAGGCCAATCCGAACAGACCGAGGCAGGAGATGAGGATGGCCAGGCCGGCCATGATGGCAACCATCTGGGAGATCTGGGCATCGCTCCTGTATATTTCCTTAAAATGATCGTCGAGGAACTGGTAGTTGAAGGGATACTCCGGGAAAACCTTTTTCCAGGTGGACTGGATAAACGCGATAGCCTGGCTGACCTGCCCGCCGTTTATCTTTGCCGACAACGTGCTGAATCCCCACATCGTTTGATTACCCAGGAACATGGGTTCGATCTTATAGTGGAGGGAATTGAAATTGAAGTCTTTTGCAACGCCTACGATGTTCCCTGTCGTATCGCCGCCGAAATGTTTACCAATCAGCCAAGATAGTGGCATTCCCGGCTGATCTTTGAGCAGTTCTCTGCCCAGGGTCTCGTTGATGATGTATTCTCTCGCGAGCGCGTACTTCTCCCTGGAAAAGTTCCGACCTGCCACCAATTGGATTTTATAAAGGCTCAGATAATCGGGATCCACGAACAACCCCGGGGTGAACAATACCCGCATCGGGCCGTTGCCCGGCCAGAATCCGAAACCAAACGGTCCCCAATGACTCCCCAACTGGTCGTGCGCCCCGGTCACCCCTGCCACCAGCGGACTGGCTGACAACTCATCTTTCAGTAAAGCATATTTACGGGAGTTGATTCCATGAAGCGGTATAGTGATGACCTGCTCGCGGTCAAACCCCGGATCTTGCCTCTCCATATAATTTAACTGACGAAATACGAGAATGGTGGCTATCATCAGGAAAATAGCGCTGGCGAACTGCCCTACCACCAGGATATTCCGAAAAGTGCCTTTGCTCTTGCCCGTGTCACCCCCGCCTTTCAAGACTTTGACCGGCTGAAAAGAAGACAGGTAAATGGCCGGGTACAACCCAGATAACAGCCCAAGCAGTATCGCTCCGATAAACACCACCACCAGTAGTCCCGGATGCAGGAAGAAAATGGGGCTAAGGCTTCGCCCACTTAGTTTATCGATATACGGCAGCACCAAACTCACCAGCCCCAGTGCAACTACCATTGCGATCAGGGAAAACAGGATCGCCTCGCCAATGAACTGGAGGCCCAGTTGCGAGCGCAAGGCGCCGATCGATTTGCGGATACCCACCTCTTTGCCTCGTTCTGCCGACCGGGCGGTGGATAGGTTCATGAAATTGATGCAGGCGATGAGCAGTACCAGGAGCGCGAGCGCCATGAAAATATGGGTATAGCGCTGATCGAATTTCTGGAAATTGATATCGTCCTCGCCGATATCGACGGCATTGGCATGGACGTCCCTTAATGGCAGGAGGAACAGCTCGTACTGTATCTGTTCGTCCCCGACCGGATGTTTTTTCAGGTAGGCGGGGAATTTCTTTTCCAGGGCAGCGAAATCCGTATTAGACGCGAGTTCTACGTAGGTGTTTACCCCATTTTCACCCCATCGATTCATCCAGGTCGGTTTGTAGACGGTGTTAAAAGATTGCAATGCGTCGAATTGAAATTGGGAGTTAGCGGGCAGATCTTTCAGGATGCCCGTTACCGTAAAAAGAAGGGTATCGTCTCCGAAATGCGAAACAGTTTTGCCGATGGGATCCGTCGCGCCGAACAATGTCCGGGACGCCGATTGTGTCAGCACAATGCTATTTGGTTTTTGCAGCGCGGTTTGCCGGTCTCCTTTCAGGAGCGGGAAGTCGAACATCCGGAGAAAGGCGGTATCCACGAAGTAGGTTTGCGGCAAGAATACTCTTTTCTCCCCGTACCTCATCTCGTATTGTTTGTTCCAGTCCACGCGGCTGTAGTTCAGGACTTCGGGGAACTCGTCTTTCAACGTCGGCCCCATTGGGAACATGGTTGTTGCTATCTTCTCTGAGGTCGCCGTGCTGGAAAATGTCTGTACTTCATTGAGCCGGTAGATGTTTTTGTGATGCATGCTGTCGAAACTCTTTTCGTAAAATACGAAAAGCAGGATCACGATGCAGGCCGCCATACCAGTGGCAAGCCCGAGGATATTGATTGCAGAATACAGCCTATGCCTGGTTAGATTGCGCCAGGTGATGAGGAAATAGTTCTTCAGCATATTCGAAGATCATTTAAATTGGCGTATTATCAGATCCATGACTGCGAGGAAAATGCCAAGATACCAAGCGCCTTATAATCAAATACTTGTGAACTTGGCAAGGAGTGAAACTGTTCGCATATGAACACAGGGCGGTCGGTTATGATGTTGGGAAGAAGGTAATCCGATGTTTTATGGTGCATAAAAAAAGGCTATATTTATCCGATGCGAATGACAATATCTGGGCTTCCACGCCATTTTGACAAGTTTGATCTTCAGCGGCTTTTTAATCCATTTGGTTGGGTGGATTACACAAAAATCATCATCGACCCCCTCTCTGGTTTAAGTAAGGGGAAGGGAATCGTTGAGATGAAGCAGGATGCCGAAGCAACAAAGGCTATGTCTGAGTTGCAGGGCAAAGTGCTGGGGACGAATCCACTTAATATCAAAGTAGTGAAGGAAGGTGGCCCAAATTTTCGGTAGGGCGGCCTCAAATGTTATTGGCCCGTAACCAAAAACCGATGGTTGGGCACAGGATATTCGACGGTGTCCATCCGGTAGGCGCTTTTACTTCAAAAAAATGATCGAGTCCCGGTAAAATGGTCACCGATATATGCTTGTTGCCGGATTGCTTTATGTCGGCAGGTGTTCCTGGAAGAAAGTACTGCCACCAGGGCGTTTTGAAGCCATCCAACAGTTGATCAATGAATTTTTTTGTGATATCTTTTCAGCTACGCCTTGGGCTAACAAAAAGTCTCTGCCAAGCGACCAGCAAAACGCTGTAGTAAATAAAAGAGTAAATTTCATGACAATTACGAATATTTTCGTAAATCTGTCAATATTTTGTGATTCAGCGAAGGTTTTATGGTGTTCGTCGAAATTTTTTGTTTGTTTTTGGATAAGGGGAGATTTTACGCGTTAGTAAAATAACCATTCCATAAACTTTACATTAAACAAATGAGAAACATAGTTCTGCTGATTCTATCAGGTGTGTCCGTGACGGTACATGGTCAGGTAAAAACGCCACGGGAAAGTAGGATGGCCGCTGTCATGGAACAGGTCGGCATCACGGACGTCACCATCAATTATAGCCGGCCGGCGGTCAATGGGCGGGAAGGGAAGATCTGGGGCGAGCTGGTGCCCTATGGCTTTGTCGACTATCACTATGGGACCAGCAAGGCGGCCCCGTGGAGGGCGGGGGCCAATGAGAATACGACCATCGAATTTTCCACGGATGTGCTTGTTGAGGGAAAACCGCTGGCTGCCGGGAAATATGGTTTCTTTATTGCCATGGGGCAGGAAAAAGCGACGCTCGTTTTCTCAAAGGATAACAATGCCTGGGGCTCCTTTTATTACAACGCGGCCGGAGATGTGCTTCGTGTGGAAGTCCCGGTAGTAAAGACTGCAGAAAGTATCGAGCGGCTGAAATATGAATTCGGCGCGCAAACCGAGAACAGCGCCGTGGTCCTGCTCGAGTGGGAGAAGGTCAAAATCCCCTTTACGATTGCCGTGGACCTTAAAAAGACGCAGGTTGACGCTTACCGGTATGCTTTTAACAGCGGCAATTTCTACGAGTTTTGGCAAAACATGGAACTGGCCGCCGAGTTTTGCCTCGTAAATGATGTGAATCTTGAAGAAGCGCTTACCTGGGCGGACCGTTCCATCAATACCTATTTTGGTGAGGCCAATTTTCGCACACTAAGCATCTATGCGGGTCTGCTGGAGAAAGCCGGTCGTCAGCATGAAGCGGACTCTTTGATGAAAATTGCTTTTCCCGAAGGAACCATTAACGATCTCTATGCCTATGGCACTAAGCTCGTGCGGATGAAAAAAAATAAGGCGGCTTTCGACGCCTTCAAAATCGACTATGATAAAGCCCCAAAAAACTGGCTGACGAATTTTGGACTGGCAAAAGGTTATGCAGCGGTGGGCGATAAGACCGGGGCGATAAAGTATGCGGATCTTAGCATACAGTTGATGCAGGGGGGGAGGAGCCGGGCGCAAAGGATTATATCGGGAAATTCAAGCAGAATCTTGCTGAAGGAAAGGATGTTTCCGGGTTTTGAGTCATCGGTATGGCATTTTCCGCAGGCCGAACTGACCGATTTCCATAACTTGTGTGCATGGATATCGGAAAAGAATTGGAGAGCCTGCTTCCGACGGACCGGATCAAGACCCGTTATATCGACCGGGTCACCTATGGGTCCGATGCCGGGTTCTACTATTTGTTGCCAAAAGCGGTCGTTCAGCCCGTTTCAGAGGAGGAGATCATTGCCCTTTTTACATTTTCGCAGCAGCATACTATTCCGCTGGTCTTCCGGTGCGGCGGCACGAGTCTGTCGGGTCAGTCTGTTACGAACGGGATACTGGTCGATCTGAGCCGGCATTGGGGCAAGGTTGAACCGTTGGCCGAAGGCCGGATAGTGCGCGTGGGTCCCGGGGTAACAGGCGCGATGGTGAATGCCCGGTTAAAGACGTTTCATCGTAAGATCGGGCCCGATCCGTCCAGCATTGCCTCCGCCATGATGGGGGGTATCCTATCCAACAATTCCAGCGGGATGTGCTGCGGGGTGGTAAATAACGCCTATCACACGTTGAAGCATATCCGGTTCATTCTCCCGGGCGGTGAAACATTCGACACGTCAAATGCCGCCGATTATGGCCGATTCAGCCGGGAGAGTTCGGGGATTGCCTCCGAGCTGACGACGCTACGCGCGGAGATCCTTGCTGATGGCGAACTGCGGGGGAAGATCAGGCGTAAGTACAGGACAAAAAATACCGTCGGCTATTCGCTGAACGCCTTCCTCGATCATGAGCACCCGCTGGACATCCTCGCCCATTTGTTGATCGGGGCGGAGGGGACGCTGGCGTTTATTGCCGTGGCATCGCTTCAGACCATTCCGCAGCTGCCGTTTAGATCTACGGGCTTGTTATATTTCTCCGATCTTCACGTCGCCTGCAATGCCATACCTGCTTTGATCGAGGCCGGTGCGGAGGCGGTGGAGTTGATGGACCGGGCATCGCTCCGGGCGGTGGAAACTATTCCGGGAATGCCGCCGTCACTAAAGGCGCTGCCGCCATCGGCGGCGGCTTTGCTCGTGGAATTTCACGGTGAGGAAGAGGAGATGTTGCGGGAACGCCTTGATCAATTCCTGGCAGCGGCCCATTCGTTATCGATGTTGTTTCCGCCGGTGTTCACCAGCGATACGGCTGAGCAGGAATTGTTATGGAAGGTTCGCAAAGGACTTTTCCCTTCGGTGGGTGCGGTCCGGAAAAGTGGTACCACTGTTATCCTCGAAGATATTGCGTTTCCGGTGGACCTCTTGGGGGACGCATTGACGGACCTGCGGGCTCTTTTTGTGGAATTCGGCTACGACGACGCGATCATCTTCGGTCATGCGAAAGATGGGAATATCCATTTTGTCATTACCCAGTCGTTCCGAACGGATGTTGAAGTTGACCGGTACGCTCGGTTTATCGACCGACTGGTCCCGTTAGTCGTGGATAAATATGGCGGCGCCCTCAAGGCCGAACACGGGACGGGAAGGAATATGGCGCCATTCGTGGAGACGGAATGGGGCCCGGCGGCCTATGCGATCATGCTGCGGCTAAAGACGGCGGTTGATCCGTCGAACTTGCTCAACCCCGGGGTAATCATCTCTCCCGACGACCACATCCATTTGAAAGACCTCAAACAACTGCCGGAGGTGGAATCCGAAGTCGACAAATGTATCGAGTGCGGTTATTGTGAGCTGGTATGTCCCAGTCGGGACCTGACCATGACGCCGCGACGGCGGATCGTGGCGCGGCGGGCAATGAAAATGCTTGAAGCGACGGGCGATAAGGAACGCTACCGGGAGCTCCACAAGCAGTATCAATATGACGGACTGGAGACCTGTGCGGTGGATGGACTTTGTGCAGGCGCCTGTCCGGTAGATATCAATACCGGGGACCTGGTCAAGCGGCTGCGGCGGGAAAACCACTCTGTCGCCGCCAACCGTATGGCCTTGTTGGTGGCCAGGAATTTTGCCGTAGCGGAGCGGCTGGTGAGGGCCGGATTGTCCGCAGGCGCTGCGATCAACAGGCTTTTCGGAGACCGGGCGATGACGCGCTTAACCGGTGGGCTCCGGAAGATAGCGCCAGGCATTCCCATATGGCCCGGGCGGCTGGGTGGGGCGCCGAAGCTGCCAAAGCGGATGGCGGCAGACTGCGAGCGGCAGATCGTCTATATCCCTTCCTGTGTCACGCGGATGATAGAGGTGGACAAGGGCGGGTCTGCGATGGATGCGATGCTCCGGGTCTTGCGAAAGGTAGGGATCGGGGCTATTTTACCGGCGGATATCCATGGGGTCTGCTGCGGTCAACTGTTCTCTTCCAAGGGTTTTACCGCGGCATACCGGCATACGGCCAACCGCATGGTAACACTTTTGTGGGAACTATCCCGGCAGGGGACATATCCCGTCGTGATGGATGTGAGCTCTTGTACTTATACGATGCTGCACTGCCGGGAGCAATTGGATCCGGTAAACCGGGAACGCTTTGATCTGTTGCAAATTTTGGATGCAATAGATATGCTTCATGATATCGTCCTGCCGCTGGCAACCGAGGTCCGGAGGACCGAAGAGGTCGTGCTGCATCCGGTTTGTTCATTGCATAAGATGAATACCTATGGCAAGTTTATTGCCGTCGCCCGGCACTTTGCGGCCCGGGTAACGGTGCCCGTGCATGCGGGCTGTTGCGGGATGGCAGGCGATCGCGGATTTCTCTTCCCCGAACTAACGGCGGCCGCGACGAAGCAGGAGGCTTCGGAAGTCGGAGCCGGGGCTTACCATGGACACTATTCTACGGCGGTGAGCTGCGAACTGGCGCTTTCCGAAGCGACCGGAAAAGCGTATGCTTCTATCCTCCGGCTGGCGGAGAAGGCACTTTCAGCGACCGCCGAAATTGAATGAACGTCAGGGTCAGGCTGATCATATATGGCAAAGTCAGGGACAATATGAACAGCGTTGAGTTGTCTTCGTCGACATGATCGTAAAAAGACCTCCCCATTAGATACAACAGGTAACCCAGATATAACATCGGCAACAGGAACCAGGACAAAAAGCTCCAAATGGGATTACCACGGATGTCCAGGCGCCGATTGAAGAAAACACCCAGGCAAGAGCCTGACACGATCAGGCAGTGCACGATGACCATCCCGATGACATATTGATCAAATGAATCGGCGGTTAGCCATTCACTTTTGTAATCTTTTCCGGATCCGAAATTCAGATCATAGATCGTAAACGCTACGAAACCCCCGACGATGAGAAGTGTAGGTAGAAGAATGATCCGTTTATAGTAACGTGACAAAGGCATCGAATCGACTTTGACGGCAAGTTCGCGCATTTAATCGAATCTGCGTATCTTCAGGCGGCTATGCTACTAACGGACATCCGGCAAATGGCGGCGGAGCGGCTGATTAGGACGATCGCGGACAGGCGGCACTTGCACGCTCATCCTGAGCTATCTTTTTCAGAGAAAGAAACTTCGGATTTTGTCAAAGGCCGCCTCGACGAGCTCGGCATTACCTGGACATCGATGGCCGATACCGGCGTGGTGGGAACGATCGAAGGCGGGCAGGCTTCCGACCGGATGATTGCATTGCGGGCCGACATGGATGCTTTGCCGATCACGGAGTTGAATGCCACCGACTATGCCTCCCAACATCCGGGCGTCATGCACGCCTGCGGTCACGACGCTCATACTGCATCTTTGCTCTCTACGGCCGGTATCCTGCAATCCCTGAGGGACCGCTGGGTGGGAAGAGTGCGGCTGATCTTTCAGCCCGCTGAGGAGAAGCTGCCGGGAGGTGCCAGCCTGATGATCCGGGATGGCGTCCTGCAAAACCCCGCCCCCGTGGCGGTGATCGGGCAGCACGTCATGCCGTCCGTGTCGGTAGGGAAGATCGCGATGCGCGGCGGGCAGCTGATGGCGTCTATGGATGAGATCAGTGTTATCGTGCGGGGCAGGGGTGGACATGGGGCCATGCCGCATCTGCTTGTCGATCCGGTGCTGATCAGCGCCCACCTGATCGTTGCGCTGCAGCAGATCGTTAGCCGAAACAATAACCCGGTAACACCCGGCGTCCTCTCGTTCGGCCGGGTCATCGCCGACGGCGCGATCAACGTGATCCCGGACACCGTGTATCTAAACGGCACATTCCGAACGGTGGATGAGACCTGGCGGTATCAGGCGCATGAAAAGATGAAAAAGATGGCCGAACTGATCGCAACGGCCATGAGCGGCACCTGTGAGTTCGAAGTGATCTGCGGGTACCCTTTGCTACAGAACGACGTGCGGCTGACACAGCAGTTGGAAGACGCCGCCGTCGCTTATCTCGGCAGGGACAATGTCGTTGCAGCCGACCCGATGATGATCGCGGAAGATTTCGCCTATTATGGGCGGTCGGCGCCGGCCTGCTTCTATTTCCTGGGCACCGGCAATATCGGGAAGGGGATTGTCGCACCGCTGCATAACCCCCGGTTCGATATAGATGAGGAAGCACTGGAGGTCAGCTCCGGGCTCATGGCATATATGGCGTTAAAACAACTCGGAAACTCATGAGCAACCCAACCTTTTTCCGACGTATGCTGACTGCTCTGCTCTTGTTCGGCACATTGGCGGCCGCGGGGCAGCGATCCGAAAGCATCAACGAGCTGCCTGCCGTTGTCGCCAGGTCAAACGGCAGCTATTCGTTACTGGTAGACGGCAAACCGTTCATTATCCTGGGGACCCAGCTTTGGAACAGCAGCGCCTGGCCTTCTCTGATGGACGGTATATGGCCACTGGTTAAACAATTGCATGCCAACACCGTGGAAGCGCCCGTATATTGGCAGGTGACGGAGCCCGTTCGCGGCAGCTTTTCATTTGGCGAAGTGGACAGTCTGATCGACGGTGCCCGTCGGGCGGGGGTGAGGCTGGTTTTGCTGTGGTTTGGGTCGTTCAAGAACGGCAGCTCGGGCTATATTCCCGAGTGGATGATGTCAGAACCCGGGCAATATCCACGGATGGAAAATGCGGCGGGGGGGAAGCTGCCGATCCTTTCGGTCTTGTCACCGGCTAACCTGGAAGCCGATGAGTCGGCTTTTGCCGCGTTGATGCATCATATTAAGCTGTATGACGGCCGGAGACATACCGTGATCCTTGTGCAGGTCGAGAACGAATGCGGTTCGCTGGGAACGGACCGGGACTATTCCGCGGCGGCAAATACGGCGTTCGCTCAGGCCGTGCCCGACAGTCTGTGTCACCGGCTCGGCAAGCCTAGCGGCAACTGGGCCGAAGTATTCGGAAAAAATGCGCCGGAGGCATTCCAGGCCTTCTATTTTGCGCACTATGTCAACGAAGTTGCCGGAGCTGGCCGCAGAGCATATCCGCTCCCGATGTATGCGAACAATTGGCTGAATGAATATGGTTTCCGGCGCGCGGGTGAATATCCCAGCGGGGGGCCGGCCGCGGGCGTGCTGGATATCTGGAAGGCGGTTACACCACAACTGTGTCTTCTGGCGCCGGATATTTATCTGACGAATGAGGAACAATTCAAGGAAGTGTGCATCCAATTCCATCGTGCGGACAACCCGTTCTTTATCCCGGAGATGGGCAGAGGTGTTCCATTTGCCCGATTCCAGTGGTATGCCCTTGGGAATTACGAGGCCATTGGGGTAGCACCCTATGGGATCGATCCATACGGATTGGACCCCGGCGACCGGCGCAAGCCGGATGTGCTGGATGCGAGCTTCTCTCTGTATGCGGATAATTACCGGCTGTTGCAGGGTGCGCTGGATACGATCGCCGCGTTGCAGGGCACAGGCCGGCTGAAGGCGGCCGGTGAATCACCCGCGCTGGACGACGAGCTGCTCGGCTTTAACGGATATGACCTGTCACTGGATTACGGTTATCCCAGGAACCCGGTGGATGGCAACCACACCGGGCGGGTGCTGGCGGCACAGCTTGACAGCAATACTTTTTTGTTGCTGGGTTTCGATGCCCGGTTCCGGTTTATGCCCGCGCTCGGTTCGGGCTATCGGGTGGCCGAGATCGAAGCGATCGAAGAAGGCCGGTTCGAAGGGCGGCAATGGGTGCGGCAGCGAATATGGAACGGCGATGAGGCTTACTTTTCCGTTTTTCCGCATGAAGGGGCGATCCTGCGCGTGAAATTGCACCGGATGTAAATTCAATACTCTGCAATCTGCTGATCTATGTTGCACCACAACCAGCGTTCGCCCGGCTCGGCGGAAGAGATCACGGGATGATGGACCTGATGGTAATGTGCGGTCATGTGTCGCATGGGCGAATCATCACAGCAGAGGGTGACGCCGCAGGTCTGACAGGTGCGCAAATGAACCCATGTTGTGTGCTGTTTGATGCATTCCACGCAAACGAGCTCTTTCGCGGTCTTGACCTCCTTGATCGCGCTTATATGTTCGCAAACATGTCGGTTCTTGCTCATAACCTAAAGTTACAGGATTCCCGGTTCAAAGCCTTGCGATCTTTTTCTCCAGCACTTCGCGGATAGCCGCCGACCGGGTCAGCTCCCGGGCGCGACGGAAATAGGCGAGGGCTTCCTCCTTTTGTCCCAGCTGCTGATAAAACTCACCCAGGGACGCATCCAATAAATAGTAATTGTCGAGTGCGCGATTTTGTTCGAGGTTATGCAGGAGTCGGAGGGCGGCCACGGGGCCGTCCTTTTTGCCGGTAACGATAGCCAGGTTCAGTCGGATGACCGAAGAGGGTTTGAGCTTTTCGAGCGCGATGTAGTAATTGTGAATGCGGTTCCAGTTGGTGGACGGGAAATCGGGCGCCAGACAGTGTTCGGCGGCAATGGCCGCCTCGAGGTGATAGGCGGTGACCTGGTCGCCACCCGAGCTTTGTGACAGGAATTGGAGCCCCTGGTTGATCAGCTCCCGGTTCCAGCGGCTTCTGTCCTGCTCTTCCAGCACGATCAGGCTATTGTTGGTATCCATCCGGGCATCAAAGCGCGCGGAATGGAAACAAAGAAGGGCCAGCAGGGCATAGACGGGCTGATAACCTTTGGTCGCCGGTTTCTCCGTTAGCAAGATGGCAAGCCGCATGGCTTCCAGGCAGAGGTCCTGTCGGATGACCGTATTGTCCCCGGAGGAATTGTACCCTTCGTTGAACAGCAGATAGATCACCAGCAGAACCGCGTCCAGCCGTGGCAACAAATGATGACCAGCCGGGACCGTGAAAGGGATCTCTTCGTTCCGGATCCGCTCCTTTGCGCGGTATAGTCTTTTGTTGATATTGGACTCTGTGGTCAGCATGGCAGCGGCGATCTCGGTGATGTTGAAGCCGCAAAGGGTTTTTAGGGTGAGCGCCAGCTGGCTATCCATCGGCAATGCGGGGTGGCAGCAGGTGAAGATCATCCGGAGCTGGCTGTCCGTGATCTCGTCCTCGAGGAAAATGTGGTCCATCGTGTAGACCGTCGTCCATTCGGATTTCAGCATTGCATCCATGTCCTTGGCAAATGACCGGTGGAGCCGCTCGCGACGCACAGCATTGATCGCTTTGCGTTTGGCGACCACCATCAGCCAGCCTGAGGGATTATCGGGAATCGGCCCGAGGCCCCAATCTTTCAAGGCCTGGTGCAGGGCGTCTTGCAGGATATCCTCCGCCAGCTCCAGGTTATGGATACCGAATAGCCGTGTCAAAATAGCGACCATCCTCCCCGCCTCATGACGGAAAAGATGGTCGACCAATGCCTGAACGGTGCCAGGGGAAGAAGACATGGTGAAAGTTATTGAGCCATCGGTTTTATCCGGCGTAATTCCAACTGGAACTCCTCCAGCAAGGGGCATTTTTTTGTCAGCTCGGTTGCTTCCTCGATATCGTCGGCGCTGATCACTATATAGCCCGATATCATTTCCTTCGATTCCAGGAACGGGCCGTCGGTCAGCACTTCCGACTTGCTCTTTAGCAGCCGTGCATCCATATCTTCCAGTGGAGCACCGGCGACATACCGGCCATTCAGGACCGTTTGTACCCATTCGCCGAAACGTTCCAATCTTTTTTGCATTTTTTCCGGAGAAGCTACGGAGTGATCGCTGCCTTTAACGATGATCAAAAACTGGTTCATAATAATTTGTTTTTGGTGAGTGATGCAATCCTGTCAATCGGCTGGTCCAAATTAGGACAAGGAAAGGGGATTATTTTGGAAATTCTCGGCGGTCCCATTCCACAAAGCCGGCCGGAGGCCGGCTCGACCGATAGGTCAGACATTAGACCTTTGCGGGAAATGCGCTATTTTTTGTGAAAGCGTATTTCCCGCACACCATAATTGCCGTAACTTGTTGTCCCTAATAGCGCTGTATGAAAAAAAGGGAATTTCTCAAACTTTCTTCTGTTATGATGGCCGGAACAGCTCTGACACCCCTGGTGGATTTCGCACAAGACAATAAATTAACCAATTGGGCAGGAAATCTGACCTATGGCACAACTGACCTGATACGGGTTAGTTCCGTCGCTGAAGCAGGGGATGCGGTCCGGCGCTTCGACCGGCTGAAAGTCCTCGGAACCCGGCATTGCTTCAATCATATTGCCGATTCACGCGACCGTTTTCTGTCGCTCGCTGCCCTCAACCGCGTGATCGCGCTGGATACCCAGCGTCATACCGTGACCGTCGAGTCGGGCATCCGTTACGGGGAACTCGCTGTCTGGTTGCATGCGAAGGGCTATGCCCTGCATAACCTGGCTTCCTTACCGCATATTTCGGTCGCGGGCGGTTGTATCACGGCCACGCACGGGTCGGGAGTACACAATGCCAACCTCTCGAGCGCAGTAAGGGCCATCGAGCTGATCACCGCTTCCGGCGAGATCGTCGAATTTTCCAACGAAAAGAACAGCGAACTCTTCGCCGGATCTATAGTCAACCTGGGCGGATTGGGTGTCGTTACCCAAGTGACGCTGGCGGTCCAACCGACCTACCAGATAAGTCAGTATGTTTTTGAGAACCTGCCCATCCAAACACTGGAGCATCATTTCCTGGAGATCATGTCAGCGGGTTATAGCGTCAGCTTGTTCACGGACTGGCGCAACGGCAACATCGGTGAAGTCTGGATCAAGAGCAAAGTGGGCGAGGGGCATTCTTTTGCCGGTCAACAGGAGTTGTTTGGCGCGACGGCCGCGACGAAAGACCTGCATCCCATCCGCCGTCTTTCGGCGGAAAACTGTACCCCGCAAATGGGGGTGCCGGGCCCCTGGCATGAAAGGCTGCCACATTTTCGAATGGGCTTTACTCCCAGCGCCGGCAAGGAGCTGCAAACCGAATATTTCGTTCCCCGCGAGCATTCCTTTGAGGCAATAAAAGCGGTTGAACAACTACACGATCAGATCTCGCCGCATTTGCAGATCACGGAGCTGCGCTGTATCGACGCGGACGATCTTTGGATGAGCCCGTGCTATCACCAGCCCAGCACTACGATCCATTTTACCTGGCAGCCCGACTGGCCGGCGGTCAGCAAACTTTTGCCACTGATCGAAGCGCAGCTTGCCCCCTTCCATGCAAAGCCGCACTGGGGCAAACTTTTTACCATTTCGCATGAACGGCTGGCGGCCTTGTACCCCCGGATGCCTGACTTCCAGCACCTGCTGCGGGAGCGCGACCCGAAAGGAAAATTCAGGAATGATTTTCTTAATATGGTCATCTTCGGGACCTAGGAGGTCAGCCAAATCTATTCTATTTGCACTATATTCGTCCACCTCGAATGGAATCAGCTACTAAATTTTTTACCGACCAGGACGTCGCCGTGTTGCAGGACATCATCCTCCATCGCCGGGATGTGCGGGGAAATCGCTTTATCGACAAGCCGGTGGAACAGCCTGTGATCGATCAGCTGCTCAGAGCCGCCTTACACGCGCCCTCCGTGGGGTTCTCGCAGCCCTGGGAATTTGTATTAATCCGCGACCGGGAGATCCGGCAGCAGGTGAAGGAAAGTTTTAGTCAGGTGAACGCCGCAGCGCAGTCTGTATTTGGAGACCGGCAAGAACAATACGCCCGGCTAAAGCTGGAGGGGATATTGGAGTCGGCGCTCAATATGGCGGTTTTCTATAGGCCGTCATCGGATCCGGTGCTCGGGCAAACGGCGATGGCGGAGGTGGGGCTGTACAGTGTGGTCTGTGCGATCCAAAATATGTGGCTGATGGCCCGCGCACACAATCTGGGTCTTGGCTGGGTCAGTATCCTGGATGCGGGAAAAGTTTGCGGGATTCTGAATGCGCCGAAAGATCATCAACTGGTGGCCTATCTGTGTATTGGGTATACAGATGGGTTTCTCAACCGCCCCGAGCTGGAGCTGCTCGAATGGGACAAACGCCGGGAGCTCGAGGCGGTGTTACATTATGAACATTTTTGATCCGCCGGTCAAGGCAGGTCGGAACGACCCCACCAGCGGCCGCGGCCGATCAGCGAGACCAGGAACAGAACGATAAAGATAAAGAACAGGATTTTCGCGATCTCTGCGGCGCCCGCGGCGATTCCAAAGAAGCCAAAGGCGCCTGCTACCAGCGCGATGACCAGAAAAATTACAGTCCAGCGTAACATAGGTTCTTGTTTTAGGTGAATGTAATATGACAGCATATAAAAAAATCATGCCACCCGGGAAATCCGATATTATCCGCAGCATTGAGACCAGGGCAGGCATTCCGGACCTGTCCCGGCTGCTGGCGGACCGATTATCAGGGTGGGAATTGAATTCCCTGCTGATGGCGGTCTTTGAACAGCGGGCCCGGCAGGCTGCGCCTGAACGGTTGCTTCAGCAATACCAGGCCAACCGGTTCGTACAACCGGCGGCCGTGGACATGATCGGGCTCTTAAAGCTCGAAATGGATACCCTTTTGTTCCTGCGTCACCGGGGCTTCCAGCCGCTGGAGCTATCGCCTGTCGCACAATTCGGCAGCTGTTCGGTAGTGGGGACGGTCAGCCAGGACAAGATTCTTTCCGCGCTTCGGAATACCGAGATCATGGCGGATGCCACCAATAGCCTTGCGCTGCATATTGCGGGGATCAAAAAGAACAACCCAGGGACGGAGCAGCTGATGCGGTTCTGCACGGTACAGCGACATCTGCGGACACCGCCGCTTAAAGTAAAGGGGCATACGCCCCATTTCAAGATCGGATGTATGGTGACGGCAGGAAGGGATACCGGCCACTATTGTTTTGAGTGCATCCAGGTCGCTGACCAACTGGGCGCGCTATGTGGAATGCTACGGGAATGGGGGATCGAGGTGAGCCGGGTGAAGCTGCAAGCACGGGAGGGCTATGCCGATCCGGGGGGACTGATCGGGACGATCCTTGAACAATTGGAGATCGAAAAGGACTTGCCCGAGATCGTTATAGATGACAATGCGGGTCGAAACAACTATTATAAAGGGCTCCAGTTTAAGGTGATCATCTCAATCGGCGGACAGGAAGTAGAGATCGCAGACGGAGGACTGACAGATTGGACGCAGCAGCTGATCGGAAACAGAAAAGAACGGCTGCTGGTCTGCGGCCTCGGATTGGAATGGCTTTATAAATTGAGATCATAATTACTTGCTGATGAAATACTCTCAATGGTACGGTATTGTGGCGGCGCTACTGCTGGTAGGGGCCAGTTTTATGCCCTGGGCTTATTTTCCAGATCTGGGAAAGGAGTTCACGGGGTTCTTTTCTGAAATGAATCGTTACGGGCGGCCGGGCAAGATACTTGTGTTATTCAGCGCAGTGATGATCCTCTTGTTCCTGGTCCCGAAGGTTTGGGCAAAGCGTACGAATATCGTTGTGGCGGGGATGACGCTCGCCTTTGCGATCAAGTGCTATATCTTGTATACCGCCTGCTATCGGGGTATTTGTCCGGAAAAAAGGATCGGCATCTTTCTGATCTTGCTGGCAGCGGGGATCGCGATGCTGGCGTCGCTGCTGCCCGATCTTCCGGTCAAGCAGAAGGCTTAAGCCTGGATGAGCTTGGCAACTGCAAATGCGCAGCCCGCGGCCAGCGCTCCGATCACCATCACCCGGAGCGCGCCGGCCAATGGATGGACATCGGTCAGTTTGCTCTTAAAATAGCCAAAGATGAACAGACAACAGAGCGTTATCGCGGCGGAGATCTTCAGCCCGGTGAGGCCATCGGTGACGAAGAAATAGGGGCTCAGCGGAACGAAACCGCCAACGATGTAGGAGAGGCCGATATTGAAGGCGCTCTTCCGCGCCCGTTCGGGGTCCGGTTTATCCAGTCCCAGTTCGTATTTCATCATAAAGTCCACCCATTTATCCTTATCGCGGGTCATCTCGTCGACAGCCTTATCCTGTACGTCCTTGCTTAACCCGAGTTTGGAAAAGAATTCCTTTACTTCTTCGCGTTCCCGTTCCGGCACCCGATCTACCTCTTCGTATTCGCGCTTCAGCTCGGAATGATAATGATCCATCGCCGTCTTGCCGGCCAGATAGCCGCCCAGGCCCATGGCGATAGAGCCCGCGGCGATCTCGGCCAGGCCTGCGATCCAGATCAGGTTCAGATGATCTCTCCCCACGGCACCGCTAAGACCGGCCGCCAGCGCAAACGGAACGGTAAGGCCGTCGGACATGCCGATAACGATATCGGTCAGGACTTCGGAACCTCGCATGTGTTGCTCGACATGACTGTGTGCGGTTGTGGAAGAAGTTGTTCCCATGTAATGGATTGGCTTTGAGGATAAAACTAGTCTTTTTTGGCGAATTACCTGTCCAGCACGCCAAGGCTCTCACTGAAGATAGAGATACATTCCGCCAGTTCCGCACGGGTGATGACCAGGGGCGGCGCCAGCCTGATCTTGTCACCATGAGTGGGCTTAGCCAGCAGCCCGTTCTCTTTCAGGGCGAGACACAGGTCCCAGGCAGCATCGGGCCGGGAGTGTTCGATCACGACGCCGTTCAGCAATCCCTTACCCCGAACAAGGCGGATATGCGGTGACCGGAGGGCGCGCAGCTCCTCGCGGAACAGTTCACCCAGCTCGCGGGCATTGTCCGCCAGCCGCTCATCTTTCAAAACTTCGAGGGACTCGATCGCCACCCGGCAGGCGAGGGGATTGCCGCCATAGGTCGATCCATGTTCTCCCGGCTGGACGGTCAGCATGATCTCATCATCGGCGAGGACCGCAGACACGGGCAGCGTTCCCCCGCTCAGCGCTTTACCCAGGATCAGGATATCGGGCCTCACTGCCTCGTAGTCGCAGGCCAGCAGGCGACCGGTGCGGCCGAGACCTGTCTGGATCTCATCGGCTATGAACAGCGCCCGCGCATCCAGGCAAAGGCGGCTACACGCTTGCAGATATCCCTCATCGGGCACGACCACCCCGGCTTCTCCCTGGACGGGCTCCACCAGGAATCCGGCGACATCGGTCTCTTGCAAGGCCCGCTGAAGTGCGGCGACGTCGTTATATGGGATGATGACAAAGCCAGGTGCATAAGGTCCGAACTGGCGTCTGGATTCGGGATCGGTACTGAACGAAATGACGGTGCTGGTGCGGCCATGGAAATTGCCGGCGCAGACGATGATCTTTGCTTTGTTGTCGGGGATGCCCTTGACCTGATAACCCCAGCGCCGGCAGAGTTTGATGGCCGTCTCGACCGCTTCCACGCCGGTATTCATCGGCAATACCTTGTCATAGCCGAAATAGTTAGTAATATAGTGGGTATATTCGGCTAACTGGTCGCTGTGAAAAGCGCGGGAGGTCAGCGTCAGCCGGCTGGCCTGATCGGTCAGGGCGGCGACTATGCGGGGATGGCAATGCCCCTGGTTGACGGCGGAATAACCGCTGAGGCAGTCAAAATACCGTTTGCCATCCACATCCCAGACAAAAACTCCCGCCCCCCGGTTGAGGACAACCGGGATCGGATGGTAGTTATGGGCGCCGTATTTTTCTTCCAGCTCCAGGTAAGCTTGGGTCAGGTCGGTCAGCGTCTCAGGGATAGTTGATACATGCATAAAAAGAAGAACAACAAGATACTCATTTTTTTCCCAATATGGAAATGACCTCGTAGTCCTTGTTCCATCCGGTGGTTTCGGCCTTTCCATTTTCGAAGATGCCGTAGAGGCAAGAGCCGCTGCCGGTTATCGCGGCATAGAGGGCGCCGCGGTCATAAAGGGATTGCTTTATCTCCCGGAGGGCAGGATATTCTCCGAAGAGTGAGCCTTCGAAATCGTTTACAAGCGTGTCGCGCCATTGTTCGATGGGTTGGATGATAAGCGTTTTGAGCGAGGGTCCGCTGTCATCGGGTCGGCAGCGGGAAAAGGCCTCGGCGGTATTGATGTGGATGCCCGGATGGATGAGGAGGAAAGAATAAGCGGACAGCTCGAGCGAAAGGGGCTCCAGCCGTTCGCCCCGCCCCTGCCCAAAACAGGGCTGATTGATCAGGAAAAAGGGGCAATCGCTGCCCAGTTGGGCTGCATAGTGTGCGAGATGCCCCGCATCCAGACCCAGTTGGAACTCCCGGTTCAGCAAATGCAATAGAAATGCGCCGTCGGCGGAGCCGCCGCCGAGACCGCCGCCGATTGGGATCTGTTTATGCAGGTGGATGTGTATGAAGGGGAGGTCGGGGAAGTCACGGCGCAGCAGTTGCCAGGCCCGGATCGTGAGGTTGGCGCCGGGATCCCCGGGGATCGGGCGACCGGTCGCGGTAAATTGCAGGTCGGGAGAACGGACCGCTTCGAGTATGTCGCATAATGGTAAAGGATAGTAGATGGTTTCGAGGTCGTGGAAGCCGTCTCCGCGAAGGCGAATGATCTTTAAACCGAGATTGATCTTGCAATTAGGAAACGATACCATGGTGAGGGTTTCTTGGGTCCTCGAGGCGAGGCGGCTATACTATCGGGATCTCCGCCGGCTGTTGATTTCGTCGCGGATGGCGATTGCCCGGATATAATCTTCCTGTTCCAGTACTTCGTTGAGCAGGGTGTTTAGCTCGTCCAGCGACAGGCTGCTCAGGTTCTCGCGGGTCGCGGCGTCGGTGGTGGAGACGGTTGCCGTAACGCCGGCCTTTTTCTTTTTGGAAGAGCTGTCTTCCATCAGGATGCCAGCGCTGTCGAGGATATGCTCGTAAGTATAAATAGGGCAACCGAACCGAACCGCGAGAGCCAACGCATCGGATGTCCGGGAATCGATCTCGACGGTATCGTGCTCGCTGACGCAAACAAGTTTCGAATAGAAAATCCCTTCTTGCAGATCGCAGATGATGATCTCCTGCAGGTCGATCGTAAAGGCGCTCATGAAATTCTTCATCAGGTCATGGGTAAGTGGACGGCTGGGGTGCATCTTTTCCAGAGCTACGGCAATCGCCTGAGCTTCGAACCCTCCGATGACGATCGGTAAGCGTCTTAATCCATTGACTTCGCCGAGCACGACAGCATACGAGTGGGTCTGCGTAATGCTGTGTGACAAAGCCACGATTTCCAGTTCGATCTTCTTCATAATTAATGCACGAAACTAAGGGATTTTCGTGAAAAAAAAAGCCCTGTCCCGCAACATTAAAACTACTAGGCAGGCGCTATCCCCTTGAATTTCTTCACGGCCTCTATCATTTTGGGCACCACTTCAAAAGCATCGCCGACTATTCCATAGTCTGCGGCTTTGAAAAATGGCGCTTCGGGGTCTTTGTTAACAACAACGATCACTTTACTTCTGTTCACACCGGCCAGGTGCTGGATGGCCCCCGATATCCCGATGGCTATGTAAAGATTGGGTGCAATAGCTATGCCGGTTTGGCCGACATGTTCATTGTGCGGGCGCCAATGGGCATCCGCTACCGGCCGGCTGCAAGCGGTGGCGGCACCCAGCAGTTTGGCGAGTTCTTCGATCATCCCCCAGTTTTCCGGTCCTTTCAGCCCCCTGCCGCCGCTGACAACCAATTCCGCTTCCGTCAGGGGGACCTGGCCGGAAGCCTGGGTCACGGAAATTAGTTTGACCCGCGGCGAGGCGGTGGCGACCAGCGGCACGATCTCCGCCGAGCCTTCTCCTTCCTTGACGGGGTAGGAATTGGGATTCAAGGCAATAACTTTTATTGGAGTATTTATTGAGACGTTGGCGAAGGCTTTGCCCGAGAATACGTTCTTCCGGACTACGAAACCATTAGCCGTATCAGGCAGGGCAAGGGCTCCCGAGACCAGGCCGGCTTTGAGCCTTGCGGCCACGCGGGGCGCTACTGCCTTTCCGTTTACATTGTTGGGAAAAACCAGCACCGTGGCGCCTGAGGCTGTTGCAGCCTCGGCAATGATCCGGGCAAACATCTGTGCGTCGAGATGGTTCAGGGCTTCCTGGGCAGCCTGGTGGATTTTTTTTACCCCGTATCGGCCGAGCGCGCCCAAGTCGCTGCTGACGGTCCCGAGCAGGATGCCTTCTGCCTCTACCCCCAGCTGACCGGCCAGCGCGGACCCATAACTCAGGGTCTCCAGCGAGGCTTTTTTTACATGTCCATCCGAATGATCGATAAATATCAGTACTGACATAATTTCCGTTTAAGGGTTCTAAAAAACTTTTGCCTCTTCATGCAGCAGCCGGATGAGCTCGGCCGGGTTATCCGCAGAGACTAGTTTGACGCCAGCCTTGGCAGGGGGCAATTCGAACGATACGATGCCGGTCAGGGTATCGGCGGCCACCGGCTCCAGGACTTTCAAAGGCTTGGTCCGCGCGCCCATTATCCCTTTCATGTTTGGGATGCGTTGTTCGGCTACCCCTTTCTGACAGCTGACGACTGCCGGCAGGCTGACCTCGTCGGTCTCTTCGCCGCCTTCGATTTCCCGGGTAATGGTGGCCGTGGTACCCTCGAGTTCGAATTTTACGGCCAGGGAGATATAGGGCAGATCCAACATCTCCGCCAGCATACCCCCGATGGAGGAGCCGTTATAGTCGATGGTCTCCTTACCAGTAAAGATGAGGTCATAACCGCCTTGCCGGGCGACCTCGGCCAGCTGCGCGGCCACAAAATACGAGTCGGCGCTGTCGGCATTCACCCGGATCGCCTCATCACCGCCGATGGCCAGGGCCTTGCGGATGATGGGGTCGGTATCCGCAAGCCCGATCGTTGCGAGATGGATGACGGTGGACGGATCTTTTTCCTTCAGCTCGATCGCGCGGACGAGGGAATACCATTCGTCATATGGGTTGATGATCCACTGGACCCCATCACCGGCAAACTTTGTATTATTCTGGGTGAAACTTATCTTCGCTGTCGTATCCGGCGTCTTGCTGATGCAAACTAAGATCTTCATGGTAAAGTTGTTTATGCAACTAAAACAAAGATAAGTTTTGTCGTGATAATTCGGGAATAATCTTTAAAAATTTTCATTGCGAACTGGGGGGAGCCCAGTTCACATTTGACGACCTTTGGGAGAACCGAGCGAAGCGAAGGTTCCGACCGTATCCGAGGGACGAAGCCTTTTCGAAGCTCCCAACGGTGTTGGAACCGAAGTCCTTATATTGTGGAACAATTTTTTGTCGAAACCCAATGGATCGAATAGAGAAATTAAAGGAGTTCCTTGCCGCCGATCCCCACGACTCATTTATCAACCATGCCCTGGCCATGGAGTACCTGGCATTGGGGGAGGAGGCGACGGCCCGCCAGCTGCTGGAAGACCTGTTGGAACGGGATGCGGATGCTGTCGGTTCGTATTATCAGCTCGGGAAACTGCTGGAGCGGGCGGGTGAGACCAAGCTGGCGCTGCAATGGTACGAATCAGGGATGGAGGCTGCCCGGAAGGCGGGAGAGAAGCGCGCTTTTAGCGAATTGCGGACCGCCTATGACGATCTGGCTGACCTATAACAACCTGAACTTTCCCTCGTCAAGCCCTTCGCGGATCTGCCGTGCTGTCGCGGCGGGGCCGGTTTGATCATTGACGATCAGGTGGCGGCGGCTGACATCCTGGAAATCTGCGTATAAATCGTGATAATGCGCATAGTCGTCAATGATGCCTTCGGCACGGCCCGCTGCGCGGGCCGCGCATATGCTCTCGGCCGGCCGCAGCACCACATAGTCCAACGGTACTTCCATTCGCCGAACCACCTTATCGGCCGTCTCGAGGAACCAGGGCGGAATCGAAAAATCAAGCAGCACCTCATAGCCGTACAAGGCGTGGGGCAGCGCAGCGCCGATCATGGACGTCATGATCATTTTGAAACTTTTATGGCGAGGCAGGCCCTTCGGTGTTCGGATCAGGTGCGACCAGAACGTGTCGCCTTCAATATAGGCCAAGGGGCCCGCAGTGCACGCGATCAGTTCCTTCGCAACGGTTGTTTTACCCGCACCTATGGGGCCGGAAAGTAGAATAATCTGTTTCATCCTCCTGAAATTTACGAACTTTGTGACATAAGCGGCCACAACCGAGGGTAGCGAAGGCAAACACAAGGTTGCGAGCGAGGCCTTACCGGTGGTAAGGCCGAAGCTCTGACGAGCCTTCGCCGGTGGCGATGGCGAAGTTCTCCGCTTGACCGATAGGTCAGACATTAGCGTTTTGCGGGAAATGCGCTATTTTCTGCGAACGCGCATTTCCCGTAGATTATCATGAAGCTTTTGCAGGCCTTTACCGACTTTATTGCCAAAGAGCGATTGTTCTCGCGGGGGGACCGGCTATTGCTGGCGGTGAGCGGCGGTCTTGACTCCTCGGTGCTGTGTGAGCTGTCACATCGGGCCGGCTTGACATTCGTGATCGCGCATTGTAATTTCCAGCTTCGCGGAGCCGAAAGCGACCGGGATGAAGCCTTTGTCCGGCAGTTGGCCAAGCGTTACGAACGCGAAGTGCTGGTGGAGCGTTTCGATACCCAAGCCTATGCCGCTTCAAAACAGTTGTCTGTCCAGGTTGCTGCCCGGGAGATCCGTTACGGCTGGTTCCAGCAGGTGGTCGACGGTTGGGATGAAGCCGGCATTATCGTTACGGCCCATCAGCTCGATGACAATATCGAGACGATGGTCATGAACTTTTTCCGGGGCACCGGCCTGACCGGTCTTCGCGGCATGTTGCCCAGGCAGGGCAGGATCGCGCGTCCGTTGCTTTTTGCCGGCCGGGCGGAGCTCCTTCATTTTGCGGAAGAAGGAAAGCTCAGCTGGGTGGAGGACAGCTCCAATGAATCGGATAAATATACCCGTAATTTCTTTCGGCACCAGATCCTGCCGCTGGTGGAGCGAGCCTATCCTTCGGCCTTCGATAACCTGGCGGATAACCTGGGCCGTTTCCGGGAGACGGAAGCCATCTACCGGAAGGCTATCGAAGATCAAAAGGAAAAACTGCTGGAGCTAAGGGGCGGCGAGATCCATATCCCGGTATTGAAGTTGAAGAAGGCCGGGCCGCTTGCCACGCTGATCCACGAAATCTTTTTCCCGTATGGGTACACCCCTCAACAGATCGGCGCAATAGCAGGGCTGCTCGACAGTCCTTCAGGGAAATATATCTGTTCAGCTTCGCACCGCCTGCTGAAAGACCGGTGCTGGCTGATCCTGTCGCCGCTGAACAGCGCCGAACCGGCGACGATCCTCATCGAGAAGGAGCGGGCCTTCGTCGATTATGCACGAGGCTGTCTTCAACTGGAATGGCTGCCCGATTTCACCGGCGAGCCATCGTCAGACGGCTCGGTTGCGTGGCTGGATGCCAAAGTGATCGAGTTCCCGCTGCTTCTCCGCCCCTGGCGTCCCGGCGACTATTTCTATCCGTTGGGGATGCGGAAAAAGAAAAAGCTGGCGCGGTTCTTTATCGACCAGAAGATTTCTCTCGTGGAAAAAGAGAAGATTTGGGTGCTGGAAATGAATAAGAAGATCGTCTGGGTCGTAGGCCGGCGCATCGATGACCGGTTCCGGTTGACGCCATCGACGCAGGAAGTGCTGAAGGTCAGCTACCGGCCTGCCGATCGTTAGAATCGGGAATGGCTTAGCTCATTGAAATCGGGGATGGCTTAGCTCATTGAGGAAGCTGTTGACCACGCTGGGACGCACTGCAATGGTATAGACAACCCCGTATAAGGCGCCCCAGAGGTGGGCATCGTGATTGACATTGTCGCCTCCGCGCCTCGACATGTAGATCGAGTAGCCCAGGAAAATGATGGCGTAGACGATGGCCGGCACCGGGATAAGGCCGAATATTGACAGGGTTTCCCAGGGGCTGATCATGATGAAAGCGAACATGACGGCGCAGACAGCCCCGGATGCGCCAAGGCTCCTGTAATTATAATTGTCACGCTGCTTGAAATAGGAAGGGATATTAGCCACGATGAGGGCGGTGATATACAGGATGGTGAAATAGTAGTGTTGAAGCCCAAGGATGCCCATATAATAATTTTCCAACGCCGTGCCAAAGAAATACAAGGTGAACATATTAAAGGCGAGGTGCATGAGATCGGCGTGGACAAATCCACAGGTAACAAAACGATAATACTGATGCCGCATGGTGATGGCCGGGGGCCAGAAGATAAGGGCATCCATCAACCGGGAACTATTGAACGACACAAAGGAAATAATGGTGGTAAGAACAAGAATGATCATCGTGATCGACTGGGACATCGGAGTTTTTGGGTAAAGATAAGCGAATTTATGGATGATGATATTTCTCGTTCCGAAGGATACTGCATGCGCGGTATAACTGTTCGGCCAATATCAAACGGACCAGTTGGTGCGGGAAGGTCAGCAGGGATAAGGACCAGCAGTGATCGGCCCTTTTCAGCACCGATTCGTCGAGCCCATATATGCCGCCGATCAGGAACACCAATTGTTTGGTACTTTCATTTGCGCGGGCCTGCAACAGCTGCGCCAGCCCCTCGGAATCCGTCTGTTTGCCCCGCTCATCCAATGCGACGAGCCAATCCTCCTTTGTCAGGGCATCCAGGATGATCTCGCCTTCTTTTTTTATCAGATCGGAGACGGAAAGCGCCGCGGCATTCCTGGGTGGAGCGATGAGCTTCCATTCTATCGGATAATAACGCGCTATCCGCCGCGTGAAGTCATCCGTCCCCATGCTTATATATGGCTCATGTTCCTTACCGACGGACCACAATTTAATTTTCATGATTGAATTTCGGAAATTGATTTCGACAAACTTACTCCGCGGGCGGCAGCTTTACGGTGAAAACGCTCCCATTCCCGGGCTGGCTTTCGATCAGCAGCTCGCCGCCGTTGCGGACTGAGAACTCCCGGCACAGCATTAGGCCCAACCCGGTACCGGATTCACCCGAAGTGCCTTTGGTGCTATAGAAGACATTGCGCTTGATCTTTTCCAGGGCTTCCGGTTCGATGCCCATTCCGGAATCCTGGACGAACAGTTCGACGCCGGTTGGGGTCTTCCGGGCTGCTATTTTTATTTTGCCTTTTTCGGGCGTGTACTTGATGGCGTTAGAAAGCAAATTGCGTACGATCAGGTTTAACATATCCTTGTCGGCACAGGCCATGACCGGGTTGTCTCCACCAACCGTTATTTTTATATGTTTGGATTCCGCTTGCAGCCGGAGGAGCCGGCTCACTTCTTCGATGATCGCGGCCAGGTCGATCTGCTGCGGCTTGACGCTATCCGCCCGCATCTGGCTCCGGGCCCAGACCAGCAGGTTCTCCATTAAACTTGTCGTATAGGTCAGCTCGTTGACGACCTCGGGCACCATGGCCTTGATGTCTTCCGCCGGCAGATCGTATTGCTGCATGTTGCGGAACAGGTTGCGCAGGGCATAGATCGGAGATTTCAGGTCATGGGCGATGATCGAAAAAAGCCGGCCCTTAAAGCTATTCAGCAGCAGGAGCTCTTCAGTCTGCTGTTTTAACAGTTGTTCATTCTGCGCGATGGCTTCCTTCTGGCGCAGGATATTGTATTGGTAGCCGGTATTCTCCTTTTTGATCAGGAACAGGCCGTAGAAGATAAAGCCCAGTGCGAGCAGCTGGTTGAAGAAATAGAAATACAGGTTGGCCGTTGCCAGTTGGTAGGTATAGGTCTTGCACACGACGGCCAGCCCAAAATAGCTGGCCATCGACAGAGCCAGTGCAAACAGCATCTGGCTGAGGTCCTGGATAAAGAAAACGGACAGGATGCCATAGAGGATGAAGGATAGTTCCACGCCCGTGTTGAAGCCCCAGAAATAAACAAAGCTGGTGGCAATGGGATACCCGACGAAATAGGCTATTTGTGCCAGGTAGTATTCCCGGCGGGCATTCAGCGCAAGCACCAGGATGCTGACGATCGCCGGAAGGGAGGCCACCACCCAGGCCATCATCGGGAATTGGTGATTTCGGATCAGTCCCGCAACGGGGATGACGATCCCAGTGAGCAGCTGAAAAAAATTAAGCTGGTTGAATATGCTCAGCTTTCTTTTTTCATAATCATCCATATTTAAAGTAAACCCGAGCCCCTTGATCCTTTGGAAGAAGTTAAGGCTCGCCAATGCGGCGGTCCTGAATTTGCCCTGCCATTCGATGCCCGGGCTAAAGGTTCCCGGGCGTTGGGGGAGAATCAGCGGTTTTTGAAATAGGAATTTCATTGGGTTCCAAGTAACTGCGGACCGGTAAAATAAAGATTATTATCCATTTCGTCAAGACCCTGGTAAAATAGGCCCTTTTTCATTACAATCCGATTAGAAATCAGGCAGCTGATGGAGTTCTCCCCGGGGGCATTATATTTGCAGCGGTTTATTTCAATCTATCATTATGACGTTAGTCGGCAGGGTCCGCGGGTTGGGAAAAGGGGCATTTGACCGGATTCGAAACGAAAAATTCAAGCATAACCTATTGCAGGCGATCCCTTTTTGGATCGCCTCGCTGCTTACCGGCCTAACGGCGGTCCTGTATACCCGATTGTTCGCGTTGGCGGAAAAAGGCACGGCCTATATCGTCCATTGGCATATCTGGCTCCTGTTCCTGGTAACCCCGGGCTGTTTCGTTTTTGCGTGGTGGCTGGTCCGCCGGTTCGCTCCTTTTGCCCGGGGGAGCGGTATTCCCCAGGTGATGGCATCCATCGAGCTCGCCACTCCAAAATACAATGGCAAGGTCAACCAATTGTTGAGTTTGCGTATCGTGGTTGTCAAGATCATTTCCAGCCTTGTCATGGCACTGGGGGGCGGGGTGATCGGAAGGGAAGGACCAACGATCCAGGTGGCGGGCTCTATTTTCCGGAAGATCAACGAATGGCTGCCCAAATGGTGGCCAAAGATCTCCAAGCGAAACATGATCATGACGGGCGCGGCCGCGGGCCTGGCCGCAGCCTTCAACACTCCGCTGGGCGGGATCGTCTTTGCCGTGGAGGAGCTAACGCGGACGCATATCAGCCATTTCAAAACGGCCCTTTTCACGGCGGTCATCATTGCTGGTCTGACGGCTCAGGCGCTGCTGGGCCCCTATCTTTATCTGGGCTACCCGGACGTGGGCAGCCTGTCCGGCTCGATCTTCTTTGGTGTGATCCTGGTGGCCATCCTTGCCGGACTGGGCGGGGCCCTGATGGCAAGGGGCATGTTAAAACTGTTCCAGTGGAAGGCCGGCTTTCGCTCGGTCCGCCAGCACCTGTGGTATATCCTCGGCTGTGCGCTGATCATTACCTTGCTCGCCTTTTTTGTCGATGAACGCATTTTGGGATCGGGGAAAGGGCTTATGACGACTGCGCTGTTTACCTCAAATAAATACAATCCCTGGTATCTGCCCTTGTTGCGGATTGCCGGGTCGATGTTTTCGTTTACGACCGGGGCTGCCGGCGGGGTGTTCGCGCCGGCGCTCAGCGCAGGCGCCAGTATCGGCGCGACGATCTCCGGCTGGCTGCATCTGACGGCGTCCAATTCCAATCTGCTGGTCTTGTCGGGGATGGTGGGGTTCCTGACCGGAGTTACCCGAACACCGTTCACGTCTGCCATCCTGGTGCTGGAGATGACCGACCGGCACAACCTGATCTTCCATCTCATGCTGGCAGGGATGGTGGCCAGCCTGGTGGCGGTTCCGGTGGACCGGCATTCCTTCTATGACCATCTCAAATTCCAATATCTCCGCGAGATCGTTGGAGAAGAAGATGGGTTGACCGCTCATCCCAATGAGGAAGAGGCGGACAACGAAGAGTGATGTGGATTCCTTATCTTTAGTTACCTAACGACAAAATCTGCCAATCATGAGATCAACTTCCCACCGGTCCATCGATCGCCGCAAATTCATGCAAGTCTCCGCCGCCACCGCCTTAGGCTTTACCATTTTGCCGAGGCATGTGCTGGGCGGGAAGAACTATGTCGCGCCGAGTGATAAGGTCACGCTCGCGTATATCGGAACAGGAACCCAGGGTATACGGGAAATGCTCCCGCTGCTGCAAAATCCGCAATTCCAGGTCGTCGCCGTCTGCGATCCTAACAAGAATGCTATCGGCTATAAGGATTGGTCCCCAATGGGAATGCTCAACGACATCCGCACCGCGATCAAAGCCCCGAACTGGAGTCCGGGTGGCGATAATGCGATCCCCGGGGGAAGGGACAACGGGAAATCGATCGTCGAGACCTATTACGCCAATATCCGGCCGGAGCTGAAATATAAAGGCTGCACGGCTTACGCCGACGTCCGCGAGCTGCTGGATAAGGAAAAGGATCTGGACGCGGTCAAGATCATGACACCGGATCACCTGCATGGCGTCATTGCCACAGCTGCTATGAAACGGGGCAAACATATCCTGATCCACAAGCCTCTGTCCAACCGACTGTTGGAAGGGAAGAAGGTGATCGAGCTGGCCCGGAGCTCCAAAGTGATCACCCACCTGATCCCGTGGGATTCCAACGGGTCGATGGAGCAGGTCATGACCTGGATCAATGGCGGGGGGATCGGCACCCTGATGGAAGTGCATAACTGGACCAACAGGCCCGTATGGCCGCAATATCCGACGTTACCGAAGGACACGCCGCCGGTGCCCGATGGGCTCGAATGGGACCTCTGGCTGGGGCCGGAAGCACACCGCCCGTATTCGCCGGAATATACGAATATGGTCTTCCGCGGCTGGTATGATTTCGGCGGAGGGTCGATGGCGGATATGGGACATTACAGCTTGTGGACTGTTTTTAATGCACTGCAACTGCAGGGGCCGACGGTGGTCATTCCGCACCAAAGTCATGTCGTGGACATGAACGGGGTGGTGCCGTTCCAGATAAAAAATGATTTCTCTTTCCCGATGGCCAGTACGACCCGGTTCAAATATCCCGCTAGCGGATCACGCCCGCCCGTAGATCTTGTTTGGTATGATGGTGGCATCCGACCGCCTGTCCCGGTCGAGCTGATGGAACAGGACAAGGAGCTGCCGGGTGAAGGGATGATGTTCGTCGGCGACAAGGGTAAGATCCTGGCGGGTTTCAACGTGCAGAACCCGCGGTTGCTGGCAGGAGGCAAGATCCAGGAGGCGCCGCCCACGACCGACAAACGGAGCCAGGTGGAGCAGACCTCACAGGCGTTGCCGCTATTCGTGGACGCGGTGAAGAGCGGGAATCAATATGAAGGTAATTTCAGGGAGGCCGAGTTCATCACGGAAGCGATCAATCTATACGCCGTAGCGCAGCGATCCGGCCGGATGCTCAAATACGATGCTGTCAACCGGACGATCACCAATGTGCCGGAGGCGATCAAATATATGTCAAGGGAATATCGTACGGGATGGGACCCTGCGACGATCTAGGAGATTTCGGCAAAAAATTAAGATCCATGCAAAAATTAAGCAGAAGGGTGTTTATTGGCCGGACAGCCTCGGGACTGGGCGCCGCCTGGGCCTTGTCCAACCTTCCCGTGCAGCTTCGCGCGACGCCGCACTTTTTAGATATTCCGCTTGGCTTCCAAACCTTCCCGATCCGGGACCGGCTGGCCAAGGATTTCACGGGAACCTTGAAAACGATGGCGGGCTTTGGATACCAGCTGGTCGAGATGTGTGCTCCGAAAGACTACGAGAGCCTTGGTTTCGGCTCCCTGGTCAATACGAAACCGGCCGATCTGAAAAGCATGATCACCGACACCGGTCTCACCTGTCCCAGCTGTCATTTTGGTTGGGGCGGATTAAAAGACAGCCTGGAGGACCGGATCGAATTTGCACACGGACTGGGTCTTACGCAAATGATCTGCTCCACCTTCTGGCTGCCCGACACGTCCACCCTGGACGATTACAAGAAGAATGCGGAACAGCTGAACAAGATCGCTGAAAAGATCAAGGCGGCGGGGATGGTAACCGGATTCCACAATCACACGATGGAATTCAAGGAGCTTGGGGGCCAGTTGATTTACGACGTGCTGATGGCGGCATTCGATCCGGCGCTTGTGAAGATGCAGTTCCAGACCGAGGTGATCACGCTGGGCTATAAGGCCTCCACTTATTTCACGAAATATCCCGGTCGTTTCATCTCCTCACATCTTTCCGACTGGTCAGTGGACAAGAAATATGTTCCGATCGGCCAGGGGATGATCGATTGGAAGGAATTTTTTCAAACAGCCAAGGTCGGCGGAGTGAAGAACTTCTTTGTCGAAATGAACTTCGAAACCTTCGAACCCAGTGCAGCGTATATTCATCAGCTGAAATATTAAGCCTACATTTGGGGTACTATGAAATATGTCCTGTTGTCGGGAATCCTTTTCTCCATCGGCCTGTTATCCCAGGCGCAGCTGACCGACAGCGTCCGCTGTTCGACGGACCCCACCCAGTCCTATGCGTTATATATCCCCGCGAAAGGGAACAAGGCGGCCATGCCGGTTGCCTATTGCTTCGACCCGCATGGTTCGGGTATCCTGCCGGTCAGGAAATACAAGGCGCTGGCGGACGCGTATGGTTTTATCCTGGTGGGCAGCAACAACTCCAAAAATGGAAATGACTGGGCGACGACGGAAACGATCTGGCAGAATCTTGCTGCGGATACGAGGAGCCGGTTGAAGATAGACAACCGCCGCGTCTATACGATCGGCTTTTCCGGCGGGGCAAAAGTGGCCAGTTATATCGCCATTCAGCACCCGGGTATCGCCGGGGTGATCGCGGGCGGCGCGGGTTTGCCCGACGGAGTATCGGCCGGTGATTTTCCTTTCAGCTTCACGGCTATCGCGGGTCAGGGCGACATGAACCTCACCGACCTGGTAGCGGTCACCGATGCGTTGGACAAGACGCGGACCCGTCATCGGCTTATCCTCTTCGATGGCAAACATGAATGGGGGCCGGTCAATACGATGGGGCTTGCCTTTGCGGGGCTGCAATTCGATGCGATGCGCGCGGGACTAATCCCGAAAGACAATCTGGCGATCAGTACCTATGCCGCAGGCAGTAAGAAGCGCTTGCGGGCCTACCAACTGACCAGTCAACTGATCAAGGCCGGGCAGGAATGCAATTTGTCGGTCGCCGCTTTGGATGGGCTGAGCCGGCAGGTGGGTTGGTTCAGACAGCAAGCGGCCGTACTGGCGAAGAATCCGGAATACCTGAACCAGCGGCAGGGCCAGCAGGACCTGCTGACAACGGAGCAGAATACCAAGGCTGAATATATGCAGCATTTCCAGCAGGGGGATGACGCTTACTGGACCTCCACTATCCATGACCTGCAAACGAAGTCGGTGGGACATACGGCGATGGAACAGATGTATCAGCGGCTGCTGGCCTATCTGTCTCTTGCCTTCTACTCCATCAGTAATCAGCTGATCGCGGGGAATGACAATGTACAGGCGCGGCGTTTTGTAGAAATGTACAAGCTGGCTGATCCGACCAACAGCGAAGCCTGGTATTTTTCGGCACTATTGAATGCGCGGGAGGGTAAGGGACAGGAAGCGGAAGCCGACCTGCTCAAGGCGGACAGCCACGGATTCCGGGACAAGTCGCGACTTTTGCAACAATCTGAATTTCAACGACTTAATCCAAAATTGGATGAAGAAAAGATTGAAAAAGGGATGCACCCATAAAAAATCCTGCTATTTCGGCCACGCCATTTCCTTGAAAATTCCTTCAGACTTTTGTGTGTAGTTATTTGTTAAATCATTTAATCGACTTACATGAAAAGGATCTCTCGCGTTGTTCTGGTGACCTTATTCAGCCTGCTGGTATTGGGAGGCACCCGCGCGTTTGCCGGCTCGGGTGGCCAGGGACAAAACAATCAAGGGAACAACGGCGGTGGCTTGATCAACTGGATCGACAATCTCCTCAATGACATCTTTGGTGACGGAAATAAACAGGGGACCAATCAGGGCGGCGATGGCGGGTCCTGGGCCGGAAGCCCCGGTGCCGGCACTGCGCCGATCGACGGCGGTATCAGCTTGTTGCTGGCAGCCGGCGTTGGGCTGGGTGTAAAGAAAACGGTCAGGTCTCGCCGGGTATGAACCCGGGTCCCCGTTTAATGCTTTTCCAGGTATAGATCGAAACTGTCTCCCCGAAGACCGAGCCGCATGGCTTCAAGCGCCACGACTTCCGCTGGATTGATATTGCCCAGATTGGCATTGGGGCCTATCAGCGTAAGGAAATAAAGTTGCTGGTCTTTTTGCGGCGCTTCCCACAAGATTTTTTCGGCAGGGACTTTTGTCAGGATCTCCTGCACCAACCCTTCCCGCACTTCACCCGAATTCCGATAGATTCCGACATTCCCCGTCTCTCTCGATTCAGCTACGATATAGCCGGAGCCGGCGTTAAGCTCCGCCTGCATCAGTTTGATCCATTGATAGGGTGGGGTGATGTGCTCGCGGTCCTTGTCCTTTGAGCCGATCTCGCTCAGCACTGTGCCGTATTTGGCCAGCTTTTCAATATAACTGCATTTTTCAGCGTGTGTGATATCGATCGAGCCATCCGATACTTCGATATGTGAGATCTCATATTCTTTCAGCAGTTCCAAGAAGTCATCGAATTGACCGCGGATCACGCAGGCCTCGAAAAGGAGGCCGCCGAAGAAGACAGGGATTCCCGCATCCCGGAATAGCCTGATCTTTTCGTGAAGGCCGCCGGTAAACAAGGCGGTGCCGAATGCCAACTTGACCAGGTCAACATGCGGGCCCGCCCCAGATACCAGATGCCTTGCCTCCATGACGCTCAGTCCTTTATCATTCACCATCGTCAGGCCGTAGGACCTGGGCTGGGTCGTCCGTTCGGGGATCTGAGTCAGGTTGAAATTCATGGCCGCAAGATAGTCAGACAGACCTTGATTACCAAAGCCAGTTAATAGGGCGACGAAAAATGCCCGAAAATTTATTTTTTGTCGCCAAACAAAAGATGTCGGCACTTTCCTCCCTTCGGTCGAAATGTGCTAACTGGCCTCCGGCCAGTTTAGGCTAGGAAACCAAAACTTATTCTTAACTTACATGTAAATTCTTGTCATATGGCCCAGATGGACACCAAAACCGCGGAGAAGATTTCCAAAGCGCTCTCCGATCCAACGAGGCTGAAAATCCTCAGCGAAATCAAAAAGAAGAATGACTGGCTGTATTGCGTAGACCTCTACGATAATATTAATCTCGCCCAGCCTTCAATCTGCCACCACCTCAAACAGCTGACCGAAACGGCGATCATTCTACCAGAAAAAGAAGGGCGGAATATCAAATACATGATGAACAATGAGGTCATCGACGATTTCATCGGCTTCCTCCAGGGGCTCAAAAAATAAATTTATTAATTCATTGAAATGTTTCTATCTTTTCCTATCTTTGTGGGGATAGGTTATTGATCCGGGCGAAAAAGCCCTTTTTATAGGATCGATACATTGATACATTAGAATGGATAAATTTAAAAAAGCTTGTTATGAACACCAACTGTTTGTCAAACCAGGATCAATTTGAATCCCCGCTGCTTCATGAAAGAACCCAAGGTCTGGGCCGTAATTTTCTTTACACCGTACTTACGTTCGCGGCGCTTTGCGTCGTGTCGTATCTCCTGCACGGGGTTTAATCATTTCATAATCTTGGGCTACGGTATTCTTGTTAGATTTGGCTCTCAAGCCCAACAAGACCATGCCTGACACCAGAAGAGAATTCCTTAAAAAGACCGCGCTGCTCACCGGGGCCGCCGGCTTTGCACAGCTATTCCCCGAAACCATCCGCCGCGCCCTCGCCATTGCACCGCTGGAAGGCAGTACCTGGCAGGATGCGGAGCATATTGTTATTCTCATGCAGGAGAACCGCTCCTTCGATCACACGCTGGGAACACTTCGGGGGGTCCGCGGTTATAACGATCCACGGGCAATCCAGCTGCCGAATGGCAATCTCGTCTGGCTGCAATCGAATACGGAAGGGCAGACCTATGGGCCTTTCCACCTCGATATCCGCAACACGAAGGCGACTTGGATGAGCTCGCTGCCGCATTCCTGGGCCAACCAGGTGAATGCCCGCAATGATGGCCGCTATGACCAGTGGCTGAACGTCAAGCGCAACAGCATCCGCGAGTATTCGCACATGCCGCTGACGATGGGTTTTCATACGCGGGAAGACCTGCCTTTTTACTATGCGCTCGCCGACGCGTTCACGGTCTGCGATCAGAACTTTTGCTCTTCGTTGACGGGGACCAATCCTAACCGGTTGCATTTCTGGACCGGTACGGTCCGGGCAGAGCAGCACGAGAATTCCCGCGCGCATGTGTGGAATGACGACATGGATTTTGGCACGCTGAGCTGGGCGACTTTCCCGGAGCGGCTTGAGGCGTTGGGCGTTTCCTGGAAATGCTATCAGAACGAAGTAGCTATCGATACCGGGTTCCGGGGCGAAGAGGACCCCTGGTTGTCGAATTTCCAGGACAACCCGCTGGAGTTCTTTAACCAATATAATATTAAGCTGTACCCGCCGCATGTTGACTTTATAAAAAAGGAGAAGGACAGGGTGCAAAAGGAGATCGCCGATCTGCAACAGCGGATCGCGGCGTTGCCCCCGGGCGACACGACGGCGGTCCATCTTCAGAAGAACCTCGACAAGCAGCAACACTACCTGGCGGAGATCAATAATCATCCGGCCGTGGCAAAGGGACTGACTCTCGACCAGCTCACAGCACAGCAGCAGGCACTGCATCTGAAAGCTTTCAATACCAATTCCGGCGACCCGGATCACCGAATCCTGGAAAGCCTGACCTATCATGATGACGGGGTGGAACGGATTATGAAAGCGCCAAAAGGGGATGTGTTGCACCAGTTCCGGCAGGATGTGCAGACCGGGAAATTGCCGACCGTCTCCTGGTTGACCGCGCCGGAGAACTTCTCCGACCATCCGTCCGCGCCCTGGTATGGCGGATGGTATGTTTCGGAAGTGATGGATATCCTCACCCATAACCCCGAGATCTGGAAAAAGACCATTTTTATTCTGGCCTACGACGAGAATGACGGGTATTTCGACCATGTTCCGCCGTTCACCGCGCCGCATCCGCACAAGGAAGGAACGGGGAAAGTCTCGGCCGGTATCGACACCAGCGTCGACTATGTAACCCATGCGCAGGAACAGGAACGGAAAGGATTCCCGGAGCCATTTGACCGGGAATGCTCGATCGGGCTGGGTTTCCGGGTGCCGCTGATCATCGCCAGCCCCTGGAGTCGGGGCGGCTGGGTCAACTCCCAGGTCTTCGACCACACGTCCACGTTACAATTCCTGGAAAAGTTCCTTTCGCTTAAACTCGGCAAGGAGGTGCGGGAGGATAATATCTCCGATTGGCGTCGCCTCGTATGCGGCGACCTGACGTCGGTCTTCCGGCCCTATCATACCGGACTGATGGCCGACGGGGCCTTCCTCGCCAAGGACGCGTTCCTGGAAAGCATCCATAAAGCCCAGTTCAAGCCTCTCCCGGATGACTTCACTTCTCATTTCGCCGTCCGGCAGGAAGCAGGTACCCGGCCCTCCTGCGCACTGCCGTATTGCATGACCGCCGACGGCCGGCTCAGCGAGGATAAGAGCCGGTTCGAGATCGTCTTCGCCAATGACGCCAGGCCCTTTGGAGATAAGACAGCCGGTGCGCCGTTCAACGTCTACGCGCCCGGGCGTTATGCGGTGGCGGATCAGCCGGACAAAATGGAACCGCTTCGTACCTGGGCCTACGGTGTGAAGGCAGGCGACAGCCTCACCGATGCGTGGCCGCTTCCGGCATTCGAAGGCAGCCGGTATCTGCTTCGCGTGTACGGGCCGAACGGATTCTTCCGCGAATTCAAAGGCGACGCAGGCGATCCGCCGGTTGGGATCAGCTTCGGCTATGAGCCGTCCTCCGGCGGTGCCCATCCTTTCTCCGGCAATGGAGTCGTGCAGCTCAAGAATAACGGCGACGCCTGCACGGTGATGATCGTCGATAATGTTTACAAGGGAGAGTATCCGGCAAAGTCGCTGGCCGCCGGCGAACAGACCGTCATGACGCTTCCATTGGCGAAGAGCCAGGGCTGGTATGATTTCAGAGTCCAGGTAAAGGGACATGGCGGTTTTGAGAAACGCTATGCCGGCCGGATCGAGACCGGGAGGGACGGCATCAGCGACCCCCATATGGGCCGCCTCGGGGAGGCCTGAGGGCTGTCGCCGTATTGGCATGAAGGCGGACGCCACTGGCCTAATTTTTGTTAATTTGCTGCAAAGCAAACTACATGAGATCGATCTTTTCCACAGTCGGGCTCCTGATCCTTTCTAACTCTTTCATGACGATAGCCTGGTACGGGCATCTGCGTTTTTTTGGGAAGAACAGTCCCTGGCATCTATCCTTGTTCGCTATTATCCTCATCAGCTGGGGCATCGCCTTTTTTGAATATTGTTTCCAGGTGCCGGCCAACCGCATCGGATTCCAGGAGGAGGGAGGCCCTTTCAACCTGGTCCAGCTCAAAGTGATCCAGGAGGTGATCACGCTGGTTGTTTTCGTAGCGTTCTCGCTGATCTTCTTCAAGAACCTCACGTTTAAATGGAATCATGTTGCCGCATTTTTCCTGCTAGTCGGCGCTGTCTATTTGATCTTTAAAGAATGATACCGGGCACCAGCGAATCGGAATAGGACACTTGTTCGGTCGCTCAAAATGACTAATGGATTAAGGTCTAATTGGTTAGTCCTTTGGCATTTCCTTAGTACCTTTCGTGTTCATACTAACCTGTGATACCAATGATCTTCAATTACATTAAGATAGCCTGGCGGAACATGATGAAAAGCAAGGCCTTCTCCTTCATTAATATTTTTGGTCTGGCGATTGGACTTACCTGTTGTATGCTGATCACCATCTATCTGCGCTATGAATGGAGTTACGACAGTTATCAGAAGGATGTCCGGGACCTGTACGAGGTTGTGACGCAGTTTTCGATGTCGGGCAAGCAGCTCACGCTGCCGGCTACACCGGCGCCGCTGGCCGCGGCGGTAGCCAGGGATTTCCCGGAAGTGAAGGAGGCGACCCGGCTGATGTCGCTTTCGCTTTTCGAGGACAAAACACTTTTACAATACAAGGCGCCTGGCGCCGCGTCGCTTTCGTTCTATGAGGACAAGGGTTTCATGGCGGACAGCAATTTCTTCAATTTCTTCAGCTACCCTTTTATCGAGGGCGATCCGGCCACAGCGTTACAGGCGCCCTCGACCATCGTGATCTCCGAAGAGATCGCGCATAAATTGTTTGGCAGCGTCGCCGCCCTCAACAAGGTGATCCATTTGAGCAGCGGGACCAATGGGGACAATGACTTCCGCGTCACAGGGGTTTTCCGTCCTGTGAATGCGCCCTCGCATATTGATGCCCGTTTTTTCCTTTCTTTCCGGGGCGGCGACATGGAGCGGATGATGAAACGCCAGGAGAACGATTTCGCGACGAATAATATGTTCGGGGCTTATCTGCGGCTCCGGTCCGGGGCGAGCGTGGCTGCGGTGGAAGCGAAGTTCCCGGCCTTTCTCGACAAATATGCCGGTAAGGACATGAAAGCGATGGGCTTTGTAAAGCGTCAGATCCTCGTCCCGGTGCGCGACATTCATCTGGGGGCCGATTTGCCGGGCGACGTCACTGCGCAGGCTGGCAAAACCTCGCTTTATATTCTGGCCTCCATTGCCGCTTTTACTCTGCTGATCGCCTGTATAAATTTCATGAACCTGGCGACGGCGCGGTCGGCGAAGCGGTCCGCGGAAGTAGGGATACGGAAAGTCCTGGGCGCGGTCAAGGGTTCGCTTATCGGTCAGTTCCTCGGGGAATCCGTGCTGATGAGCATCCTTGCGTTCGGACTGGCCTGGGGAGGCACCGTACTGCTGCTGCCGGCTTTTGGGGCCGTCACGCAGCGCCATTTAAGCCTGGGCTTGCCCGCGCAATTGCCGTTGCTGTTGGGATTCCTGGGGTTGGCGGTCTTTGCCGGACTACTGGCAGGAATCTACCCGGCGTTTTATCTTTCGTCCTTCCAGCCCGCAAAAGTATTGAAAGGGAAGTTCTCCAATAGTCTTGCGGCCATTTCACTGCGGAAAGGGTTGGTCGTTTTCCAGTTCATGATCTCGGTAACGCTGATCATTTCCTCGGTGGTGATCAATGACCAGATGACTTACCTGCGCAACCAGGACCTTGGATTCGACAAGGTCTCGCAGGTGGTGATTCCGCTGCGGGGATCGACGGCCAAAGGTCTCAGCGTAGCTTTCGAAGACGAATTCCAGCGGATCGGACAGGTAATCAGTTCGGGGGCGGCGGCCTATTATCCGGGGATGACCAATCCAAGCGATAATCTGATGTACCGGGACGGGCAAAACGCACAGGAGGCGCAGCGGACGCGCATGGACTATGTCGATTATAGCTATATGACGACCCTGGGGCTCAAGCCCACAGCCGGCCGCATCTTTTCGAAAGAATTTCCGGGTGATACGGCCGACCGGATCATCCTGAACGAAAGTGCGGTGAAAGCCATGGGTTTTCCGTCGCCGGCGGCAGCGGTCGGCTCCCGGGTAAATTCCGACTTCCAGGGCCAGACCTATCGGAGCCTGGTAGTTGGTGTTGTTAAAGACTTTCATTTCGAGGATCTGCATAATTTGATCACGCCTTATGCCTTCAAACTGGCGGGTGGCGGAAGTTACCTGATCGTTCACGCCCGGCCGGGTGCGCCGGGACCTTTGCTGGCTTCGCTGCGAGCGGTCTGGCACAAGCTCGATCCAAACGAACCGTTCGAATATTCCTTTTTGGATGAGGACTTCCAGCAGAACTATGCAGACGAGGAGCGGCTATCGACGCTGATCCGCTATTTTACGGTGATGGCTATTCTCATCTCGTGTCTAGGGTTGTTTGGGCTGGCCAGCTTCAGCGCGGAACAACGCGTCCGCGAGATCGGCATCCGAAAGGTGCTCGGCGCCAGCATCGGGTCTGTCGTGATGATGCTGACCCGGGACTTCCTCAGGCTCGTGCTGATTGCGATGCTGATGGCGTCGCCGCTGGCCTGGTTGATCATGCATAAATGGCTTCAGGAATTTGCGTACCAGACGCCCATTTCCTGGGTCGTGTTCCTGATCGCCTTCCTGTCCACTATGGCCATCACGATGGCAACGATCAGTTTCCACGCGATCCGGGCGGGGTTGGCGAATCCGATCAAAAGCCTGAAGACCGAGTAGTTTTACCCGGGAGTACCTCGCGATTTAACGGTTGTGCTTATCCGGCTGCTGCTGCTCCTGCGCTTGCTCTTTCTTCTTCGCGTCCTCCTCTTCCTGCTTCTTCTTTTCCTTTTCCTTCTTCTTGAAGAAACCGCGGAGCAGGAAATTATGTTGCGCCGCCTCCATATTCTGGTCCAGCTTCTTCGTGCTGGAGTTTAGGTTCTGCATCGTGGCGCTGATGTTGGAAGAGAGGGTCGTATCCCTCAGCAGCTTTCCCAGCGCACCCTTGCCATGCGAGATGCGGTAGGAGATATCGGCCAGGTTGCTGGTGATCACAGCCGCATTGTCGGCTGAGGTCTTCAGACTGGCGAGGATCGCATCTGTCTCGACAGGCGGCAGCGATGCCAGTGTATCGCCGTTCCGAACGGCCATCGTGTCGGGGCTTCCCGGTATCAGGATGATCACCTTGTCGCCCATCAGGCCTTCGGTGCCGATGCTGGCTTTTGCGTCTTTTTTAATGAACTTCTCCACGCCCTTCTGGATGACCATGCTCACCTCAACGGTGGTATCGGTGACCAGCGCAATATCGTCAACTGTCCCCACGTCGATCCCGCCAACCTGCACATTGCTCCCTGTCTTGAGCCCGCTTACGGATTTGAAATGCGCGCTGATCGTGACGACGGACCCGAATTTGTTCTTTTGCTTACCGATATAATAGATCGCTCCGATCGCCAGCACCAGCATAGCGATCGAGAAAAGGCCCAGCCTCCATTTATAATTCTTTTCCTTTGGCATAACCTGAAGTTTAATGAAAAAATGATCGTATCCACTCGTCTTCCGACCGTTCCAGCTCATCGTAAGTGCCTTCCGCGACAACGACGCCTTCCCGCAGCATAATGATGCGGTCGGCGGTCATCTTTGCACAGCGCATATCGTGGGTGATGGTGATCGAGGAAATATTGTATTTCTTTTTCGTCTGGATCATCAGTTCGCTGATCTCTTTCCCGGTGCCGGTGTCCAACCCGGTAGTGGGCTCGTCGTAGAGCATCAGCTCTGGCCGCAGGATTAATGTTCGCGCGAGCCCGATCCGCTTCGATTGGCCACCGGATAGTTTAGAGGGCAGTTGGTCGATCGACTCGGCCAGTCCGACGTTGTCCAGCATCTCCATGATCAACGCCTGTTTCTTTTCGCGGGTCATAGCCTTTTTGTGCTGGCGCAGCGGGAAGAGCAGGTTCTCTTTGACGCTCATCGAATCGTAAAGGGCGGCGTTCTGAAAGAGAAACCCCGTCCGGACCCTCGATTCATTCAGATCCGCATAATTGAGCGAAAACAAATCTTTGCCGAATACCCTAACTTCTCCTTCATCCGGCCATTCCAGGCCGACGAGGCATTTGATGAGCACGGATTTTCCGGTCCCCGATTTTCCGAGGATTACGAGGTTCTCTCCCTTATTGACATGCAGGTCAACGCCCCGCAGCACTTCGTGATCGCCGAATGCCTTCCTCAATCCTTTGATGACCACTACCGGTTCGGCGCCCTGTTTTAACAGCTCCTCCTGGAGCTCTTCTTCCGACTGGCGGATCGAATCGGCCTGCTCATCGGCAACGTCCTGGCGTTCCAGCCGCTCCGCAAACAGCTCCTCTTCGGTCTTCTCGATTACAGGCAACGAGTCGGAATCGTCGTCGGTCAGGATATCCGGGTCCTCACCGGCGATTTCCCGGGCTTCAACGGCAACGCATTCTTCCGCTGGGTTGCCCTCGTCGTGGCTGGGTATCTTCTGTTCCCCAGGTTGATATGCTTGGATGTCCTTCATATTATTGTTCATAACAGGTCCGTGACCTGCGCCGCGATCAGGTCGATTACAAATACCGCCAGTAAAGCGGCTACTACGGCGGAGTTGGCGGCGATCCCGACGCTTTCCGTCCCCTTGCGGGCATTGTATCCTTTATAGCAGCCGATGATCCCGATGAAATAGCCAAAGAAGAAGGTCTTGACCAGCGCCGGGAATACGTCGATGAATTCCAGGTGCGACATAGCCTTGACAAAAAAACTCTGCAAGGTCATCCTGTCATGGATATTCATGGCGACATATCCGCCGAAAAGTGCGATCACGTCGGCAAAGACAGCCAGCATTGGCACCATCAGTGTAGTGGCAAGGGTCCTCGTGACCACCAGGTACCGGTAGGGGTTGATGGCGGAGACTTCCATCGCGTCGATCTGTTCGGCCACGCGCATCGACCCCAGCTCCGCGCCCATGCGGGATCCGACCTTGCCTGCGCAGATGATCGCGGTAATCACTGGTCCAATCTCGCGCACCACGGAGACGGATATCATACCCGGGATCAGCGAGATCGCGCCGAATTGCGCCATGGAGGGCCGCGACTGGATGGTAAGAACTACGCCCATGATAAAACCGGTCAGGCCGATCAGGAAGGTGGATTTGTATCCGACGAGGTAGCACTGGTATAGGACTTCCCGCCATTCGTATGGCGGCTTCCAGACCTCTTTGAAGAACCGGCCCATAAATGCCACCAGGTCGCCGGCTTGATACAACGACTTTTTCCACTGACTACTTTTCTCCCGGACACGGATCCTGGTACGTTGATATCGGTTAAGGACGGGCTCCATTCGTAAGTTGCATTGAGTGAACTAAGATTTCGGCCGAAAATTGCCAACCGGACGTAGTCCGGTTAAGGATAGAAGTTCAATTATCAATCCAAATCATAAAGCTTCGCGGAAGGCGGCCGGTTTCAGGGGGAATAAGCCGGGCCAAAGGCCGAAAAGCGGCTGGAGAACAAATTGGCACGTGATATAGTTGCCGAAAAATGTGGAAATACTTCCACAGCCTTTCCGGTAATAGATTTTCATTATCGCTTACATTTGTCCACTATGATACTTATCGTGGATGACAAGCCCGAGAATATCTTTTCTCTCAAGACCATCCTGGAGCTGCATTCTTTTCCGACGGACACGGCCCTGAGTGGGGAAGAAGCCCTGAAGAAGATCCTCAGGCAATCTTACGCGTTGATCATCCTCGATGTGCAGATGCCCCGCATGGACGGCTTCGAAGTGGCAGAGGCCATCGGCGGGTTCAGCAAGGCGCGTGATATCCCGATCATCTTCCTGTCAGCGGCAAATACCGATAAGAAATTTATTACGAAGGGATATACTTCGGGCGGCAGCGACTATATTACCAAGCCAATCGATCCGGATATCCTGCTGCTGAAAGTAAAGACCTTCTATCGCCTGTATGAGCAAAACAGCGAACTGAACCGCATCCAGGCCAGTCTCCGGTCGGAGATCGAATTCCGCAAAAAGGTACAGGACGAGTTACAGGAGCGGGCCGGCGAGTTGCATTCGATCCTGGAATCGATCCCGCAGATCGCCTTCACTACCGGCGCCGACGGCCGGATAGAGTTCGTTAATGAGCATTGGCTGCACTACTCGGTTTCCAAACACGAGTTCCCGCGCACCCATCCGGATGATCCGGACCTCGCGCGCCAATGGGAAAGGACAGTGGCCTCCGGCGAGGCGCTGGAAATGGAATTGCGTGTCCGGCCGATCGATAAAGACGAGTACCGGTTCTACCTGCTGCGGGCGATCCCGATCCGCGAAGGCGAGACGGTCACCAAATGGGTGGGGACGTTTACGGATATCGATGATCAGAAACAGGCCGTGAAGAAAAAGGATGAGTTCATCAGCATCGCCAGCCACGAGCTGAAAACGCCGCTAACGACGATCAAGGCTTATGTTCAGTTGCTCGACCGCGCGATCGGTGCGGAGGATCCCACCCGGCCCTATGTCGAACGGACGCTGGTGCAAATCCGAAAACTGGATGATCTTATCGTCGACCTGCTCGACCTTTCGAAAATCGAAAGTGGAAAATTGAAATTCAACAAAAAGCTTTTTCCGTTCGAGACTATGGTGCAGAGCGCGGTCGAGGTGATCCGGCAAACCTATCCTGACTATCATATCATCCGGCGTGGTAAGGCCGATATCCAGTTGTATGGGGACGAGACAAGAATCGAGCAAGTGATCATCAACTATCTGACCAATGCGGTGAAATATTCGCCGGAGAACAAGGACATCCATATCGAGACGGATATCCGCCCGGATGGCCGATTGTGGGTAAGCGTGCGGGATTTTGGCATCGGCATCCGCAAGGATCACCAATCGAATATCTTTAGTAAATTCTACCGGGTGGAAGAGGCCGCCAACCGGTTCCAGGGTTTAGGCATCGGCCTGTATATCTGCGCGGAGATCATTCGCCGGCATGAAGGGGAATACGGGGTGGAAAGCGAGCCCGGCCAGGGATCCGTGTTTTATTTTTCCGTGCCTATCTCTCAGGATATCACCCCGAAGGCGGCGACTGCCTGAAGGGATCGGCGGCAGGCAATTTGGTAATCGTATAAAAAAGACAACTCCACCATGAACAGCGTTTTTCGACCGGGACTGCTGCGCAACCTCCAGATCGGTTTCGGATTGTCCTTATTGCTCCTTATTATCACCTCCGTCGCTTCCTATAGCAGCATTAATAACCTGATGGATGGCACACAATGGGTGGATCATACCGACTCCGTCATCATCAAGATCGACCGGGCACTGTTTACCCTCAGGGACGCTGAATCCGGACAACGAGGATATTTACTGACGGGAGACAGCAGCTTTCTGGCCTATTTCAACGGCGCACAGGACCAGCTTCATGTGATCACCGACAGCATGAGCGAAATGACTGCCGATAATCCCAACCAGATCAAAAACGTCAAAGAGCTTCGAACGGTGCTCGATCAGCCGCTAATGATCCTCGGCCAGATTATCCGGGATAAAACGGCCAACAACATCTATAGTCTTCAGGATCTGGAGCGGGCGCGGGAATACAGCCGTCGCGTCAGGGAGATCCTCGAGCGAATGGAAAGGGAAGAGCGCCGGCTGATGGTCATCCGGGTTACCAGAGTTCGGAAATATTCGGGCTATACGCCGATCCTGATTGTCGTGGCGGCTATCTTGTCGATCCTGATCACGCTTTTCTTCTACTGGCGGGTGCACAACGATTACCTGGAACGATTGTCATTGTATGCCGAGCTCCAGCAAAAGGAAGCCGATGTCTCCCGGCGGATCGATATCATCGGCGGGATTGCGGACAGGATCTCCGAGGGGAATTATCGGACCCGGGTCTCGGATGAACAGAAGGACAGCCTGGGCGAGCTGGCTGGTTCGCTCAACAAGATGGCCGAGTCGCTGGAATATTCTTTTGGGCTGCTATCGGACAAGGAATGGTTGCAGACGGGTATCGCCACGCTCAACGAGGAAATGGTCGGAGAGACCGTTATGCGGACCCTGGTGGCCAACGTGATCGAATTCGTTGCGGAATATACCCGAAGTAAAGTCGGCGCCGTGTACTTGCTGGATCCGGCCGTCGACACGCTGACCTTGCAGGGACAATATGCACTTCGGGCCGGCGGCAGCAGCCGGCAGCCGATCCGGATGGGGGAAGGGATTGTCGGCCAGGTAGCGTTGAACGGGAAAAGGACGCAGCTCAGGGATATTGACGCCGGCGATTGGGTGGTCAGCTTTACAGCGGGTGAAGTCCGACCCCGGAACATCATTGCGATCCCTTTCTTCCATGAGAAGCGGGTGAAGGGGGTCATCGAGCTGGGTTCGATGGAAGATTATACGCCGCGCGACCTGGAATTCCTCGGCAGTATCGGTGAAAATATCGGGATGGCTGTCCACAGCGTCGAGACCCGGCTTCGGTTACAGGAGCTGCTCGATGAGACGCAGGCGCAGACCGAAGAGCTGCAGTCCCAGCACGGCGAGTTGGAAAGCGTCAATATTGAGCTGGAGGCGCAGGCCGAAAAACTCCAGGTCTCCGAGGAAGAGCTGAAGGTGCAGCAGGAAGAGCTGATGCAGACCAATCAGGAGCTGGAGGAAAGGAGCCGGTCACTGGAAGAAAAAAATCAGCTGGTACTAATCAGGAACCTCGAGGTCCAGAGAAAAGCGGAAGAACTGATAGTTACCAACAAATACAAATCCGAGTTCATGGCCAATATGTCGCACGAATTGCGGACGCCGCTCAATTCCATCCTGTTGTTGTCGCGGCTGCTTTCCGAGAACAACAACCAAACCCTTTCCGCTGAACAGATCGAATATGCCCGGGTCATCCAGAATTCCGGTCAGGGTCTGCTCCAACTGATCGACGAGATCCTCGATCTTTCGCGTATTGAAGCGGGCAAACTGCCATTGGAACATGCCATCGTGCCGGTTGCGGAGATCGTTGAGGATATGCGAAGCCTGTTTGCACCAATCGCTCTGGATAAGAATCTCGAATTGAATTTTGTTTTACGGGAGGGGACACCGGCGCAGGTCGAAACGGACAAACTGCGGCTGGAACAGATCATCAAGAACCTGTTGGCGAATGCCTTCAAGTTCACATTGAAAGGATCCGTGACACTGACCGTGGGACCTTCGGCCGCGCAGGCTAACTTCCTTGAGCTGTCGGTCAGGGACACCGGCATCGGGATCCCCAGGGAAAAGCATCAGCTCATCTTCGAAGCCTTTCAGCAGGCGGACGGATCGACACGCCGCAAATATGGCGGCACGGGGCTGGGGTTATCGATTAGCCGGGAGCTGGCGAAGCTGCTGGGCGGCGAGATTACCCTCACGAGCGAGCCCGGCGAAGGTTCCGAATTTAGCATATCGATACCGCAATTCAAGATGGCGGCCGTTGAGCCGACGGCGATGGAGCCCACCCCAGCCAACTTTTTCCGAAAAGCCGTGGCGGCGGGTCTACCTGATCATCATTCGGTCCTGACCCTTAGCGAGGTACCCGCGGAGATCCTCGATGACCGCGACAATCTGGCGCCCGGAGACAAAGTACTGCTGATCGTAGAAGATGATACGCTGTTCGCCGGGTCGTTGCTCGAGTTCGCGCGGAAGAAAGGGTATAAGGGGATCGTGGCGGTCAGTGGCGACGCGGCCGTCCGGATGGCCAGGCGTTTCCTTCCGATGGGTGTCCTGCTGGATATCCAGCTGCCGGTCAAAAACGGCTGGGAAGTGATGGATGAACTGAAGAAAGATCCGCATACCAAGCTGATCCCGGTTCATATCATTTCTTCCTTCGAGGCGAAAAATGAGAGCTTGCAAAAAGGTGCGGTTGATTTCCTGTCCAAGCCGATGGCATTTGAAAATATGGATAATGTATTCGAACGGATCGAATATTACCTGAATCGAAGTGCAAGGAAAGTGCTGATCGTCGAAGACAATAGCCGTCATGCAGAGGCCCTGGCCTATTTCCTCGGTGGTCATCATGTCCGGATGGAGGTCGCCGGCACGATCGCCGACAGCATCGGGTTTCTAAATAAGGAGGAAGTCCATGGAGTCATCCTCAGCCGGGAGGCAGGGAAAGAGGGGTTGGACACGCTTGAAATGGTCCGCAACAACCCAGACCTGGCAGATATTCCCATCATCGTATTCACCGGGATGAATATCTCCAAAGCGGAAGAGGCGCGGCTCCGGCAATATGCGGATTCCATCGTGGTCAAGACGGCCCATTCCTATCAGCGCGTGCTGGATGAGGTCTCGCTGTTCCTGCACGTCGTGGCGGAAGGTAAAGAAGAAGGGAAGACCAACAATAACAGTCGGCTTGGCGCGCTCGGGGAGGTACTCCGGAACAAAACGGTGCTGATGGCCGACGATGATGTCCGCAACATATTTTCGCTGACCAAGGCGCTGGAGCAGCATAAGATGAAGGTCCTTACGGCGATGGACGGTAGAGAGGCGATCTCGGCGGCAGAGGACAACTCTGTCGATATCGTACTGATGGATATGATGATGCCCGAAATGGATGGGTTCGAAGCGATCACGCGGCTGCGCAAGATGGCGCGTTTCCGCTATCTGCCGATCATTGCCGTCACGGCCAAAGCGATGGCCGGGGACCGGGAAAAATGCATCCAGGCCGGAGCATCCGACTATATATCCAAACCGGTGGATATCGACCAGCTGTTGTCTTTATTGCGGATATGGCTATACGAAAAATAGTCGATGGAAACCAGCCCGATGATACGATATGAGGAGGTTGACCTGCTGCTCGACGACCTTAACGCAAGGTACGGGTACGATTTTACCGAATACTCAAAGGCCTCGCTGCTCCGGCGGGTACAGCGATTGTATACCCTGGATCGGTTGCCCAGCTTTGCGGAGTTCCGCTACCGGCTGCAGACGGACGCTCCTTATTTCCGTCGGTTTGTAGAAGAGATTACGGTTAACGTAACGGAGATGCTGCGCGACCCTTCGTTCTACCGCACCCTGCGGACCGCTATACTGCCGGTGTTGGCCACCTATCCTTTTATTCGCATCTGGCATGCCGGCTGCGCCACGGGGGAGGAGGTCTATTCGATGGCTATCTTATTGAGGGAAGCCGGGGTGCTGCATAAGTCACTGCTGTACGCCACCGACATCAACCCACAGGTCATCGAAAAAGCCCGGAAGGGGATATTCCCTGTCAGCCAGATGCAGAAGTATTCGGAGAACTATATTCAGTCCGGGGGGGTCCGGGATTTTTCTTCCTATTACACGGCCAACTATCATCTGGCCAAATTCGATTCTTCCCTGACAGCCAGGATGATCTTCTCGACGCACAATCTCGTGTCAGATTTCTCCTTCAATGAATTCCAGCTGATCCTATGCCGCAATACGCTGATCTATTTCGAGCGGGAGTTGCAGGCAAAGGTCTTCCGGCTCTTCGATTATAGTCTTGAGAATTTCGGGTATATTGCCCTGGGCTCTAAGGAATCAATTCGTTTTTCACCTATTGCCGATCGGTACCGGCAGGTTGGCAAGGAAAAAATCTGGAGGAAAGTACATGAAGCCGGCTAAATTACTGGCCATTGGCGGCAGCGCTGGCAGCCTGCAGGTGATCCTTACCGTTTTGGGGGCGATCGGTGATGGCTTTCCCATGCCGGTGCTGGTGGTACTGCATCGAAATGCCGGTTTCGAATCTACGCTGGAAGACCTCTTTTCCGCCAGAACCGGCCTTTCCATTAAAGAGGTCGAAGAGAAAGACCCGTTGCTCGACGGGAGCGTCTATCTCTGTCCGGCCGATTATCACGTCCTGCTGGAGGCCGACCGAAGCTTCTCGCTGGATTATTCGGAGCGGGTGAATTTCAGCCGGCCCAGTATCGATGTCACATTCCGGTCGGCGGCGGACGTCTATGGCCCCGGCCTGATGGCGCTGTTGTTATCCGGCGGCAATGCCGACGGGGTGGAGGGGATGCAGTACGTCAAAGCCCGGGGTGGTATTACTGTCGTGCAGGATCCAGCCACGGCCGAAGTACCCTACATGCCCCAGCAAGCTATTACGTGGATGATCCCCGACCAAATCCTCCCGACGGAAGAGATCTCCAGGTTTATCCGGGATTGGGCCTACAGATAACTTAACCATTTTTGTTGTGCCGCATGGCTGCGTTTGTACCGGTCGAACCACCGGCAGAGCGGGTATAATACGATGACCGTTCCTATCCATACCGCGTACACGATGTCCAGCCCGAATCCATAACCCTTCAATTGCGGGTTAGCCGTAACCCAATTGGTCAGGTTGACCATGGCGGCGGGCGGGAAGCCGGAAACCGCGGCCGCCACGACGGCCAGCGCGTGGAGGAAATAGATATGTACGAGGTAATAGAACATCGGTACCCGCCCCACGAGGGCCAGCGGCCGGGTCACGGCGGTCAGCGGTCTCTCCGCTACTGAAAGGAAGATGAGGGCGGGCCCGATCGTCAACAGGATGTACAGCAAGGAAGGCGGATATTTCGAGACATTGATAAAGGACAGAACGGTATATACGAGGTTGCGCTGAATCGACCAGGGGGAGGGGTCGCCATAGCCATCGACCGCGCGGAGGAGGATGAAAAGCCCGATGGCCCCCCAGCCCAGCCGGCTCAGCAGCCGGCGCCTTTCCGTAGGGTCGCGGTCGGGATGGTACAGTTCGCCGAACCAATACCCCAACGCGATCAGCCCAATCCAGGGCAGGATGGGATAGCCGATAAAGAAATTGAACCGGCCTGCCGTGAATCCGGCCTGAACGTGCAGGAAGGACCAGAGAATGGCAGGGAACCCGCTGCCGCTGACGTGGATGCCATCCAGCGCATCATGACCGGCAATGAGGAGCAGGGCGACGGCCAGCAGTACTCCGCGGCGGGCATACAACAGACCGGACAGGACGATCATGCTGATACCGAAGGCCCAGATCACCTGCAGGATAAAGATGCCGTAGTGGAGATTAAAGGTCCAGCCGAGGGTAACGATCAATAGTTCGGCGATGATCAGCCAGAGGCCTCGGGTTAGCAGGAAGAAGGCGGCGGCGGGGCGGCCGTTTTTTCGCCCGTAGAGCCAGGCGGAAATGCCCGATAGCAGCATGAAGACAGGGGCGCAAAAATGGGTAACCCAGCGCGTGAAAAAGAGGGCGACGGTAGTGTGTTGCAGATCGGTGGGATCGAACAGATAGGCGCTGCGGTTGAAATAATCCCGGGCATGGTCGAGGGCCATGATGATCATGACGATTCCCCGGAGAAGGTCGATGGATTCGATGCGGGGCGCGCGGGAGGCCGCAGGATGGACAATTGGGGTTGCCGCAGGAAGATTGACGGCGGTGGTGGTGGCCATACAAGGCTGTTTTCTTGAATAAAATGCTTTTTCAAGCCAAAAATAAGAATTTTATTCTAAAAATACTTGCATGTTAGAATTTAATTCGATCAGATGGTACAGGCTCACCGTCCGGCTTAGGTTCACAGCCCGGCATTTTTCGCGGGTCGGATGGCCAGTTGGACGATTCCTTCCAACTCGCTGATATCAAAAGGTTTTTGAAGGAAGTAGTCCGCCCTGGCTTCCTGGGCGAGCTGTGTTACGTTGCTATTGGCGCTAAAGAAGATGACGGGGATATCCTGGGTATCGGTATCCAGTTTGAGGGTTCGTGTAGCTTCGATGCCGCCGGGGCCGGGGATCCAATTATCCATGAGGATCACGTCGGGCCGGTAGGTCTTCACCTGCTCAACCACCTGATTGGAGTTATTAAGGGTGAAAACTTCAAACCCTTTTTTCTTCAGCACGATCGAGCAGATCTGTAGAATATCCAGGTCATCATCCAAAATCAATACCCGTTTACTCATATCATTGAAGTTATACAAATATCTATCTAAATTCTCATGCCAGCAACAAGAGGCCCGGCGTCATCTCGCCGGGCCTCGCTAACAAAGCCAGTCTGTGATCATTGCCGACTATTTGGGACTATTTACTTCTTATAAAGATCGGTTTCAGCGTGAACCATGCCAGGGCGGGGAAAAAATGCATGGGGATAACCATGCCCGGGAAAAGTTCCGGGGTATCGATCGGGGGATTGGATCGGTAGCCGATGGGTAGAAGCAGGCTCGCGAAGCTAAGGAGTGCGAAGATAAGGTTGAAGACGATCTCCCCCTTTGCCTTTAGCAGCTTGTCCAGCACCGTAAACCCGATAGCGGCCAGCACGCCGCCGAAGAGGCTTGCCGCTACGATCCGGATATTGGAAGCGACTTTGGAGAAGTCTGCTTCGTTGATCTTATAATACATTCCCGCATACACGATCCCCGCAATTCCCGCCAAAAGGCCCGACACGATTCCCAGCGCCAACGATTTTTTGAACATAACGGTGAGTTTAGATTTTCGTCACCGGCACGCTGATGACGAGCTTGATCTGCTCGCCGACGTCGCCGCCGGGTTTACCAAGATTGAAATCGTTCCGGTTGACTGTGAAGCTGCCCGCGAATGTTCCGCCCTGTGTCGTCTTTTTGAAGGCGAAGGGGATGGTGATCGATCGTTTTACTCCATGCATCTCCAGATCCCCCGTTACCTGGTAACCGCCTGTGGTCTTGCTGATCGACCGGCTGACAAAATGGATCTGGGGATATTTGGCAACATCGAACCATTCGGCGCTCTTCGCATGTGTATTTTGTAGCCCGTTCCCGGTGTTGATAGACGCGACATCGACTGCCACATCGAATTTGCCGGTGCCGGGATTCTGCTCGTCAAAAAGAAGGCTGCCCTTGAAATCCTTGAAGATCCCGTCGGCATCGGCGCTGGAAAACGCGATCGAATAACCTTCTGTGATCTGCCAGCCCGGATCGGAAAGGAAGGTAAAGGCGCTGGTGGCCAGAATGAGGACGGATATGACCGGATAGAATAGCTTGTTCATTACGAATTAGCTTTTTACAAATTCTGCGTTGGCTTTCAGCATGACTTCGTCGCTGACAACATTCGCGGGGAAGCTGGTGGCGATGCCGAAGTCGCTGCGTTTGATGATGCCGGTCACCTTAAATCCGGCGACGGTTTTCTTGCCCATCGGGCTGATGACGGTACCGTTGAATACGACGTCGAGAGTAACGGGTTTTGTCACGCCATGCAGCGTAAGGTTGCCTTCCAGGCGATAGTTCTTCCCGTCTACTTTCGTAAAGGATGTACTGGTAAAGGTCAGGTTAGCAAACTGGGCCACGTTGAAAAAATTCGCGCTTTTCAGTTCGTTGTTCCTTGCCTCGTTGCCGGTGTTGATGCTATTGACATCGGCGGTCAGCGTGATCTGTGCGTCGCTAAGGTCATCTTTGGAAGCCGTCATTTTGGCGTCTACCGTGCCGAAAGTACCGTCGATCTCGCTGATGGTCAGGTGCGAGACCCCAAAATTCAGCTGGGAATGAGCTTTATCCCAGTTCCAGTCCTGGGCGAAACCTACGCCGGCGATCAATAAAAAGGCTGAAGTAATGGCAATGATCTTCTTCATTTTGTTTTTGTTTTTATTTGTTGGTGTGGTGAATTTCGTGTGGTGAATTTATAACTCGATTACCAGTTCTTCGATCGGGCGACGGACTTTTTTCAGGTTGGCAAGCCAGTCATTTGCCGTGTCGCGATAGCCAAGGGCGAGCAAGGCGACGCTCCGCAGGCCTTTTTCGCGTAGGCCCAGCAGTCGATCCAACTCTGCGGGGCGGAACCCCTCCATCGGAGTAGCATCCACCTGCTGTTCGGCGGCGGCTACTATGGCCACACCGAACGCGATATAGGCCTGACGGGCGGCAGAATTAAAACGTTCCTCCTGGCTAAGCGACCCGAAATGCGTGGTCAGGAAGCTTTTATACTTATCGAGGGCATCGGCCGGCAGGTTCCTTTCCTGGATGACCTGGTCAAACACCTTTTCGATCTGCTCCGGGGTAACATTATCCCAAGCGGCAAAGACCAGCAGGTGGGAGGCTTCGGTGATCTGCGGTTGGTTGTGGGCGATCGGCTGGATTTTTTCCAGCAGGTCACGGTCGCTGACCGATATGATACTGAACGGCTGCAGGCCGCTGGCGGTTGGCGCAAGTCGTGCCGCTTCGAGGATGGCATCTATTTTTTGTTGTGGGACTTTTTCGCCCGTCATCCTTTTGGTGGCATAACGCCAATTAAGTAATTCTAAAACGCTCATATTCAAAATTTAAATGTGGTTTGCAACTTATTATTCGGCTAGTCGTTTCGCATGGATTCCGCCGCCTCTATGCCCCGGATAAAACTGCACATGACATCTTCCAGCACTTTTTGGGGTAATTGTTGATGATGGCCGCCTGGTCCGGAAGGATTCTCCGCTCCGCCGGGAGAAACCATATTGATGGAGACCAGCCCGTGCAGCATGGACCAGAAAGACTGATATTTCAGCCAGGGGTCGAAGCTCGGTTTTTTGCCGGGTTTGACCATCCCTACCAGGCAGTCCATAATCACCTGGTTAAAGTCGGCCAGGGCCGGAATCCGGCTGGCGATATCACAGGTGGGGATGCCCAACCCGAACATAAGCTGATAATATTCCTTATTGGAGAAGGCAAAGTCCCAGTAAGCCCGGCCCATCGCCCGGAGCTGTTCAGCCGACTGCTCCTTCCCCGCCTTCGCGTTCGCCAGGGCTTCCGCCAGCAACTGAAACCCTTTCCTGTTGAATTCCAGCAATATAGCATCTTTATTTTCAAAATGACTATAGATGACGGGCACGCTGTATTCGATCGCGTCGGCCACTTTGCGGATAGAAAAGGAGGGCCACCCTTCGGTGACGATCATTTCCCAGGCGGCTTCCAGAATGCTGGCCCGGACTTCCTCTCTCTGGCGTTGTTTGCGGTCGGTTATTCCCATTTCTAGCCATGTTACTTTTTGTAACACTGTTAGCAAATCTACGACCGGTTCTTCATATAGCCAAAAAAAAGAAGTGATCCGGTAAGATCACCTCTTTTCCCGTCGGACATCCTTCTTAGTGACGGGCATAATCGTGCTCGTGTCCATCCTTATCTACATACACGGGTACATATGACCCCTTATCCTTTACCTTGACCATATACAGGTCCTTTTTCCAGGGCCTGTCGATTTTGGTATAGGTGTGGGTGTAAGTGCCGTGGTATTTTTCTTCCAGGTGGCCGACGGCCTTCACGGGCATCGCGCTTTGCGCTACGGCTATCCGGGTATCGATCCGGTGCCCGGTACTCTCATAACGGGCTAACATATCCGTCTTCCCGTCCTTCCGGAAACTGACCTCGTACCGGCCGTCGGTCAATGCCCAGTTGATGTTGGATACATGTTTGTATTCATGGTGAAATTCGGCTCTGACCTTCACCGGTACCCTTACTTCATCCATCGCGTGGACCGAAGCGCACATTAATGTAGTAGCGGATAGGAGACAAAGCCCCAAAATGATCTTCTTCATATTCTTTCGTTTTAAGTGATAAAAAAATCGGTCCAGGGTCAGGATAAATGATTCAAGAACCCTGCCACGCCCACACCCGCCAATGCCATAGTCCACCGCGGTATTTTTTCTACAAATTGTTGCAGGCTTGTTAAATTTCTTATATTCATGCTCCATATGAATCCTTCAGCGATATCCCCAACCTCTCAACGACTATACTCCCTCGATGCCTTGCGCGGCTTCGATATGTTCTGGATCATGGGCGGCGAAGAGATCTTCCGCACGATGGCCAAGATCTATCCGAACAGTTCCTTCTGGGGAGCGTTGTCCAATCAGTTCGAGCATCCGGCCTGGAATGGTTTTCATTTCTATGACCTGATCTTTCCGCTTTTCCTTTTTATTGCGGGTGTCGCTACACCGTATTCCGTTGGTCGGGCGCTTGAGAAGGGGACACCGCGTCAAAAGCTCCTGCTGCGGGTCATCCGGCGTGGCCTCCTCCTCGTGCTGATCGGGATACTATATAATAACGGGCTAAAAATAAAGCCGCTGGTAGACGTGAGGTTTGGGAGCGTGCTTGGTCGTATCGGTCTTGCCTATATGTTTGCCAATATCATTTACCTGTACACGAAAGAGCGGGCCCAGATGATCTGGTTTGCCGCGCTGCTGATCGGCTATTGGGTGCTATTAATGCTCACGTCGGCACCGGGCTATCCGCACGGAGATTTGTCGCTGCTTGGCAATTTCGCCTCTTATGTCGACCGGTCGGTGCTTCCGGGCCACCTCTATGTCGGCATTCGCAACCCGGACGGAAGCTGGATCAACCAGCACGATCCGGAAGGGCTGATGTCCACCATCCCGGCGATCGGGACCGCCCTGCTGGGTATCCTCACGGGCAATTTCCTAAAGAACAGCACTGCCTCTCCCACTGCCAAATCGGGCCGGATGGCGCTGGCGGGCGTCGTCTGCCTGGCGCTGGCACTGGCCTGGAATACCATCTTGCCCATCAATAAAAACCTGTGGACAAGCTCTTTTGTACTGAATGTGGGCGGGATCAGCCTGTTGCTGCTGGCGCTCTTTTACTATGTTACCGATGTACGCGGATATAAAAAATGGGCCTTCTTCTTTGTGGTGATCGGCATGAACTCCATCCTCATCTATATTTCGGGGCATGTCATCAACTGGAACTTTGCGACCGACGGCCTCTTTCACTGGGTAAAGCAGGTCATCTCCGATCCCTGGAACGATATGGCAATGGTAATCTGTTACCTGGCGGTAAAGTGGGTTTTTCTTTATTTTCTGTATAAAAAGAAGACCTTCCTCCGGGTGTAGACCTCCAAAAAAACGCGGACTATCTCCTGGCCAGGGTTTCGCCCATGAGGATGTCGCTGAATTCGCACATCTTTTCGAGCAGTTCTGCCAGTTCCTCGCCCTTTTCGGTAAGCGAGTACTCCACCTTCGGTGGGATCTCGTCAAAGTCCATCCGGCTGATCAGACAATATCTTTCGAGCAGCTTCAGCCGGTCCGATAGGATCGTGTCGCTGATATACTTGAGATCGTCTTTGATCAGCTTGAAGCGATTATGACCCTCCTTGATGCAAAACAGGACGTCGCTGAACCATCTTTTACTGACTAAATCGAGTAACTCGTTAAGGCTGCATTTTTCCTCCAGGAACGACTGATTGCGGTAGTTAGTGGAGCTTGTTTTTCTCTCTGTCATAAGCGAATATTTTTAAAGTCTTTCAATGGCGAGCTTACTAACAAATGGATATAGATTGATAATAAGTTTAAAATTAGTGGACCCGACGCACAAAAAACGAAGTATTTCGATGAGCGGTTGCCCATATTTTAACCAACATCGCCTGTATTTTAACAGTCGGCGTCGTCTTTCCAGCGCCTGTCGGGACTGCACAGGGGCTGTATCATAAGCGGACAGGATTTGTATCGGCACCGAACGTTTCGGGTGCCATGAGGCGATTAAGCAATTGTCCATCATCTGTTTATAATTTGGCAGTGATTTGGCGGGTTCTTTTTCGGGCAATTAACCCAAACTTTATGCTGAGGAATTACTTCAAGACCGCATGGCGGAGCTTACTTCGCGGAAGAAGCTTTTCCATCATCAATCTTTCCGGACTGATCGTGGGGACGGCCGGCGCCACCCTAATTCTACTTTGGATCTTCCATGAAATCAGCTACGACCGGTTCCACGGGAAGGGGGACCGGATTTACCAGATATACGTCAAGACGGATATTCCCGGCGAAAAGCACCTCGCGTTGGGTGTGGTCTCGCAGCCGCTTGGCCCGGCGATGAAGGCGTTTTTTCCCGAAGTGGAGGCCTTCACACGGTTGCAGGACGTTGATCATTTCCTGTTCACCGCCGGCGACAAAAGCTTCACGCAGCTGAAAGGAGACTTTGTCGATCCCGACTTCCTTCGCATCTTCAGCTTTCCGCTGGTTGCAGGCGACCGGGAGCAGCCGCTTGGCACGGTCCATTCCATTGTGTTAACCGAAAAACTGGCGCGGAAGCTGTTCGCCACGACCGATGTAGTCGGCAGGATCATCCGGCTGGACAGCGTTGACAATTTTACCGTCACCGGCGTTCTGAAGGATCTTCCTTCGAATACGCAGTTCGACTTTGAATACCTGCTTCCCTGGTCCTATCTCAAAAAGCTGGGCTGGAACAACGACAATTGGATCAGCAACAACAGCTATACCTGGGTGCTGTTGAAGCCGCAGACCGATCTGAAAACCTTCAATGCCAAGATCGCCAGCCTCACCCGCGTCAATACCGGTCGGAATGATCTCTGGTTGCATTTTGCCTACCCTCTGCGCGACTGGTACCTCTACTCGAAGTTCGATGATGGAGTGCCTGTAGGCGGGCGCATCGATACGGTGAACGTGTTCGCCCTGATTGCCGCCTTTATCCTGCTGATCGCCTGCATCAATTTCATGAACCTCAGCACGGCGCGGAGCGAGAAACGGGCAAAGGAAGTGGGTATCCGGAAAGTGGCCGGGGCGGGCCGCGGGATGCTCATCGGACAGTTCATGGCCGAGTCCCTTCTGACCGTGGTCATTTCCGGGGCGCTCTCCCTGCTGCTGGTGCAATTGCTGCTGCCAGCCTTTGGGGGGCTGGTCGGAGCGGAATTGACTATCCCGTACGGTTCCCCGATCTTCTGGCTGATCGCCGTGGGGTTCCTGCTCTTCACCAGCGTGCTGGCCGGCAGCTATCCCGCCTTCTATCTTTCCGCCTTTAAGCCGGTGGGTATTTTCCGGAAAACCTTCCGCCGGACCCAGGCCATCCTTTCGCCGCGGAGGGTGCTGGTGGTGCTCCAGTTCGCATTTGCGATCGTCCTGATCATCTCCACACTGATCGTTCGCGAACAGCTGCAATACGCGGAGGACAGGGATACCGGCTATTCGCGGAATAATCTCATCTATGTGCATTTTGAAGGAGATATTGAAAAGAACTATTCGCTGATCCGGCAGGAGCTCCTGCAATCGGGGATAGCGGTCGCCGTTAGTAAAAACTGGGATGATATGGCGACCGGCGGCTCACAAACGTGGGGCTATCGTTGGTCAAATGAACCACCGCGCGACACGACGACGGGGATCGGTATCTACTCCACTGATGCCGACCTGGTCCGGACGGCGGGCTTGCACCTCATAGCCGGCCGGGATATTGATATCTACCGGTATCGGACGGACAGCTTTGCCATCCTGCTCAACGAGACGGCCGTGAAACGGATGGGCTTCAAAGACCCGATCGGCCAGGTCCTTTATAACCCTTACGAAAATACGCGTTGGCATGTAGTGGGTCTCGTCAGGGACTTTGTGTATGGGACGCCGTACGGCGAAGTTCCGCCGGCCATGATCCAGGGTCCCGCCTCCGCCTTATTCACGACAATGCATATCCGTTTCAACCCCGCCAATTCGACGGCCGCGAGTCTCGAAAAGGCCCAGGCGATCTTTAGGAGATATAATGCAGCCTATCCCTTCGACTATCATTTCGTCGACCAGGAATACGCCCGTAAATTTGAAGATGAGCAGCGCACGAAGACCATGGCGGGACTGTTCGCCACGTTGGCCATATTCATCTCGTGTCTCGGCCTCTTCGGCCTGTCTGCTTTTGTCGCCGAAAGCCGGATCAAGGAGATTGGCGTCCGCAAGGTTCTGGGGGCATCGGTTTCGGGCATCACGCGGCTGCTGTCGACAGACTTTATCCGGCTGGTGCTGATCGCTTTTGCGATCGCCGCGCCGGTGGCCTGGTATGCGATGAACCGCTGGCTGGCGGGGTACGCCTATCGGATCAGGATGGGCTGGGTCGTTTATGTGCTGGCAGGGACACTGGCGGTGGTCATTGCCCTGCTGACGGTTAGTTTCCAGGCGGTGAAGGCGGCGATAGCCAACCCGGTGCGGAGCTTACGATCAGAATAGTCCTTTAGAAATTTAACCTTTTCCCCTGCTCGGGGAAGATCAGCTTTACTTGTAAGGGATTCCCGGTGCTTAGCTCATTCCGGATCACCGCTTCCTGGTCACCGCTTGGTTTGATATGGGTGATCACCACGGAAAAGTCTTTTAGTGTTCCGGCCCCCGTTATCTGTTCGAGGTCTCGCAGTTCTTTCATCAGCCAACGAGGTGTCAGGTGACCGAACAAACCCTTGTCCGGTTGTTCCGAGGGAAAGGAGACTTCGATAAAGATCGCTTTGAGCCGCCCGGCCTTTATCAGCGGTCCTGCTGCCTGCCATAGCCGGTGGAGCTTGTCTGAGTGTTCGACGGAATCGGGTCCGGTGTCACCGAGGTAGAGCAGATACGCGTCACCGCTTTTGACCAAAAAGGCGGTGCTTTCATACGGGTTGCCGTGGCTTAGCGGGAAAGCCGTCACGGTCAGCGTCGTTCCGGCGACCGCGGTCTCCTGTTCCGGGTTCATCGGGGCATAGTGATATTTTCTGAGCATCGGCTTCTCGCCTTCGTCACCAAAATTGGCCCAGCTTTTCCAGGTAAAATACTTGTCCTGCAATACCGAGAGGCAGGATGGTAGGCCGTAGATCGTTTTGTTGCTGTCGTCGGGGGAATTAATGATCAACCCGGCGACATGATCGAGGTGGGCATGGGAAATAAAATACGCTTTGATATCCTGACGAAGAACGCGGCTGACCGGCGCGGTCAGGGAGCCTTGGGCGATGGCCGCCCGGATGCCGGCATAAAGGGTACCGGCATCGAGCGCGATATAGTCCCTGGTGCCACCCGCTGCCACAAGATAGGAAGAGAGGTTGCTCTCGTCCAGGCCGCCTTTAACGCCCAGAGGGATGACGGTGAAGGCGGATTGTGCTTTTAGCTGACCAACCAGCAAAAGACAAAGGAAGCTCCAGGCGTATTTGTTCATGGGCCAAAAATACGCTCAATGGAACAAACGCCGCAGGGCTTTTGTAATATTCGGTTGTGCCCGGTGCTGACGCAACGTGTCCGAAGCGCCATAGATGCGGGCGCTCCTCGCGCTGGAGTCGAAGAGGACGAGGATATCCTTTCTGCCGCTGGCGGCGTCGACGTATTCATTTTGCTTGGCGACGACATTAGTTCGTTTATTCTGAACGATGATCAGAAAGGTATCGGTTTGCAGATTGTTCAGCTTGAACTTGAACCGGCCGTGCGCATCCGTTTCGGTGTGGGCCTCGATGGGACTGCTGATACTGACAACCGCATCGACTGGCGTAGCCTGAGCTCTGTCGAGAACCACCATACCGGAAATCTCGGTCGTCCTGCCCGATTTGAACTGGTTGTAAAGCGTGATGGAAAAAGTAATGACTGCTGCGACTGAAGCAAATATCACTTTCCCTTTCGTAAAGAATTGAAGGACGATTGCTTTAGAGATCATAATTAGGTTATAGGGGGTGGGTGACCAATCATGGCCAGTGGTAAGCAGCATTACCAAGTTCACAAAATAACCGTATGTGACCAAAAAAAATTGTGGCAGATCTTGTTGCCGGCGGAGAAAATGGTCTATTGGGGCCGCGGCCGGCCGCTCACTCCGTCTTTCCTACCCTGCATTTGGGTTCATGTCGGACAGGGAAATTGCAGGAGTTGGCGATAAAACACTTCTTCGCCGCTTCCCGGTGCAGCTCGATGGCCCTTGGAATGCGCGCAGCGTCGGTAATGGTGACAACCGGGAAGAGTGTCACCTCCCTGAAATAGCCGCTGCCGTCGGGTGTCTCGACCATCGTGCCGACGGCTTCATCCTGATAGTCCGCGACTACGATGTCACTGATGGCGCAGAGGTGCAGGTACCATAACATGTGACAGGAAGAGAGCGCGGAGACGAACATCTCTTCAGGATTATACCGGCCCGGTGATCCACGGAAGGCGGTGTCCGAGGTGGCAATGATGTCGGGTTTGCCGGCTACGCGGATCAGATGATCACGGCTATATTGCGCATAACCGGCGGCGCCCTGACCCAGATTGCCGGTCCAACTAACGGTTATGTGGTATTGATGTTCCTTTTCCACGGGACGAAGGTAAGTTCTAATCTAATTTTAATGGGCTATTTCCCGTATTTTTAGATATATTGTCAAGATTCCGCCGGTCAGCAAGACCATTCCAAACTAAACTGTGATGCGATTTCCCAACGCCCGCTTTTGGACCTTCCTTATTTTATCCGCCCTGGCCACTCTGAGGACGGAAGCTCAATCTTTCCTGAAAGACAGTCCGATCTCCGATTCGCAATATGCCGCTGCGCTGCGTCAGTACCATGTATACGTTGCTCCCGAAGTGGGGTTGTACCGTGGCATACAATACGTCGACTATGACTTTACTATCCAGAGAGGCCATCCATTTTACGGGCTGGACAGCATCCGATACGGGTCGGTGTGGTACAACGGGGTCGGGTATGATTCGGTTCGAATGCTGTATGACCTGGTCAAAGACCAGCTCGTAATCCTCGATCCTTACAACGTGTATAAGATTTCCCTGTATATGGACCGGGTCGACAGCTTTGCGCTCGACGGTCACTTGTTCATTCGGGTCAGGGATAGCCTTGCGCCCCCGTCCCTGCGGTTCGGCTACTGCGAGGTGATCCATCAGGGGCGGCTCGTTTTGCTCAGGCAGGAACAGAAATTCCTACGTGAGAACCTGACGCAGACTTCGGACAATGTCCGGCTTTACATTGACGCGTCCGTTTCCTATTACCTCAAAAAAGATGGCAGGTATCAGGCGGTCAAAACAAGAAAGGGATTGTTTGACTTCCTTAAGGACCGGCGGCGGTCGGATATAAAACGGATAATGCGGAAAAGCAAGCTTAAATGGCGTAAGGATAGAGAGCAGCTGCTCCAGTTGGTCGCCACCTGGTATGACGGCGCAAATCATTAAACACCCTTCAGATGAGTTCTAAATTTTGGTATACATTCCTTACGATCACCTGTTTTGGCCTCCTGGCCGGCCGCTGCTCCGCCCAGGGTAAGCCATCCCCGGCCCTGACGCTCGATCTCCATCAGGTCTCGTATCCCGATCTCCTGAAGGAAATGGAAAAGCAGACCGGCTATCGGTTCTTTTATGATACGGCGGATCTCGACACTACCCGGATCGATGTAAACGTACAGGCACAACCGCTCTTCGCCGTGCTCCAGTCCCTTTTTTCCGGTACGGCGATCAGCTTTTCGGTAGACCGCTTTCATCATGTCTTTATCGCCAAGGGGGACGCTATCAATACCGGATTGCCGCCGGGCTTTTTTGACAAGGTCGACTCCGGCCGGCTGGCTATCGGCGATACTCTCCACGATTACCTGGACGAAGTAGGTAAGCCGACCGTCGCCACCATCGAGAACAAGCTGTATGTGATCGGCGACAAGGCCAATGGCAGTCTTCCCGGAAAGGTTAACCTGGCCGGCTACACGCTGGATGTCGCGACGGGGGAGCCCATCGTGGGCGCATCCATCTACGTGGAAAATCCCCGGATCGGGGTCTCCTCCGACCAGTATGGCTATTATTCCATTTCCCTGCCCCGCGGCCGTCACGTCGTCAATATCCAAAGCATCGGAATGCGGGACACACGCCGGCTGATCATGGTATATAGTGATGGTAAGATGAATATCGAGCTGCATACGCAGGTCTTGACCCTGAAGAAGGTGATCGTCTCCGCGGAAAAGGCCAGCAATATAAAAGGTACGGCCATGGGCGTGCAGAAGATCGATATCCGGACTATCAAGCAGGTGCCGGTCGTCTTCGGGGAAGCTGACATCTTGCGCGTCGTGTCGATGTTGCCGGGCGTCCAGACAGTCGGCGAGTCCAGCACAGGGCTAAATGTCCGGGGCGGTTCCACCGATCAAAACCTGGTGTTGTTCAATGATGCTACCATTTACAATTCAGCGCATTTCTTCGGCTTCTTCTCCGCCTTCAACCCGGAGGTGGTCAAAGACGTCGAGCTATTCAAAAGCAGTATGCCCGCCCGGTATGGCGGCCGGCTATCCTCCGTACTGGACATCAACGGCCGTGACGGGAATAAGCGCGATTTCGCCGGCTCCGCGGGCATCGGCCTGCTTACCAGCCGGCTGAATATAGAAGGACCGATCGTCAAGGATAAGACCAGCTTTATCATCGGCGGCAGGACTACGTATGCGGACTGGCTTCTCCAGGATTTGCCGGCGCAGTATAAGAACAGCCGGGCTTCTTTCTATGACGTTAATTTGACGATCAGCCATGAGATCAATAAGAAGAACAACCTCTATCTGACCGGCTACCTGAGCGAGGACCATTTCAATCTGAACAACGATACGACCTACGCCTATGGCAACCGCAACTTCAACCTGAAATGGAAGCATATCTTCAGCAACAAGTGGAACAGCGTACTGTCAGCGGGATATGACCGGTATCAGTATTCGATCGGGAGCACGGAGAATCCGGTCAATGCATTCAACCTGGGCTTTAATATCAACCAGCTGTATTTCCGCGCGAATTTCAATTATTATCTGAGCTCCAATCACACGATCGAGTTTGGCGTGAATACACTGCGGTATAAGCTGCACCCGGGTTTCTATGTGCCGGTCGGCGGCAAGTCGCTGGTGACCCCCGACACCCTGCAGGCCGAGCAGGCCCAGGAAAGCGCCGTGTACCTGAGCGACCACTATACGGTGACCAGTGATCTTTCGATAGATGCGGGTCTGCGCTGGTCCGTTTTCAATTATTTGGGCCCCAGCATCGTGAACAACTATGCGCCGGGGTTGCCGCTTACGGTCCAGACTCAAACCGGTATGACTCCCTACGGGTCGGGGTCCGTCATCAAGACGTATGGCGGTCCGGAATACCGGCTGTCTGCGCGTTATGTGCTTACCGAGAATTTTTCGCTGAAAGCCGGCTATAATACGTCACGGCAGTATATCAATATGCTGTCCAATACCACCGCGATGGCGCCTACGGATATTTGGAAGCTCAGTGACCCGAATATCAAACCGCAATACGGGGATCAGATCTCTCTCGGGGCTTATCATAACTTCAAGAACAACACCATTGAAACTTCGGTCGAAGTCTATTACAAGCGGATCCAGGATTACCTCGATTACAAACCAGGCGCCCAACTTATTATGAACCCACATATCGAGACGGATGTGTTGGAGACCCACGGCAAGGCTTATGGGGTGGAGATCCTGATCAAGAAGCTGACGGGGAAACTCAACGGCTGGGTTAGCTATACGTATTCGCGGATCTTGCTGCAACAGAACAACCCCAATGAGGGCCCGGTCATCAACAGCGGGCACTGGTATCCGGCGGATTATGACAAGCCCAACGACGCCACGGTGGTCGCCAACTACCGGTTCAATCACCGGTTCAGCGTTTCGGCTAATGCCACCTACAGCACCGGCCGGCCGATCACGCTGCCCATCGGAGTTTATTATTACGCCGGCTCGCTGCGGACCCTGTATGCCGATCGGAACACGTACCGAATCCCGGACTATTTCCGAACCGATCTATCGATGAATGTTGAGGGGAATCACAAGGTGCATCAGAAGACACATAACTCGTGGACGATCGGAGTTTATAACCTGACCGGCCGGCATAACCCCTATTCTGTTTACTATGTATCCCAGAACGGTGCCGTCAATGGATACAGGCTTTCCATCTTCGGAAGCGCCATCCCGTTTGTCAATTACAATATCCGTTTCTGATGAGCTCCCGATCCCGGACCTGGAAAATATTTGGTCTCATGACTTCGACATGCATCCTGCTTTGTAATTGTGTCCAGCAATACGTGAGCCCGCACAAGTCGCCTGCGACGGGCTACCTGGTCGTTGACGGCTATATCCTGGGCAATGGCGCCACGCAATATTCCCTTAGCCGGACAATCCCCCTTCCTGGTGACTCGGCCATCCCGGTCGTGACCGGCGCGACAATGGAGGTGGAAGGGAATGACCAATCGATCTACCCGCTGACCGAACAGGGCAATGGTGTCTACAGCGTCGATACCCTGCCGCTGAGCACGGCCGTACAATACCGGCTGCGCATTACCTGCCCCAATGGCGAAACTTATCTCTCCGATTATGTGCGGTACAAGCCAACGCCCCCCATCGATAGCGTAACCTGGTTCCAGAATTCAGATGGCGTCAACATATTTTTGACTGCTCACGATCCTGGCAATTCAACACGGTATTATCAATGGAACTATCTTCAGACCTATGAATACAACTCCGCGGAGGAGTCGTATTATTATTATGATCCCGCATCCGATTCGATCATAGCGCGGTCGCCGTCGCAGCAGATCTATACCTGCTGGAGGAATATTCCGCAGAATACGATTGCCGTCGGGACTTCTTCTCAACTGGCGCAGGATGTGATCTATAAACACCCCCTACTCACCCTGGCCCCGCCGTCCCCGCTCCTGGCGATCGAATACAGCATTAACGTCAGCCAATATTCGCTGACCGACAGCGGGTACGCTTTTCTCTCGCTGATGCAACAGAACACGGAAGCGTTGGGCTCGATATTCGACGCGCAGCCGACGCAGATTACAGGCAATATTCATAGCCTCAGCAACCCCGCAGAGCCCGTGATCGGTTTTGTCTCCGCCGGGACCGTGCAGCAAATGCGCATCTTTATCAGGCGGTCCCAGGTTCTGGATTGGGTATGGGACTTCGTATGCCCTACCGCAGATAGTCTCATTCCCAACGACCCGGGCATGTTCCCCGCCTATTTTGCAGGGATGCAATACATCCCGACCAACACGAATCCCAGTCCGTCGGGAGTGCTCGAGGGCTGGTTCATCAATCAAGCCGGCTGTGTAGACTGCCGGGCCCAGGGTGGCACGACAACGAAACCTTCGTATTGGCCAAACTAATATGAGAAACAGCATGCTATCATATCAGCTTTTGCGAAGCGGCCGATGGACCTCTCTGGCCCTTTGCTGCTTGTATTGCCGGTGCGTGCAATCCTACGTGAGTCCCTATAAATCACCCCCGACAGGCTACCTCGTGGTGGAAGGTTTCATTTCCGGCAATACCCCGACCCAATACCGGCTTAGCCGCAGTATCGAGCTGCCCGGCGATTCGGCGATCCCGCCCGTCACGGGCGCAAAGCTGCAGGTCGAGGGCAGCGACAACAGCGTTTATCCCCTTCCAGAGCTGGTGCAAGGCAATTACGGCGGTGACACCCTTAACCTGAGTACCTCGGTTCAATACCGGCTGCGGATCGGCACGCCCGACGGTCAGACCTATCTTTCCGACTTTGTACCCCTCAAGTCTTCCCCGCCCATCGATAGCGTCAACTGGGTCTACCACGACCGCGACTCATCCGTCGATATCTACGTCAATACACATGACCCGGCCAATTCAACGCGTTATTATCGCTGGGTATTCGATCAGACATGGGAATATCATTCGACGCAGCAGTCCGCACTTCTCTATATCGCCGCTTCCGATACCGTAGTCCAGCGGGCGCCCGACCAGCAAGTCTTTCGCTGCTGGCAGGACATCCCTTCCACCAGTATCTACCTCAGCAGCACGGCCAAGCTGGCGAACGATGTCGTCTATGCGTTTCCGCTCGTCCATATTCCCTATGGCGCACAACAGCTCGCCATCCTGTACAGTATCCAAGTCACCCAATATGCCCTGACGGAGGATGCCTATAACTTTTATACACAACTACTCGAGAATACCGAATCGCTTGGCAGTATCTTCGACCTGCTGCCTACGCAGTTGACAGGAAACATCCGCAACCTGACCAACCCCGATGAACCGGTGATCGGCTACATCTCGGCCGGAACTCTCCAACAGCAGCGGATCTTTATCTATCACGATCAGCTGCCTTACTGGGTCTACAATTTTGAATGTGGTCCGGATATCGCGGTCAAACCCGACTCCATACAATACTATTTTGGGGCGTGGGGCTTTACGCCGGTCGGTTTTTCGACCGGTGTCTATCTCGCTGGCCAGACCTATTGCGTTGACTGCACCAGTCAGGGAGGGAGTAACCAAAAGCCGGCCTATTGGCCAAATTAATTGTACTTTGAAATTGTAATATGAGTATAAATAAAATAGCCGTCTTTCTTTTGATCCTCGTTTCCCTGGCCGGGCAGGCTTTTGCGCAAGAGCCAACTGCCACGCTGACCACGGAACTGGACCAATACCGGTCGCAGCGCCTGCAGGAGAAGATATTCGTCCACACAGACAAGGAATTCTATCTCGCGGGGGAGATCTGCTGGTTCAAATTGTACGTAGTAGATGCCAGTATGCATCGGCCGCTGGACCTGAGCAAGGTTGCTTACCTCGAATGGCTGGACAAGGATAACCGCCCCGTTCTGCAGGCAAAGATCGGAATGCGCGAGGGGCATGGGGACGGATCGGTCTATCTGCCGTTGACCCTTCGCTCGGGTCACTACAAGCTCCGGGCATACAGCAGCTGGATGAAGAATTTCGGCGTGGATGGGTTCTTCGAGAAGAGCCTCACGGTGGTGAATGTGCGGAAATCACCCGAAATGCCGGCGCCGCTGACAGCCTTGCAATATACGGTCCAATTTTTTCCGGAAGGCGGCAGTTTGGTCGAAGGCCTGTCGAGCACCGTTGCCTTCAAGATCGCGGATCAATATGGCCAGTCAACCGAATGCACGGGCGTCATTACTGAAGACGATCAGGATACCGTAGCTCGGTTTCAATCCTTGCGTTTCGGGCTGGGTAATTTTGTTCTGGCGCCCCGATCAGGCCACCGCTACCGCTCGACCGTCCGGCTGGCCGATGGGACGGCGATCAGCACCCTTTTGCCGGCCGCCTCCAAAGAAGGGATGGTGATGCATGTGTCGGCTGAAGGGGAGGATCGCCTTCAGGTCGATGTACAATCTACTACTGCCGTCACAGATATTTATCTGCTTGCCGATACCCGTCAGTCGGTCAAATGGGCGGGGACGACGACGGTAAAGGATGGCAAGGCAAGTTTTGTAGTAGATAGGAACCGGCTCGGGGAAGGGATATCCCATCTGACTGTCTTTGATTCCCGGCGGCAGCCGGTTTGCGAACGGCTGGTCTTCCGGCTGCCTTCCCATCCGCTGCAATTTGATGTCAAGGCGGATCAGGCGACTTATGGCACCCGTAAGAAGATCAGCCTGACGGTCAGCAGCGCAGGCGACGGGAATAGCCCCGTGGCCGCGGATTGTTCGGTGGCCGTTTTCCGGGTCGATTCGCTGCAAACCGCGACTACCGGCCATATCTTCGAATATCTCTGGTTAGGATCCGACCTGAAGGGCAAGATCGAATCTCCGGAATACTATTTCGATCATCCGGAAGACCGGCAAGCCCTGAATAATCTTTTGATGACGCATGGATGGCGGCGCTTCCATTGGGAAGACGTCCAAAGCGGGAAATCGCCGGCTTTTGAATATCCGCTTGAATACCACGGGGCGATCGTTACCGGCAGGGTCGTTGACGCGCGGACGGGCAATCCGGCGGCGCAGAATATCCAGGGGTATCTGTCGGTCCCGGGGACGCGGACCCAGTTCACGTCCGCCACCTGCGATCAAGGCGGGCGGATCCATTTTGAGATGAAAGATTTCTATGGCGGGCCTGAAGTTGTCGCCCTAACCAATCCCGAGGACAGCGCGTACCGGATCGAGATCAATAACCCGTTCTCGGAAAAATATACGGAAGCGCCGTTGCCGAAGTTTGAGTTGCCGCGGTTGGATTCGGGCCTGCTGCTGGATAAGGGTGTTGCCATGCAGGTGTTGAACCGGTATGGCGGAGAGCGGCTAAAACAATTTACGCTTTTACCAGGTGCTGACACAAGCATGTTTTATAATAGGGCGGATCATTCCTATCTGCTGGATGACTACACGCGGTTCACGACGATGGAAGAGGTCATGAGGGAATACGTGGTGCTGATGTTGGTACAACGCCGGCAGGGACATTTCCATCTGCCCGTGCTCGACCTGGGCGTAACCCAATTCTTCCAGACCGATCCCCTGATCCTGCTGGATGGGGTGCCCGTATTCAATATCGACAGCCTGATGGTACTGGACCCGTTAAAAATGAGGAAACTGGAAACGGTGCAACACCGTTATTTCATGGGAAGCGTCAATTTCGCCGGGATCATGAACTGGACCACCTATAAGGGTGACCTTGGCGGTTATATCCTGGACCCGCGCGCGACGGTCGTGGACTATGAAGGCTTGCAGTTGGAGCGAGAGTTTTATGCGCCGTCCTATGCAACGGACGAGCAGGTGGCCAGTCACCTGCCCGATTTCCGAAACCTGCTCTACTGGGCGCCGCAACTGCCGACGAACGGGCAGGGCAGGGGAGTGCTCAACTTTTATTCTTCCGACCTGCCCGGAAAATATATAGTGGTGGTGGAAGGGCTGTCGGCGGACGGAAGGGCCGGGACCGGACTCTCCAGTTTTGAGGTGGAATAAGGGTCAGGTGCGAAGCAGGATTTTGCCGATATGTTCACGGCTCTCCATGATGCGTTGCGCCTCGGCTGCCCCGGCAAGCGGCAGCACGCGGTAAATGACGGGCAATATACCGCCGCGCCTGATCAATGGCCAGGCGCCGGCTTCGACTTCTGCCGCCAATGCGGACTTGAAGGCGGTATCACGGGGACGAAGCATGCTTCCGGTAAGGGTGATTCGTTTGGCCATGACCTCCCGGATATCGATCATTGACTCTCTGCCGCGCATCGCGTTGATATAGACGATCCGCCCCTCTTCGCGCAGCAGATGCAGGTTTTTGATCGTAAAATCTCCTCCAGTCATATCGAGGATAACGTCGATCCCTATCCCTGCCAGCTCCACTTCAAAATCCCCGGTCTTGTAGTTCACTGCTTTTTTTGCGCCCAGCTTTTCGCACCAGCGGCATTTCTCATCGGTCCCCGCGGTCGTGTAGACGTCGACGCCCATGGCGACGCCCAGTTGGATGGCTACGATGCCGATGCCGCTGGTGCCGCCGTGGACCAGGAAATGCTCGCCGCTCCGCAGGCGCGCAGTCCGCACCGCGTTCAACCAGACCGTAAGCACCGCTTCCGGCAACCCGGCTGCTTCTTCCAGGCTCCATCCCGCCGGGACCGGCAGGCACTGCCCGCCGGGGACCGCGACATATTCGGCATAGCCGCCGCCGTTGACAAGCGCGCAGACGGCGTCGCCGGGCTTCCAACGGATAGCGCCGGATCCGGTTGCTTCGATGATGCCGGAGACTTCCAGCCCCGGGATATGCGTGTCATCGCCATAGGACGAGCTGGTCCTTGTATAGATATCGGCACGGTTGAGACCGGCGGCAGCTACGCGGATCAACACCTCGCCGGCTGCCGGCACGGGCCTTTCGATCTCCCGGAGTTCCAGCACTTCGGGGCCCCCCTTTCGGGTTATCCAGATCGCTTTCATGGCGCCACCTCCTGCAGGAATCGTTCGACGACATAGGTCGAAAGCTGACCGCCCGGCCCGTTAAGCGTATAATCGAAACAGTGAGTAGCCCACGGCAGTGTAAGTAAATAATGCCTGACGCCGCTATCCGCCAGCTTTCGGCTTAGCTGCCTGCTTTGTGTATAGGCGACCATCACATCCTGCTGGCCGTGGATGATGAGTGTGGGAACGCTGGAAGGATGGATGAATCCCCGGATCCTATCGGTCGGGCCATAGAAGTCGATGACGCCTTTTAGTCCCGGCTCAGGCAGCGTATAGGCGGCCATCAGGGCAATCTCCGCGCCCACCGAGCGGCCCAGCAGTACAAAGGCATTCGTGTCGATAGACAGATTGGCGGCATGTTGGCGCAGGTAGTCGAAAGCTGCGGCGACATCCTGCACGTCGCGGGGATTCTGATAACGGAGGCCAGACCGGTAGTTGATGGCCGCTACGACATAACCCTCGCCTGCCAGCCGGTTGTTCAAGGCAGGCAGTTGCCGGCTATCGCCGCCGGGCCAGTCGCCGCCGTGGATTACGATCACGCAGGGTCGAAGCCCCGGCCGTTGCGCGGGATAAAGGTCCAGCGTCAGGGGTGTGCTGCCGGCCGAGTCATAGGTCAGCGTCCGCCACGGAACGGTGGGCGTACCAAAGCTGAAAAGCTGCGACCATTGGATGGGGTTGCCGCTGAATCCGGCCATCCGAGGGCTGTCGGGTGGGGTCAGGGACTGGTCCAGGCTTCTGTTCAATCTCCTTGACACGGAATAACCGCGGATCACCGGGGAACAATAAAGCACCAGCGCGAGCGCGCAGGCGATCGAACTGAACAATCCGTATTTGCCTTTAAACCCTCCGGTCAGCAGCAGGATCAGGACGATAACGACGAAGATAAGGGGATAGGCCTGGACGATTACGGCGGGGATCCAAAGGAAATTGCCCGGCGGGCAAAAGACGGCCAGCAAGGAAATCAGCAGCAGGCAAATGATCGTTATAAACCGCGGCATAGCGTTTTTATTCTTCCTGCACGAGCTCTTCCTTCCATTTCACATCCGGCCTGACCTTCTCACCGGTCACTGTCCGCGGGCGAATCGGCATCTTTCGCAACCGGATTACACCAGACCGGTGCAACAGACGGATGATATGCCAGGTCGGATCGAGCTCGAACCATTTTTTGGCGAAGTTAGCGTCATTGGGGCTTTTGTGGTGATTGTTCTGAAATAATTCACCCATCATCAGAAAATCCAGGGGCAGCGTGTTCTTACTATGGTCCTGATTGTTATAATTCGAGTAGCCATATTTATGTCCGCACCAGTTTACGGCGGCGCCATGGATGGGGCCCATAAAAAAATGGATCGGCAGCAGCAGGAACATCCACCAATGGGTAGCAAATGCCACATAAAATGCAACATACGCTACAACGAATGCGATCCTGGTCGGCCAACGGTCGCCGAGGCGGTCCAGGGCAGGCCAGATGGGATAGTTGCCACGGAAAGCCGGTTCGGGCTCCTTATTGTGCAGGAGGTAGTCCATATAGATGTTCTTGGTCTGAATCGTCATCGACCACACGTCTTTGAAAAAATGTGGGGAATGGGGGTCCTTCTCGGTATCGCTATACGCGTGATGCATCCGGTGAAGGATCGCATAGGCGCGGGGATTCAGAAAGGAAGATCCCTGCGAGATAAAGGTGAAGAGGTAGAAGAATCGTTCCCAAAATCGATTCATCCTAAACATCTTGTGGGAGGCATAGCGATGCAGAAAGAACGTTTGCGAAAATAGGGACAGAAACCAATGACACAAGAAAAACACAAATATGACCATACTGCAGAATGTAAAAATACCTTACGAAATCAAAACCTTTCCTGGATTACCAGCAAAAACGGTGCGCAAGTTAGCGCATTTCGAGGAGTATAAGCAAAATCGTTTTAACTTTGGCGACCAATTCTCCAATCCATGGCAAGCGAATTCTATCAGTTGACAGCCAACAACCCGCAGGGGCAGCCGGTAAGCATGGCCGACTTCGAAGGCAAGGTTGTCCTGGTGGTGAACACAGCCACCCGTTGCGGGCTGACGCCGCAGTTTGAGGGGCTCGAACAGCTCTATAATAAATACAAGGACAAGGGTCTTGCCGTACTTGGGTTTCCGTGCAATCAATTTGGCAATCAGGAGCCCGAGAGCAATGAAAATATGGAGCAAACCTGCCAGTTGAACTTTGGTGTAACCTTTCCGCTTTTTGAAAAGATCGATGTCAACGGTCCGACAACACATCCCGTCTTCCGGCTACTCAAACGTCGTCTTGGCGGGTTTCTGGGGAGCCGTATCAAATGGAACTTCACCAAATTCCTTGTGGATGCCAACGGCCGTCCGGTGCGGCGGTTTGCGCCGGTCACTAAACCCGCGGCGATCGACCCCTATATCCAAAAGATGCTGTCCTAACCTTCCAACTGGTCGACCATTTCTTCGGTCAGCGTCAGCTTCTCGGCTGCGATATTCTCTTGGAGGTGCCTGACGCTGCTCGTACCCGGGATCAACAAAATATTCGGCGAATGATGCAGAAGCCAGGATAGCGCGACCTGATGGGCTGAAGCGCCCAGGCTTGCCGCCACTTTCCCGATGACTGCCATCGACTCCACATTTCCGGCGTTGAGCGGATACCAGGGGATAAAAGCTTTTTCCGTCTCCCGGCAATAGTCCAGTACGGGCTCCCATTTGCGGTAGTCATGGCTGTATTTATTCTGAACGCTGACGACCTCGACATATTTCTCCGCTTTTTCGATCTCTTCCACACTAACCTCCGAAAGCCCAATATGTCTGATCAGACCTTCTTCCTGCGCGCCCTGGAGGAATTCGAGTGAATCTTCGAAGGGGACCTTCGGGTCGACCCGGTGGAGTTGGTAGAGGTCGATGCGGTCCAGCTTTAAACGGTCCAGGCTGCCTTTGAGGGCGTCCTTCAGGTGTTTCGGGCTCGCGTCCGGATGCCATTGGTCGGGGCCGCCGCGGAGCAGGCCTCCTTTGGTGGCGATGACCAACCCGGCGGGGTAGGGGTAAAGCGCTTCCGCGATCAGCTCTTCGGAAATGGAAGGGCCATAGCTGTCTGCCGTGTCAATGAAGTTCACGCCCAGCTCCACCGCCCGGCGCAGGACCCGGATGGCCTCCGCGCGCTCCTTCGGCGGGCCCCAGATGCCGTTCCCCGTGATGCGCATGGCGCCATATCCCATCCGGCGAACGGTAAGGTCGCCGCCGATCGTGTAGTTTTTTTGGAAGTTGACTTTAGTGCTCATATTATAGAAGTTGTTTAAAAGAACAGCCGATCCCATAAATTGTTCGTGCCGGTTGACCGCTTTAATTTAAATTCGTTGGTATACCAAACCCCCGCTTCATGAGATCCACGCTTTCCTTTATTTTTCTTTTGTTGGCGATCTATCCCGCCTTCGCCCAGAAAAAACCGCTGGACCCTTCGGTATATGACAGCTGGCAGCGGGTCGGCGAGCGGGTCCTATCCGCCGACGGTAAATACATCGCGTATACGGTTGCCCCGCAGGAGGGTGATGGCCGCCTGTATATCCGAGCGACAGGCGATAGCTATGCAAAAGAAATACCACGCGGCGCCAATGTGGCGTTTACGGCTGATGGGCGGTGGGCCGTTTTCCAGATCAGGCCCTTTTTTAAGGACACGCGGGAGGCTCGGATAAAAAAGAAGACGCCGGAACAAATGCCAAAGGACACGCTGGCCTGGGTCGAACTCGGAACCGATAGTGTTGTGAAGATCCCAAGGGTGCGTTCCTACAAATTGCCTGACCTCCGGGGCGACTGGCTGGCCTATCTGCCGGAGAAGCCGGAAGCGCCGGCCGGTGGCCCCGGCAAATTGGACTCCCTGACCCGCATCCGTCAGCTGACGTCCCGTGCGGACAGTCTTTCCTGGCTCGTCGACAGCCTGCGCCGGCAAATCCAGGAGGTGGAAGCCAAAGGATGGACGGCAATCCCCCTCGCCAAAAAAGAAAGCCGGCCCGCGGGTGAGACCGTCGAGGAAGGCACGGAGCTCATTGTCCGCAACCTCGTAACCGGGGAGGAAATGAAATTCCCGCTGACCAGCGACTATTATTTTAACCGCAATGGCAATACCCTGGTTGTCGGGACGACCCGAAAGAAAAGCGATTCTAATTCCAAAGCGCGGGTCATCTGGGTGAATACGACTAACGGTCACGCCGACACGATCATGACCGGTTTTAATGACGCTCGCAGCTATGCGCTGGACGAGGCCGGCAGCCAACTGGCCTTTGTTGCGGAGCGGGACAGCGCGGTGAAGGCGCTGAGTAAGTCGTACCGCCTCTGGTATTATACGCCCGGCATGGACAGCGCGACAATCCGCGTCGATCGCAGCGGCATTGCAGCTACGGTGGCTGCCGCCGGCGACAAATTGAGCTACCCGCATATCCCCGGCTATGTCTCGGCGAATGCGGCCAGCCACGCCCCGGCCAATATCGATCGACTGACTGTCAGTCCGGACTTTCTCAATTATTTCAGCAAGGATGGCAGTCGGCTCTTTTTCGGTCTGGCGCCGGTCCGGCCGCCAAAGGACACCACGCTGGTGGAATTCGAAACAGCCCGGCTGGATGTCTGGAACTATAATGACGACTACCTATCACCAGAGCAACTGGTCCGGCTGAACAATGAGATAAAACGGTCCTACCTGGCCGTGTTACCGAAAAGTAGCACCCGCTTCCTTCCCCTCGCTGATGAGAATTGCGAGGTAGTGAGGCCGGGTGAGAAGGGAATGGGGCAGTATGCGCTGGGCCTGGGAAATAAGGAGTACCGCATCCGGCAGCAATGGGAACAAAGCGGGCTGGAGAATGTCTGGCTTGTCGATGTCAGTAATGGTTCGCGCAAGCTGGTCCGCGACAAGGTCAGGGGCGGAGCCATGCTGTCACCCGGCGGGAAGTTCATCCTTTGGTATGACTCAAAAGAACGAAACTGGTATACCTATGAGATCGGGACCGGCGCTACCCGAAATATAACCGCTGTGATCCGCGTGCCGCTGTATGATGAAGAAGACGACCATCCCGATGATCCGCCGGATCACGGCAGCATGGGCTGGCTGGAGAACGACCGTTATGTTTATATCTACGACAAATACGATATCTGGCAATGTGATCCAACGGGTGCTACAACCCCGGTCAATCTCACCGGAGGGGTTGGCCGCCGTCATCAACTGACCTTCCGCTATATCGGGCTGGACCGGGAAGACCCGGTCATCCATTCCGACCAACCGGTATTGCTAACGGTCTTCAATAACCGGGATAAGACCGCCGGAGTGAGGCTATACCGTGTGGGGTCCGCCTTCCCGACTGATACCGCGCTGACCCGCCCGTTGAGCTATTCGGGTTTTCTGAAGGCAAAAAACAGCTGGGTCCTGGCCTGGCTGCAGGGAAGCTATGATAAGTCCTATGATATTCGGGTTGCAGGCGCGGCCGACAATCATCCCGATCTTGAAGGATCTTCCGTCCAGCTCAGCCATATCAACCCCCAGCAAGCCGACTACAACTGGCTGACCGTCGAACTAAAGCATTGGAAGATGCTGGATGGCCGAATGAGCCAAGGCTTGCTGTATAAGCCGGAGAATTTCGACAGTACCAGGAAATACCCGATCATCTTCTACTTCTACGAGCGGGACGCCGACAACCTCTATGATTATGTTTCGCCCTCGCCGGACCGGGCGGTAATCAATATCCCTTATTTTGTCAGCAACGGCTATCTCGTATTCGACCCCAATATCTACTATAAGACCGGCGCGCCGGGAGAAGACGCCTATAATTCCGTCATTTCCGCGGCCCGTTATCTCTCTCGTTTCAAATGGGTGGATACGACGCGGATGGGGCTGGAAGGCCATAGCTGGGGAGGCTACCAGATCGCCTATCTCGTCACCCGCACGCATCAGTTCGCCGCGGCGGAAGCCGGCGCGCCCGTCGCCAATATGACAAGCGCCTATGGCGGCATCCGCTGGGGTACGGGGATCAGCCGGCAGTTCCAATACGAAAAAACCCAAAGCCGGATCGGCTCGACCCTGTGGCAGCATCCCGAGCTGTATATCAAAGCCTCGCCGCTTTTCCGCGCCGACAAGGTCACAACGCCGCTGCTGATGATGCACAATGACGCTGACGGCGCCGTGCCCTGGTACCAGGGGATCGAATATTTCTCCGCGCTGCGCCGGTTGGGTAAGAAAGCCTGGCTGATCGAATACAATGGGGAAGATCATGGATTGACGGAAAGGCGCAATCAAAAAGACTGGTCGCTTCGGATGTCGCAGTTCTTCGACTATTACCTGAAAGGCAGCCCGGCGGCCCGGTGGATCACGGATGGCGTGCCCGCCACCCTGAAAGGGATCGACTGGGGACTGGAAACGCCATAAATCACTTTTATGTTCCAAAATTTCTGGAAGGTTGCGATACGCAGCCTGATGAAACGAAAAGCGTACACCACAATCAACATCCTTGGGTTGGCGACGGGCATGGCGGTCTGCGGGATGATCGTGCTTTTTATCCGCAGCGAGCTGAATTACGACGATTTTCTGCCCGACGGTGACCGGATATACCGGATCGTGCTGGATCGCCATTATCCGGGGCGGACTACCTCCTACGCGATCATCCCGCCTTCCATCGGTGACGCGGTCCGGAAGGAATTCCCGGAGGTGGCCGTCTCCACGGGATTTCAGGACGCCACTCTGAATGGCACGCTGCCCATCAGGGCCGGCGACCGGTACTTCGATGAAACCCGCGTGCTGGGGCCGGATTCGAATTTTTTTCGCGTCTTCCCGACGAGATTCCTCGAAGGGGACGCGGTAACGGCCTTACAAAAACCTTTTACCGCCGTACTAACGGCTGGGACGGCAAAACGATATTACGGGTCGGCGGCGGCAGCTATGGGCAAAGTACTGATAGTAAATGGCAACCTGCAATTTACCGTGACAGCGGTATGCAGCGATTTGCCCGACAATTCCCACATGGCCTATAACGTCCTGATCTCCGCGGTCAGCTTTCCTTTGGGGGAACCCGACTATGTCGGATTCTCGACCTACACCTACCTCCAACTCAAGCCCAATGCCGATCCTGTATTCCTCGAATCCAAGCTTCCGATGATCGTGGAGAAATATGTATCGGGTGTCATTAGCCGGTCATTCGGGATGACCTATCAGCAGTTCCGGGCCGCGGGCAACGGCTATCACTACTACCTGCAACCGCTCCGCCGCATTCATCTCACGTCGGACCTGGAGGCGGAATTGAGGCCCAACGGGAGCATGCGGTCGATCTATATTTTTGGGATTATCGCCGTCTTTATCCTCTGCATCGCCTGCATCAATTTTGTCAACCTCTCGACCGCCCGTTCCGTCGAGCGGGCGAAAGAAGTAGGGATCCGCAAAACCTTCGGATCGGAGAAACGGTCGCTGGTTCTCCAGTTCCTCCTCGAGTCGGTGCTGGTCGGCCTGCTAAGCATGGCGCTTTCCCTTCTACTGATGTGGCTGTTGCTGCCCGTGTTCAACCGGATGTGGGGCAAAGACCTATCGCCGCGACCATATCTCGAACCGGTCAGACTGGGTTTGCTGCTCCTGTTTGGGGTTGTCGTCGGGCTCTTCGCCGGCATCTATCCTGCCTTTGTGCTTTCCTCCTTCCGGCCGATCAAGGTGCTTAAAGGGAAATTCAAATCCAACCGATACGGGACCGCCCTGCGCAATGGGCTGGTCGTTTTTCAATTCGTTATTTCCATCGGCCTTATTATTTGCACGATTACGGTCAACCGGCAGATGCAATATATGCTGGGCGACCGGCTCGGCTTTCGCCAGGACCATATCATCGAGATCCAGGGCACCGAAGCCGTCGGTAAACAGACCATTGCGTTCCGCAATCAGCTGGCCAGGATCGACGGGGTAGAGATGGTCAGCGGGACCAACAATCTGCCGGGCGGCAGCGGATTTTTTGGGACGACTTTCCAACCCTATGGCACCAGGCAGTCGGTGACCGGAAGAGGCATCATCGTGGATGACCGGTTCGCCGCCATCCTCGGGCTCGAAATGAAAGAAGGACGGTTCTTCTCGCAGGATTTTCCAACGGACTCCGTGGCAGTAGTCCTGAATGAAAAAGCAGTGGCTGCGCTCGGGCTGAAGGAGCCCGTTGTCGGCACCCGGCTGAGCCAACCCAATGGCTTATTCGCTGTCCCCGGCGGGCCATCCAGCGTCTATACGGTAATCGGTGTGGTCAGGGACTTCAACTACCAGACGCTTCACCAGGCGATCGCCCCTTTGTTCTTTGTGGATGTGACCAAATTCGGCGATGTTACCTCGCTGACGGCGGTACGGGTGAAGGCTGATCAGGTTGGCGCTACGCTTGCGGCCATCCAACGGACCTGGCGACAGTTCGTTCCAGACCGTCCCCTTCGGTATCTCTTTCTTGACCAGCAGATCGCCGATCAATACAAGTCGGAACAAACCATCCGGCGAATCTTCACCGTCTTCTCGGCGCTGGCCATCCTCATCGCCTGTATCGGATTGCTCGGGCTGGCGGCTTATGCCACACAGCAGCGGCTCCGGGAGATCAGCATACGCAAAGTGCTGGGCGCGGGCGGCGGTACAATAGCCTGGATGTTGTCGATCGACTTCCTGCGGCTGGTCACGATCTCGGCGCTGGTGACCTTCCCTCTTGCGTGGTTGGCGATGCATGCGTGGCTGCAGAGTTTTGTTTACCGCATCCCGCTCTCCTGGTGGATCTTCATAGTGGCCTGGGCGCTCTCGCTGGCGATCACCTTGCTGACGACCGGCTATCAGGCCATCCGTGCGGCAATGACCAATCCGGTGAAAGTGCTGCGGTCAGAATAAAACGGATGCTGGATCGGACTCGGGATGTACGTCATTGTTGCGGTCATCTGGTTCATCCCGGACCGACGGATCGAAAAGACCGTATTAACGGTGAGGACGGACCGGGAAGAGTCCTGACGGCGGCCGAAACAGAACAGCAGGTGTAACGAAAACGGACAGCCGGCGCGGCTGACGAAAGCGCAATATTTTGATCCTGATTGGGTTGGGGAAATGGTACTTTTTTTATTGTAAAAAGATATGCTAGTTAACTATCTGCTCACCGCCTTCCGGAATATCCGCCGCCACCTGGGCTATACGATGCTCAATGTGGCAGGCCTCGCGCTTGGTGTCGCCTCCTGTCTGCTCATTTTCCTGGTCGTTCGGTATGAGTTGAGCTATGATGCCTTCTATTCAAAGGCCGACCGGATTTACCGGGTTAACCACCATTCCATCGATTATAATCCCCGCGTGTCGCCGGCTGTGGCGCCGGCCCTGCGTCACGATTTTCCCGAGCTGGAGGTCGCACAATTCTTTTACGATGACGGGATGATCAAGATCGGGAACGACCGGTACAACGAGGAAAATTATGCCTATGCGGATGAATGGGTGCCACGGGTATTCAATTATCAGTGGATCGCGGGCAATCCGAATACCGCGCTGTCTGAGCCGCAAGAAATCGTCCTGACCGAACGGATGGCCAAAAAATACTTCGGATCGAAGAACGCCATGGGTCAGACCATCAACATCGACAACCAATACGATTGTAAAGTAACCGGTGTTATCAAAGACCTTCCCGGCAATACCAGCGTCCCGTTCCGCTTCCTGGTCTCGATGTCGACGATCCGCAATACCTGGGTTGGCAAGACCCACGAATATTATGCGATCCCGGGCGGGAATTTTACGTTTATCGCATTACCGGAGAACTATCCGATCGAAAGGGTCAGGAACCGGATCCATGCATTCCTGAAAAACAATTGGGGAGATGATATCGCCAAACAGGCCACACTTATCCTGCAGCCGCTCCGCGAGATCCATTTCGATCAGCGGTATCTTTTTATCCAACTTAGCCCGACCACTTCGAAGCAAACTTATTACGCGCTGGCGGGGATCGCGCTGTTTATCCTTATCACTGCTTGTATCAATTTCATCAATCTGGCCACCGGTCAGGCCGTTACGCGCGCGCGGGAGGTCGGTGTCCGCAAAGTACTGGGCGCCCGTCGGCCGCAGCTGATTGCACAATTCCTCGGCGAAACGGCTATCCAGGTGATCGCCGCGATCATCCTGGGTCTTGGCGTTGCCATATTGATCATTCCGCTTCTCGGCGGCTGGCTGGATATCGTCATTACGGGAGGACAACTTCAGCAGCCCGTTATCTTCGCGCTGCTTGTGGCGCTGGCCATCTTCATTGTCCTGGTGGCAGGGGTCTACCCCGCGTTTGTCCAGTCCGCGTTCCTGCCGGCCCTGTCGTTGAAAGGAAAGCCGGTCGACCGCCCCGGCGGCCTGGGTCTGCGACGGGGGCTGGTCATCCTGCAATTTGGCATCTCACAGCTGATGATCATCGGCACCATCATTGTGGCGCGACAGATGGATTTTTTCCAGAATCGCGATTTGGGTTTTAACAAAGACTTTGTGATCTCCTTTCCTTCGACCGACTCCGCGCACGCGCCGGTATTGGAGCAGGAGCTCCACGCCATGCCCGGCATTACCGCCATCAGCTTTTCATCGGGAGCTCCTGCCAATATGAGCATGGCGACAGATTTTGACGACGTGGCGCGGGGCATCAAAGGCGAGAATGTCACCGAGTACAAGTTTGTCGACGAACACTATATCCGGATGTTCGAGCTCCGGACGCTGGCGGGCGATACCATCGCGCGGGTAATGGGAAAGGACAGCGTCCAGCGGGTAGTGGTCACACAGACCCTCATCGAGGCGCTGAATATACCGGATCCGCAAAAGGCCATCGGGCATGTTTTTGGCGCCAATGGCACCCGCTGCCGCATCATCGGCGTCGTAGCAGATTTCCAAAGCGAAAGCAAGCATAAGAAAAGACGGCCCTGTATCATGCAGTATAATGATCGTGGTTTCTGGAACGTCAGCGTCCGGCTCAACCCTCACGCTATGCAGCAGACGATTGCGCAGATCGATAAGGTCTGGTCCGGACTCAACCCGAACAACCTTTTCCAATACGAATTCCTCGACGAACATATCGCCAGCTTCTACCGGCAGGAACAGAAGGTCTTTACCGCCTTCCGCCTCTTCTCCGGTATTGCGATCTTCATCGGCTGTATCGGTCTCTATGGGCTGATCGCCTTCGCCACGCTTCAGCGCACCCGCGAAGTCGGCATCCGTAAGGTGCTCGGCGCTTCGATCGGCAGCATCCTGCTGTTGTTCGGCCGCGAGTTCATTTTCCTGATCCTGGCAGCTTTCCTGGTCGCCGCGCCGGTAGCCTGGCTGGCGATGCACAGCTGGCTGGAAGACTTTGCCTATCGGATCGACATCGGGTGGGCGACCTTTGTCATCTCGCTCGCGGTATCGTGCCTGATCGCTGCGATCACCATCGGCTACAAGACAGCCGCTGCCGCTGTGGCGAACCCGGTGAAAAGCTTGCGAACGGAATAAAAACTCCGCAATAACCGGGTTTGACGGCTGTGCTTTCCGGAATAGTTTTGTGTCGTAAATTTAACCGACATGAAACAGCAGGAACAGATCAACTACGACCGGGTCGCCGAAGCGATCGGCTATATACGGGAGCATTTTCAATCGCAGCCCAACCTGGAAGAAGTGGCAGAGAAGATCCACCTCAGCCCTTATCACTTTCAAAGGCTGTTTACGGATTGGGCTGGGGTGAGCCCCAAAAAATTTCTCCAGTATATCAGCGTCGAGCATGCCAAGGAAGTATTGCAAGATCAGCGGGCAACGGTCTATGATGCGGCGTTTGAAACGGGGTTGTCGGGTACGGGAAGACTTCATGACTTGTTCGTCAGCATCGAAGGGATGACGCCCGGCGAATTCCGCAATGGCGGCGCCGAGCTGGAGATCAACTATAGTTTTGCTGAAAGCCCGTTTGGCTCCCTGCTCGTCGCTTCTACCGCGAAAGGCATTTGTTACATGGCCTTTGTCGATGAGGTTGCGCCCTCCGGCGAGCCGGCGGCGTTTGCCGATCTGCGATCCCGATTCCCCAACGCCCGGTTGCGGCAAATGACGGACCTTATGCAACAGAACGCGTTGAATATATTTACCCGGGACTGGAGCCTCTTGTCTGACGTCAAGTTGCACCTCAAGGGGACCGATTTTCAATTGAAGGTATGGGAGACCTTGTTGAAGATCCCGATGGGGGGGCTGACCACGTATAAGGATATTGCGGGCCAGCTCGGCAATCCTCAGGCTTCGCGGGCGGTAGGCTCCGCGGTCGGCGACAATCCGGTAGCTTTCCTGATCCCCTGTCATCGGGTGATCCAATCGACCGGGATCATCGGCCAGTATCATTGGGGTGTTACCCGCAAGACCGCTATGGTCGGTTGGGAAGCGGCCCGCACCGCAAAATCGGCGTAATATGGAACATTAAAAGTATATTTAATTTAAATATTAATGCTATGCGAACATCTTATTACTCCGCCATTCCTCTTTGTCTTGCGTTAATGAGTTTTGGGTCCCTGGCCAGCCAGGCCCAGATCGGCAGCTTTGACGCAACAGGCGCAAAAGCCCGCGTTCAGGGTGCGATCCTGGGTTTTAATACGAGCACTGCTAGTCGCTTTGACGCTGCCACGGGGCAGATCACCGGCAAACGTCAGCACGCGCCTGTCACCATCACGCGTGTGGTCGATGCCAGTTCGGCCGTGTTGTTGCAGTCCTTGACTACCAACGAAGTGATGAAGACGGTCATTATCCAACTGAACAAGGCGGGCAGCAAAAATGGCTACCTGACTATCCAGCTCACCAATGCCGTTGTGTCCGGGATCAATATGTTCGAAGGAACGGCTGCAGGCAATCCACGGCTACCGGACAGCGAGCCGGTCGAGGAGGTAAGCTTCACCTACCAGAAGATTCAATACAGCTACTCCGACAGCAAAATCGTCGCCACGGACGATTGGATGGCCCTGGTGTCAGCTCCCGCACCGGCAAGAGATACGACATCTCAATCGGTGGCCAGATCCCGTTGATCCCGGCCCGCTAAACCGTGATGCTGAGGCGAGCTAGTGCTGCCACAGGATCTGCGCCGCTTCCAAAGGTATCGCTACCCCGGGCAGCGAGGGCAGAACCCTGGCAGTATAATCTCCCGCCGGTCTGTCGCCCGGCACCTTCCCGCCATACGTGGCACTCCCAGCACCGGCAGCGGCCAGCGAAAGGAGGTCCAGTTGCTGCCGGAACAACGGGCCATCGTTTATGCCCAGAGCAAACAGCTCTACCTTTACCATATCCGGCGATATATCAGCCAGGTATAGCTGCACTTCGAAAACATATTGGTTCTCCCCGGTATTTGCCTCCTTTTCCGTGACGACCTTTACTTCGCCGAAATGCAGGTGGGACCAGCCCAGTTCGATGGCGCGTTTCCAATGAACGATCTTCCTCCCGACCGCGCCCCCATCGGCGGAACGCTCCCGGTAGGCCTTCGCTGCGGGGACATAGAACTTGTCCGTATATTCCCGGACGGTGCGGTTGGCGCTGAAAAAGGGTGTCAGCGTAGCTGCGCTGCGCCTTATCTTTTCCACCCACGCAGCAGGGATATCGGCAGCGTTCCGGTTATAAAAAGCGGGGATTACTTCCTGTTCGAGGATCTGGAAAAGGGATTCCGCCTCATGTTTATCCCAGGCGGGATCAGCTCCATGTTCCTTCCCGTCGCCCAGGGCCCAGCCCACTTCCGGTGTATACGCCTCTACCCACCAGCCATCCAACTCGGACAGGTTGAGACCGCCGTTGACCAGCACCTTCATCCCGCTCGTGCCGCTGGCTTCCCAGGGTCGTTGCGGCGTATTGAGCCAGACATCGACACCATGCACCAGGTGCACGGCCAGCAGCATATCATAGTCGCTCAGAAAGATCACGTGTTTTTCCATATTCCACTGCTGGATAAATTTTATCCATCGTTGGATCAAGTCTTTTCCAGACTGGTCGGAGGGCGGCGCCTTGCCGGCGATGACCAACTGTACCGGTTGGGCTGTATTCGTCAGCAGGCGCGCCAACCTGGCGGGGTCCATCAGCAGCAGGTCCGGTCGTTTATAAGGGACAAAACGACGCGCAAAACCGATGGTCAGGGTTTGCGGGCCAAAGACAGACCGGGCTACTTCGATAGCCTGGGAGCTGGCGCCCGATGCGGCCAGCTGCTCCGTTAACCGCACCCGGATATAGTCCACCAGTGCGGCTCTTTCCGTCGAACGCATCTGCCAGATTCGGGCATCCGGTACCGGCAGTACTTTTTTTTGCAAATCCTCTGTTTCGCCCAGCCACCTATCCTTCCCGCAGGCTTCCGTCCACAACGCGTCGGCATCCGCTGATTCCCAGCTAGGCATGTGAACGCCATTGGTGACATGCCCTACCGGCACTTCCTCCGTCGGCCAGCGCCAGAACAGCGGCTCGAAGAGGTGACGGCTAACGCTGCCATGCAGCTTGCTCACGCCATTGACGGCGCCGCTGCCATGGATGGCGAGATACGCCATGTTGAACGGTTCGGTCGGCTCATGAGGATATTGCCGCCCCAGCGCCAGCAGGTCGTTAACCGAAATATGCAGCTTTTCCGTAGCATAGTCTCCGAGGTACCAGGCCACCAGCCTCGGGTCGAAATGGTCGAAACCTGCCGCGACCGCCGTATGCGAAGTAAAGATATTTCCCGCCCTGGTGATGGCGAGCGCTTCTTCAAAGGATTGCCCCGTTTTTTCCATCTGACTGCGGGCCCGTTCCAGCACGGCAAACGCCGCATGTCCTTCGTTGAGATGACATACTTCAGGATGGATACCCAATGCCTCCAGCAGCCGCCATCCGCCTATGCCCAGAATGATCTCCTGTTTGATCCGCATTTCGTTGTCGCCGCCATATACTTCAGCGGTGATCCCCCGGTAGACCGGGAGGTTGCCGGCGTCGTTGCTGTCCAGCAAAAATAATTTCAGCCGGCCTACCTGTACCTGCCAGGTCCGCAGCCAAATTGATCTCCCCGGGAAAGGGATTTCCAGCCGCAGCCAGTCCCCATTGGTTCCCCGCAACGGCGTGATCGGCAGCTGCCCCGGGTCGTTATAAGGATAATATTCTCTTTGCTCTCCGTTCGGGTCGATCATTTGCCGGAAATATCCTTGCTGATAAAGCAGCCCGATGCCCACAACAGGGACGCCCAGGTCGCCGGCCGATTTTAGCTGGTCCCCCGCCACATTGCCAAGGCCCCCCACATAAATGGGCAACGCTTCGCTCAGCATGAATTCCATACTGAAATAAGCGACGGTGTTCAGCGCGCTGTCGGGATAGGTGGAAGAAAACCAGGAGTTGGCCGCATCGGCAGACTCTTTCTTCTTTAGCAGATCTTCTACGGTCGCGCGGAATGTGGGATTTGACAGGCGCTGCTTTAACGTATCGCCGGATACGGTTTGCAGCACGATCCAGGGACTGCTCGTTTGTTCCCAGACGACGGGATCCAACTGCTGCCATAGCTCGTCGGCTTCGTGATTCCAGGACCAACGGAGGTCCAGGGCCAGCCCGCGAAGCATATTAAATTCATCCGTCTGCGTTGATTCGTTACTGCTGATGGTAGTACCATAGCTATTGCTCATAAATAGTCCGATATTTTATTTTCCGATAGCCGTATCGACGATGATCTGTGCTTCGGCGATGATGCGTTTCAAGTGGTCGGCACCCTTAAAGCTTTCGGCATAGATCTTATAGATGTCTTCCGTGCCGGAGGGGCGGGCGGCGAACCAACCATTGGCCGTTGCTACCTTGAGGCCGCCGATGGCGGCATGGTTGCCCGGCGCGGTTGTCAGGATCGCCTCGATCTTTTCTCCCGCCAGCTCGGTCGTTTTCACTTGTTGACCGGATAATTTTTTCAATGCTGCCTTCCCTTCCGGGGTAACGGGCGCCTCGACACGGTCATATACCGGTTCGCCAAATTCTTTTTCCAGGTCGCGATAGATCTCCCCCGGGTCTTTGCCTACCCGCGCCGTAATCTCTGCGGCCAGCAAGGCAGCGATAATCCCGTCTTTATCAGTTGTCCAGACGCTGCCGTCTTTGCGGAGGAAGGACGCGCCCGCACTTTCTTCGCCGACAAAACCTAACGATCGATCCAGCAGCCCATCGACAAACCATTTGAAACCGACCGGCACTTCAAACAGTTTGCGTTTCAGCCGGGCGGTGACCCGGTCGATCATGCTGCTGCTCACCACCGTCTTCCCCACGGCGGCGTCAGGGCCCCAACCGGGTCGGTTACGGAACAAATAATCGATACACACCGCCAGGTAGTGATTGGGCGGAAGCAGCCCGGCGCTGGGTGTAACAATGCCATGCCGGTCATGATCGGTATCGCAGGCGACGGAGATATCGAAACGGTCTTTCATGCCGATCAGCCTCGCCATGGCATAAGGCGAAGAGGGATCCATGCGGATCTGCCCGTCCCAATCCACGGTCATGAACCGGAACGTAGGGTCCACTTCTTTGTTCACGACTTCCAGGTTCAGTTTATATTGATCGGCGATTGGCTGCCAATAGTGGACGCCGGCGCCCCCAAGCGGGTCGGCGCCGATGTGAATACCCGAGCTGCTGATCAGGTCCAGGTCGACCACCGATGCGAGCGCATCGATATATTGCTGCCGATAGTCGTGATAGTGTGTGGTACCCGCGGCGAGGGCTTGCCGGACAGTAACGCGCTTAACTCCCACCAGTTTCGCGACGAGGAGCTCGTTGGCCTTGTTCTGAACCCAGTTGGTAATATTTTCGTCGGCCGGGCCGCCATTGGGCGGGTTGTATTTGTAGCCGCCGTCGGTGGGCGGGTTATGTGAAGGGGTGATCACGATGCCGTCCGCCAGCCCGTCTTTGCGATCCTTGTTATAGGTGAGGATGGCGAGGGAGATCGCGGGAGTGGGGACATAGTCATCATCTTTGGCCAGCATGGTCTCCACCTGGTTAGCGGCCAGCACTTCGAGCGCCGACTTCAGCGCCGGCTCGGACAAAGCATGCGTGTCCGCTCCGATGAAGAGCGGGCCGCTGATGCGGTTGGCTGCGCGATACAGGCAGATGGCCTGGGTGATCGCCAGGATATGCCACTCATTGAATGCAGTGTTGAAAGAGGAGCCCCGGTGACCGGAAGTACCAAACTGCACCCGTTGCTCCGCGACCTGTGCATCGGGGATCAGGGTATAATACGCGGTAACAAGCTTCGGAATATTGGCCAGCAATGCCGGCACCGCGGGTTTGCCCGCATAAGGACTAATCGTCATATTATGGCTGGTTTTTTCGAATCCCGGACAGATGGTTTTCAGTCCATGAACAACGATACCGGAAAAAAGGTTTAAAAGGATCATCGCGGCAACTCGATATCCGGTCCCCGCTCGCCACTGTCCGCCGCGCGGTCCAGCCAGATCCCGGCTGGGGTATATCCGTTGAAAAAGCCATCGTTCTCGAGGTAAAAACTGCCGTCGCGCACCCCACCACCATAGTCCATCCGATATCCTTTCCGGCCGGTGTTGTCGACGGTGAAGCGGGCCCGGTGCAACGAAACCCAATGTCCGGTGCTGTCGCCGGCCCAGGCGTGGTTGAATAACACATATCGCCTACGGTCACCCAGCTCCGGTTCGAAATTCTCCAGGAAGGAATAAAGTTTGGTCAGTCCCGTGCTCGTCCGGGGCCTGCTAAAGCTGGCGATCTGCCGCCATTTTCCTTCTTCCGGCGCATACCACCAGGCAGTGAAGACCGTATGCCGGAGTTCGGCCGGCTCGGCATGGAGCAGGAATCGATAAGTATGCCCGGCCTTCCAGAGATAGTTCAAATAGCTTTGCCCTCCGGCTCCCTCGTTTCCAAAAGCGCCGGTATGAACTCCCGCACCCTTTTGGAGCAACCGGATCTGCTGGCTGTCGGGGATGGCGGCCGGATCATCGGTTTCGAAGGGGCTCCAGACCGAAAAAAGGATATGCCGCTCCGTTGATGAGTTGACCTGCATGCCAAAATATCCCTCCGCAAAACCACAGGCCATGAAATAGGAACCTTGAACATCCTGCCCGGGGGGCACCGTGACCTCATTATAGAACCAGGTGGCGCCAAAGCCCGGCGGAAGGGGATAATTTAAATGGACAGAAGGTCCGCGCCGGCCCCAGTGAAAAAAATTGCCTTCGTTATTGGCCACGAACGCCGTCCGGCCATTGATCGACGGACCCTGTACAACGATCGCGGAAATGTCGGCATACTCCCGGCCGGTGCGACTGAGCGCGCGGATGCGGATGCGTTGATAGCCGGTGTCATGAAGCTTGAACGACCATTGCCCGTATGACTGCAAATTTCGGCTTTCCATTTCGACAAAAGCGGATTTGGGGTCCGATCCCACGTCAATCCCTAACCTGCTTCTGCCTTCCGCGACGCGCCCGATTAAAGATATTTTCAAGGTCCCCGGAACCGATGTCCGCAGCCAAACGTCGAAGTACACCGCGCTATCCGTCCATCCGCCGATACCGTTGTTGTCGATATACCCGCCCACGCTGTCGCCAGCTGATACAGGATCGCCCAACCGATGTCGCCAGGCATTGCCGCCAAGCGGAATGGTGTCCGTGGGGTCCTGTGCCAGGACGGATGCCATCAGCAAACAGCCGATTGCCGTCGTCCATCCTGTTGTTATCGGTTTCATTCCATCGTGAGTTGTTTTATAAAGGCGGTCTCTTTTGGATCGAACGGTGTGCCGTCCGGCCGGAAAATGTCATGGAACCAGGCCTTCGGCTCCGCACCGTCGCGCATGGGTGCATCCCAGGCATTCCCGGTCGATGGTGGAAGAGTCGAAACTGGCCGCCTGCCACATCTCCAGCTGGTTGATGGCGGTACTCGGGATAAAATCGCATCCCCTGAGCCAGCCTTTGCTGGCATACCATTCATTGGCTTTTTCGGCGGACCAAACGCCCCGCTGATCGGTGTCATATCCTGGCTTCTGAGCGTTGCAGATTATGGCCAGGCAGAACAGGGCCGGGAGGAGGGGGGCCGAACGGGTAAATCGCATTTTCAAATCTAAGGTTAAAAACAAGAAGCCCGGACCTGCCGGGCTTCAAAATATGAAATTTTCTCATGTGTGCTAGGAGGCCAAGTTAATGTAAGTTTACAAATAAATAATCAAGGTGATAAAATAATTGTTTCAGATCAATTAACAATGTTCAATTGGTTGAGATTCTAAAGACCGGCATATGTTTGCAGGGCCAATTTAATCAATCAATCATGGAAAAATTCCCGCAGTCCTTTTATCCCGTCCGTTTTAACGATTGCGATCCTTTCGGGCACCTGAACAACAGCAAATACATCGACTATTTTCTCAATGCGCGGGAAGACCATCTGAAGGAGCACTACGATATCGACCTCAAGGTCTGGGCCCAACAGGGGCATGCTTTTGTCGTCAGCGCGCATGAGATCCGCTATCTGCGGCCGGCGACCTATAATGAATCCGTCGCGATACAGTCGGCACTGATCGGGTGGGGTGAAAGCTGGCTGCAGGTCGAGATGTCTATGTTCGGCCAAGACCGGCAACTAAAGGCGATCCTTTGGACGACCTTTACGCGTATCCATCCGGCTACGGGGAAAAGACTGGTCCACCCGCCTGAATTCCAGCCCTTTATCGACGAGGCGCTGGTGACGGATTTCCCGGTTGAGATGGGTCTGAGCGCCCGGGTCGACAGTGTCCGCAACTGACAACAATGGTCAATACTATGGATTGGCCGGCGGCACGAGCGTTGGGTAAGTGATCCCCAACTGCTCCAGGTAGGTCTTGTATTTGACGGGGTTATAATAGAACGGCCTCATCTTATCCCGATACGTGTCCATGATCACCTTGTTTAAAAAGATGGACGGCGGATCTTTTTCCGTGATAAAGGGCTGGTAATGGACATCTTTTGTCTGCACATTCCTGAAATAGGCTTTTGCCGAATCCAGTAGCGCGGGATTAGTGATCAGGTCAATCAGCGTCAGGGCTACAGCCTTCGCACCTGCGGCGCTTCCTTTATGCGCGATCGGTGTGGCCATTGCGATGGCATCCGCCCAATGGTGTCCCTTGGTCCCGGGGATATTTGCGGGGTAGAACAGCTGGATTGTCGGAATATTCCAGGAGATATCGCCGATATCGTCGGAGCCGCCGCCCATGGAGAACGGGACCGATCCCTGTAGCGTATCGACCTTCGTCCGGAGCCCGTCGATGGGCGTTCCGTCCTCGAAGTCCACCTTCGGCGCCTCCACCAGTTTCTGGACGGCATGGGCCAGCTGCTGATCGGCTTCGCTCCAAACGGGCATGCCTATACGCCTGACATTGGCGGTCATCGCTTCCGCCAGCGGCTTGTTGAAATGCGGGGGCCATGCTGCGCCCAGGATACGGTAGCTCATTTTGGTATCCGTCATCAGGGCCGCGCCCTGTGCGATCCGCTGCCCCGCCTCGTACATGCTTAGGATATCGGGATAGGTCCGTTCGCGGAAATAATACCAGACACTGGCTTTGGAGGGGACGACATTGGGCTGGTCGCCGCCGTCGGTGATAACATAGTGCGAGCGTTGGGTGGGTTTGAGATGTTCCCGTTTGAAATTCCAACCGACATCCATTAACTCTACGGCATCCAGCGCGCTTTTGCCGCGCCACGGCGCTCCGGCGGCGTGCGCCGCCTCGCCCTCGAAGCTAAATTGGACCGATACCATCCCGTTGTAGCCGGGATCGCCATAGCGGGCCTGAAACACGCTGTTGACATGCGTGAAGATACAGGCATCGACATTTTTAAAAACACCGTCCCGGATATACCAGGATTTGCTTCCCAGCAATTCCTCCGCCACGCCCGGCCAAATCATCAGGGTCCCGGGCAAGTGGTTCTTTTCCATCAGCTCCTTGACCGCAATGGCCGCGAAGATAATTACCGCCTGGCCCGAGTTGTGGCCTTCGCCATGACCGGGCGCACCTTCAACGATCGGAGACTTGTAAGCGACACCCGGTTTCTGCGAAGCTTTGGGGATGCAGTCGATATCGCTGCCCAGTGCAATCACCGGGCTGCCGTTGCCCCAGCGGGCGACCCAGGCCGTTGGTATTCCCGAGACTCCCCGTTCTACGGTGAAGCCGTTCTTTTCCAGCACTCCCGTTAGATATTTGGAAGTCTCGAACTCCTGGAAACCCAGCTCGCCAAAACTGAAGACCATATCTACCATCTCCTGCACCGATTTTTCTTTGCTGTCGACGGAAGCGATGGCTTGTTTTTTCAGGTTTTCGACATAGGACGTGTCATAGCGGCCGGCAGATTGGCCACGGACCGTCGAAAGACATATTAGTAATAGGATTGACAGGAGCGCCCTGCGGGCGGGTTTGGGGGATGATCTTCTCATGTGTGCAGGAGTTTCATCCAAGATAGCGACAATTTCGCTAAGTTCGTACCAAAACCATTCCGATGCCTAAGCCTTTTATTGCTCTCTTCGTTACCTTTGGATTGAGCCTGGCGTGTTGCGCGCAATCTCAGTCAATTTTCGTTCCGTCATATATTCGAATAACCCTTGATTCCGTACAAAAAGGTCAGCTGGTCAAATCCTTGAACGGCCTGCTCGAACAAGTGGCGGGACCCGACAAGGACAACCACTTTGTAGACCCCTCGTTTTTGCCGGAAACCGCCGATCTCCTCGATGAGATGCGGGGGATGGACAAGACAGGGAAGGACCGGTTCGCTTGTTACCTGACATACGTGGGTGGCATCGACAGCGCCGATTATTTTGTACAGTTCGCTTATTTAAGGGCGGCGGACAGTACGCCGATACTGCGCGCCAGCTTTACGCTCATCGCGCATCGGGTAGGAGAGGGATTCCTTTTCCGCTCACCCCTCCAGCGGAATACCGCGACCTGGCATGTCCGCAAAACCGGCGATTTTTATTTTTATTATGCCGACTACCCGTTTAACGAATCGCAGATCGCGGCGTACATCGAAAAGACCGGGGAGTTCGACCGGAAGCTGGGTGTGCCGCACTACCTGACCAAGTTTTATTGCTGTGAAACTTTACCGGAGGCCCTGCAAGTGCTGGGGGTCGATTACAAGCTCGATTATAGCGGCGTCGGCAGCGAAAACCTTACTGCCTCCGGACCTGGTGTCTCGCTCCATGTGATTGGCGGGACGGACGTCACGATTTTTGATCTTCACGACCTTTGGCATGACAGGCTGCATGCGGCCATCCCCGTGGCCACTATCAACAGACCGATCGACGAAGGCTGTGCCTATCTCTATGGCGGCAGCTGGGGGCTGAGCTGGAAGGAGATCTTCCGGCAATTCAAAACCTCTATGGGCGACAATAAGGATTGGCTAACCGCCTTCACGGAGAACAAAAACTTTGCGCAGCCCAACAAGAACCATCTTTTCGTCGACTATGTGATCGATGCCCTGCTAGTCAAAAAAATCGAAAAAGAAAAAGGATTCAGCTCCGTCCTCGAATTGCTCGCCTGCGGAAAGTACCAAAGGGATAACGAAAATTATTTTCTGGCCCTTGACCGGATTATCGGGATCAACCGCACGAATTTCAACGCCAATGTGGAAGAACTTGTGGCGGCGGAGAAATGACTATCTTAGTGTGCTATGTTCCTCCTGATCCTTAACATCATCTTTTGCCTGGCATTCCTTTATTTTGCCTACCTGAACCTCAACGATATCGACCCCTGGCTCTGGGTGCCCATCTATTTCAGCGCTGCCGCCTGCTGTGGCCTGACGGTATTCGGGAGGTATTTTCCACGGATCTATCTTGTGTTGATGGCCTTTTACCTGATCTATGCCATCATCCTTTTTTTTGCTCCGGACGGGGTGCGTGACTGGATCGTCAAGTATAAGTCACCGAGTATCGTCGAGAGCATGAAGGCCGAGAAACCCTGGATCGAGAAAACAAGGGAGTTTTTTGGGTTGTTGATCATCACCGGGGCGCTGGCGGTGGATTATTTTTGGGTAGGGTGACGCGAAAATAGGGTTCTTTACCATTGCCGCTTTAAAAGGCAGCTCATACCAGATTCATTTTCGAATTCATTACAGGCGGTTACAGCCGCTGTCTTGCTGGTGAAGACAACCGCTTTTTTAGGGTCCGTACTGACAGTAAAACCTTTGCCCGAATGTCGGCAAAAGTAAACAGGTCTACTCCAATCCATCGTTTGTATAATGTATTTCATGTGCTTACGATGATTGGTGTCCGCCGGGAGGCCAAATGTCACCGCAATTCGGTGTAAAATCAAAAAAAATTGCCAGACAAATTGTGAAACCATGCTTAAGACTCTTTTGTTCTGCACTTTAACTTCATGCACTGGTTATGGAGCATTTGCTCAGACATACAACGTAGTGGACAAATTGAAAAACTATTTTTCCATCTATGACCCGGAGAAGGCGTATTTACAATTTGACCGACCATATTATGCAGCAGGCGATACCATTTTCTTTAAAGCTTATGTAACCAAAGGCGGAGATCATAAGCCTTCGGGGTTAAGCGGAGTATTGCATGTAGATCTGATAAATACCGAAAATAAAATTGATCAGTCGATAACGTTGCGGCTGGATAGTGGAGTTTGTTGGGGCGACTTTGCTTTGCCTGATTCCATTCCCGCAGGAAATTATCGGATAAGGGCTTATACACAATGGATGTTAAACTTGGGTGAGCTGGATTTTTTTGATCAGCCTATCCCAGTCGGGTCGCTACTTAAGCGGAGTGTTCCGGATAGCGGGATGAACCAACCGCAGCCGGCGATAAAAAATAAAGCCGACATACAGTTTTTCCCCGAGGGGGGAACCCTGGTAGAAGGCATCGCGACAAAAGTGGCTTTTAAAGCGATCGGTAGAAATGGCCTGGCTACAGGTGTTAAGGGAATACTACTTGACAAAGCGAACAAGCCGGTTTGCTCATTTGAATCATCACACCTGGGCATGGGGTATTTTTCTTTGCTCCCTGAGAAGGGGAATGTTTATACCGCAAAGCTAACTTTTTCCGATGGGTCTCAAACTATAGTTGACCTGCCGAAGGCGGATGCATCCGGAATAGCCTTATCCCTTATCAACGATTCAATTTCAACCATATCTATTATTATAGAAGCAAATGCAGCTTATTATCAGGCCAACCGAAATAAAGATTTTTTATTAGTTATTTATTCCGGCGGGAAAGCAATGACCTATTCCTCCAGACAAGAAGATCCAATCATTACGCTTAACATTGAAAAGAAGGCGCTTCAGACAGGCGTTTCGACGATTACCTTATTTTCCGGGGATGGAGAGCCTTTATGTGAGCGACTATTATTTGTGCAAAACAATGACCTGCTAAAATTACAAATTCATACAGATAAGGCCATATATGGAAAAAAAGAAAAAGTCAGCTTTCTGTTAAACGCAAAAAGCCCAACAGGCTTATCAGCTAACGGGCATTTTTCCGTGGGGGTAATCGATGAAGGTAAGGTGCCCACGAATGAAAACAATGAAAGCAATATAGAGGCCGATCTGCTGCTGACGTCAGACCTGAAAGGCTATGTGGAGCAGCCCAATTATTATTTTAATGATACCAGTGAAGGGGCCAGGACGAACCTGGATCTGTTAATGCTAACTCAAGGGTACCGTAATTTTGAATGGAAGGAAGTGTTGGGTAGTGCTCCTGCAGTTTTAGCTTTTCAACCTGAAAAAGGACTGGAAATTAATGGAAGGATAACGAACCTGTCAAACAAGCCGATACCAAATGGGACGGTTACGCTCATCCCTTCTAAAGGTGGACCGGTGATAAGCAGCAAATCTGATAATAAGGGCCTGTTCCACTTTTTAAACCTTGCTTTTACGGATACCACACATCTTGTTTTGAGTGCCGTGAACTCAAAGGGGAACAACACGACCAGGATTACTTACTTTAAAGCAAGCCAGGAATCGCCTGCCGTTCTTAGTTTACCGTATGCTCCGCAAGTCCTGAGGGATACCGGCATGGTTTTTTACCTTGGGATAGCAAAACAATGGCATGACAAATATTACTTTGATGCCGGCAAAGGTAAATTACTGAAACCAGTGACGGTAAAAGCCATAAAGCAGGACAATCAATACCGAACACAAAGTCTTGCCGGCGCTGGTCGTGCTGACCAGGTACTACATGCAGATGAAATCGAAAAGATAGGAGGGCTACTATCAACGAGTTTAAATGGGAGATTGTATGGAGTTAGCTTTAGTAATGGAATTCCTTTCCTACCGTCTTCCATTACCATCAGGGGCGCGAGCCCTATGTTAATCGTACTTGATGGGACAGAAATTAAACCCGACCAGAACTTTAATATTGATTTTATTCCTTCCTCCCAGGTAGAAACAGTCGAAGTGCTGAAATATGGCAGCGCAAGTATTTATGGCATGGAAGGAGCAAACGGGGTATTGGTTATTACCACCAAAGATGGAAGTGAAGGAAATAAAGATATCGCGTCTGTCGGGGTCTTGCCGATAGCAGCCGCAGGATTTTACAAAGCAAGAACATTTTATTCCCCAAAATATGAGTATTCCAATGGAAATTCAGCAGAACCGGAACTGCGCCCAACCATTTATTGGAATCCTGAACTAAGAACGGATAAAGATGGCAATGCCATTTTTGATTATTACAATAGCAATGATATAGGGATTTATAAGATATTAGTTGAAGGTATCGACAACAACGGCAACATGGGGAGGATGGTGTACAGATATAAGGTGGAATAAAAAGCCATGTAATGATATGTTACTGAAATAAATCTCCTGCGAGGTATTTCATTCCCGAATCGCATGCTACAGTAACGATTGTGTGCCCGGGCCCAAGCTGCTTTCCGATTTCAATAGCTGCAAAAACATTCAGCCCGCTGGACGTGCCACAAAATATTCCTTCTTTCACAGCAAGCAATCTTGCCGTTTCTCTTGCTTTGCTTTCCTCAAAAGCCATTGCTTTGTCATACACTTCTTTGTTCAGCATCGGCGGCATTTTGCCGATAGCAATGCCATCAATGTGGTGGGTGCCCTTCTCTCCCCTGCTGAGAAATGCGCTGGATGCAGGTTCCAGTGCAATAATCTTTGTTGATGCATCTGCTTTGTTCAATTCGGTTGATACACCTTTAAGCATGCCGCCGGTGCCGACTGCTGCACAAAACACATCTATCTTCTTATTTAACTGCGCAATGATTTCTATTCCCAATTTGCTGTAACCGATGATCTCGTCTTCATTTGTAAATTGCTGTGTCCAGTAGCCACCTTCTTTTTGCAATTGCAGCACACGCTCTTCCATTCTCACAAAAAGATCGGGAGTTATATTGCCCTCAATACTCGGCACGATCTCGAGTTCTGCGCCAAAGAGTTTAATGGTCTGCAGTTTTTCTTTTGCAAAAGCATCGGATGAGATGGCTTTAAAACGATAGCCTTTCACTGCGCACACAAAGGCAAACGAAGTTCCCGTGCTGCCCGCTGTATATTCAACAATAAAGCTTTGCCTATCGATATCGCCCCGCTTTTCCGCCTCTTCAATAATTGCCAGTGCCATCCTGTCTTTGTAGGAGCCGGTTGGGTTGAAATATTCGAGCTTCACAAAAATATCAGCGCAATTTTCGGGAACAATTTTTGATAGCTTGACCAATGGCGTGTTGCCAATTGTCTGAAGAATGTTTTTGTCGGACATTTGAGCCATTTGAAAGTTTTGATTTATTTGAGGAATATCTCCCCAATCAAATATGTCTTTGCCTGCCCGCTTATCTCTACTCTTTCGCCTGCATGCTTGCAATGTAAGAACCCTTTTCTGGGCGACAATTGGATTGCTTCAAATTCGCTTCGCTGTAACTTTTGAGACCAATACGGGGTCAGCGTTGTATGAGCCGAGCCCGTGACATGGTCCTCCGGTATGCCGGATTGAGGGGCAAAAAACCTTGAAACAAAATCGACGGTCTCCCCTTTTGCCGTGATGATCACGCCTCTGCAATCCGTCAGACTCCCTATGACCGCCATATTTGCGCGAATGCCTTCGACCTCCGCTTCTGACCTGAAAACAAACATGTAGTCGGATCTGCCCTTGTATGCTTCGATTGGACTTAGAGAGAACCATTGCAGCATACCGGCGGTAACTTCCACCTGTTTAATATGGTCTGCAGGGAAATCAAGGGTCAGCTGGTCTCCTTTTTTGGTTACCTTCAATTCGCCGCTGCAGGAGGCAAATGAAATGGTATTGCCCGAAAAACCTTCATGAGAAAAAAGCACGTGGGCGGCTGCCAGGGTTGCATGGCCGCATAGATCGATTTCCATCTCAGGGCTGAACCACCTTATCCGGAACCCACCCTTTTCTTTTACATAAAAAGTTGTTTCGGCCAAATTATTTTCGGCTGCGATATTCTTCATGGTCTGATCGTCAAGCCAGTTTTCGAGTGGGCAAACAGCTGCAGGGTTCCCTGAGAAAAGGTTTTTGCAGAAGGCGTCCACCTGGTATATTTTGTTGGTCATAATGCTGTTTTACGTAGTTGAGATTTTATTTGCTGTAAAAGTAATTATAGTTCGATGTTCGGGTCATTGTTGACAGGAAACAGGCAGGATTTGACAAGACATTAAATCAAGTGGGCAATACTTTTAGAGTTTGAAGGATTGATTTTATCGCTTTTTTATGGTATTTTTGTGGTGTATTTAATTTTTAGCAACATGAACTTGTTTAAAGTATTGGACAAGGAAAACTGCGTCGCCCTGAATCTGTCTATAGACAAGAGCTGTGCTGTTTTGTGCACTCTTGCAGAGGCCCAGATCAGCAATGCTTTCAAATACAGCACCCTAAAACTGGTAGTAGATGGCCATGCTACGTACATGGTGGGCAAGAAATCATACCGGTTATCTCAAAATGAGTTCCTAATTTGCAATGGCGATCAGGATGGCATTGGTATTATCGATTCAAAGAAGGAAGTCTCTCAGTTTTGCATTCATTTAAAGCCTTCATTAATTAGTGATGCATATCGGCTCTTAACTTCAGGAGATCATTTTGATTTGGACAAACCCACGGATGGATGTCCTGATTTTAAATTATTCGAAAACACCTATAATCTGAACAGTTCTTTGGCAGTCTCTAAGCCATTAAGGCCACTTATAGGGCTGATCAAAGATGGCAGGGGAAAAGAAATATATTTAGATGAAGAATGGATATTGAATCTTGCTGAGGCCATCGTGTTGAATGAGAAAAGCATCAGGGTTTCGTTACGCGGATTGCGTGCTGTAAGGCATACAACGAAGAATGAAATAATGAAAAGGCTACTGATTGGTAAAGAATATATAGATTCCAATTTCACACACAACCCTAAGATCGCCGACATTGCAAGTTTTTCTTTCATGTCCGAATTTTTCTTTTACAGGAATTTTAAGCTTGCATTCAGGACAACGCCTTACCAATATATCCTCGATAAGAAAATAGGGCTGGCCAAGGAATTGATGCATGATGAAAAGATGATGTTTGCTGAAATCGCTGAGTCATGCGGGTTCCCAGATATTTTTACTTTTAGTAAGGCGTTCAAAAGGAAATGTGGGTTTGCCCCTTCTGCAACCAGGAGAATGCCAGTAGCAGTCTGAAGGTTATTAGCCAAATACTCCCTTTACCATGCCACCGTCCACAGAAATAGTTTGGCCAGTGATATAGAATGACAATGGGGAAAATAACCACGCGATCAGGTTGCCAAAGCTTTCCCCATCGCCCATTATACAGCCCGGGATTTCTTTTTCAAATGCTTCTACCGCATTTTCCATCGAAATGCCCTCCGCTTTCATTTTTCTGGCGTATAGCCTATTCATAGCGCCCGTTTTATGATACCCGGTGCCGATGACATTTACAGTGATGCCATATTTAGCTACCTCATTGGCGAGGGTCTTGGCCATTCCCGTAACCGCCAGCCGCATTGCATTGCTTAGTACCAAGTCTTTGATGGGCTGTTTGACGGAAATGCTTTCACTGAACAGGATCCTGCCATGGCCCTGCCGCTGGAAAATTGGCAATAGTTTTTGCACCAGGTTGATTTTCCATTTTAAGATATGGTTGTACGCATCATCCCAATTTTGCAAAGAGGTATCTATAAATGGCATTGCCGGTGGCCCTGAGGCATTTAGAAAAACGCCGCCTAAGTTTTTGCCGCCAACTGCGTCAATAATCAAATCGGCTGTTTTCAATTCAAAAAGGTTGCCCATCACAGGAGTCACATTTTTTGAGGATATTGACTTGAGATAATTGAGCTTTTCCTGATCAGTGCCGACGGCAATTATACCAGCCCCTTCTTTAAGCAATGCGCGGGATACGCCTAGCCCTAATCCACTGGTGGCGCCAGTAATCAAAAAATTGGTATCAGATATTTGTAAATCCATAACTATCCAATTTCAAGTTTTTCATGATTTATTTTTGTATTCTGCTATGCACTCTATTTCAAAAATTGCACCCAAAGGCAAGCCTGCTACGGCAACCGTAGTTCGTGCTGGTTTGTGCGTTCCAAACTGTGCTTCATAAATAATATTCATTTTTGAATAATTGGCCATGTCTGTGAGGTACACATTTACTTTTACTACATCAGCCAGAGTTAACTCTTTTGATGCTAGCACCGATTTGACATTTTCAAACACCTTGGATGTTTGTTCCTCAATACTCTTTCCTTCCAATTGCATATTTTTGGCATTGAGTCCTATTGTACCTGAGCAATAGAAAAACCCATTCGATAACATGGCATGAGAAAAAGGTCCAACGGCTGTTGGTGCGTCTTTGGCAAATATTGTCTCCATAATTTTTATTTTGTATTTTTTAAAAGGACAACTGCAAGGTGCTCAAATCCGATCAGACTTTATTTGTCAAAAACTGCTTAATGGGAATTTGGCAGTGTCGGCTTCTTTCAGTTTTTCATACATCATCTCGTAAAGGGGTGTTAGTATTTTCAGTTGTTTTCCCATCTTTACGACATAGCCTACCAGAGAATCGACTTCTGTTTTCTTCCCAGTTTGAAAATCGCGTTGCAAAGATGATGTCGCTTCAAAGGGCATTCCACTCATTATGTTTAACGTTTTATGAATGATGTCGCCAGAGAAAAGGATGCCATATGCTTCGCCAACAGCCTTCAGTTCATTCATGAGCGAAAGAAGCAATTGCATGTTCTTATTATCTACCAGGATCGCTCCGATGGAAATATTCAAAAATGAAGTGAGCGTTGCCATGGTAGAAATTAATAGGAATTTTTCCCACAGTACAATCTTGATATTTTTTGAGAGGGATGCATCTATGCCTGCTGCAATTAGTATTTTTGCCAGCTTTACTTGCCTGATCGTTTTTTGCGCTGGTGTACCGAAAAATAGTTTTTCAAACTTGCTTGTCTTTTTGACAATTCCCGGCTGAACTAAACTTGAAATGATGTATGCACCACCATCAAGAACTTCATTTTCCGGGCAAATCTTCTTTATCATATCTGCGCCCTCCACCCCATTGAGCAAGGAAACCAGGACTGTTTCTTTTTTGATGCATGGATTATATTGACGAATGCTTTGCTCCAGGTCGTACGTTTTTGTACAACAGATCAAATAGTCTAATACACCGATCTCCGACGGGTCAGATGAAGTCAATTTTGGGTAAGCAACAAAATGTTCTTCGGGCGTCTGCAGATGGATGCCTTTGCTTTTTAAAGTCGTCTTATTGGCACCTCTGGCGATAAAAATAATGTCTATGGTATTGGATTTTTCAAAATACCTGGCCAAATATCCTCCGTAATAGCCCCCAACACCACCCAGGCCAAGCACTGCAATCTTTGTTTTATTTTGCACTTAAGTTTTGTTTATATATCAGGATAGTGAAAAATGCACAGCGCTCTTTGCATGAACTATGTGGTATCAAATCAAAATTATAAAATTGGTTCTTGGCGGCCTTTGTCAAAAACTGTCTATTGTCAGTATTTGAGTGAAATGCATGAATTTGGCCTTAGATTTAATAAACAGAGTGGAAAATATGCAGTCCATTGACCACTCATTTAGGCTCAACCATTTGCTGTTAGGGACAAAATGAAAAAGCACCTAAGAATGCTTCCTAAGTGCTTCATTTTCAGTGTCCCCGCACGGGCTCGAACCGTGGACCCGCTGATTAAGAGTTTCTTCACGCTCATTTTCGGTTACTTATGGTTGTTTGCAGTTACTTGTAATGTGCTCATTTTTATTTTGTTGATTCATTTGAAACATTAAATTGCATGTACATGGATGTGGTCATTTTCTAAAAACATGTATCAAATTATGTATCAAATTTTCAACCTTATTTTATGAAACAGGATAATGTACTCGTGAAGATTGTCCCGGACATTCGCCGGATCAAGACAGGTGCCAAATTCCCTCTCAAATTGCGGATTACTTATAAGGGCGAACGAAAGTATTACGCCACCGGGCTCGATGTTTCCGATGAACAATGGGAGATTATCAATAGTGCCGAGGTGAAGGGCAAATTTCAGAAGATTCGGATCGAGATGGCCGAGATCGAGAAGAAGGCCCTGGACTGTGTTTCCAAGATCGTTCCCTTTTCTTTCATAGTTTTTGAACGGGAATTCTTTCGGGCAGCTCCAAGTGAGCAAACTTTGGAGATGGCATATGAAAGCTATATTGCTGAGTTGAGGTCTAATGAGCAGTACGGCACCGCCAAGTCCTATCAGGACAGTAACAATACGCTGAAACGCTTCCGGCCGGGCAGGCTACGGGTTGAGGATATTACCAAAGAGTTTCTGAATGATTTTGAGAAATGGATGGTAGAGAAAGGGAGGTCTCTATCTACTGTAGGGATTTATCTTCGACCCTTGAGAACGATCTTTAACATCGCTATTGAGCGGGGTGTTGTACGCCCGGAACTATACCCATTTGGCAGGCGGAAGTACGTTATCCCCACCGGCCGGAATATCAAGCGCGCGTTGAATATAGACCAGATCAGGCAAATCGCTCAATATAAAACTGAGCCCGGGTCCTCGCTTGAAAAAGCCAAGGATTTCTGGATGTTTAGTTATTTGTGTAATGGGATGAATATGGCAGATATCGCCAGGCTTCGTTGGGCCAACGTTTCGGTGGAAACCATCAGCTTTCAACGGGAAAAGACGAAGCGGACGAAGCGGGACAATCCTATAACTATCGTAGTTGTGCGCAATGCAAAGATCAATGCACTAATACTGAAATGGGGTAGGGCGTGGGCTAAGCCCTATAATGGCTATTTATTTGATATTTTAGATGTCTCCGATCAGGGAGAACCAGCCAGGCTGAAGGTCGAGCTGTTTACACATTTTGTGAATGAATGGATGAAGGACCTTGGGAAGGAATTGGGGTTCGATTTGAGCTTGACCACCTATGTTGCAAGGCATTCTTTTGCAACGATTCTGGTGAGGAGCGGAGCGCCGCTGGCCCTCGCCAAGCAAACCTTGGGACATGCGAGTATCGCGACCACGGAGAAGTATTTTGCCGGATTTGACTTGGCGGCGCAGGCGGAGTATACGAAGGCCTTGGTGAATTTTTGACCTTCTAGGCTTGATTCACAAGTTATTAGGAAGCAAATTTAATGATTTGCTTATCTTTGTATGGTTCAGTTGCTTCCTGGTCGGCCTCATTTGTATGAATTTCAGATATTTAATATTAAATTTATAGAGATGCCGACAATTCTTAGAATAGACGGCTATCGGTTTTTCTTTTATAGCAACGAAAATAATGAGCCCGCTCATATTCATGTTGAAAAAGGTGATGATGAGGGTAAGATATGGTTGGAGCCTTTGATTTCTGTTGCTTATTTCAAAGGCTTTGGAACAAGAGAACAAAATGAAATTATTCATATAACCCGGAATAATCTTCCGGTCTTTATTAAAAAATGGTATGAATACTTCGGGAAATAATCAATTTGATGCAATTGAAAGCCTTATCATAAATGAGGGATTGCGGATTGAGGCGCTGGATTTCCATCCTGAACAGGATATGATGCTGGTCATTCTTAATACTAAGGTTGTACTTAACCAAAGCTTGTCCGCATATTCATCCCTGAAGAATGCCAATCATTCTCAATTGCAACAATACAGATTGGTTGCTGGGGGCACTGGTGTTCACTGGCCTGAGCTAGATGAAGATTTGAGCTTGAAGGGCTTTTTGCAGAGCGAATTGCGCAAAGTTGTAAAGACCGATAAGGGTTCAGTTGCTGCCTAATAAGAGCAAGTATATGCTTTTTGCGTGACCCGGGAATTGAATCAAAGCACCCATTCTCGGTTTTGAGAACCTATCGTTCCTGCATCTTGACGAGCCTTTGTTTAGAATTTTCTATTTTATTTTCGTCGCAAAGTCGAGTACGCCAAGGTACATAATTTGAACTTGTTCTATCGTGAATTCGCTGTATTTGCCATGTGCAGCCCTGTTTCTAAGATCTAACCATGCAGTTACATTCTTTTGTTCCAAAATACCATAGGCACCTGCTTTTACCAAATCTGAATTCATTAGGTCCGCTTTTTTGGGGACAATATCTGTACCTCTCGTTATTTCCGTGTCTACTGAATAAGCAATACAAAGTTGTCTAAGATGTTCCTCCAAAACTGAACCTATCATCACCGCCGCCGGATCCTTGAATTTTTCGTCTAAGAAGTATTTGGACATTTCAAGGAAATCAGAGAATACTTCAGCCGTTATGAGTCTCTTAATGGTAGTCAGCCACCCTTGTTCTACTTCATGTCGAATTGATTGCAAAATCTGAATTCCAGCTTCGATATCATAAACACTACTGTCTTTAACTTCTAAAAGAAATTCTCTGTAATAAGTATGTGACTCGCCAAAAATTGAGGATATTAGTGATAAGCTAGAAGAACGAAAGCCGGCACGAAGCCCTTGTGGTACGTAGTCGGAAGAATATTCGGAATATTGCTTTTGTAAAAGAGCATTCTGGCCCTTAGATATTACAAAATCAATTCTTGCTAGGTACGCCTCCGGTGAACTACCTATTGTTCTTTATAGAGTACGGTGATAATTTTACGGGAAAAAGATGGCCAAAGATAATCCAACCTTTCCTGAATTTGGAAGTGACCGTTTTATTTCACAACATTAACTGCCTGCTGGAACGCCCGATTCACTTCTGCTGGCATGTGGTCAAAGTTTTTTTCTTCGGGAAATTTTCCATTTTCTATATCATTGATAAATTCGCCTACCGCTTTTTTGATGTCACCAGACAGGTCGAGATAGCGCTTGGCGAATTTTTTCGTAAAGGACTCAAATAATCCGAGCAGGTCATGCAAAAGCAATATTTGTCCGTCCAACCCAGGGCCGGAGCCGAAGCCGATGACCGGAACCTTAACGCTCTTTGCGATATGGCTCGCTATTTCTGCAGGAACTGCTTCCAACACCAGCATACAGATGCCTGCGGCTTCGAGGGCTTTGGCATCTTCCACTATACGCAAGGCCGCGTTCACATCCTGGCCGGGTGATTTGAATCCTCCGAGCATGGTCATCGCTTGCGGCGTAAATCCAATATGGCCAACAACGGGTATCGACGAATTTACCAGTGCTTTAATAGTTTCTGTTCGGGTTTGTCCGCCTTCGAGTTTTACTGCGTCACATCCGCATTCTGCCATATAACGGCCGGCATTTCGAATTGCTTCCGGTATGGTTATTTCGTATGTAAGGAACGGAAGATCCCCGATCAGAAAGGTGTTGGGTGCGCCTTTTCTAACAGCTTGGGTGTGCGGAACCATCAGATCCATGGTCACTGGTAAAAGGGAACTAAAACCATAAACGGTCATACCGATGGAATCTCCTACTAGTAGTACATCGATCTTTGCTTCCTCGGCAAGTTTTGCAAAGGGAAAATCGGACACCGCCAGCATGGAGATCTGTTGATGGGCTGTTTTTTTCTCCAGTAAGGTTTGAATTGTCGCTTTTGGCATATATAGTCATTTTGAAATTTACTTTGTCGGCGCCTTGCGGTGCGTATGACATCAAAAATTATGCCCTGCAGGGAGTTTCTTGCCTCTGAGCAGTTTGACAGCCAGAAATGGGGCTGAGGTCATAAGCAGACCCGCGACCAATTTCCTTTGAGGGGTTTTTAATCTGCCCCAATTGCGGAAAAATATTAACCGGTAGCTAGTCGAAGGGCAGAAATAGTTATAAAGAATTGCAGGAAAATAAACGGCACAAGCAAAACGGCAAACCATATTTTTTAGAATAGGAAATTATCATATAGATTTCCAATTATAGGGCAACAATTCCTGTATCCTGTTGATGGGGTGCGCGGGGATTATTTCCAGTACATTCTTAAGCCAGTCAAAGGGGTTAACGCCATGCAGTTTGCAGGTTCCCATCAAGGAGTATAGCATAGCGCTTCGCTGAGCGGCTTCATGGCTCCCGGCGAACAGGTAATTTTTTCTGCCGATGGCAACCGGGCGGATAGCCCGCTCTACAGGGTTGTTATCGATATTTAGTTTTCCGTCCGTGGTATAGATCATTAATTGCTCCCACCTTTCAATGCTGTATGCCAGGGCTTTGCCGATGGCGCTCTTGGGAAGTACTTCCACGTAAGCCTGCTGCATCCATTTGCCAAGTGATTCAAGTGCAAACGCCGGTGAAATTGACCACCTCGCGCCGATTTAAACTGACCAGGTTGCGCCGGTTGAAATTGACCACCCCGCGCCGGCCCAAATTGACCACCTGAAAGGAAGTTTTTTAGTTCATGCTGTC